>SXGT01170896.1_pt1 | contig 37872 bp, 34 predicted proteins | sample 3176221 | NCBI WGS metagenome assembly SXGT01 (sample SAMN11356862, study PRJNA531348) | freshwater metagenome | isolation source: freshwater sample F1-120 | place: China: Fuxian Lake, Yuxi | collected 2017-12-25 | reverse complement strand
ACCGTGGCGCGCGTGAGCAACGTCGAGCCGGGGCGGGTCACCACCGCCAACGCCGGTACGGCGCTGCTGCGGGCAAGCGCGGGCATCGGGCTGACGGCGACGGTGGCCGTGCTCGTGGTCAACGCGGATGCCGACCAGCTCTAGGTGAACCCGGGCGGGATGGATCCGGTCAAGCTGCCGCTCGGTCCCCTTGCGAGCGCACAGCTGGACCTTCTGGGGCGCTTTGGCGGCAACTGGTACTGCGTGACGACGGACGCGACCTGGATGAGCGATCATCCCGAGGTCGCGACCGTCGCCAATGCGCCGGCTCTCGCCGGGCACGCGCAGTCGGTGGCTCTCGGCAAAGCGATTGTGACGGCGTTGCTCAAGAGCGGCACGGGCGAGGTGAACGACACCATCCTGGTGCAGGCCGCGTTCATCAACGCAGGGCTGCTGACCCAGGTCCACGTGCTGCCGTCGCCGGTCGACCCTGCATGGGACCGAGCCGCTGCGCGCGTACGCGCACCACAGCGACGGGACCGTGAACCAGGTGACGTTCGACCCGCTCGCGACCTGGTCGGTGGATGCGCCGAGCACGCTGCGGCTGCTGGCGACCAAGGGCCTCCTGCGCGGCCGCAACGTCGGGGTCGGACACGTCGACGCGTGCTTCCAGGGCGTCTGCGCGAGCACCGGGTCGCATCAGGCGACGGTGAACGTGCTGGCGCCGTAGCTCCCGCGCGTCTCCAGGGACTCCACTGTGGCGTGACACAGAGGCGTGACGCCGCGGGGGAGTCCGTCCTTCCGGAAGTGCCATCGTGGCACGTCCGGCGATCGCCGATCAGCGGCTGTCGCTCTCGGACGACGGCCGGGTGCACGTCACGCTCAAACGCGTGTGGTCGGACGGTACGACGAGCGTGAGCTACGACCCCATGGCGTTTCTCGAGCGTGTGGTCGCTCTCATTCCTCCGCCGCGGGTCAATCTCGTCCGGTACGCGGGCGTGTGGGCCTCGCACAGCGCCCTGCGACGGCACGTGCTGCCTGCACCGCCGCCCACCCCGCCGGTCGCGCGGCTCGGTGCCGCGGCCGAGGACCGCTCCGCGTCCCGCCGCTTGCGGCTCTCCTGGGCCGATTTGCTGAAGCGCGTCTTCGGAATCGACGGACTGGCCTGCTCCCGCTGCTCCGGGCGCCTGCGCCTCATTGGCGTGGTCTATGAGCCCACCGCCGTCGAGGGCATCCTCGCGGCGATGAGCTTGCCCGTGACTGAGCCGCCGCGAGCCCGCGCACGAGCGCCGCCGTCGCGGGACCGGTACGACGACACCGACGACCCCCGACCGGCCTGGATCGACGACGCCGCGTAGGCCGCTCCGCACGGCGTGTGCGCCGAGGTGCGCCTCTGGTGCGACTGACCTCCGCTCCGAACCGCCGGCTCTCATGCGACGAGACCGCTCTCAATCGCGTCCGGCATTCCTCACGCTGACAATCTCAGTGATTGAGCCACCCGAGGACGCCCGTGCAGTGTCTTGAAAATCGCGCGCCATCCGCACGTGTGCCCGCCGACGGCTTCATGCTACTTATCCGTCCTACTTATCCGCCGCAGGGCCGCCGACCGTGCTGCGAAGTTCGTCTTCGCGCCCAAGAGCTAGGCCCACCCGGGGACGGTCGGCGGACAGCCGACCGAGGCCGCGCTCGCGGAGAACATCGAGACCGTGCTCACGCTCTATCAAAGCCAGATCAAAAACGGCGTCCAGCTCGTGCGCGCGTTCGGCGACCCGGGTATCGTGCGCGCGCGCCACGAAGAGCTGAACTGGGTGTGGACGAACCTCGTGCACAACGCGCTGCAGGCGATGCAGTACCGCGGGCGGCTCGAGGTGAGCGTCCGGCGGGCCGGCGCGCACGTGCTGGTCCAGGTCATCGACTCGGGCCCGGGCATCCCGAGCGACGCGCAGGAACGGATCTTCGAGCCGATCTACACGACCAAGGCACAGGGCGAAGGCAGCGGCTTCGGACTGTCGATCTCGCGTGAGCTCATCGAGCGGCATGAGGGCACGTCGCCGTCGATAGCCGTCCTGGGCGGACCGTGTTCACGGTGGCGTTGCGCGCGGAGTTTGGCCGCGTTCGCCTGGACGAGGCGATGGCGTTCCCGACGCCGGCGCTTCGCGGGGCGAAGGATGGGCTTGATCGTCAGCCGAACTCCGACGCTGAGTCGGATGCCGCTACGGCCGCCGATGCCGAGCCTAGCGTCGCCGCACGTACGTCAACGTTCTGGCCGACGCAGCGCGAATTCGGGCCAGCCAGACAATCACGACCTCCGGCGAGCCGGCTTGGCCGCCGTCAGCGATTCATCGCCTCCGGGCCGGCGGTGCGCCAATCTCTACTGGGACCCACATGTCGCGCTCCAGAGCGGAGAGGAGCTCATCCCGCGTGAACCGCCCGTGCCGCGAGAAGAGCGGCGACTCCCGCGTAGTAGCTGTCCTCGGGCGCCACCTCCGCCAGCCGCGACGCCAGGCGGCCGGCGAACGGGTCGAGGTGATCGCGGCCAAACGCCTCGCGCGCCTCGATGGCGGTGGCCACGTGCTCCGGCTCGCCCAGGAACTCGGCGTACACCTGCTTGATGGCCAGATAGGCCGCGAATCCAAGCTCCACCGCGATGTGATCGGGTGAGTCCAGGACCTCGGCGGTCTCGGGATAGCGAAACGCCTTGTAGAACCCCGACACGTCGCTGATGAGGCGCCCTTTGGCGAACGCGTTGGCGCCAAGATCGCTCTCACAAAACGGCACGGCGCCCGTGGGCCCAAGCAGCCGATGATAGTCAGCTTCAACCTCGGCGACCGACATCTCGGCCAGGCGGTCGGTCGCGGTCGCGAAGGGCTCCGACAGCGACGGCAGCAGCTCACGGAGCGCAGCCGGGCGCACGGCGGAGGGCGGCTCCAGCAGCAGCATCAAGAGGCGGTCACGTGCGGCGTCGGCCAGTGGATCGCTCATGGGGCCACGCTCACACTCACCCACTCTGAGCGCATCTTGCGCGCGCCGTTGTTACCCTTGCCGCCGTCCCACACAGCGATGGCGAGGTAGGTCTTGGTCAGTGGCTGGGCCAGTGGCCGTGTGAGCACGACGGTCCAGCGGCCGTTCTCATGGACGCCGTGGGCAACCGACGCCTGAACCGGCGCGCGGCGCAGGCTTCCAAAGCCCTCGGCTTCGAGGTCTTGGGAGGCCCCGGCCGGGCTCGCCATGGGGTTGCCGGACGCGGCCGCCGCGACGTGGTCCCCGTGGGGGTAATAGTCGATGAGCGCGTTGGGAAACAGCCGCTGCACCGTATGCGGTCGACCGTCGGCAGTCGCCTGCCAGTGCGCCTTCCAGAGCGTGATGTGCACGGGCCGTCCAGGCTGTCCCATCTGGGAGTCGGGCACGTCGGGACCCGGGATACCCGGCAGCTGCACCGCACACGCATCGGGGAAGCGCTGAAGCGCCAGCTCGTCGTCGCGGGTGGCGTCAGGCCAGGAGACGCGTACCGCCAGCGTCTTGCCGTCAGACACGGCGCGCACCTCGGCCTCGGGGACGGTCGTCTCTCTGAGGCGGGGTTCGGTCACATCTTGGGGCACCAGCTTCGCGGTGAACGGCTTGGCGTGATCCCAGGCCGCGTTGGTCGGATCGGCCGCCGGCGTTCCGGCCAGCGTACTGACGACCAGCCCGGTCGCTGAAGGGGCTGGCGGAGCGGTCGCTGTGCGCGAGCCGCAACCGAGGAGGCAAAAGAACGCAAGTGAGGTGGCTCTCATGGCGTGTTGTGCCTGTAGATGGAGAGTTTCTTGTCAAACAGCGGGCGCTCCACCTTCGGCTCGAGGATGGGGACCCGCACGAGCAGCTTGCCGGTGTCGTCGAAACCGGAGACGAAGTCCCCCGCGACCTCGAAGCGCGCGACGGTCATGGGCGTGGACCCGAATAGTCGGAAGAGCGCGGGCAGGATGGGGTCGTCCTTGGCCTTGCGATACTCGGCCGCGGCGGCCGGAGCGTTCGGGCCGAACATCATGCGAAGGTACCGATCCGGCACGTGAATGGGCGGTACGTAATACACATTCGGCTCCAGCCCGAACTGCGGAAACAGAGGACAGGCGATCTTGCGCACGTGGACCAGGTAGTCGATGGGGTTGTCCTCACGGACCTTGTCGGGCGTCGAGATCCAGCCCTGGAGCCGGATCTTGCCGATGCAATTGGTAAAACACTGCGGCTGCTCGCCCATCTCGATCTTCGGAAAGCACGCGATGCACTTCTCGCTCGTGCCTGACACGGGGTTGAAGAAGACCTTCTTGTACGGACAGGCCTTGACGCACTCCTGGTAGCCGCGGCAGCGGCTCTGATCGAGCAGCACGATGCCGTCCTCCGGTCGCTTGTAGATCGATCCCCGCGGACAGGACGCGAGGCACGCGGGGTAGGTACAGTGGTTGCAGATCCGCGCGAGGTAGAACATCCACATCTGATTGTGCACGCCCTGGAGGAACGCGCCTTTGTCCGTCGTGCCGTAGGTCTCGTCCTCCCCCAGGTTCGGGTGGGCGTAGTCGAGCGCGTCCGGCGTGTAGCCGAGTACCCGTTCACCGGCACGAGCGGCCTCGAAGAGCGTGCGGCCCTCGTAGGCCCCGCCACTCCACTTCTCCGCGCCGAGCAGATTCAACGCGTTGATGTCCCACGCCATGGGGTAGAACCCATACGGCTTGGTCTCGACGTTGTTCCACAGCATGTACTCCTGACCCTTGCCGCTCGTCCAGGTGGTCTTGCAGGCGAGAGTGCAGGTTTGACACGCGATGCACTTGTTGATGTCGAAGACCGCGCCAAATTGCCTCTTGGGACGCGACTCCGCGTACCAGTAGGACATCTCGCGGCCAATCTGCCAGTTCTTGACGAGCGCCATGAATCAGCCCTCCCCTTTGAGGAACGCGCCTGTGAGGTACGCCTTGAAGGTGTCGTTTTCGTAGGTCTGCCGCAGTCCCAGCTCCGCGGGACGCCACAGGTCGTGACCATCGACGCCTCCGGCCTCGGCCTTCTCGATCTTGATGAACGATTCTCGCGGCGCACCGACCGCGCAGTGCACATCGGCGAGGAAGCCCTTGCCAATGGTCTGGCCCATGCCCTCCTTGCGCACCAGGGAGTCGGTGAGCAGGGTCGGCTTGAGCCAGGCCCGCGTGCCGCTCTGATGGCTCCCTGAGCGGAACATGGCCTGATAGCCGGTCTCGGGGTTCTTCGCGAGGCCGTCGGGCCGCGTCTCGGCGCCCTTCTGTGAGCCGGGCGTAGCGCCGTACATGTTGTACCACATTCGAGTGACGCCACGCGGCGTCCCTGGATAATAGCGCGCCCGGCAGAGCAGCCGCGCCGTCTTCCAGAACGCGTCGGTCGGCTTGGCGCCGCGATAGGGGCGGTCCTCGGGATCGGCGTCGATCCACACATAGTCGCCGTCGTTGATCCCGAGGTCCTTGCAGTCGGCCGGGTTCATGTCGATGTAGCCCTCCGTCACAAACGGCTTGCGCTTGTCTCGGCGGTAGATGTCACCGAACGGACCAAACAGCACGGCGCTCATGTCGGTATCCACGGGCGTCGTGTGCGCGCCATGGCGGAACTTGGGCGTATGGAAGATGAAATTCCGGCCCAGCGCCATGAGCGGATGCTTCGTGTTGCGCACATCACTCCACGCCTTCAGCACGTGCCGCACCTGGCGCGTCTCGCTGGAGAGATCGTTGAGCGCCAGACCGCACGTCTCGGGCCCGTCGGGGCGAATGGCGGCGTGGGGGACGCCGACGATGACGTTGGGCTCGTAGAACGTGGAGTCAATTGGCTCGCGAAAGACCGGCAGGTTCTCGCCATTGGCACGAAACTCCGGCTCGTCGCGGTAGAACTCGAGCCGCCCGCTCTTGGTGTACCAGGGGTGCGACTCGTAGCGCTGCTCGAAGCCATTCCACTTGGGCGAGGTGCGCGACATGAGATAGGCGGGCACGCCCTCCTTGGCGTTGGCGTGCAGCTCGTCGAACTGGTAGCCGCGCGTACCGGAGCTCCCGTTGAGAATCCGCTGCAGGTAGACGTCGGTCTTCTTTTCGTTGACGAACTTCCACATGTCGTTGAAGCGCTGGTCGCCCGTGATCTCCGCCAGCTTGCCGGCTACGCCCGCGGGCACCTCGATGTCGCTGCGCGTGTCATAGATGCGCGCCAATGGCGTGACGGGAAAGAGCGTGAGGAACGGGTTGGTCACTGACGCCGTCATGTCGGGGTGCTTGAACTCGGCCCACGAGTCGACCGCGAAGACGATGTCCGAGTACTCACAGCTGCCGGTCCACCACCAGTCCGCGAAGGCGACCATCTCGATGCGGGGCAGCGTGTTGTGGACGATGTCGTAATGCCACTTTCCATTGCCGAGGATCGAGTTCGAATTGCACAGCCACATCGCCTTGGTCGGCGTCGGCATGTGCGTCTGGCCCGTCCAGTTCTTGCCTTTGACCCGCAATGGTCTGTCGCCGTAGTTGTAAAAGTGCGCGCTCTCGCCCTTCCAGTACGCCTTGGGGCGCGCGGGCTTGGCGGGGTCGAGCTCCAGGTCGAACGGGTTCTCGTAGATGTACTGCGGGAGCCCATTGAAGAGCGCGACGCGATAATTGCCCGCGTAGCTGCCGACGTTGCCGCCTGCGTGCCCGACATTGTCGGTGAGCGCGGCCAGGTAGAACAGCGCGCGGTCTTTGAGGTCGTTGTTGAAGAACTGGTTGGGCCCCATGCCGCAGGCAATCAGCGTGGCGCCCTTGTTCGCGGCGATGTCGCGAGCCAGCGAGACGACGGCGTCCTTGGGCGTCCAAGTGATTTCCTCGGTGGCCTCCGGCGAGAAATTGTCGAGCACATACTCCTTGACGAGATCGAACGCCGTGCGGCACGTGATGACCTTTCCGTCTACGAGCGTGACCTCGAACCGGCCCTCGAGCGTGGGCTCGCCCGTGAACTTCTCTCCGACCTCGTCTCGCGAGACGGCCACGGGCTTGCCGTCCTGCCAGATCATGCAATCGCCCCACGCGTTCCGCAGGTCCTCGGGGATGAGCTGCTCGCCCTGCATTCCCGCGCCAGGCGGCTTCTCGTCTTTGGCGAGCACGCGCGTGAAGTTCGTCAGCGGCTTGAGCGTGTAGCCGGCGATGACGTCGCTGGCCTTGAGCTTCTCCCAGGTATCGGTGCGCACGAGCAGCGGCAGGTCGCTGAAGCGGGCGACGGCGCTCTCGTCGTAGAGCTTCTCCTTGAGGATGACGTGGGCCAGGCCCAGCGCGAGCGCGGGCGTCGTTCCCGGCCGACACACGATCGCCTCGTCGCCCTTGCTGGAGGTCGAGCTGTACTCGCAAGCCACAATCACAATCTTCGTGCCCTTGAGGCGGGCCTCGGTCAGCCAGTGCGCGTCGGGCATCTTGGTAGAGATCCAGTTCATGCCCCACACGATCATGAGCTTGGCCCGCTCGGCGAGGCAGAGGTCAAACTCGACCGTCTGCTGTCCGGTGACCATCGGGTGTCCCGGGGGCAGGTCGGTGTGCCACGAGTAGCTGTCCCAGCCGCGCGCGCCCTTCGCCTCGTCGGGTCCGACCTTGCGGAGCCAGGCGTCCAGCAGCGCCACGCCATTGGCGAAGCGATTGAGGCCGTAGACCCGCGTCGTGCCAAGCAGCGGCATCCCACCTCGGAACTTGAGCGCCTGGACCCCGACGCCGTGCATCGTCTCGATCATCCCCTCGTCGTAGCCCTGAGCCTCCAAGTACCTCTTGCCCTGGTCCCCGTTGTAGGCGGTGGCGATGTTGACGAGGCCCTTGGCGGTGTAGGAGTAGACCTCGTCCCAGGTGACCTTGACCCAAGAGTCCGTACCGCGTTGGAAATACTCGACCGGCGGCTTGCCGGTCGCCGCGTCGCGCGGGAAGCCCTTGTCGGCCCACTCCTTCCAGCCCTTGCGCACCATGGGGTAGCGGATTCGACGGTCGCCGTACACTCGACGGACGAGCGCAAGGCCCTTCTGGCAGACGCGCGGGTCCCAGCGATGGCTGGCCTGATTGCCGTAGATGTCGGTCGCCTTGCCGTAGCCGTAGGATGGCCCCATGCGCGAGATCGTGCCGTTCTTGACATAGGCCTTGAGCAGGCAATTGTGGGTGTCGTTCGGCGCGCACAGGAAGACGAACTCGGAGTCGGCCTTGAAGAGGTCGCGGTAGACCTTCTCCCAGCCGCGTTCGGGGTAGGCCTCCAGCGGGCTGCTCAGGTTCTCCAACCCGAAGGCGCCTCTGGTGGAGAGGACGAGGCCGCCGAAGCCGGCCGCGGTCAGCCGGGCCAGGAAGGATCGTCTGGAGTGGTCGGTCATGGGGCACCCCTGCTGCGAATAAAGGCAATAATGTCAATAATCTCTGATACTCCGAGCGCTGGAAAGCCGGGCGAGCCGCGCGCGAACGAGCGCATCGCGGTGTTCCGTCTGCCCAGGAGGATCGTGGCCCGCAGGTAGCCGTCGGTGGCCACCTCCAGGAACGCGGCGTTCTTCAACGCCGGGCCATCCTTCCCCTCGCCCTTTTCGCCGTGGCAGCCCGCACAGTTTGCGGCGTACACACGAGCGCCGCGCTGCGCGTCGCCGGCCGCCGTCGACGTGAAGGCCTCCGACAGAGGACCGACCGCGGCGGCCGGCGGCGCCAGCGAACGAAGATGCGCGACGAGAGAGGCGATCTCCTCGGGCCGCAGACCGCCCTCCTTGGTCCCCCAGGAGGGCATCCGTCGACCCGGGCGGCCTTTCTCAATGCTGGCCCGCAGAAAGTCGTCGGAGGCGACCGCGAGGAAGTCGGGATTGCCGATGGCCGGGAACGTCGTCGGGTTGTTTGTGCCGTAGCGGCGCCCCTCGCCATTGGGGCCGTGACAGGCCGCACAGAAGGTGCCGTAGAGCGTGGCTCCGTCCTTGGCGAACTCACGCTCCCCCTTGCGGCGACCCGGTCCGCGTAGCGAGAGCACATAGGTGGTGAGCACCCTGGCCTGCGCGTTCGTGAAGGCGAAGTCGGGCATGAGGCTTCCAGGCGTCAGCTTCGCGGGGTCCTTGAAGTGCTCGGCAATCCACTCTGGCGTGCGCTTCGTCCAAACCGTGCTCAGCTCCGGACCATCATCGCCTCCGGTGCCGCGTAGCTTATGACAGCCTAGGCACCCCGCCTCGTGGGCCAGCGCCTTGCCGGCCATGAGGTGCGGCGCGCCGATGAGCGTGTCGAGATACGCGTTGATGGCCTCCACGTGCGGGCCCTCCACGGACTCATAGCTCGTGGCCCACGCGCCGGTCTTGCGGGCGGCCTTGAGCGCCAGATGGCGTAGATTCCACTCGGGGGTATAGCCTTTGGCGCCAATGCCGCTGAGGTCCGGCCCGTCGCCGCGGCCGACGCCGTCAATCCGATGGCAAGAGCGACAGTCGTGTCGGGCAAAGAGGGCCTGCCCTCTCGAGGCCGCCGCCGGAGACGCCGGCCGTGTGTCCCCGTGGCAGGTCCCGCAGCCCGCCTGGGCGTGCTCCAGCGGGAGCATCGGCTCCTTCCAGTTGGCGACCTTGCCGTGCGCGGCGTCGCTGGTGGTCGCGCGCCCTTGCCCGCCATGGCAGACGGTGCAGCCGAAGTCCTTGGGGTCGTGCGGCAGCGGCGAGTGTGCGGCAAAGAGCGGCTCGCCGCTGACGGGGACACCCGAGCCCATGCCGAGATGGCAGGACGTGCAGCGGTCGACGACCTCGAGTTCGGGCTTCCAGACCTGCCGAATCTCGACGGGCACCGGATCGGGCGCCACGCGGTTGTAGCGGGCCTGAACTTGGCGCCACTCACTCCGTTGGGACTTGGCGGGCGCGATGGCCAGAAGCCCGGTCAGCACGATCGACAAGACCGCGAACCACGCCACGAGGCGGCGAATGTTGAGGGTCGGTTCCATCAGGTATAGATCCCGTCACGCCACGGGAGGGTGTATTCCCAACCGGGACCGCGGAAGAAGACGCCGATGACCGTCAGCGCGATGGCGCACAGCAGGAACCAGAGAAAGATCCAGAAGGGCAGGCTCCGGCGCCCAAACACGGGCAGACTCATCGGGATGGCCGTGGCCCAGAGTGGACCGATGATCGGCCAGACGGGGTGCGCGGCGGTAAAATAGAACAACGCCGTCAGGGCCACGACAGACCCCCAGATGCCGGCGAGCTTGAGTCTCGTGTGCGTGCCATCCCACAGGGGCTTGCGCTCGAGGTTGATGTCGAAGTACGGGATGACGGCGAGAGCGCCAATGACAACGCCCGGCAGGAGCACCCCCGAGATGAATGGCGCGTAGTAGTGCAGCAGCTCTTGGAGGCCCAGGAAGTACCACGGCGCCTTGGCGGGGTTGGGCGCGACCGACGGATTGGCCAGCTCCTCCAACGGTGCATCCCAGACGAGCGAGAGCGTCACCAGAAAGATCGAGAGCGCCAGAAACGCAATGAGTTCGCGCACAACCAGGTGCGGGAACGTCATCACCTGCGGCTCCTCGGCGGCGTCCACCAGGGGCCGTGCCTCGCCCTGGACGACGGTAATGTGCGTGATGTCGCTGTGCGGCGTCATTCGTTGGACTCCGGCTTCTTGAGGTAAATCCCGCCGTCCTTGCGCACGCGCCAAACGTGCACGGCGATGCCCACGAGCAGAGCCGCCGGAAGGACGACACAGTGGAGCACGTAGAAGCGCAATAGCGCGTTCTCATTGACTCCGTTGCCGCCGAGCATCAGGAACTTGATGTCCCCTCCGATGACGGGGACGGCGTCCGCCATGTTCGTGCCCACCGTGACGGCCCAGAAGGCCAGCTGGTCCCATGGCAGGAGATAGCCTGTGTAGGACAGCAGCACCGTCCCGAGCAGCAACATGACGCCGATGACCCAGTTGAACTCTCGGGGGGGCCGATACGCGCCGGCGAAGAACACGCGAATCATGTGGAGCAACACGAGCGCGACCATCATGTGCGCCGACCAGCGATGGAGATTGCGCAGAAATACACCGGCTGAGACCACAAACTCCAGATCCTTCATGTCCTCGTACGCCCGTGGCACCGACGGGTGGTAGTAGAACATCAGAAGAATTCCGGTCACCGTGAGGATAAAAAACGTCGCGGCAGACAGACCTCCCAGATACCACGTCTGGGTCAACCGGATGGCGCGGAGCCGGGCCTTCACGGGATGAATGTGCAAGAAGAAGTTTGTGAAGACCGCGAGCGACCGGTTCCGATTCGTGTCGGGGAAGCCGTGGCGGACGATGGAGCGGAAGACTCGGTTCATCTCAGACCTTCAGCACAAAGTCGGGGTCCATGACCTTGGACGCGTCGATCATCAGCACGCCCTTGTCCACGACGACCTGGAAGCGCGGCAGCTTCTTGGGCGCGGGCCCGCCGGTCACGTTGCCCTCCAGGTCGTAGACACTGCCGTGGCACGGGCAGAAGAAGCGGCGCTCCTCGGACTCGTAGCGCGTCATGCAGCCGAGATGCGTACACACGGCGGTAATGGCGGCGAAGCCCTCGTTGAGATGGACCAAGTATATCTTCTCGCGCGGGAGGACCACGACCTGGCCGACCGGGATGTCCTCGGGTCGACCGATCTTGTAGCGCTTGTCCTCTTCGAACAGCACGTTGGGCCACAGGTACTGCACGCCAACGATGGACGTCCCCAGTCCTGCCAAGGCGAGCGCGCCCGAGCCGAGGAGGCCGAGCGCCTTGCGTCGGTCCAGCTCCAGCTGAGGCGTGGCTTCCGCGAGATCGTCTATCAGCGCCATCAGAGCACTTCCTCGGCGCGGCGGACGTCGTCGAGCTCCGCTACGCGGTAGAGGGCCTGCATGGTGATGCAGGCCGTTGGACAGCGACGAGCGCAAAGCCCGCAGCGAATGCACCGTTCCTCGTTCTTGAGGATCGCCATGGACCAGCCGTCAGCGAGCGGCCCGGCCCTGACGGCAGAGACGAGCGAGATGCACTCCATGGGGCAGACGTCCGCGCAACCGCCGCATTGGATGCACTCTGCGCCCTCCATCGCCGAGGAGTCGAAGACCGGGTTGACCCAGCAATGCAGGCATCGGGCGCCCTCGGCGCGCGCAGCGGCTTCGCTGTAGGCCAGCTCGACCTCGACGTGCTGGGCTCGACGCTCCGCCGCGAGCGTCGGGACGTGCTCTCTGGGGCGAATCTCGTAGTCGCCGCGGGCGAACGGATGGTCGTAGCCAAAGGTGTCGAAGACCGAGAGCACAAACTGCTGTGGCGCGTCCACTCGCCCGGTGAGCTGCGTGTCGATGGCCTTGGCGGCGCGCCGCCCGTCCGCGACCGCCTCGATAGCGATCCGCGGACCGAACGCCACGTCACCGCCCGCGTAGACGCCGCGAAGGTTCGTCGCGAGTGTCTCTCGGTTCACGTCGACCGTCTGCCTCGGAGAGAGCGCCAGGCCGTGCCCGTCACCGAGGAACGAGAGGTCGGCGACCTGCCCGACGGCCAGCACGATGGTGTCGCACGGGAGGTCCTTCTCGGTCCCAGGGAGAAACTCCGGAGCGAAGCGGCCCTGGGCATCGAACACCCGCACAACCTCGATGGTTCGCAAGGCGGTCACGCGACCATGCTCGCCCGCGATGACCGCGTGCGGACCCCGCCGCGTCACGATGGTCACTCCCTCACGCGCGCCCTCGTCCAGCTCCTCCTTGTCGGCCGGCATCTCCTCGCGAGACTCCAAGCACACGAGCGTGACGTCCTTCTTGAGCACGCGCGCGGCGAGCCGAGCGCTGTCGGTCAGGAGGTGATTGGCGCTTCGAGCAACGTCGAAGGCGACGTTGCCGCCGCCGACGACGATCACCCGCTCGCCGAAGTCGAGCGGAACGCCCAGGTTGACGTGTGCCAGGAAGTCGACGGCGGTGAGCACCCCCGGCAGATCACTTCCAGGCAGCTTGAGCCCGCGTCCCTTGCGGCAGCCAGGTGCGAGGAACACGGCGTCGTGCTGCTCGCGCAGCGCGGCAAAGGTGACGTCCTTGCCAATCTCGACGCCGAGCCGGAGCTCGACTCCGAGGTGCAAGATGAAGTCGATCTCACACTGGAGCACCTCACGCGGCAGCCGGTACTCGGGGATGCCCATGCGGAGCATGCCTCCGGCGACCTTCGCCGCGTCAAAGACCGTCACCTGGTGGCCCATGAGCGCCAGATCGTGCGCGCAGCTCATCCCGGCGGGACCAGCGCCCACGATGGCGACGCGGCCGGGGCGCTCGGCGACGGGTCGTGGCCGCTCGACGTTCTTGAGCACGTCGTCAAAGTTGCGAGCGCTCTCGACGCCGAACTGCTCGGTCACGTAGCGCTTCAGCGCCCGAATCGAGACCGGCGTGTCGATGGCGCCACGGCGGCACGCGCTCTCGCAGGGGTGCGCGCAGACGCGGCCGCAGACCGACGCAAACGGGTTGGGTGCGCGAGCCAGGCGATAGGCGGCCTCAGGCTCGCCGCGAGCGATGAGCGAGACGTAGGCGCCAGCGTTGGTACCCACCGGGCATGCGGCGCGGCACGGGAAGTTGGACTCCAGGAATTCCGTGGACACCGGCTTGTGCCGGTCCCACCAAGACGGTGAAAGGCCGCTCACGTGCCCGCCAGTGTTCCAAGGATCGTGCCTACGAAAGGCAAGTATGTTCCAGGACTTGCAGAACGCCTGGGTGTCACCTTTCGTAACACCCGCGCCATTCGGTCACCCAAGGTAACAGGGGGCTGCAGGAATCGGCGGGATCAGCGAGGGGTGATGCCGTAGCCCCTCAGCTTGACGTAGAGCTGCTTGCGGGAAATACCAAGGACGCGTGACGCCATCGCGACGTTGCCCTCCGTATCGTGAAGGACGCGCGCAATCGTCTCGCGCTCCGCGCTTTTGAGTGAGGTCGCCTGAGTACCGACCGGCAACGCTTCCTCAGCGCCGTCGAACGGCGGGAGGTCCTCGACCCGAATGGTCGCGCCCTCGCCGAAGACGCACGCCGCGTGGACCACGTTCTCGAGCTCCCGCACGTTGCCCGGCCACGGGTGGTAGGTGAGCCGCTCCAGGGCCGCGGGCGTGAAGGACCGTCGCTCGCCTCGGGTCTGGACAAAGTGGTTCACCAGCAGCGGGATATCGCCCCGTCGGTCGCGCAGCGGCGGCAGATGGAGTACCAGGCGCTGCAAACGATAGTAGAGGTCGCGACGGAGCCTCCCTTCCCGGAGCGCATCCTCCAGTGGTCGGTTCGAGCTGGCCACGATGCGCAGATCGACGGGCACCTCCCGCACGTCCCCAATCATGCGCACGGCGCGCTCCTGGATGAGTCGCAGCAGCTTGGCCTGGGTCTCGGTCGAAATTTCAGTTACTTCGTCCAAAAAGAGCGTGCCGCCCGACGCGGCGCGAGCCAGTCCCGGCCGGTCCGTGTGGGCGCCACTGAAACTGCCTCGGCGATGTCCAAACAGCTCGCTCTCCACGAGATCCCGCGAGATCGCCGCGCAATTGATGGCCACGAAGCGCGACGGCGGGTCGCCCGCCTCGGCATGGATGGCGCGAGCGACGAGCTCCTTGCCAGTGCCAGTCTCCCCGCAGACCAAGACCGTGTCACGCGTCTTCGCACAGAGCGAGATACGCTCGTAAAGGTCGCGCATCTTGGGGTCGGCGCCGTGAAGATCGTGCAATCGACTCAAGCGACGGGTCTCGGCGAGCGCGGCGGTGAGGGCGCCCTCTCGCGCCGAAGCGTCCGCCGTCTCGGCCTGAAAGTACGCGCGAACCAGCGTCACGATGCGCGCGTGGCTCAAGCGGTCGAGCGACACATAGGCCTCGAGCAGTGCGCGGTCAGCGAGGCCCAAGGCCCTCAACTCGTCGACACAGGCCTCCTCGAAGAGATGGATGGAGCAGATGAGCTCATCGAACGGCACGCCGCGGTCCCGTTGGCGTCGCCCCTCATCCGCGAGCCAGGACGACGCGGTGCCGGCCAGCACGCTGGCCCAGAGTCCGTTGAGCTCGCGCTCGGCCTCATCGACGAAGGCGGCCTCATCCGCGCCGCCAAGGGAGCACGCCAGATGGCGCCACCAGCGCTGCGCGACCGATCGCGCCCGCGGCTTCAGCAGCGCGACGACTCCGCTGACGCGCTCGCCGGAGATGAAACCGGCGAGGGAAAGGCAGCGCGGCACGCTCATGGCTCCCTCATGGCAGCACGACCGCGGCAATGTCATGGGCTAGTCGCTCCACGAGCTCCGAGGGGTAACCAAAGGGCTCTGGCGCAGCGCAGGGCCGGCGCAACACCCAGCGGGGTCCATGCGGCACGTGCTCGGTGTGAAACGAGAAGTCGGGGCCGTCGTGGACGTCGATGCGGACGTGCGGCTGAGGCGTGGCCCGAAAGCCCTCGACGATGACCAGATCGACGACGTTGTCGAACTGCGCGCGCCACGGCTCGAGCTCCGGGTCCGCGCCGGTGTGAATGAACAGAATGGCGCAGCCCGGCCCGAGCAAGAGCACCCGTTCGGCGCCGGCCTCGGCGTGGCGATGCGAGTCCTTGCCGGGGACATCCAGAGCCGGTCGGTGCGTCGCGTGCTTGACGGTGCCAACACGTAGCCCGCGCTGCCGAAAGATGGGCACGAGCTGCTCAATCAGGCGGGTCTTGCCGCTACCGGAGGCGCCCCACACGCCAAGGAAGGGGGTGGTTGAGGAGACCATGGGTGACGACCCTGCACGCACTAGACCACTCCCGAGCCGCGAAATTTCTCGATTTACGCTGAGTCTTGGGCCACAATGCCCCAAGCTCCGGGGCGAACGAGCCCACGCCCGGCGGATAGGTCAATCAACGTGGTCGGTGGCGCGAGTTCGGCACGCGGGTGACGCAATGCCCGGCTCCCCGGAGCGGTCAAGTGGGGTTGCAGATTGGCGGTTCTAGTGAACCGCCCCTGCGGGCGCCTTTGGCGCGTCGCTTCGGCTCCTGCCTCGCGGTGAAGCCCTCGGACTCCGCGCACAGCCGCGGCAGCCGGGAGCGCGTGCGGCGCGCTGCGAACGTGAGCCCGCAGCAAGGCACGGTTCCCGCGTCTCAGGGCGTGGTACACGACGCGACGCCCGGGACCACCTCGCCCTCGCACGGACCGAACCCGGATCCCTGGGCCTTGCACGTGCACGTGCCCGCCTTGCACGGCCCGACGCCCTCGGTGCCGAGGGGGCCGCCGTAGCAGCTCTCCGCGGACCCAGGGACGCAGCCGAAGGCGATGTGCGCCCGCACGCCGTAGTGGTCGGAGAGCGGCGTGCTGAAGAGCGCGTCACCCGAGACGAGGGTCACCTTGTCGTCCAGCACGCCGCTGACCGTCACCGTGGCGCCCGCGCAGCCGCGGACGAGCACGAGATCCATGCGAGACGAATCGCTCGGATTCAGGGCCGGCGAGTTGTCGCTGCGCCAGGTGCAGAACGTGTCCGCCCACGGGCCGGTTGAGCCTGCCGTCTGGAGCGCCGCCCAGGCCGAGGCCGACGCGGCGGCGAGGCTCTGCGTCTTCGGTCCCGCGCTGAGGTCGCCCATGAGGACGGCGCACTGCTCGGGCGACGTGAGCCCCCTCGAGATGGAACGCATCGCTGACGAGGCCGGCGTCCCGCCCATCCGCGTCAGCTTCGTCATGGCCATGCGCCTGATCTGTGACGAGTGGAACTGGCTGGCCGTTGCCTCGCCCGGCGCCATTCCCAAGCACCTCAGGAGCCTTCGAGCCAAAGTCCGTCGCTTCATCCTACCGGAACGCCGCACCGATCGGCGCAACCCGCGCGCGGGCAAGATAAAGTTGAGCAACTATGCGAAAAAGCGAACGAAACTGAAAAGTGGACAGCCCAGCTGAGCGGTATTGGGGGCTAGAACGCGTTCTCACCCGTGACCGCCCGCCCCAACGCCAGCGTGTGGATCTCGTCGGTGCCTTCGTAGGTGTAGGTGCTCTCGAGGTTGAGCATGTGGCGCACCACGCCATAATCGAGCGAGACGCCGTTGGCGCCGAGCAGTCCACGCGCGGTGCGGGCCGCCTGAAGCGCGAGCCGACAACACTCGCGCTTGAGCAGACTCACCTGAACGGCAGACAGCCTCCCCTGGTCCTTCATTCGCCCGTAGTGGAGCGCGAGCACGCTGCCCTTGACGAGGTCGGCGGCGATGTCAGCGAGCTGCGCCTGGATGAGCTGCTTCTTGGCGATGGGGACCCCAAACTGCTTGCGCTCGAGAGTGTACCGCTGCGCGCGCTCGAAGCAGTCGCGTGCGGCACCCAGGACTCCAAAGGCCACCCCAAAGCGGGCGTTCTCGAGGCACGCGAGCGGGCTCGACAGCCCCCGGGCCAGCGGGAGACGCGAGGCCTCGGGCAGCCGCACGCCATCGAGGTGCAGCCCGCCGGTGACCGAGGCGCGCATGCTCATCTTGTGGGGGATGTCGGAGGTCGAGAAGCCGGGCATGCCCTTCTCGACGACGAAGCCCAGAATCGCGCCGCTGGCGGTGGCGTCGCGGGCCCAGACGATGGCGACGTCGGCTATCTGTGCGTTCGTGATCCACAGCTTGCTTCCGTCGAGCACCCAGTCGTCTCCGACGCGCCGCGCCCGCGAGGCCATGCCCGCCGGGTTGCTGCCATGGTCGGGCTCGGTCAGGCCAAAGCAGCCGACGACGTGGCCGCGCGCCATCGGAGGCAGCCAGCGCTGTTTTTGGGCCTCGCTGCCGAACCGCCAGATCGCGTACATCGCCAGACTCGTCTGCACGCTGACAAACGAGCGCAGCCCGGAGTCGCACCGCTCGAGCTCCATGCACGCGAGCCCGTAGCCGACCGCCGTCGTGCCCGCGCAGCCGTAGCCTTCCAGCGGCGCGCCGAGCAGGCCCAGCTGCGCCAGCTCCGGGATGAGCTCGCAGCGAAAGCGTCCGATCTCGAAGTCCTGGGTGATGTGGGGCAGGCAGCGATCGTCTACAAACCGGCGTACTGTGCTGCGAATCGTCGCCTCGGCATCGTCGATAAGCGGCGTCCAGCCCATCAGCGAGTCCAGGTCGACCGGAGTTGACGTTGGCTCAGTCATGCGAGGCCTCCTCCATTGGTGCCTATCAGAGCGTCGCGGCCGAGTACATCGAATCGGCCCTTGTCGATAAGATCCGCAAAGCGCCGCGCGCCCAGCAGCGCCGCGCCGATGGCACCCGCGAGGATACCCTGCGGGTGGCTCCGTACGGTGAGATCCAATCCGCGGCCGCGGATTCCGGCGACGCACGCCTCGCGCAGCGCGAGCACCAAGCCGGCGTCGGCAGCGGGTCCGCCGGTGAGCTGCACGACGCCCTCGGCGCCCGCCGCACGGAGCAGCCGCGCGAGTCGCTCGGCGATGGACGCGTGGATGCCCCGCAAGATGTCGGCCGCGCCAATGCCGCGACTGACCATGTTGATGACGTCCGTCTCGGCGAGCACGGCGCAGATGCCCGAGACCTGTTCGGGTGCCAGCGCGGAGACGGACAACGCTCCCACGTCCTCGAGAGTCACGCCAAGGTAGCGGGCGATGTTTTCGACGAACTGCCCTGACCCGCTCGCGCACTGGCTCGTCATTCGGTGGCCCAGGACCTTTCCGCGCGCGTCCATCTTGATGGCCCGTGCGTGCAGGGCGCCGACGTCGACGACGGCGCGGCACTCCGGGTCGAGAAAGCAGGCGCCCCGGGCATGGGCCGTCATGCCGTAGAAGTGACCCGTCCGAAACGGGACCGCGTCCGAGTCGCCCGTGCTGGCGACGTAGCAGAGCGCGCTGGGAGCCACGCTGGCCTCGCCACACGCTGCCTCGAACGCGGACCGGACCACCTCCTCGAGCGAGCGGCGCCGGATGCGCTGCACCACGGACCCGAGCAGGGTGGCTCCCTCGCCCCGATCGCTGCGTGCGAGGACGACCTTGACCGAGCTGGCACCGGCGTCGATGCCCGCGGTCAGGTGTGGCAGGTCACTCATGCGGCCCTCCTACTGCGCACGGAGCGCGCTCGGGCGTCCAGCATGTAGATCGTCGTTGGCGTACATGGCGGCACCGAGAGCACCCATGAAGATGGAGTCTGGGTGGATGTTGAGCTGCAGGCCGCTGTCGTAGTGCTCGTCGACGAGAGCGCGCAGGAGGCGCGTGGCCATCGGGTTCTTGCAGACGCCGCCGGTGAAGGTGAACTCGCTTCGGACGCCACCCGAGCGCGCGAGCAGAGACATGGCTCGCAGCAGGATGGCCCGATGGAGCCCGGCCAGGATGTCCTCCCGCCGCTCGCCCAGCGCCAGACGCTCGCGCAGCTCCGCGCCGGCGAAGACCGTGCAGGTCGAGTTCACACGTACGATCTTCTGAGCCCTGAGCGCGAGCGGTCCCAGCTCATGAAGACCCAGATTGAGCTCGTCGGCGATGTAGCCCAGATATCGACCACAGCCAGCCGCACAGCGATCGTTCATCTGAAAGCTCGTGACGACGCCGATGTCGTCGACCTGAATGGCCTTGGTGTCCTGACCGCCGATATCGAGCACGGTGCGTGTGCCGGGAAAGACCCGGTGGGCACCGCGTCCGTGGCAGAGGATCTCGCTTCGCACGGCCTCCTTTGGAAACGGCAACGTCTGCCGTCCGTACCCGGTCCCGGCAAAGGCGACCTCGGCGATACGTTCGTTGGCGGCCTCATGCGCGGCGCTGAGCAGGGCGTATCGCACGGGATCATGCGCGGCGCTCTGGGGCCGGATGTGCTCGACGGCCTCTGGCAGAAGCACCGTGAAGTCGCGCGTGGGTACCCGCATCTCGACATCCAGGATGGCGCGGTCGAACAGGCCGACCAGCCGCTCGAACGAGACCTGACGGTCGACCGACTCGCGCTCCGAACCGGCCGTGAACGCCGCACCCGCGAGGTCACGAAAGAAGTCGCTCTTGCGCTGCGCGCCCGCGAGAAAGAGCCCCGGAGCCGTGCGCTCCATGTCGGCCAGCACCGCCTGCGCCGCGCCGCGAAGGGGAGCCCGCAGGTGCGCCTCGGTGAGATTGTCGAGGTGCCGTTCGATCCGGACACCCAGGTATCGGAGCTCGTCGCGATAGAGCTCCAACCTGAAGGCGCCCTCGATGTCCGGAATCAGAGCGCGTGCGGCGCCACCGGCCTCGCCCCGGACGCGTGCCAGGGCCCGCGCGATGAGCGAGAAGCGCGCAGCGGTCAGCGCCTCGTCGCGCGCGACGGCGCTGGCGGCGGCGTAGTTGCTCCGGCTGTTGGTGATCCCACGACCGACGAGCTCGCCGTGCTCATCGAGCAGGACCGCCTTGGTCGTCGTGGAGCCCAGATCGATTCCAACCGACACGTTCATCGCGTCCTCCGCTGGCTACGCCGCGTGCCGAAGGCGGCGCGCGTCGAGCATCTGAAAGTAGCTCTGAAGCCGGTTGTCGATGTTTGCCTTTGCGAAGTATCGCGGATCCACGAGATCCGACTCGATGAAGCCGCCGGGAACGCCAGTGCGCTTCTCGAGCTCGCGCAAGATGAGCAGCTGGCCTGCGGAGAACGAGTTGCACGATTTAACGCTGTTTATTAGGAAGCCGTCGGCTTCATATGTCCGGATGGTCTGCTCAATGTAATCGATTCGGGTCGGCAGACCCAGGTTCGTGTAGCAGCCGAGGCAGTAGTCGGCCAACGTCTCGATGGGGTTCTTCGGGTCATGGCGAAAGCCGTGGTCATACAGCCCGCCGACCCGGGTGTAGGTGGACGACACGACGACCGCATGCTCGCGGGAGAACATGCGCCAGAACTCGTTGAAGCTCGTCCAGTTGGGAGGGCCCTCGACTACGATGCGGTGGCGCTGGTCATCGAGACGGCCATCGGGGGTCGTGGGGCCCTCACCGCGCGCGATCCGGCCCTCGACCTCGGCGCGCAGCTCGCAGTAATACGCAACGGCGTCCTCGGTACCGCGAAAGGCCGAGAAGATGGGCCCGATGTAGTAGACGCCACCAAAGTAGCCGTCGATTGGTGATGGTCGGTGTCGGGCGGACTCCCACACCGCGACGAGATCGTCCTCGGCCTGGGCCGACCGAGCCAGGCGCTCCGAGAGGGCGTCGCGATCGAGCTTCTTGCCCGCGATCCGCTCCATGGCCGGAATGACCACCGTCTCCAATTGGTCCACAATGTACTTGCGCATCGCCGGCGTCACGACCCCATCGGGCTGATAGGGCACGTGCAACATGACGACCGGACACTTGTATTCCTCGCGCAACAGCTCGAACCACTTCATAAACGTAAAGCATCCGGTGTAGCTCAAAAGCAACAGGTCGGGCCGGGGGAGGCGCGTGCCGGTAGGCCCCACGTTGCCGCTCTTGAGCATGCCGAGATCACACTTGACGTAGGTGCACACATCCTCGGAGTGCCCGGACTTCTCGGCCTCGGCGATGTAGCCCGCCGACTGCTGCCGCATCCCGGATTGGAGCGCGTTGATCTCGGGCAATACGGGCAGCATGCCGAACGCGCCGATGAGCTCGGTGAGGTTGCCGGGCACAAACGTGTAGACGACCTTCTCGTCGCATGTCCCATCCGCCACGCTGGCGAGCCGGTCGAAGTGATCGCCAATCATCCGCTTCTGCCGCTCCTGGCTCGGCTCCTTGGCGACGCGAAGGTGTGCCTGCTGGTTCTGGCTCATGCGATTCCCCACAATTTTACGGCGTCTGAGAAGGCGCCTGCCTGCTCTCGAACGACCTGGAATTGCCCCGTGTTCTCGGCAAACTTGAGCGTGGTGTACGGGATCTTGGCGCGAGCGAGGGCGGCCTCTTGCATCGGCTGGTCGAGCAGGGCCGGATCACAGAACGATGCGGCAGCAAAGACGACGCCGTCGGCGCCGAGGGTGCGCACACGCTCGACCAGAGCCCTGCCCTTCTCGTCGTCACCGATGTAGCGCGAGGCGGTGGCCCCGCCGCGCTCGATCCAGGAGCGGGCGAGCGAGAAGACCGGATCCTCGCCCTCGCGCAGGTCGATGGGTCCTTCGATGGTGCGCAGACCGAGCTGAAGATCGTCCTCGATGATGTCGCAGCCGGCCTTCTCGAGCGTGCGCAACAAGCCCAGCGGTGGCTGCTCGCAGAACGCGCCGACCAGCACTACACGCACATTATCGACGGGCCGAGCGGCGCGGCCCTGAGCCGCCGTCAGATAGTCCTCGAGCCACCGCGTGTGCTCCGCCGCAGGCAGCAGGCCTCCCAGACGGGCCAACAGGTAGACCTCGGAGGCCGGCGCCCGCCACGGCTCCGCTCGGCGCAGCGCGTCGACGCGCTCGAGAGCGGCACGCCGCACGTTCTCGACACGAATCGCAGCAACGAGCGCCTCATCGTTGAGAGGGCGAGCGCCGGCCGCCTCGAGCAGCGACGCGATGCGGTGCAGCTCATGGGCAAAGAAGCGGCCGCCCACCGCGAGATCGAACGTCTGCGGCAGATCGAGGTAGACGCTCAGCTTCTCTGGAAACAGGAGCCGCCACATGCCCCCCAGGTTGCGAATGACGTCGCAGATCGACGGGAAGATCATCGCATCGAGACAGTCTAGCCTCCCGCCCAGCGCGAGCTCGAGCGTGCTGCGAGGGATGTGGCAGATGTAGCTCTGGAAGTAGCTGTCTCCACGGATGATGTCGACCTGGTCGCCACCGCCGAAGATGGCCACGGGCAGCGCGCCGACGGCCTCGATCAAAGGGCGCGGCACGTAGATGGGCATGGTGCCAACGGCCAGTCCACCCGGGTTTGCGCGCTTCCAGGCGTGAACCGGTCCAAGATCGACATCGTCGACCTGGGACCGGGCCTCGGCCACGAGGGACTCGGCGCTCATGGGGCCTCCGGTGTGGGGTGAGCTGGTGGCAGCGGACCGGCGCGGGCGAGCAGCAGCGCGTAGATGTCACCAGCGACGAGCGCGACCTCGCCATGACGGTCGGGCACATACCAGCCCCAGAGCCAGTTGAGCATGCCAAACAAGTGATACGTCAGGCGCTCGACGGCGACTTGAGACGCGCGGTCCGGACCCGCGGAGCACAGCTCGGCGACCAGTGCATGCGCGATGCCGAAGTAGGCCTCCTTGCGGGCGCGAACACGAGCGCGGCCCTCGGGTCCAAGACGGCCCGCTTCGTGGACGAGCACGCTCATCACGTCGCGATGATCTACAACGTAGCGGACGTGGTTGGTGATGAAGAGGTAGAGCCTGCCAGACGTGCCAGAGGCGCCCTCCATCGCGCGGCGAGCGCTGGCGGTCAGCGTCTCGAAGGCCCGCTCCTGGAGCTCCTGCAACAGCACGTCCTTGCTGGGGAAATGGTTGTAGACGCTCGACAGTGCGCAGCCGAGCGTGCCGGCCAGGTCGCGCATCGACATGCCGCAGGAGCCTTCGCGGGCGAGACGCACCGCGGCCGCGTCCAGAATGACCTCGCGTGAGAGCTCCGCGGACGGCTTGCGGCGGGCTGCGATCACGCGTGGCTCCACGAAGGCGCCCGGCGCGCGAGGAACGCGTCGATGCCCTCGACTGGATCGCTTCCGGCCATGAGGCGATCCAGGTAGTGACGTTCCGCCTCGTCCAGTGGGGCACCCAGGGAGGCCACCAGCGGCCGGCGGATGGCGGCGACCGCGTGGCGTACGGCGTATCCAGAGAGCGAGGTGTACTGGCGGACATACGCCTGGACCGAGCGTCGCGGCTCCGCGCGCGGGGCGGGTGTGCTGTCCTCTGGTGGCGACTCCAGTGGCACGATCGCGGCCGCGAGACCGCATGCGACCGCCTCGGAAGCCGTGAGCGTCTGTCCGGTGAGCAGAAGGCGCTCCGCGACGGCGCCGCCCACCCGCTGCGCGCCGAGCACGGCGAGGACGGGCGGAAACACCCCCAGCCGCAGCTCGGGGCAGCCAAGCGACGCGTTGGCGGTCACAAGCACGTCGTGACACGCGAGAACCAGCTCGAACGCCCCGCCCAGGCAGCTGCCCTGAACGACCACCACGATGGGCACCGGGTAGGCCGCCACCTGTCGGATGAGCGCATGAAAGGCCGACAGCATGGGCCCGACCGTCGCCGGCCGGTGCTCTTCGACCGAGGCGCCAAAGGAGAAGTGCGGGCCGGCCGCGCTCAGGAGCACCACACGCAAGTCAGGAGCCTCCGCGTGGGCGGCCAACGCGGCGCTCAATTCGGCCATCAGGGCGCGGTCGAGCACGTTGCCCTTGGGCTTGTCGAGGACGATCTCGAGGCAGCCGTCGTCCCGACTTACGACAACCTCGGTGCTCACCGGGGCGCCTCGTCACGTGCGCGATTGGCGGATGCGGGGAGCACTTCGCGCACCAGCGCCTCATCGAAGCGGGCACCGTCGGCCAGTCGACGCCGTAGCGCTACGAAGTCGATCTCTCGCTCGCCGCGATCCCCAAAATGGAACGCCGAGAACCCAGCGCTGGCCTCGGTGTTCATGTTGAGCGCGAGCCAGGAGCGGCTGGTTTCAGAGTTCTGGAACCAGTGCTCGAGCTTCTTCTTGCGCAGGCTCTCGAGGGTCTTGCGCGTGCAGTCCGGGAAGGTGTGCAGGAGCTTGGTCGCCAGCTGGTCGACGAGCAGATCGAGCCTGGACAAGTCGACGGTGCACTCGGCAGCGACGCCTGCCGCGGCGGCCTTGGCGTCTCCGGTCTTCCACTCGCCATGCACGATCCGGCCGTAGTCATCGAGAACGCGGTCGGTCACGACAAACGGGTTTGCGGTGAAGCTGCCCGAGCGCGTCCGATACACCGGCGCGACGTCGTTGACGACACCAAGCCGCATCGCCTTGTGCGCCGACCAGCTCTCACACAGCACGAGCGACTCGGCGGCTTTGGCTACGCCGGTGTAGAGGTGCAGGAAGTCGGTCGCGCCGCCGTCCGGTGCCGAACCGTGCACCGGGCCCGCCTGACCAAAGCGCGCGTGGTCGCCGGCCAGCGTAAAGTCGCACGCCATGCCGATCTCTTGGCCACCGCCGATGCGCATCCCATTGACGCGACAGACCACCGGCTTGTCGCACAGCAGCAAGCTTGTCACCATGTCGTTGAACAGACGCATGTACTGGAGGTACTCGAGCGGCCGCTGGGCATAGTACGTCGCATACTCGGCGGTGTTGCCACCCGTGCAGAAGGACTTGTCGCCGGCGCCGGTCAGCACGACGACGACCGCGCGCCGGTCGCAGCTGGCTCGACGAATGCCGAGGATCATGTCCTTGACCGCCTCAGTCGTATACGAGTTCAGCTGCCGCTCGTTGTCGAGCCAGAGCCAGACCTGGTGGAGCCCCTCGATGAGCTGGCCGCTGCGGTCGCGAATCGGACGCTCCTCATAGCGAATGTGTCGGAGGGCGCGTTCGGGACAAAGCTCATGGTCTACGAGGTTCATGTGGTGCTCCTGATGGGTCGCGTCATTCGCCGGGCACGAGGACCATGCGGCGCGTGAGCCGATGGGCCGCCATGTCGGCGAGCAGGTCGTTGACTCGGGACAGGGGGGCGCGCTCGAGCCCGACATCGAGGCGGACGAGGCCGCGATAGATGAGGTCGAGTACGCTCGGGTATTGGTCGGGAGGACATCCCCACGTGCCATGAACGGTGGCGTCGAACGCCATGAGGTTGGAGAAGCGCACCGAGATGGGCTGCGGCGAGAAGCCGACCTGCACGAGCGTCGCGCAGCGCGACAGTAGACCGAACGCGAGCTCCTGGCCGGCGGTCGTGCCGCTGCACTCGAATAGTCGCTGGCGCAGGCCGGTGAGACCAGCCGCCTGTGCTACCGAAGTGACCTCTCGCCGCACGTCTTTGGTCGCGCGATCGCGGACATTGATGACCTGGTGAGCGCCGAAGGCTCTGGCGCGCTCCAGGCGGGCGTCGTCGACGTCGGCCGCGACGACCTGGGCGCCCAGCGCGCGTGCGATCTGAACGACGTAGCCGCCCACTCCGCCGCTCCCAATGACGACGACGAGGTCACCCTTCCCCACCTGCGCGCGGCGCGTCGCCTGCCACGCCGTGGAGACGGCGTCGGCCACGACCGCCAGCGGCCACAACGGCAGGTGCTCCGGAGCGCCCTGGAGCGAGACGAGCGGTGCGGCCGGGACAGAGACATGGGTCGCAAAGCCACCGTGAGCGTCATTGCCTGGCATGGTCTGGGTCGGGCACGCGTTGGCGCGACCGGCGTGACAGGTGGCACAGCGGCCACAGGGAAGGACCGCGGGCACGATGATGATCTCTCCCACCGGGAGAGCGACACCAGGACCGACGGCGACGATGCGGCCGACGATCTCGTGGCCCAGCACGAGCGGCAGAGCGTGATTGGGACGAACGGAGCCATCCGCGAAGCCCAGATCCGTGTGACAGAGCCCACAGGCGGCGACCTCAACGAGGGCTTGCCCCGCGTCAGGGTCGGGAAGCGCCAGCTCTCGCTGGACGAGCGGCCTTCCGGGGGCGTCGAGGAACCAGGCGCGCGCGACGATCGACATGACGGGGCCTCCGCATGGGATCTTGGCCGAACGAACGCTCGTACAACAAGACGGAATCCGCGCCAGAGTTGATCCAGATCAAGCGCCGGGCGCTTGAACGGCCTCGACGGCACGACGCACGAGCACGCGGAGCAGCTGGCGCCGATAGGGAGCGTCGTTGGGAACGTTCTCGAGCGGCTTGCGCTGGCGATGCACGTGCTCAGCGATCGCGGCGGCAAGCGTCGGATCGGTCACCTGGACGCCAATCATCGGGTCGAGAACTACGCGCTTGGGCCGCGCGGCGAGCACGCCGACAACGACGCGGCTGCCCTCTCGCAGGCGATCCTCGGCGCTGACGTCGAGCCAGAGAGCGGCGCTCACAGGCGGAGAGTCGATCGCGCCGCGTGGACGCCACTTGACGTAGCGGGAGCGCACGCCGGGCGGGGCTCTGGGCACCGCGACCTCTGTGAGCAGCTCGCCGGGGCGCAGTGTGAGGTGCTGGGCACCATCAGCGCGATAGAGGGACTCCAGTGGCACGACCCGGGTCGCTGTCGCACTCGCCAGCACGACGCTCGCCCCCGCCGCGATGAGAACCGGCGCGCAGTCCGAAGAGAAGGCCGCGACGCACTGCGAGCCGCCGGGCACGACGTGGCAGGTCGCGCCCTCCGACTTGAGACAGCCGCCAATCGCCTGCCTCCAAACTGGCGTCTGGTTCACGTAGCGGCAGCGCGTGTCGAGGCAGAGGTTCCCGCCGAGCGTGCCCATCGCGCGCAGTTGCGACGCGCGGGCAGCTCCAGCACCCGCGCCAGCTCCCGGTGCAGATAGTGCGGCACCTGGGCCGTCGACCACACGGTGAGCACGCTCCCGCCATCGACGGTGGCCAGCGCGCAGTGCGGCTCGATGGCCGCGTGCGTCGTGCCCTCGAAGAAGAAGTCGCCGTCAATGAGGAGATCGGCCGTGGCAAAGGTCGCGTCCACGTCGCCGAACGCGAGGTCCACGCGCTTGGACAGGTTCTGCGTGACGACGGAGGCGATCTGGATGAGCGATCATCCCGAGGTCGCGACCGTTGCCAATGCGCCGGCTCTCGCCGGGCACGCGCAGTCGGTGGCCCTCGGCAATGCGATTGTGACGGCGTTCCTCAAGAGCGGCACGGGTAAAGTGAACGACACCATCCTGGTGCAGGCCGCGTTCATCAACGCAGGGCTGCTGACCCAGGTCCACGTGCTTGCCGTCGCCGGTCGACCCTGCACGGGAACGTGCCGCTGCGCGCGTACGCGCACACCAGCGACGGGACCGTGAACCAGGTGACGTTGGACCCGCTCGCGACCTGGTCGGTGGATGCGCCGAGCACGCTGAGGCTGCTGGCGACCAAGGGCCTCGTGCGCGGCCGCAACGTCGGGATCGGACACGTCGACGCGTGCTTCCAGGGCGTCTGCGCGAGCACCGGGTCGCATCAGGCCACGGCGAACGTGCTGGCGCCGTAGCTCCCGCGCGTCTCGAGGGACTCCACTGTGGCGTGACACAGAGGCGTGACGCCGCGGGGGAGTCCGTCCTTCCGGAAGTGCCATCGTGGCACCCGCAGTGCCACTCTGGCACCGCTGGAGTGGCACTCGTCACCTCGCGTCATGCGATCGCCGAGGGCACCCGCCCTGCATGGACGCCGATGGGTGTCGCGTCGCCCCCGCCCGCCGCCCGTCGCCTATGAGCGACGCGTCCCCGAGGACACCACGCTCTACCAGGTCGTTCGGGGGCGCTGGGAGGCGTTTCGGTCGCGCGTCGAGGAGGCCGGCGAGTCCCTGCCCGAGCACGTCGTCAAGGAGGTCGAGGGCTTTCTCCGCTGCGTTGTCTTGGTGCAGGGCTTCGTCCGGCACCGCCGCCCACACCGCCGGTCGCGCGCCTCGGTGCCGCGGCCGAGGACCGCTCCGCGTCGCGCCGCCTACGGCTCTCCTGGGCCAATTTGATGAAGAGTGTATTTTCAATCGACGGGCTGGCCTGTTCGCGCTGCTCCGGGCGGCTGCGCCTCATCGGCGCCGTGCACGAGCCTACCGCCGTGGAGGGCATCCTCGCGGCAATGAGCTTGCCCGTGACGCAGCCGCCGCGCGCCCGAGCACGGGAGCCGCCGTCGCGCGACCCGGTCGACGACACCGAGGACTTCAGCCCAGCCTGGGTCGACGAGGCTGCCTAGCACGCGCCGTACGGCGCGCACCGCCGAGGTGCGCCCTTGGTGCGCCTGACCTCCGCTCCGAACCGCCGGCTATCATGCGACGAGACCGCTCTCAATCGCGTCCGGCGTCCCTCACGCTGACAATCTCAGTGATCGAGCCAGCGGAGGACGCCCGTGCAGCGTCTTGAAAATCGCGCACCATCCGCACGCGTGCCCGCCGACGGCTTCATGCTACTTATCCGTCACAACGCCCCGTGCGCGGCGCAGTGAGCGACAGGGGGCTTCGACGCGGGCGTCCGCGCGCGCGTCCACGTGCTCGTGCTCGTGCTCGTGCTCGTGCTCGATTCGAGCGGTCTCATGTCGCGCCCGCCTTCACTGGCAGCTCAACATCGCCGAAGGCTCGGGCAAACCCAACGGTCCCGACCGAATGCGCATCATGGCGATCGCACGAGGCTCCGCAACGGACTACGGCGCCATTATTGATGCCGCCCGAATCCTCGGAGCAGCCGCGCAATGCGATGCGAACGAGGCCGAAGTCCTCCTTGAACGCATCGTCTCGATGATCAGCCGCATGTGTCGGTCGGATGAATTGAGCACGAGCACGTGGACCAGCACGTCACCGTGGACGTCTACGCGCACGATCGGGCAACTGCGACGCCACGCAATTCAATGACAACCTGAGCCGAAACGACGCCAGAGCCGACGCCAACGTAGTCTCCCCGCGGGCGGTCTGCCCTGCGGCGCTCGACGACACCAAGCGCTACCTGCGTGAACGAGCGACCGACGACTTCGTCCAAGTCGTCTCGAATGCGCTGCTGGAGCGCCTTGCCGACTCCTTCCGCCACCGTTCGGGCTCGCTCAGGCGGCCTGACCCCGGCCCGTTCCCGTGTCCAATCCCGCGATAGCGTCTCCAGAGCGCGGATGCCGCCCGGAGACGGCACCAAGTGGCCTCTATGCCGCGGGATTGGGGTCGGGCGCCATCTCGCACGTCTCGCAGTCGACCTTGTCTGCGGGCCTCTATGCCGCGGGATTGGGGTCGGGCGCCATCCGTTGCATGCGTAGGGTGATGATGCTAGCGTCTCGCCGTGGCCTCAACCTCACGCGACTCCCTCGGAGGCCGCATGCGTCACCGATGTGCTCACCTGGTCACGCTTGTAGCCGCGCTGCTCGTCGGAGGCTGCCGCCACGACGTTGCCAGCGAGTTTCGGCTTGCGTGTTCGTTGGATCGCGACTGCAGCGCGGGCTGGCGGTGCGATCGCGCCGTTGGGCAGTGCGAGTCTGGGACTCTGGCGGCCGTGCCGGACACGTCCACGGCGGTTCCTGAGGCTGCCACCGTTTCCGAGACCGCCGCTGTCGTGCCGGAAATCTCCACGGTCGACCACGGGTGCGAGCGAAAGACGTGTGCGATGCTCGGCAAGACGTGCGGTATCTGGGACGACGGCTGCGGTGGCCAGACAACGGATTGCCCCGTGTGCGAGTGCGCCGGGGTCGCGGACTGCAACGACAGCAACGCGTGCACGACGGACGCGTGCACCAACACGAAGTGCGTAAACACGGCAATCGCGGGCTGCTGCACCAGCGGTTCGCAGTGCGACGATGGAAAGGTTTGTACGGCCGACGTGTGCTCGAGCAACAAGTGCGTGAGCACGACAATGGCGGGCTGCTGCACGAGCGCGTCGCAGTGCGACGATGGCAACACGTGCACGACGGACAGCTGCGCATCTGGCCAGTGCCTTCACAGCCCCGCTCCCGGCTGCTGCGGGGACGTGTCGTGCCCTACGCTCAGCGGCTACACGGCAGGCTGTAACGCGGCAATGGCGTGCGAGTACACGCCCAATGATAGCAGTGGCTGGCACGTCTGGGACGTGTGGATCTACGTGCCGCCCGGCAGCTTCAGCATGGGCTCCACCGCGGGCGCCCCGGACGAGAAGCCGGTACACCTGGTCACGTTCTCGAAAGGCTACTTCATCGGCAAATACGAGATCGTCGTGGCGCAGTACGAGGCGTGTCAGACGGCATCGCCTTGTACCGCGCCGTCCACGGCGGACTTCAACGGCTGTGCTGAGACGGGCCTGAACACCTCCGCGAACGGGCGGGGCAAGCACCCACAGAACGGCCTGAAATGGCCGCAGGCCAAGGCCTTCTGTGGGTGGGTCGCGCCGGGAGGGCGCCTGCCGTCGGAGGCCGAGTGGGAGTACGCGGCGGCCGGCAAGACACCGCGGGAGTACCCCTGGGGCGACACGCCGGAGCCGACGTGCACGAACGGGACGGCGCAGTTCGCCGTCGCTGGCTGCGGCTGCGGGACAAACATGACGGCGATCGCGGGCGACCACGCCAACGGAGGGTCCACGTTCGGCGTGCAGGACATGGCTGGCAACCTCTCGGAGTGGGTCGAGGACTGTTGGCACGCGTCCTACAGCGGTGCGCCGGTGGATGGCTCTTCCTGGACGGATTGTAGTGATTACTCCGCCCGCGTCATTCGGGGTGGGTCGATCACCGGCCTCGCGTCGGACCTCCGCATTGCCAGTCGCAGCGGCGACGCCCCGACGAACCGCAACGCGGATGTCGGCGGGCGCTGCGTGAGGCCGCTGCCTTGAGTTCTTTTTCCCTTGTTCACTGCGGAGCGTCCGAGTTTTTTGCCAATCGGGGACTATCGCATCGACGGTGAGCTTACCGTCGTTACACTCCCGTACGACCCACTGGTCCAGGGCTTTCCAGTCGAGCGATTGTCGGACTATTTGCATGGTCGCGACCTCATCTCCTACGACGCGTTCGCGTTCAACCACAAGGGCCGCCCTACCTGGTCCTTGGGCCTCCATTCGCGCCGCCGGCTCGGGGCGCCGGAGTCGCGCGTCATGAACACGCCAGGCGCGGATCGTGAGAGTGGACGTCACAGGAAGGGTGAGCATGCGCCGCGCTGCTCGCGCCGTAGGGCAACCTCACTGACAGGGATGCCGGCATCCACAGCAAGTTGCGCAATCCGCTGCCTCACCTCGACAACTGGCGCCGTATTGCCGGCGAGGCTCTCAATCGCGGACGCCGGCGTCGTGCGCGTGGCGCGCGTCGCTTGCCACCGCGGCCCGCATCGCGCGCGGGTAGCCGTCTCGGCCAACCTGGCCGCCTGTCCGAACCGTGTCGAGCGCCGCCCGAACTTGCGATCCCTCGTCCATGACCAAGCTCCTCTCGCCGTGCCCTCGATGGCGAAGGCGACGAAAAGCGTGGGTGACCCGCGAGTTCCGCGACTCCGGCACGCTGTGACGCTCGGCCCGGTGGTCTCCAATTCGAGCCCGCTCATTGCCTTCGAGCGCATCGCCCGGATCGACCTCCTTCTCGACACCGCAGGGCGACCGCTGTTGATCCCATAAGGCGTCAGACGGGAGGTCTTCCGCGGCGACAGCCCGCCGGCGCGCCCCGCCGCCTTCGTCGCACCCGACGTGGCTGGCTGACGCTGCGGGTAGGCGCTCAGCCGCCCGGAGTGCCTTCGGTTTTGGCGGCCTCTTTGGCCTTCTTCATCTCGCCCCGTGCGGTCGAGACCTGACCGCGCAAGCTCAGCGCCGTGGGCATGAACCCGCCGTCGAAGTGCATGAGGTCGCCGCTGTCACCGCCCAGGTCGGTGCCGCCCCAGCGCAGCCCGCCCGCATCGCGCATGGCCTGCACCGTCTCGAGTCTGAGGTCCATGAACCCAGCCGAGTGGTTTGATTTGCCGTCGGCCCCCACGAGCTTCTGCGCCGGGTCGGCCATCTTGCGCTCGTCGGCGGCCAGCACCTTCTTCCAGTGGTCGAGCCCCAGCGCTTTGGCCGCCGCCGGGCACTCTGCGGAGCGCAGGTAGGCTTCCAGCTTGGCCCCGTCGTTGGCCAGCTCGCGATACCGCATGAGGTTGGCGTTGGAGCGCGAGATGGCATCGAACGCCTCGGCCGTCGACTCCTTCTTGGAGTTGGCCGCCATGCCGAGCGCGCTGCGCACCTCGTTGACCCCAAACAGGGCGTTCACGTTGCCGATAATGCGGTTCAGCGTCCACGACGTGTCGGTCTTGCCCAGGTGCCAGTTGTTTTGGGCCGGGTTGAGGTCAATCGCGAACCCTAACCCGTGGTACATCTGATCTCGCCCAGGCTCGGTGGGTCGGAAGCTCACGACCTTTTGCACGCCCACCTCTTTGGCCAGCTGCTCTTCCGTCGTGGCGTGCGGGAACTTGGCTTGCAGGTAGGCCGTGGCGTTGGCAAGCCGGTCGTGCATGTCAGGGTGCGCCAGCACCGACTTGTCCAAGAACGTGCCCGACTTGAGCTCCTGCTTCACGTAGCCGGCGTAGCCGCCCTTGGCTTTGAACGCCAAGTCTTCGGGCGTGTCGGCGCCCGCCCCGTGGGCGCCACCCGAGCGGCCGAGGGCCTTGGCGGTGGCGTGCTCGGCCCCCGCCGACTCGGGAATCGACGCCGACAGCTGCTTGAGCGCCGCCGCCATCTCCTTGGCCACAGTGCCCATGTTCTTGGACTTCTGCTTCTCCTTGGCCTTCTGCGTCTTGGCCTTGGGGTCGTACGTGAGCGTGATGGGGTGCGCTGCCAGAATCGCATTGACTGTAGGCACATCGGCCACGCCCGACTGCGTCACACTCAGGTTGCGTTGGAGCTCCTTCATCCAGCGCACCGAGTAGGCCTGCTTGCGCAGGTGATCGTAGGCAAACAGGTGCAGCTCGTCGGTGAGCGCGGTGTCGGCTGGCGCGGGCGCCGCTTCGGCCGCGGTGGGGGGGGCGACTTCAGCTGCGGGTTCGGTCGCGGCGGCCGGCGCGAGGGCCGGGGGCGCGGCCGTCGTAGTGGTGCCGTCGCCACCGCTCGTGGCAGAGGCACTGCGTGCGGCATCCACCGCCGGCACTGCTGGCGTGGGGCGCGGGCTCAGGGCCGCCCGTTGCGCCGCATAGCCTGTGGCTGGGAGGCGCACCGAACGCGGTGCTGCGTCGGCTTGACGGCTGGATTCCGCGCCGCGCGCGGCTGCTGGGTCCTCCTTCTTGCCGTACATCCAACCTCCCGCGCTGGTAGAGTTTGCATGCTATCGCGACGGCGGCACCCCGGTCAAGCGAGCGTTCGCTATGCAGTTGGACGCTCTGTATCGAGATTACTGTTCTGCGTACTTGGCTCCGGCTTTCCGCGACCCGACGGCTCCTACGACCCCAGGTGGGTGCGCCTTATCCCACGTCACCCATCGGCGCCGTCGTCAATCCAAGTCGGCCATGGGCGCTTGCAGCACCTTGCGATTGCCTCGATGGTCAGGACCGCTCTCCACGCCATCGAACTGCGTGCGTTCGATGATACGTGCTGAGCGGTTGTAGCCGATCCTGAGCCGCCGCTGCAGGTAGCTGATGCTGGCGTTCTTGGACTCGACCACCACGGCCGGCGCTGCGCCAGGTGAGCGTCGTTTCGGCGACCCTCACCTGCCTGACAGTGCAGGCGCTCGACACGCGCGGGCGCGCACAGCCTGAGCGACGCCGGGGACTGGCTTGGCACGGGCTTCGAGCATCCGCGCGGCGGCTTCACTGCGTGCGTCAACGCCATCGGCCTGGATTGAACTACCCCATCGACCGCGAGCTGACTGACACCGTGGCGTGGACCTCGTCGGACGAGACCGTGGCGCGCGTGAGCGACGTGGAGCCCAGGCGGGTCAGCACCGCCAACGCCGGCACGGCGCTGCTGCGGGCGAGCACGGGCATCGGCCTGACGGCGACCGTGGCCGTGCTGGTGGTCAACGCCGATGCCGACCAGCTCCAGGTGAACCCGGTCGGAGTGGATCCGGTCAAGCTGTCGCTCGGTCCCCGTGCAAGCGCACAGCTGGAGCTGCTCGGGCACTTTGGCGGCAACTGGTACTGCGTGACGACGGACGCGACCTGGATGAGCGATCATCCCGAGGTCGCGACGGTCGTCAAGGCGCCGGCTCTCGCCGGGCACGCGCAGTCGGTGGCCCTCGGCAATGCGATTGTGACGGCGTTCCTCAAGAGCGGCACGTGTAAAGTGAACGACACCATCCTGGTGCAGGCCGCGTTCATCAACGCAGGGCTGCTGACCCAGGTCTACGTGCTTGCCGTCGCCGGTCGACCCTGCACGGGACCGTGCTGCTGCGCGCGTACGCGCACACCAGCGACGGGACCGTGAACCAGGTGACGTTGGATCCAATGGCGACCGCCAAGTCCGCTCGTCGTCGGCGATGATGGCGCTTTCGAAGACTTTGTCGTCGGTTTCGCTCGAAGAGGAGTTCGAGCCGCAGCCGAACAGCAACGACCCGGCGCGCCGCTGTGGGTGAAGCTCGATGACCCCGTCGATCCTGACCGGCGCCAGCACCAGGCGGGATGAGACAGGTACCCATGTTCCTTCGTCTCATCATGGGGCGATGATCTCTCGGCCCTCGAGCAACTGAATGCCTATGACGTCGAGGAACACGCCCGTTGCCGTCTGGCTCGCGCTCTGGGCAGGTGACTGCGGCTCCATGTCACCGACAACCGCCGGCACCGTGGTCGATTCATCGCCACAGGCCTCCGCCAACGCAGGCAGGCTAACGCAGTCCGCCCAGGGCGGCGTCTTCCAGCGGCGCGCAGAGCCGGCCGTGGCAACGGACGAGCAAGTCGCCGACGGTGTCGGGATCGCGGAGACACCTTCGGTCGATGAAGGCAACGGGTCGGCGAGTGAAGGCGCTGCGACGGTTGTCCCGACCTGTGAGAAGGCGCCCGGCGCATCGACGCGCTCAACGATCCGACGCTCCCGCCCAAGTCACAGTGCCTCGGCCCGCCGAGCGTGACAATCCCGACCACCGCGTGCGGGGCGCCTCCGGCTCAAGTCGTTGACCCGCCGTCATGCTTCGTTCCGCCCCCGTCGGTGCCCTATGCTCAGGGCAACGCCCCATGGACAGGCGTGGCGGCAAGCCACCTCTGAATGACGCCCCACAGCGCGTTCGGCCGATAGACGTCCGAATCCGGCAGTCGACCCTCTCGAATCGCTTCCCAATACGCGGGCGAGGGCGGTTCCGACCCGAGCTCGTAGTCCATGCCGTCCCACTCGTCCTCTCGAAAGGAGTAGAACGCCCAGTGCCATCCGCGCGAGTGAACCTCGCCGATCACATCCTCGAGATAGGCCGCGGCTCCAGGGTTGCGGCGGAAGACGCCGAGCTCGGCCGCGAAGATTTGCTTGGACGGGATCGCGTGTCGCCTCTGCCAGTCGGCCACCGGATCGAGGAAGCGGCGGACTTGGGCCCGGTCCCACGTCATCTCCAGGGGCTCGTCTCCCTCGCCCGTGGGAACGCGGCCCGGATAGGTGTGCTTTCCCTTGTTTCCGCGCGAGGTAAACGCAAAGGGCTCATACATGTGAAACGAATAGAGAATCTTCGAATCGCCCGCGATGGGCTCGAGGACCTTGAACGCCCAAGGGGTCGCGAAGAAACCGCTGTCGAGCACGATTGGAGTCTCGGAGTCGACCTCCCGGATTGCGGCCACCACGTTGCGATAGAAGCGATTGAGGTCCTGGGGCGTGCCCCTCACCTTCGCATACCAGCCTGCGTAGTCACCGGTGAACCAGTCCGAAAGTCGCGGCGCAGCGAGCTCGGGGGACGGCTCGTTGCGTACGTTGTAGCCCACGATCGCAGGCTCGTCCTTCAGCTCCCTCGCGAGATCTTGCCAGCATCGGATTGCCTGTCCCTGCCAGGCGTCGCTTTGCCACAGCACGCGCTCTTCGAGTCCCTCGTTGTGCTGCCCCCAGCGTGCGCCGGGAAGGCTCAGCAAGGTCAGGACCACCTTGAGGCCCGCTTGCTCGGCGTCCCGCAGCACTCCCTTCAGGAACGTGACGTCACCCTGGTTCACCCCGGTGTAGCCCGAGCGCGCGCCGATCAGAAAGTCGCCGCGCTCGCTCGGCGCGCGTCCCGCGAGCCACTTCGACGGTGAGAGCCGGACCACCTCGATGCCGGCGGCGCGCGCTGCTCGAAATCGTGCGGCCGTCTCGACGTCATTGAAAAAATTGGCCCCTCGCCGCTGCTGGCTCCAGTAGTCGAGCTTTGAGGCGCAACCCGAGGTGCCAATCACGATCAACAAGGTCAAGAGGCCCGTAAACAGTGACCACATGACCTCCAGCAGTACCAGCAGATCATCGCGCGACCAAGCACGTGACCGTCGGCGCATCCTCGCTTGCGGCGCCTACACAATGACGATAGGACGCGGACATGCGCGCTATCGCCTTGCTCGCCGCCCCCGCGCGCGCCGTCGACATCGAGAAGAAGTTCGAGGGCTTCGAGGGCTGCCTGCTGGTGCGCGACGTCGACAAGGACGTGACGCACGAGCGATTCGGCGGCGACCTCTGCGCCGAGCGTGCGCCCGCGTGCTCGACCTTCAAGCTGCCGCTCGCACTCATGGCGTTCGATCTCGGCGACCTGGAGGAGTCGACACGCTTCAAGTAGAACGGCGTCAATCATCTGATCGACTCGTGGAACCACGATCAGACGGCCGCGACCTGGATGCGCGATTCGGTTGTATGGGTATCGCAAAAGCTGGCGCCGATGCTGGGGAACGAGGCGCTCGAGGCCTACTTCACCGACTTCGGGTACAGCAGCCGCGACCTTTCCGGCGGCCTCGACCGCGCGTGGCTGACGCGCGCGTCGTTCCTCGAGGGCGCGGCCAAGCCCACGCTCACGATCTCGGCCGACGAGCAGGCGCGCTTCCTCGCGCGAATGTGGCGCGGCGTGCTGCTCGTGTCTGGCGGCGCTGTCGAGAAGACGAACGCGATCACCCGTCTCGAAGGCACGCCGGGCGGCTGGACGCTGCACGGCAAGACAGGCTCCGGCTTCGTCGGCAAGGACGGCAAGAAGCGTCTCGGCTGGTTCGTCACCCACCTGCATCAGGGCGGCCGCAGCCTCGTGGCCGTCGTGCGCATCGTCGACAACGCGGCGCCGCCGAAGGGCGCCGCCCCGTACGCGGGTCGTCAGGCCCGGGAGCTCCTCGAAGCGCTGCTGGCCGAAGGCGGCTCGTAGATCGGAGCCGGACGGCATGAGCGGGTCGCGCCGACACCCGACCCTCGTCTGCCGCGCGCTCGCTGGCGCGGCATGCTTGGCGTTCGCGGCGGACAGAGAGGCGCCTCGCGAGCTTGGCTGAGTGAGACTCCTGCTCGACGCGAATCCATCGCATCGGCTGGCTGCTCGCCTCAGTGGCGCTTTTTTTGCTGGCGACGCACGTACGAGACCTTGCGCTGCACGGTCCCCATTCGTCGAACCCTCCGCACTCGTCGCTCGGCGTTACGGATTCACCGGCGTCGGGATCGTCCCCGCCGGGGTGAGCGCCTTGGTTGCCTTGCCGCGATTGGCCTCGCTGGCGTCGTTCTTGGCGGCCCACTCGAGCAGCGCCCGGATGCCGCTCTGGT
>SXGT01062231.1_pt1 | contig 37881 bp, 28 predicted proteins | sample 3176221 | NCBI WGS metagenome assembly SXGT01 (sample SAMN11356862, study PRJNA531348) | freshwater metagenome | isolation source: freshwater sample F1-120 | place: China: Fuxian Lake, Yuxi | collected 2017-12-25 | reverse complement strand
CTGAGCTTGTCGGCCAGGGCCTGGTCCCACTGCGGATCGGCCTTGCCGATGAGCACCAGCGCGCGCGCGCCCATCGCCTCGATCGCCTTGTACACCAGCTCGTCCTTCCAGAGCGGCGTGAGCCAGGCGGACGGGAAGGCAGCAAGGTCGGGGACTTGTTTGATGGCGTGCGCCAAGGCGGTGGTGCCGATCGACTTGCCCGCGAGCCACACCGGTCGACCAGCCGCCTGCTCGAACGCGGCACGGCCGAGGGCGCCGCTGTCGGTCGCGATGCACAGCTCGCGTTCCTCCCCGGTGAGCACCGAGAGGGCCTTGTCCATGCCGTAGTAGCGCTCGGAGAGCAGGCACTCGGCGCCCTGTGCCACGAACACTTCTCGTGTCGCGACCATAAGCGGGCGGTCCTGCGTGTACGCCGCGCCTGGGAGTAGGAGTCCGACCGCCTTCGGCGTGCCGAGTCCGACGGCGATCTTCAACGGGAGGACCTGGTCTTTGTAGCCGTGGACGACAGGGGCGGTGGCCATGGCCACGATCTATCCCCGGCGGCCGGGCGATACTGGGGCCCGATGCGACACGCGATCCTCCTCCTGCTCTCTGGCTGCGTGTGGGTGACCGACGCCGAGGTGCAGGCCCGGCTGGGCGGCAACGACAGCCTCCCCACCGGCGACTCCGGCCTCACCGACACCGGCGACACGGGCATCGACGACACCGACACGGGCGAGACCGGCGACACGGGCGAGACGGGTGACACGGGCGCGGACTGCGACGTCGACCACGACGGGCACGACGACGTGGCCTGCGGCGGAGACGACTGCGACGACGGCAACGCGAACCGTCACCCCGGCGCGGACGAGACCTGCAACGAAACCGACGACGACTGCGACGGCAGCACCGACGAAGACGCGGTCGACGACCAGGTCTACTACCAGGACGGCGATGGCGACGGCTTCGGCGACGATAGCGTCACCATCGAGGCGTGCGCGCTCCCGGAGCGCTACGCCGAGTACGGTGGCGACTGCGACGACGGCGACGCCAACTACCATCCCGGCGCGGAGGAGTCCTGCGACGAGCCTGTGGACTACAACTGCGACGGGTCGAGCGGCAGCGACGACATCGATGGTGACGGCGTCATCGCCTGCGAGGACTGCGACGACAGCAACGCCGACATCCTCCCGGGCGCGGAGGAGGTGTGCAACGACCTCGACGACGACTGCAACGGCGACATCGACGTGGGCGCCACCGACGCCGACACTTGGTACCCCGATGGCGACAGCGACGGCTACGGCAGCGACGCTGCGACGCGCGACTGCGACCGTCCCGCTGGTCACGTGGAGGCGAGCGGGGACTGCGACGACGCCAACGCGCTGGTCAACCCCGGCGGAACGGAGACCTGCAACGACACGGACGACGACTGCAACCGGACGATCGACGACAACGCCTCTGACGCGAGCACCTGGTACGCTGACACCGACGGCGACGGCTACGGCAACGTGGCCTCGACCGACCAGGCCTGCGACCAACCCACCGGCCACGTCGCGAACGACGATGACTGCGACGACGGCGAAGGCGCCATCAACCCCGGTGCCGCCGAGGCCTGCGACGCCGTCGACAACGACTGCGATGGTTACCTCGACGGTCCGCTGGCCGTGCCCTCGGAGATGGCCAGCATCCAGGCCGCAGTCGATGCCGCCTTGGATGGCGACCTCATCTGCATCGCCGCCGGCACCTACGCGGAGACGGTCTACCTGGGCGACCTGTCCGTCACGCTGGAAGGCGAGGGCTCGGCCACGACGATTGTCCAGGGCGACGGCGTCGACCGGCCGCTCGGCTGGCTCGACAGCACCGGCAGCGCCGAGTTGGCGTTGCGCGGGCTGAGCTTCACCGGGGGCGAGGGCGTGTTTGGCGCGGGCCTCTACCTCGAGGGCGGATCCGTGGTGCTCGACGACGTGGTCGTGTCGGACAACACCTGCACGGCGGCCGGCGACTGCCTCGGCACCGGCATCTACCTGTTGGCCGACGCCGAGTTCACCGACGTCGTCATTCGCGACAACGTGGCCGAGCCCGCCGCGGTCGGCACCTCCTACATCTACGGCGTGGGGATCTTCGCCTCCTCCGCCGATCTCACGTGGACCGACGTGACCATCACCGGCAACGTGTCCGAGGTGGGAAACGTCACCAGCTATGGCTACGCCTTCGGCACTGGCGTGTCGTTCTCGGCGGTCAACCTCGACGCGGTCAACCTCGAGCTCACCGACAACTCGGCGAATCGAACCGGCGCCACCCTCTACGCGGCCGCCGCCCAGGGCGCGGCCTTCTCGGCCGACGGCGGGCGCATCAACATCACAGCGGGCGTCGTCGCCGACAACGTGGTGGACTACAGCGCGGCCACCGACACCGCCTCGTCGGCGGGCTTCTTCGTGAACGACGCGACGCTCGATCTCGCGCAGACCTTGATTCGCGACAACAGCATCGACGCCGGCACCAGCGTGGGCGCGGCGTTGTATGCCTACGGTGCCTCCGACGTGACGCTCACCAACGTGATCATCAGCCACAACACGGCCTCGGCCCTCGGCAGCGCCTACGGGGCCATCACCGTGTACGGGAGCACCACGATGGAGATGGTGAACTCGGTGGCCTTCCGCAACGAGGCGAGCGGCACCCTCTACGACTACGGCGGCGCCTTCTACGTGGGCTCCGGCACGGCATTGTCGCTCGTGAACAGCATCGTGGCCGAGAACACCTGCGCCACCACGCTCAGCGACGCCTGCGGCGCCGCCATCTTCGCCGATGGCAGCGCGCCCAGCGTGAGCGCCAGCTACTCGGATTTCTACGCCAACACGCCCGACGCCTTCAAGGGCATGGTCGACCCTATCGGATCCAGCGGCAATATCGACGACGATCCAGCATTTTACTACACGGTGGGCAAGGCCGCCTCAGGCTGGGACCTCTCGCTGAAGTCCACCTCGCCGTGTGTCAACACCGGCAACCCGGCGGCCGCCTACTACGACACCGATGGCTCGCGGAATGACATGGGGGCGTTTGGCGGGCCTGGGGGGTCAGGCTGGTGAAACGCGATCTGTTCGTCCTTCACGCGGTAGTCGACGTGGGCGCCGCCTGACGAGAGGGTGATCTTCTCGACGAGGCGGTCCAACGCCTCGCGCCGCTCGTCGAGGGGACGGGCGCTCCACGCTTCGAGGACGGCCGCGCGGAACTTGATGGGGTCGATCTGCTCCGGCGTCGGGACGGGCTTGCGCTCGGGGAGGCTGGCCAGCCGGAGCTTCAGGCCCTCGCGCTTCGCGAGGCGCGGCGCATTGATCGCGCGGGCGTCCTCCTCGGCGAGGATGCCGTTGGCGACCTGGACGCCGACGCGGCGGATGCGCTGGTCCAGCTCGGTGATGTCGTCGGCGAGGCGGGCGCGCTCGGCCTGGACCTCGTCCGGCTGCTCGGCGAGCGCGGTGACGGACTGGTCGATCAGCTCGCGGACGTTTTCGGGGTTCAGCACGTCGGCGTGGATGTAGTCGAGCACGGCGGCGTCGAGCTTGTCGACGCGGATGGTCATGCCCGAGCAGAGCGCCTTGTTCTCCTGCCGGGTGCGGCAGGTGTAGTAGTGGCGCACCGACCCGGTGTGCCCGCCTGCCGTGATCGCGATGGTCCCGTTGCAGGTGCCACAGCGCAGCCACGGCGTGAGCAGGCCCCGCTCGCTCATGTGGATCGCGTGGTTGCCGTTGCCACCCTCGTCCTTGTTCCGGTCCTTCAGCTTCCGCAGTGCCTGCACCCGCGCGAAGTCCTCGTCCGAGACGGCGGCCTCGTGGCTGTTGCGGGCGAGGATGGCGCCGTTCTGCGCGATGTGACCGCAATAGGACACGCTGGTGAGCAGGTTCTGGATGTGCCGGGGCCGCCACGATCCGGCGAAGCGCTCCGGGGCGAGGCCGTGGCCGGGAGGCTCGACGCCTTCCAGGGTCAGCTTCTCGGCGAGGCGCTTCTGCCCGTCGCGCCCCTGGAGGTACTCGGCGTAGATTCGCTTCACGGTCTCGAAGGCGGCGCGGGTCTCGTCGGTGACCGCGAGGCGACCATCGACGACGGCGTAGCCGTAGGGCGGGTGTCCGTTCTGCCAGAAGCCCTGCTCGGCCTGGGAGTGCATCCCGCGCTTCACGTTGCGGGACAGCTCCTCGCTGTAGCGCTCCGACAACCAGGCCAAGATCGGGCGGATAAGCTTGGTGAACGACTTGTCCCCGGCATCGGGCTCCGTGAGGGAGACCACGGTGACGTTGGCCTCGTCCAACGTCGCGAGCGCGCGCAGGCAATCGAACATGTTGCGGGCGACGCGCGAGATTGCCCAGACGTACAGCCGGTCGATGCCGGGGGCGCGAACCTTCGACCGACCGAGCCGAGCGTCGCGCTGGGCCTCGGCGGCGCGGATCAGCGACTGGTACGCGAGCCGCTTCTTCACCGCGCGCCCGCTGATGCCCTCGTCCACGAACCCGTTGGCCGACGGGATCACCACGCCGTCGGCAGCGGCGCGGCGCTCGATCTCGGCGCGTTGCTGCTCGATCGACTTGTCCTGGCGGGGGTCGCTGCACCGCAGGTACGCGGCTCCGACGATGGGCATGGCGGGCTCCAGATTCCCGGTCGAAGTTGACATAGTGCGCCGCGCCTATGCAACCGCTTTGAGCACGGCGGCTTGGATGTCGGCGAGCGAGAGCGCCATCGCCCAGGCCGCGATGGTCGGCTTGCCCGAGGCTGTCACCTTTTCGCCCACGGCTGGGATTCGGAACCGCATCCCGGCGGTCTCCTCGCGGACGACGGCCAGAACGGCCAGCAGGAGGGGGAGCTCGTCGCCGACGAGGGGAGCGGCGCGGCGGGCGATGGCATCGAGCCCGGCCGGGAAGTCCTTGTTCGCGGCGGCCAGTGCAATGGGCCGGCTCGCCGCGGTCGGTGACCAGAGGCGCAGCGTCGGGACGGGGGCGCAGAGGAAGCCGTCGCGGGCGCCACCGATCATCCCGTTCGGGCCCATCACGTCGAGGCGCGTGGTGCCGGTGGGCTGGTCGAAGCAGCAGAACAGGGAGCGCCCCTCGCGCACGGCGGCCCGTACTGGGGCAATGGCGCGAGCGACTCGGCGTTCCTGGACGACCGCCAGTTGGGACGCGAGCTTCACGACGCCCCCCTTGCCACGTCGCGCGGCCGCTGCATCGCGACGTGGAGCGCCTTGCGGAGCTGTGGCGGCAGGACCCCAGTGGGCTTGCCCTCGCTCTTGGAGATCACGCTCTGCTCCACGGCGAGCTTGGCGGCGAGCGCGCGCTGGCTCGCCCCGAGCCACGTCCGGTACGAGGCCAGGTCGGCGCCGGTGAGCGCCGGCAGGTCGTCGACGGGAGCGGGCGCAGGTGCAGGAACCTTCGCCGTGATCGGCGGCGCTACGACGGGACGGGAGGGTACCGGCGATGCCGACGGGACTGCTGCCGCGGGCGGGGCGATCGCCGAACGCGGCGGCAGCGTCTCCGCGGGCGTCCGCATCACCTCGGTGAGCCGCTCCTGGAAGAGCAGCGCGAGGGGCGTCGGCTCGTCGGCCTTCGGCCTCGGGCTCTCGACGACGCGCGCCATCGCCGCGCCGGCCGGCGGCCCCGGCGGACGCTTCGCCGCAGACGTGGCCGCACCGCGCGCCAGTGCTTCGGCCTCGGCCGCCGTGCGCTCCCCGTCCTCGACCTCCCTCGCCGCCTGCCGCCTTGCTTGCACGCGGGCCGCTTCGGCGACGGCGCGCTTCGCGTCGGCTTCGATTCTGGCCGTCGCGGCCAGCGCAGCGTCGCGCCGAGCCTTCGCGTTCGCCGCGCGCTCCTGGAGCTGCCGAAGCTCCTCGTCGGCGGCCCGCTCCGCCGCCGCCTCGGTCTCCTCCGCCGCCTTCCTCGCGGCGGCTTCCTCTGCCGCGCGACGGCGTGTCCGTTCCGCTCGGGCGACCGCCACCGGATCGACGCTCGGCGTCGGCGTTTCGGACACGGAAGTGTGGGCCGGCCGCTCGACCTCGCGCTGGGCCGGGGACGGCGCGACCCGCCGCAGGCGCGCTGCCTTCAGCTCGACGACGCGGTCCTCGGCCTCCTGACGAAGCTCCTGGAACTGCGCCGCCGCCTCGTCGTCGTCGTCCGCCTGGGCGTCGCGACGGCGCTGGTCGTAGTCGCTCATCCAGTCGAAGAGCTGGTTCGGGTCGTCGCTGGCGGCGATGAACCCTCGCTCGGCGACGAAGTCAAAGGCGGCGGCGCACATCACGAACCCCGCGGCCCGCGGCTGGCGCGGATGTCGGTGACACGGATGTCGATCTCCTCGATCAGGTCCTGCGTGCGGAGTCGCGCCATCGGTCCCATGCGCTCGTTGAGCGCGTCCGCGTGCACGCCGCGGAGGGTCCGCAGCTCGGAGAGGTCCGTCATGGACCGGATACGGGTGCGCTGCTTGCGGAACTCCTTGTCGAGGCGCGCGAGGGCAGCTTCGTCCTCCTCGGGGAGTTCGTCGCCGTACTCGTCCTCGTCCTCGTCCTCGTCCTCGCCATCGTCGTCCGAGTCGTCGTCGGACTCGTCGTCATCCTCGTCGAAGGCGTCGTTGGCGGCGGTCTCCTCCTCGTCGTCGGTGCCGAAGATGCGGTCGATGAATGCGTACTTGCCCATAGGGTCTCCTGTCAGGTTGGTGGGTTGAAGCTGGTTACTCGTCGTCGTCGCCGGCGAAGTCGACGAGCTTGGCGGGGACGTACTCGCGGAACTCGCGGTCGAAGACACGCCCGATCACGCGATCGATCTTGGCGAAGTCGAGGATGACGTCGCCCTCGCGGACGGGGCGGTTGAGCACCCGGATGCCGTCCAGCTGGAGCGCCCGCGCCGACAGGTGCAGCAGGGCCAGCACCGCCGTGGCGTCGCTGTCCACGCGGGCGTCGGCGACGCGCTGCCCGAGGCGGAGAAGGACGTGGAACGACGGCGTGGCCCTGCCGGTCTCGAAGTGCGTGATGCTTGGGCGCGAAACGCGGAGCAGAGCAGCCATCTCGCCCTGGGTCAGGCCGAGGTCTGCGCGGATCATGGCGAGGCAGCGCCCGAACAGCGTCGCGGTGTCGACGATCGGGCGGGGAGGAGCGGGGGGCGGGGCGGGGCGCTTCGGCATCGAGAGTTAGTATTGCTAACGTTCGTGCTGAAGTCAAGAGGCGACTGCCGGGTTGCTGAACCGCGGGCGCGGTTCAGGCGTTCAGGCGAGGACGCGTGGCGGCAACGGCACGCCGGGGCGCTGGAGACCGATCCGGTCTGAAGCGGGGGGAGGTGAAGACCGGCGATGACGACCCGAGGACGATGACGCCGATGATGACGATGACGCCGATGATGATGACGGGGGCGATGACGATGACGGCGATGACGCCCCGCGATGACGATGATTACATGGAATCACGCCCACAATTCCGGCATCGGCATCGGCGAGTCATCGGCTCGCCTCTGGCCCGTTCGTCCCAGCAACGCAGCATCGCATAGGGCGGGCGGCGAGCGTCGGCGGCGCCGCGATGCCCGTGTGAACGGCACGGGCTACTCTCCACGACCGACGAGGCCCGCCACGCGCCTGCGGTCAAGGAGCCCGGACCGCAAGAACATGCCGACCGACCCCACCACCAAGGATCGCGTTCGCCGCGTCTTCTCGTTCCTGCGCGAGCTTCATCAACTGCGCTCGAAGGTGGTCCGGCGTGTAGACGAGCATCCCTGGCACCTCGAACTCGGGAGCCTGCCGAGCGATCCGCGGATCACGTGCACCCGCGACGCGACGGCGCAGGCGGGTGAGGAGACGTTCAGGCTCACGGTCGAGCGCGTGACGCTCGACGCCCCGCCGCGCCCTCCCGAGGAGCTACGACCCTACCTCGCGAAGGGCTGGGACGATCCGACCAAGGGCGACCCTGACCTTTCGCTGCCGGATGAGCCAGAGACCGCGGAGCTGGTCCAGGCGTTGTTCGACGTGTGGGCGCCGCGCCGCGCCCGATGGGCCGAAGCCTGCCAGCCGAACCTCGGCGTGCACCGAACGTTCCAGCAGCTCTACGAGGTATGGGCGCGGCTGGAGCGGGAGTCTGAGAGCTGGGACCTGGTACTCGCCGACGTCGTGCTGCACGCGCCCGCGGAGGCCGATCAAGGCGGGCGTATCGAGCACCCCCTCGTGCTCCAACGCGTAGGTATCCAGTTCGACGCGGACGCTGGGATCATCGAAGTTGCGGAGGGCGATGCGGAGCCGCGCTTGCACGGGGCGGTTCTCCGCGTGAGCGCTGGGCTCTCCGACGTGGGGCTTCCGCGGGTGCAGCAGCGGCTCGCCGATGGGGCCGTCCGGCTCAACGACCGGAGAACCGTTGCGGAATTCGCTCGGTTCCTCGTGGCCTCCCTGTTCCCTCAGGGAGGGCGTGCCCTCGACGACGGCGAGCGCCCCGACCAGGGTGTCTCCGTGCGGACCGCCCCCGTACTCGTTCTGATGCGTCGCGTCCCTGGAATTGCAGAGGCCATCGACCGCTACCTCGGTGTGCTCGACCAGCAGGAGGACTTGCCCGCCGGACTGTGCCGGGTGGTGGGAGATTTCACGGATGACGAACCAGGAACGCACTCCGTCGCCTCCCCGGTCGAGGTGCTGCTCACGAAGCACGCGAACGCCGACCAGGAGCAGATCGTCCGCCGCCTCGACGCGCATGGGTCGGTCCTGGTCCAGGGCCCGCCGGGAACGGGCAAGACCCACACCATCGCCAACCTCATCGGCCACCTTCTGGCGCACGGCAAGACCATCCTGGTCACGAGCCACACGACGAAGGCACTTCGCGTCGTGCGCGAGCAGGTTGTCGAGGAACTCAGGCCACTTTGTGTGAGCGTGCTCGAACGTGACACGGCAGCTCGGAACGAGTTGGAGGCGTCGATCGGCGGTATCGTGGGCGAGTTCACCAGGACCTCCCCCGCCAAGCTCGACGCGGAGATCACCGCCGGGCGCGATCACCGAACGCGGCTCCTCCAGCGGATTGCGGCCCTGGAGGGCACGTTTCGAGAGACGTGCGAGGTGCGAGGAACCTCCCTCATGTGCGGCGGGAAACCCTGGGCACTCGAAGAAGCGGCGCGCTGGCTGCGAGAGAGAGAGCCGTTGGACGGGTGGATTCCCGGCGCCGTGGACACTCCAGCTCCCTTGGCGATCACCTCGGCCGAGGTTGACCGGCTCTACCAACTGAACGCAGAGCTCCGGGACGAGGAGATCGCCAAGCTTTCTCCTCCTCTTCCGGATGTTCGCGAATTCGTGACGGCACGCGCCCTCCAAGAGCGCCTCGACGCGCTGGCAGCCCTCACGCGCAGTGACGCGGGTCCGGCGTTCGGCCATCCCGACGCACGTGGGAGGGCCGACGTGGTGGCGGCGGCGGACGCCCTCCGGGGTATCCAGGAGCTGATCGCGGACGGCGAGCAGCTTGACAGTTGGCTCCGGGTCGTGGCCGAAGACGCCATCGTAGGCGGCGGGCGGGCGGCGGTCTGGATTGAGCTGACGACTCAGGCGGAGTCGCTTCGCGAGCGAGCCGTCGCGCTGGCGACGTTGGCCGCACGACTTCGTCCAACAGTTGCGCTCGACTGGACCACCCGTGAGCAGGTTGACGTGGCCTGGGCAGTGCATGCTCATGTGCGCGGCGGCGGTGCGATCGGCACCTGGGTGAGATTGACCCAGTCCCGATGGTGGGCCTTTGTCCATGCCTCCTCGGTGGACGGTCGTGTTCCCAGGTCCGCAGAGGAGTTCGAGGCCGTCGCAGCGCTGCTCGAACTGGAGAGGGACCGCATCGCGCTCGCGGATCACTGGGATCGTGTAGCCGGACAAGCTGAAGGCCCCGGTGCTGCCGCTGCCCCTGGTGACTTCCTGGAGGCCGCCCGGGTCTGGGCCGACGACATTCGCCGCGCGGCTGCGTGGGCGACGTCCCGCTGGGAGGTCGCCGCGGCCAACGCCGGTGCCGTCGCGGGGTTCAAAGCCGAGCTATACCTTGCTGAATTGCGGCCTACGGACCTTCGGCTCCCATGGCTGTCAGTCCGCATACGTCATCTTCGCGGCTTGGAGAAGGCACTGTGGGAGCACTTCCACGGCCTTCTCACCAAGGGGATCGAGGCCTGGCTCACCGATGCCGTGTCTCAGGCCGTGCGCGCACAGGTACCCGGCGACGCGACCGGGGTGGGCCGCCGTCTGCTTGACTCGCTCCGAAAACGGGATGTCGTGACCTACAGGCGCGAGCGGGACGGCTTGGCTCCGCTGTCGGAGCGCAGACTCCTGGTTCTTGAGCGCAAGGCGCTGCTGGACAAGGTGGCCGCGGGTGCACCTGCGTGGGCGCGAGCGCTCGCAACGAGATCGCCGCCCCACAACGCGACGAGGTCGCCCGGCCCGGCTGACGCCGCCGTCGCGTGGAAACGGCTTCAGCGCGACTTCGACGCGCGGGTGGCCCTGGACCCCGTCGCCATCCAGCGCGAGCTCTCGGAACTTCGCGGCGAACTGCGGGTCGCGACGGCGAGCTACGTCAGAGCCCGGGCGTGGCGGGCCCAGCGCGATCGCGTGGACGGTCGCCGGCAGCAGCGCCTGGTGGGCTGGGTCGACACCGTGCGACGAATCGGGCGAGGCACGGGGATGCGCGCCCCGCGGTTGATCGCAGAAGCCCGGCGCCTCCTCGCCGAGTGCCGGGACTCGGTTCCCGTGTGGATCATGCCCCTGACGCAGGCGCTTGAGTCGTACGACCTGGGCGAGTCGAAGTTCGATGTGGTGATCATCGACGAGGCCAGCCAACTCGATGTCGTCGGCGTCGTTGCGCTTGCCCTCGGCAAACAGGTCGTCGTGGTCGGGGATCACGAGCAGGTCAGCCCGTCCGCAGTCGGGCAACAGGTGGCGCCCGTGGACGCGCTCCAGCACCAGTACCTCCAGGGCGTGCCGAACGCGCATCTCTACATCGGCCAGACGTCGGTGTACGACCTCGCTCGACAGGCCTTTGGAGAGATGATCCGCCTACGAGAGCACTTTCGCTGCGCCCGGGAGATCATCGAGTTCAGCAACCAGCTTTGCTATGGCGGGGAGATCGTGGCCCTGCGAGAGACCTCGGCCGTCGTCCAAATCCCCCACGTCGTGCCAGTTCGGACGATGGGCGCTCGCCATCCGGCCGAGAAGGTGAACCACCTGGAGGCGGAGCGCGTCGTTGCTCTGCTCGTCGCCATGATGGAGCGCCCCGAGTACCGTGACTCCACCTTCGGAGTGATCTCGCTCGTCGGTGAGGAACAGGCCGTGCTCATTGATCAACTCGTCGCGCGGCGGATCCCGCCGCAGGAGCGCCAGCGGCGCCGGCTGGTGTGCGGCACTGCCGCCCAGTTCCAGGGCGACGAGCGTGAGGTGATGCTCCTCTCGATGGTGGACTCGGGCACCGGCCAGGGGCCGCTCCGCCTGAACGACCGCCCCGAGTTCAAGCAGCGTCTCAACGTCGCCGCGAGCCGCGCGCAGAACCAGCAATGGGTCGTCCACTCGCTGAACCCCTCCGTCGACCTCCAGCCGCAGGATCTTCGACGCAGATTCCTTGAGTACGCGGCGAATGCGCGGGCCTACGTTGAAACACTGAACAGGGCCATTGACGCCGCGGAATCGCCGTTCGAGCGCGAGGTGATCCGTCGCCTCGTCGCCAAGGGGTACCAGTTGTTCCCACAGTTTCCGGTTGGTGCCTACCGCATCGACATCGTGGTCGAGGGGGCGGCCGGGAAACGCCTTGCCGTCGAGTGCGACGGCGACCGATGGCACGGTCTCGACCAGACGCAGGCCGACTTGGAACGCCAGAACCTCCTCGAACGGCTCGGCTGGCGCTTCCATCGGATCCGTGGGGGCTCCTTCTATCGAGACCCCGAGGCGGAGATGCGGAAGCTGGAAGCTGCCTTGGCCGACCGGGAGATCATCCCCGCGCACACGACGGGCGAATCCTCGGGGGTCGGTACGACTCTTGCCGACCGGGTGATGAGCAGGAGCGTCGAGATCCTCGCCGCATGGAAGGCGGAGGATGGCCCAACTCTGGACCGGCAGCCTTCACCAGCCGGGCCGCCATCGGCCGTGCAGGCGCAGCGCGCGAGCGTGCCGACCGCCCCCGTTGCTGAACGGCCCGCTGAGCGCGGCGAAGACGCCGCCCCCGACGGGGAGGACGATCCGACCGACGAACGCCCAGCTCCTCGCGCGAGAGCGACCCCGGGCACGGTGGCGGAGCACGCCGCCGCCTTGCTCGCGCGCCTCGACTCGACGTGGCTGTCCCGTGCGGACCTCTTGGCGATGGTGCCGCTGAGTGTACCCCAGTGGAACCTGGCGATTCACGAACTCGTCGAGTCTGGCCACGTTGAGGCCCGAGGAGAGAAGCGCGGGCGCCGCTACCGCCGCGTTGGAGCGCCACGGACCTCAGACCGTGCCCAACCACCCCCGACACCACCGACGGGGGGGCCGCGCCGCGCGGAAGCCGGCGTGCCGGAGTCGACGGCGACACCGAGAAACGATGCAGAGCTTGGCTCGAACCCGCCGCGAGACCCGGTCAAAGCCGCCTTGCGCGCCGCTGACCCGGGCCTGTCCTCCGCGCGCTGCCCCGAGTGCGGGTCGCGCTGCGAACTCTTCGTCGGGAAGCGGGGACCGTTCCTGAAGTGCCAGAATCACGAGTGCGAGGACACCTCGCCCGTCACGCTCGCGGCGTTGGAGCGGGCCGTGGCCGCCAACCCCTCCTGGCGGTGCGGCAGGTGCGGCGGGAGCCTCCACGTGATGGGACAACCTACGCGGACCATGCTCGAATGCCCGTCGCGACACCAGGAGGCGTGGAAGTCCTTTCGCGACCGAATTCGCGGTGGAGGCTCGGCGGGAGCCGTGGGCGGCGGGCCCGCGCGAGCGCCGGCACAACTCAGGCTTCTCGGCGGAAGCGTGGCGCAGGATGACGATGCCGACGAAGTCTGACGTTCAGTCCGCGCTGGCGAGCCCGGAGGCGTGGCTCGAGTACGCAACCCGCAGCGTCCACTCCGAGGTGTGCCGCCTCCGCTCGAGAGTCCGCTACTTCGCGGCGTTGTCCCAGGCGCCGGTGGACCGGTGGTTCGGCGGCTCGGACGACCTCCGTGGATGCGCGTGGGAGGGCTCTCATCACGGGCTGCTGATGCGCCTGCGTCGGCTCACCGACAAGCACAAGAAGGGCACGACCTGGCGGGACGCAGAGCTTTCCATCGAGGCGCTCCTTTCGGTGCGGCACGATCATGCGGCACATCAGGATCGCACCGATCTTGAAGCGCTCGTCGAGCAAGCCCGCCGTCTTCGCGATGATCCTGATGTCCGCCACCTTCGCCGCATCGCTGACAAGGGCATCGCCCACCCGAACCCCCTGGGCCTCGTCTCAGAGCCGGCGCACCCCGAAGGGCTGCCGGCGGGGTCCATGCACCTCGCTATGCTCGCGAAAGCCATAGCGACCGTCTCCGCGGTATTCGCGGCCGGCTTTCCCGGCTACGGCCTCGATAGCAGCTACCTCGGCGGCGACCCGTTCTGCTATCGCATTGTCCGGGATGGGCTCCCCGTCCTCGACTTTCGGCCGCCCGAGGCGTATTCCCCCCGCCCATGGGACCTGAGGTCGGGTCGTCATGTCACCGTTGACGCCGACGCGTGGGAGGAGATGATCGCCGCGGTCTCCAAGCCGGTCAGCCGACGGATTGCGCTCGCAGATCTGCGGCTGCGCTGGGACGCACGCGACGTTTACCCGGAGCCAAGGGCGCTCGCGCTCCGGTGGGGGTGGAGTGTAGACGCGGCGATGGGGCTCATTTCCGAGAGTTCGCGCGCGCCTACGGGATAGGAGGCGCGCTCTCCTCGACGCGCGGCCACATCGATGCCCTCCCCCCTCGCCCTCCTCGACCATCGCGTCGTCGTCGGCTTCCACGGCTGCGACCAGGCGACGGCCGACCGCGTGCTCGTCACCGGCGAGCCCATGAAAGCGAGCAGCAACCGTTGGGACTGGCTCGGCGAGGGGATCTACTTCTGGGAGCAGGACCCGGAGCGGGCCTGGCAGTTCGCGGAAGAGCAGCGCTTTCGGGGCAAGATCACGAGCCCGTCGGTGATCGGAGCGTTCATCCATCTCGGACGCTGCTTCGACCTCACGACCAGTGCGGCCACTTCGGCGCTCGGCGCCTCCCACGCCACGTTGCTCTCGCGCCTGTCCGAGGCTGGCGCCCCCGTGCCGGTGAACCGCCCTGGGACCAGCGGCGGCGACGACCTGCTTCTCCGCGATCTGGACTGCGCGGTTCTCAACTTCCACCTCCGCGACCTCGATGCGGCCCGTGGCGCGGGTGGCCCCTACTACCAGACCGTGCGCGGCGTGTTCATCGAGGGAGTACCCGCGTTCCCCGGCGCGTCTATCTTCACGAAGACGCATACCCAGGTCGCGGTTCGCGACCCCGCGGTGATCGTCGGCTACTTCCGCCCGTCGCGGTATACTGGACCCGGAGCCTGAACATGGACCGCCCCGAGAACCCCTACAGCCACAACCCCTACGCGGAGGACGAGGCGTTCGCCCGTGCTCGCTGGGCGGCGATGTCGGCCGAGGAGCAGACGGCGTTCCTGGTCGAGATCGGGATCCTTACGCCGGACTTGAAGCTCCACCCGAACTACGACCACCGGCCCGAGGGCGCGCGAGCTGACGCCAAGTAGGTGCGCGTCCGTCAGAGCCTAGGATGCTGCTCCAACGCGGCTCTTCGGCGCACCGATCCCCGCGCACTCCACCCAGACCGTCTTTATCAACCCTGACCCCTCAGGCGGGCCGAACGGGAGCTGGTGACCGCCCCCGGGGCTTCAGTCCAGCCCCTTGCCCGCATCCGGTGGGAGATTCTTCAAGATCGTCGCCGATAGTTCGTCGACACGAAGTTTTGTCCAGTCGTGGTTGAAGCTCGCGACGACGCGCCGCGAGGCGTTCTCGCCCATCGAGGCGCGGAGATCGCCGAGAAAGCGCGGGGGAGCGGCGAGGATGAGCCGGTCGAAACGGTGCTCCCGCTCCGCCTCGTCGAGCATGTTGCCGAGTGCCCGTGCTAGCCGTTCTTCGCGTTCGCGAGGATGGTCGTGCTGGGCTTCGTGCGTGCCGTGGCCCGCGCCCGGCACCGGCGTTTTGGCCCGACCATCGCCGTGACTCAGGTGCGCGTGGTTGAGGCGAAGGCGGTCGATGAGCGTGAGCTCCTGCAAAAGCGCGTCGCTGTCGTACACCCGGGAAATGGCCCCGTCGGCGACTACGATCCAATGCCTAGACATCTATATGCTCCAGTTGGGTGTGAGCATGCAGCCGCAAACCGCGTGCCAGCGCTCTCGGTTCGGTCCTGAGCCGGAAGTCGGGCGTTTGGCCGTCGGCGGCGCGCGGAGACGCACGGTGGGGCTGTGCGAGAACACCTGCTGCGCTGCGGCCGCACGGGTGCGATAGCAGCGATTCGAAGCCATGCACCGCGCGCCCCTGCTCGCCCGCTCTTCCTGCCCGTCGCCTGCGAGTGGGTGACCGACGCGGAGGTCGCGGCGCGACGGGGGGATGACTCGACGCCGGGTACGGACAGCGCCGGCGAGATCGATGATCGCGACACCGGCGCGGCGGACAGCGGCGCCGACACCGGCGGGCCGCTGCTGCTCTGGTGCCTCGGCGCCGACGGCGACGGGGCCGGCAACCCCGACGTGAGCACCGAGGACGACGAGGCGCCTCTCGGCTACGTCGACAACGCCTGGGATTGCGACGACGCCGACATGACCGAGCCGGTGTTCGTCAGCACCGACGCGATCCCGAGCGGCGTCGGCAGCCTGCTCGACCCGGTCGGATCGCTCCAGGAGGCCGCCAACCTCGCCGAGCATTGCATCCGGGTGCAGGCCGGCACCTACAGCGGCGACGTGGACCTCGGCGGGCGCAACCTCGACATCGAGGGGGTCGCCGGGGCCGAGCAGACCACACTGCAAGGCAGCGGTGCCGACGCCGTCGTGCGGGTGGACGGTGGCGAGACGGCTCGGCTGGCGGAGCTCACCATCGGCGGTGGCGGCGGGAGCCCCTCCGGCGTCGACACCTACGGCGGCGGCGTGCTCGTGATCGGGCCGGCCTCGGCGCGGCTCGAGGGCGTGAACCTCGTGGCCAGCCACGCCACGGCGGGTGGTGGAGTCTACGCGAGCGACACCGATATTTCTCTGGTCGACGTGCTATTTGTCGGCAACGACGCCTACGTGGGAGGTGGCCTCGCCCAATCGGGCGGCGAGTTGACCGGCGCGCGCGTGGTTCTGGCCGGGAACACGGGCGGCTACGGGACGGCCGCGCTGTTTTCCTACGGCAGCACCACGATCAACAACCTCGTCGCCCACGGCAACCGGGGGACGGTGGTCTCAGACGGCATCTGCGTGCTGGAGCACATGCTCTCGCTCGAGAACGCGACGATCATCGACCACGACATCGGCCTCACCATCGACACGATCAGCGTAACTCCGAGCACGATTGCCTTGCGGAACGTCATCCTCGGCGGCGGCGACTATGGCGCCCTCGAGTGCGGCGAGAAAACCCTGCTCGTGAGCGACTCGATGCTCTTCGACTGGAACTACGGGGCCTGGTACCCGGCCGAGCGCGACCCGGCGGCAAAGGGCAACGCCGACGCCAACCAGAAGGCGAACCCCGGCTTCGTCGCCTACACGGCGGACGGAAACCCAGCTGCCGACGATCTCCACCTCGGCGAGGGCTCCCCGGCCACCGACGCGGGCGATCCCGTCCTCATCGACGCCGACGGTTCCCGTAGCGACATCGGTGCCTATGGCGGCGAGCTCGGAGACTGGTAGGCGGCTCGGCGGTTATCCTGCCGCCGTGATCCTCCTCCTCGCCACCTTGGCCCACGCCGCCTGCCCGGCCTCGCCGGGCACCATCGAGGCCGCGCTCGACGGCGCGCAGGTGGCCTTCCGCATGATGGACCGGGCGGGCTTCCAGGGCGCCACCGACACCGTGCGCGAGGGGCTCGAGTGCCTGGGTGAACGGATGTCGCCCACGCTGGCGGCGCGCGTGCACCGCGTGAACGGGCTGCGAGAGTTCTTCGCCGGCAACGACGCTGGGGCACGGCTCGCCTTCGGCGCAGCCCGCGCGATTGACCCCGCCTACGAGTTCCCGGAGAGCATCGTGCCGGCCGGTCATCCCGTGCGGGCGCTCTACGCGGAAGCCATCAACGTGCCGAGCGTCACCGTGGCCGCGCCTCGCCCCGTCGAGGGCCAGGTGGAGTTCGACGGCACGCCATCACCGAATCGTCCGAGTGAACGCCCCACGTTGGCGGTGCTGGTGCGGAGTGATCGCAGCGTGGCCGCGAGCGCCTACCTGTGGCCCGGCGACCCCTTGTTTCCCTACGCCGCCGCCAGCACCGCCTCGGTGGCGACGGCGCCGACGAGTGGCGCCCGCAAGGGTCCAAACTGGCCGCTCGCCATCGCCGCCGGCGCGTCGGGCCTGCTCGCCGGGGGGGCGCTCCTCGCGGCAAACCTGAGCGACGCCGACTTCAACGCGATGGCGGTGGGCTCGTCAGAGGCCGAGCTGCGCGCCGCGCAGGCCCAGACCAACGGCCTCCAGGTGGCCGCCGCCGGTCTCGGCGTGGTGGGGCTGGGCCTCGGCGTGGGGGCTGTCGTCGCGGGCAGCTGGTAGGCGCGCCTAGTCGCCGACCGAGCAGTTGGCGAAGCTGGCGTCGCAGGCGATGCGGACGGTTTGCCCGGCCGAGATGCTGACGCGGCCGAAGGAGCGCGGCTCGCGACCGGGGAAGGTGGCCGTCACCTCGTAGCTGCCGACCGGGAGGCTGCCCGGGCCGAAACGCCCGTTGGCGCCGCTGAGCGTCACGGTCGCGTCGCCGGTCACCCGCACGGTGCCGGTAGCGACGGCGCGGGCGGGTGGCTCCGACTCGGGGGCGGCGGCGGGCTCGGCGGCGGGGGAGCTTGCTTTCGGGCCGGTCGAACCGGCGGCGACGGGCGCGGGCCTGGCCGGGGCAGGCTCGGACTCGACGCCGGGCGCCGGCGTCGCGACCTCGGGCGGCGTGGACACTGCCGGGGTGGGGTCTGCCGCTGGCTCGGGGCCGACCGCGAGGGTCGGCGTGGCGCTGGTTGCCCCCTCGTCTCCCCGACCCAACCACCACCAGCCCCCCGCCAGCACCAGCACCATTAGGGCGGCGATGCCCGCCACGCCGACGGCCCCCAGGGCCAACCAGGGCGCGGCCGACACGGCGGTCGGCGGGGGCGCGGGCACGCTCGTTCGGGTGGTCTGCGGCATGGGCGCCATGGTCGACGGCGCGCGCCCCTTGTGCTTCGTCTCGCCGTCGAGCACGGCGAGGAGCGTGTCGCAGTCGGGGATCCGGAGCTCGCGGTCAACCGCCAACGAGCCCACGATCGCCGCCCGCACGCTCGCGGGGATGCCGGGGTTGAGCACCTCGGGCGCGGGGTACCTCCCGTGACAGATCGACTCGAACAACGCGAAGGTGTCGTCGTTCTCGAAGGGATCGCGGCCACAGGCGAATCGGTAGAGCAAACAGCCGAGCGCGAACACGTCGGCACGCGCGTCGACCTCCTTGCTGTTGCGAATCTGCTCGGGCGCCATGTAGCGGGGGGTGCCGAGCGCCATCCCGGTGCGGGTCTGGGTGTGGTTGCCGCCCTCGTCGAGCACCTTGGCCAGGCCGAAGTCCGTCACCTTGGGGATCACCTTGCCGTCGCTGCTGTCGAGCAGCACGTTGGCGGCCTTCAGGTCGCGGTGCACGAGGCCGGCCCGGTGGGCCCGCGACACGCCGGCGAGGATGCCCCGGAAGATCTCCAGCCCCTGCGAGAGCGGCGGATTGTTGTGGTACAGCCACTCGTAGAGCGACGGGCCCTCCACCAGCTCCATGAGCAAACCGGTGCGCCCCTTCACGTCGAGCACGTCGTTGACCGCCACGATGTTCGGGTGACGCAACGAGGCCTGGAGCTGCCCCTCGGTGACGAGGCGGGCCCGGATGTCGGCCCGGTCGACCTTCAGCACCTTCAACGCGTGGGTGCTCCCGAGGGTCTTGTGGCGGAGACGGTACACTACCGCCATGCCGCCCTCGCCCAGGACGCCCTCCACCACGTAGCGATCGACGCTCTCGCCCTGGCTGAGCAACCCGTCGTTCACGGCTTCGGAGTCCTGCGGCGCACGGCTCGCTGATAACCGGGCGAGCGCCTAGTCCGTTTGCCAGCGAGCCAGGGCGCGAACGGTCTTCATCAGCTCGGCGCCGTCGATGGGCTTGGTGGCGTAGGCGTCGGCGCCGGCGGCGCGCGCGCGTTCTTCGTCGCGGCGGAGCGCCAGCGCGGTCACCGCCACGATGGGCAAGTGCGCGGTGGCCGGGTCGGCCTTGAGCGCCTCGATGGCCGCGAAGCCGTCCATGCCCGGCATCGCGAGGTCCATCAGCACCACCGCCGGCTTCGCCCGCCTCGCCAGTTCGAGGCCCTCGGCGGCATTGCTCGCCTCGATCGCCTGCAGCCCGTTTCGTTCGAGCAGCGCCCGCAGGAGCGAGCGGTTCATGTCGTTGTCGTCGACCACCAGCACGGTTGGACCGCTCGGCGCGCTGGCCTGCTCGGTGCGCAGCGCGTGCTCAACCCCGGCCACCAGCTCGCGGGCGCTCACCTCGCCCTTGAGCGCGACGGCCGCGTCGAGTGCGCGGAGCGCGGCGATGTCGGCGGGAGACAGGTCGGCGGCGGTGAGGACAATCACCGGGAGCTTGCGACCCTGGGGGGTGGCCCGCAAGGCCCGGATCACGTCGGCACCCGGGATGTCGGGAAGCTGCAGGTCGACGACCGCGAGACTCGGCTCCATCTCGCGGGCGGCCTCGAGGCCCGCCTGACCGGTCTCGGCCGCGCGAACCACGAAACCGCGATCGCGCAGCACGTGCGCGAGCACGCGCGAAACCACCGGGTCGTCGTCGATCACGAGGACTCGGCGACCGGGCGCCGACACGCCGGACATCATCGCCTCGATGCGCTCGGTGACCAGCTCCGGATCGATGGGCTTGCGCTCCACGAGGGGCCGCGGCGGGGGCGTCCGCTCCTTCGCCGAGGACAGGCCCACGCTGAAGCGGATGACGAGGCCACCGCCCGGCCGTGGTGCGGCCGCGATGGTGCCGCCGTGCAACTCCACGAGGCGGCGGCAGATGGCGAGGCCCAACCCGGTGCCCTGGTGGGTCTTGGCGAGCGGACTCTCCGCCTGCTGGAAGGGCTGGAACAGTCGCGACCACATCTCGTCGGGAACGCCGGGGCCCCGGTCGGCCACGTCGACCACCACGAGCTTGCCATCGACGCGCACCGTGACATCGATCGCGCTGTGGTCCGGGCTCCATTTGACCGCGTTCGATAGCAGGTTGAGCAACACCTGGAGCAGGCGTCGCTCGTCCGCCCAGGCGAGGAGGGTGGGCGGGCAATCCACCGCGACCCCGACCCCCTTGGTGCGCAACTGGCTGCCCAGCACGGCGATCGAACGCTCGATCGCCTCGCGCATCGGCACGGCCGTCAGGTCGAGTCGTAGCTGGCCAGCCTCGATCTAGGAGAGGGCGAGGAAGGCGTTGATGAGCGCGAGCTGGTGCTTGCCAGCGTCGCATACGTCGCCGAGGTAGCGCCGCTGCCGCTCGCTCAGCGGCTCACCGCCGTCGTCGAGCAAGAGCTCCGTGAAGCCGATCACCGCGTTGAGCGGGGTGCGGAGCTCGTGCGACATGTTGGAGAGGAACTCGGACTTGAGCCGGTTCGCTTTCTCCACCTCGGCATTCTTCTGCTCCAGGGCCGTCTGCTGCGCCCAGAGCTCGTCGCGTTGCGCGCGGACCTCCTCGCCCTGGGCGCGCAGCTCCTCGCCCTGCGCCGAAAGTTCAGCGTTCGCGGCCTGCAGTGCGCTGGTGCGATCGAGTACGCGCGCCTCCAGTGCGCCCTGGTCGGCACGTAGCTTGTCGACCATGGCGTTGAACTGCGCGGCCACCTGGCCAAGCTCGTCGCGCCCGTCGTCGGTCACCCGCGCATCGAGGTGTCCTTCGCGAACACGGCTCGCCACGCCGGCGATCTCTTCCAGGCGACGCGCGAACACGCGCGTGCCGAAAGCGCCGATGCCCACCGCGAGGACCAACGAGGCTAGCCCTAGGAGCCCAAGCAGGGCGACGGCGCGGTCGGCGGGCGCGGTGACGAGATCGACGGGCACGGCGGCGGAGACGGTCCACTGCGTCGTCGCCAGTCGTCGCGACACCAGGAGGTTCTTCGTCTCGTTGGCGGGGGCGTAGACGTCGTGAACGGGCGGGGCCGTGGTGAAGTTCGGGTCGACCGCCTGGCTGTAGAGGATGGGGTTGGCGATGACCTCGCGCAGCCGTTGAGCGGTGTCGGGCCCAAATCGACCGATCGCGGCCATCCGCGCGATCTCGTCGTCGGGCACGGGCCCCGAGGGGCTCATCAGGAAGTCCGGCCGCAGGGAGTGAGCGATCCGGATCCCCAGGCGGTCGGTCACCACCACGTAGGTGCCCTCGCCGTCGAGAGTCAGGTCGCCCGTCAGCCCGGTGACGTTGGACTCGCGTCCCATCACGAGAACGCAGTCGCGCCCGTCGGCGAGGCCCGCGAGGGCGATGGCGTAGGCGACCACGAGGCTGCCACCCGCCTCCTTGATGGTGACGAAGGGCTCGGCGACGATCGCCTTGTCCCGGCGAGCGTGCGTGAGGTAGTCGCGCCCCGCCACGACCCGGCCCTCCACGCCTTCGATGGTGCTCACCAGCACGGTTCCGTCGCGCGCCAGTAGACCGAGGCCGTTGTTGGGTTGGAGCACCCCTGCGGCCCTCCGGAGCGTGCCCCGAGCGGCGTCTAGCCGCTCTGTGCGCCCCGCGTCGTCGGCCGCGCAGTAGTCGGCGAGCTGCTCGCGCGTGGCCAGGAGCTCCAGGGTTCGTGTGCCCAGCCGGTGCTCGGCGTCGATGGCGCGGGCCAGGGTCTCCACGTGACCCGCGAGCGCCCGCTCGGCCTCGCTGATCACCGCATCGCGTGTGACTGTGGCGGTGGCCTGGAGCTGCACCAAGAGCGGCACCACCACCGCCACCACGATGAACACCCACACCTGCCGCGAGACAGGGATGTCGCGGAGCCGCCTCAACGGTCCTCCCGGCGGCGGTAGATCGCGCGCGGTACGCCCGGCCAGGGCTCGAGGCCCAACCCGGCGGCCACGCCCTCGGACTCGCCGACGACGAGCGCCCCCCCGGGGGCCACCGTCTCGGCCAGTCGCGCCCAGGCCGCCGCCTGGAGGCGGGGATCGAAGTGCATGATGACGTTGCGGCAGAGCACGAGAGGGAAGAGGGGCAATACCACGTCGCGGGGTGCCCGTTCCGGGCCCATGAAGCGGTGCACCGCGAAGCGCACCCGGGCGCGCAGGGCCGGGTGCGGCTCGCCTCGATCATGGAAGTCGCGCGTCCACTGCGTGGGCGAGAGTCCCTGGCTCCGCGTATAGGTGCCCTCGCGCGCGGCGACGATCGCGGTGGGATCGCTGTCCGTGGCGAAGACACTGTACCCCACGGGGCCGCAGGCCTCCCGGAGCACGGTCGCCAACGACCAGGCCTCCTCGCCGGTGGCGCAGCCGATGACCCAGGCGCGGAGGGTGGCCTGGAGCGGCTGGTGGGCCATCAGCTCGGGCAGGACCTTCTCGGCGAGCATGGCGAAGGTCTCGGGTTCGCGAAAGAACGAGGTTACCCGTACCCGCAAGGCCCGGACGAGCGCATCGAGGGCTGCGTCGTCGTGCTCCAGGCCGTCGAGCCATGCCCCCGCAGGCGGCGAGCCCGCGCGGGCGTAGGCCTCGCCGATGCAGGCCTCTACCAGCCGGGGCCGCGAATCATGAAAATCCGCCCCCCGTCGCCGCTGGATCACGGCGAGCACGCGTCGCTGGTCGGCCTCGTCCAGGCTCATGGGCAGGCGGGCCCGAGGTCCAGTCGGAACAGAGCGCCGCCCTCGGGACGATTCTCCACTGCAGCGTGGCCCCCGTGCACACTCGCGACCAGCCGTACGAGGTACAGCCCGAGCCCGTAGCCCACGCGGCCGCCGGCCTTGCGACCCCCGACGGTGCCGAATTTTTCGAAGACGCGCTCGGTGAAGTCACTGGGCACGCCGGGGCCTCGGTCGGCCACCGCCACGCGCGCCCGCCCCGCCTCGGCGCGGGTGGTCACCTCGATGGTGCTGCCCCGGGGGGCGTGCCGAATGGCGTTGCCAAGCAGGTTCTCGAGTGCGCGACGCACGAGGTCGTTGTCGATCTTCGCGCGTACATCCTGGTCGCGACAGAGCGACAACGCGACGCCCCGGGCCTGGGCCGTCGGGGTGAAGGTTTCCAGCGCGGCAAGGGCGATGGGTTGCACGGGACGCTCCTCGAGCCGCACCTCAAGGCCCCCCTCCTCGAGTTGGCGCACGGTGAGGATCTGCTCGATGAGCGCCTCCATGCGTCGGCAGGCACGCGCGATCGTCGTCGTGTCGTCGGGGGCCACGCCGTTGAGGCGCATGGTTTCCGCGACCATCATCGCAGCGGCCAGCGGGTTGCGCAGGTCGTGCACCAGGAGCGACACCAGATCGTCTTTCAAGGCTGATAGTTCTTCGAGCGTGGCCACCTGTGCCCGGATCTCCCGGGCTTGCCGCCGGATGCGAAGGAACGCGGCGATGCGCAGCTTCAGCTCGCGGCGGTCGAAGGGCTTGCTGACGAAGTCGTCGGCCCCGGCGGCGAGCCCGAGATTGCGGTCGTCTTGCTCTGAGAGGGCGGTGAGCAGGATCACCGGCAGGAAGATGGGCTCGCCGAGCGCCTTGAAACGCCGGCAGCCCTCGATGCCGCTCGTGCCCGGCATCATCACGTCCATGAGTACGAGGTCGGCCGGCTCCCGCGCGTGCTGGGCCAAGGCCTCCGTCACGCTCGCGGCCTCGGACACGGCGTAGCTGCCCTCGAGGACCGCGCGTGCAAGGGCACGATTCGTGGGCTCGTCGTCGACGACGAGGATGCGATCACTCATCGCCGACAATGTAGCATGACGTCGCATGTGCCTGGGCAGTCACGACGTCACGAGGTCGCGACGTCGGTGTCCCAGGCAACAGACGGACTCACTCGAGCTCGGTGCAGCCCTCGCCCTCGTAGTAGCGCCAGTCGCCCCCCCAGGCCCAGCAGTCACCGCTGTCGGCGAAGAGCGCGTAGGTGAGGCGACCGCTCTCGGCGAGGGCGGAGTTGAAGAGGGTGCGGCCGTCGCCCACGTCCTCGATGCTCTCCACCGACTCGAGCTCGCCGCCCGTCCGCGACAGCGCGTGGCACACGTCGAAGCCGTAGTCGTCGTAGCCGCGCGGCTCGTTGCCCTCGATGCAGGACTCGCCGTACCAGCCGTCGACCTCCATCCCGGTCTCCGCGATCCCGAGGTCGTAGGCGCCGTTGCCGCCCTCGATGGTGATGGTGGCGCCGCGGCTGCTCCACGTCACCGTCACGTCGGGGGCCTTGTCGGCATCGGTGTCGGTGTCGGTGTCGGAATCCGTGTCGGTGTCGGTGTCGGAATCCGTGTCGGTGTCGGTGTCGCCGAAGGGGTTGCCGCCCTCGTCGTCCTTGTCCTCGGCGGTGTCGGTCTCGCCCAAGAGGCCAGCGCAGGCGAGCAGCGGGAGGGACAGGGCGAGCATCGTGAGTCGGCGCATGGTTGTCTCGGGGGCGCGCACTCTAGCGTGACGGCGGAGGAGCCGCGCGCGGGTAGACGATCAACCCCGTCCGCGTGCCCACCAGCAGCTCGTCGCCCGCCACCACCACGGTCCACGCGTCGTCGGTGGTGAGCTTCTCGGCGCGGTCGTTCACCCGGTAGAGCCCGTCGGCGGTGCCCACCCAGAGCGTGTCGCCGTCCACGGCGAGGGCCTGCACCCAGGCGTCATCGAGGCCGGCCACCGGCGTGTAGCCCTGCGCGTCGAGCTTGCCGACGCCATGGCGGTAGGTGCCCACCCACGCGGCCCGGGGTCCCGCGCAGGCCAGGGCCATCACCCAGTCCTCCGGGAGTCCGTCGAGCGCGTTGACGTGGTGCCAGTCGCTCTTGCCGTTCTGGCTGCCGAGCTCGAGGCCGCGCAGCGCCAGACCGTCGTCTTCCGAGCCGACGAAAGTGCTCTCGGCGCAGGCGGCCACCGCCTGGTAGCTGTGGCCGGTCACGTGCCAGCGGTAACGACGCCATCCGTCGGCCGGTCGCGCCGTGTCGAGCCGCACCGGGCCGAGCACATCGGCCACCCAGAGCGCCTTGCCACGCACGGCGAGCGCGTTGGCGCCGGGGTGGTTGAGCCCGGGTGACGAGCGGGGCGCGTTGTCACCCACCTCGCCGTACACCACCGTCGACAGGTCGCGACTCACTTCGACCAGCCCCTCCGCCGTCGCGACCCAGAGCTTGTCGCCGACCACCGCCACGTCGTTGACCATCTCGCTGGGGAGCGGGATGTGTACCCACTCCCCGCGACGCAGCACGCACGCGCCCTGGTCGAAGGTCCCCACCACCAGCTCGCCCTGCCAGCGGGCGGCGCCGGTGACGAAGTCGCCGCAGGCGCCATTCTCCATCGAGTACATCGCGAGGACGGGGAGCATGATTACTCCTGAGCCTCGGCGCGGACCACGAGGGTGTTCATCGCGAGGTCCTTGGCCACCAGCTCCACCTCGGCCCACATGCCGACAAGCTCGATGGTGTGCGCGAAGTCGTCGTGATCGGGGGCGATGTCGAGGCGCACGCGGCGGCTCGGGTCGCCTTTCGGCTGCACCACCAGGCTGCGCAGCGGCTCGTCGGCGTACACCGTCACGAGGGTCAGCCCGTCGCCCACCTCGACTTCAACGTCGAGCTCGGGCGCGTTGCCGTCGATGACCATGCGCTGGTTGCGCACCGACTCGCGACCGAGGGCGTCGACGATCACGATCTTCACCTCGATCTCGCCGTCCTCCACCTCGCGCGGCACGAGGAAGCGGTGGTACCAGCGCTGGCGCAGCGTGTCCCAGCGCATCTGCACGGTCTCGCCCCAGGGGAAGAGCGCGGTGACACTCTCCGCGTCGCGCGGCGCGAGCACGGTGAGGAGCGGGTCGCCCGGGGGGGTGTACTCGCGCGACACGGCGGCATCGAAGTCCACGCCCTCGGGGATCTCCGAGGCCTGGTCCACGCGAGCCAGCTCGCCGGTCTTGTTCACGCGCACCCGGTCGATGGCCACGAAGCTCGTGAGCCGCGTGAGGAGCTGGTAGTCGAGCGCGAGGTCGAGGATCTCCACGTCCTGCGACTCGCCCTCGCGACGGCCCAGCCGCTCGAGCGCCGCCACCTTCTGGCGGGCCCAGGTGCTGGCCACGGCGTGGTCGTCCTCTTCGCCGAACTCGAGCACCGGGATGCTGCGACGGTACACGCCCGCGCCGAGGCGGCCGGTGATCACGATCTCGTCGTCGGAGCTGGCGTTCGCCTTCGCGACAACGAAGAGCGGCTGCCCGGCCACGAGGTCGTGCACTTGCGACGGGTACTCCTCGACCACCGCGTGACCGCCAAAGTCCACCTCGATGTCGGCGAGCACGGGCTGGTCGATGAGATCGAGGAAGTCGGCCACGGAGTCGGCCGGGTCGACGTCGAGGGTGGGGTAGTAGGTGGCGCCCTGGCCGATGAAGGCCATCTCGTCGAGCAAGTAGCGGTTGACGCCGGAGCCGAGGCCGAAACTATACACCTTGGCATCGCGACGAAGTTCCTCGACGCTCTGGAAGATGTCGAGCTCGTTGCCGATGTAGCCGTCGGTGAGGAAGATGACGTAGCGCTCGCGGTTAGGGTCGCGGGGCAGGGTGAGCGCGGCCCGGATGCCGGCGTTCATGTTGGTGCCGCCACCGCCGTTGAAGGCATCGACGAAGTCGCGACCGCGCTGGATGTTGGCAGGGGTGGCGGGCACGGGCGCGTCGTCGAGCGCGGACACGCTGTCGTTGAAGTCGAGCACGAGGAAGCTGTCGCGCGCATCCATGCTGTCGAAGGCCTCGGTCATGGCGCGCTTGGCCATGTCGAGCGGCTGGCCCGACATCGAGCAGGAGGTGTCGACCACCCAGATGAGCTCGCGGGCCACGATGTCCTCGCGGGGCGGCGCCATCGGGGGCTCCATCGCCACGACGATGTGTTCGCCCTGGCGGATGGCGGCGGCCACCGGCTCGTCGGCATCCACCACCCAGCGCAGCACGAAGTCCTTGTTGGCCCGCGCGCCCTCCAGGTTCACGGCGGCGCCCGTCTCGTCGGCGAGGATGGCCGGGGCGTGGGTGGTGCTCTCCACCAGCGAGAGCGGCATGCCGGTTTCCAGGGCCACGCCGATGTCGACCCGCACGCCGGTGTCGCCACGGGCCACCGGGGGCGTGATGGCGGCCGCGTCGGGGGTGTTGATGCCGGTGAAGCGCGGGCCCACGGTGAGCGGCACCGCGATCTCCCAGGCGCCCTCGCGGTACTCCACGGGCTGCACGAGGTGGAGCGTCACCTCGATGTCCTGCCCCGGCGGCAGGTTGCCGACGGACTGGGTGAAGATGTTCGGCCGCTGCTGCTCGGTGAGCGCGGCGGCGCGGCCCTCGCGAACCGCCTGGTCGTAGGCCTCGCGGGCCTGGCCGCGTTCCTTCACCTTGCCGATGACCTCGCGGTTGGCGAAGTGCATGACCATCCCGTCGACCGCGCTGTCTTCGGGGAGGGGAAAGGTGTACACCGCCTCCATGAAGGCGTCGCTGTCGTTGTGGAACACCTGGGTGACGGTGATGTCGGCGAGGGGCCCGGCGATGTCGATGTCGTAGCTGATCGACCGTAGGGGAAGCTCGGTTGCAAGGGCGGAAGGAAGCATGAGAGAGAGAATCACGTTGTCTCCGGGGGAGCGCCGGAGTGTAGGGCAAACGGCGTGCCAGCCCCCGGGGGGCCGCCATCTCTGAATCATAGAATTCATCTACGGATGTGATTGCAGGCGTGCCGCGCTACTTCGTGCCGATGCGGCGCGAGGCCCTCTGGTGGTGCCTGCCGGCCCTGGTGGCCGTGCTCTGGGGCTCGGCGCTGGCGTACGACATGGTGTCGCGAGTCCGCGCGCTTGGGTGCGTGGAGAACTACGGCATGGCCGTCTACCAGCAACTGATCGCGAGCGCGGCGGTTGACGGTCGGTATCTCCAGACCATCCACACCGGCTATGCCGACAGCTGGATGTGGTCGGGCCATCGCAGCCTTTGGATGCTCGTCGTCCCCCACGTCTACCGCTTCTGGCCGAGCGCCGAGATGATGGTGAGCCTCCAGGCGGCGCTCCTCGCGCTCGGTTGTTTCCCGGCCTTCGGGCTCGGCTGGCGCAGCATCGGTGGCCCGCTCGGCGGGGCCCTCGGGCTCGCGATCTACGCACTTTTCCCCGCCGGCTACGCCGTGGGGCGGGCCGACTACCAGGAGCTGAGCTTCGGGATCCCCTTCTTCCTGCTCGCCACTCACCAGGCCCGGCGAGAGAGCGTGGTGGGTTTTGTATTTGCGGCGTTGCTCTTGTGTAGCGCCCGCGAGGAGTGGGTGCTCTCCGTGCCGCTCATCGGGCTCGCGGTGCCGGGTTCGCTGATCGGGCGGCTTCGCTGGGCCGGCATCGGCGCGGCGGTCTCCGCGGCCTACGGCTTGGCGGTGGCCTACGCCGGCCGCAACTTCGAGGGCTACGACAACCAGTCAGTGGGGCAGCTGGCGGGGATGCTGGAGCTGGGCGTGAAGTTCAGCCGAGAGTGGGCCGACGCACGAAGGTTCTACCTTGGCTTCTTCGTGCCCGTCCAATGGTTGGCCCTGCTCGCGCCGGTCACGCTCTTGCCTGCGCTCGGGACGATCTTCTTCCACCTCGCCGCGCCGTCTCAGGGTGGCGTCGATGTGGTGTGGACCGGCCACATCCACCACATGGCGCCGGTGGTGGCCTCGGGCGTGGCGGCGTCGATCGACGGCGCCGGTCTCGTGTCTCGCCTGATCGCGCGCTTGCCGCGTCATGTCAACGTGGCCCGTGGGGTCGCGGTCGCCGCCTTCGTCCTCGCCATCGCGCTCTTGGGACCGTTGTGGATGAAGGCCACGCGGGTGAGCCCGCCGCTCGCTCGCTGGCCCACGGCTTCGAGCCCGCCTCGCGATGCGGCCTGGGCGCTGGTCGACCAGATCCCCGTGGGCGCGACGGTGGCCACCGACCGCCAGGGCTCGCTGCTCGTCGCCGGTCGCGCCGGGGCGTACACCTACGACGAGTCCCTCGCGGACAAGCTCCGAGGGCGCTCCATCGCCGCGCTCGACTACCTGCTCGTCCCCGCCTGGGACACGGGCACGCTGCGCCAGGCCACGGGCCTCGGGGGCACCGAGCTCAGCCGCGGCGGCGGCTATGCGCTCTTGAAGATGCCCTGACGACGCCGATCGGCTAGCTCGCGGCGATGCGCCCGCTTCATCTGTCCATCCTCGGTATCGGCCTCTGGTCTCTCGGCTGCGCCGCAGGCTTTCCCAGCGACGGCATCTTCGACTGGGACGGCGACGGCTACGGTGCGTCTGACTGCGACGACCTCGACCCAGAGGTGAACCCCGCCGCCGATGAGCGCTGTGACGCCGATCACGCCATCGACGAGGACTGCGACGGCGACATCGACGACGACGACATCAATGTCGAGAATCTGAGCACCTTTTATCGCGACGGCGACGGCGACGGCCACGGCGACGGCGACAACACCGACGAGGCCTGCGCGCCGCCGGAAGGTTTCGTGGCCAGCGGCGAGGACTGTGACGACGAGCGCGCCGAGGTGGGCCCAGACGCCGAGGAGGTCTGCGACAGTGCCCACGAGGACGAGGACTGCGACGGCAACGCCGACGACGACGACGACACCGCCGGGGGAAAAGTCACGGTGTACGCCGACGACGACGGCGACAAGTACGGCAACGCGGCCGCCCCCGAGGACTGGTGCCACCCGCCCGTAGAGCTCGTGGACGACGCCACCGACTGCGACGACACCGACGACAACGTGCACCCCCGCGCCTCGGAGCTTTGCGACGGCATCGACAACGACTGCGACGGTGGCATCGACGACGACGACCCCGAGGGCGCGAACGACGCTGATCGCTGGTACGACGACGGCGACGGCGACGGCTACGGCGGGGGCGCCGCTCGCGAGGCGTGCGTGAAGGCCGCGGGCGAGGTGAACGACGGCGGTGACTGCGACGACGGCGACGCCACGGTGAACCCCGGCGCCGAGGAGGTGTGCAACGACGGTATCGACCAGGACTGCGACTACACCGCCGAGGGCTGTTTCATCTCGGGGGCGGTGAGCACCCGCGATGCCGACGCCACGGTGCTCGGTACCACGGGCGTGGACGTTTTCGGCTACGCGATGGCGAGCGGCGGCGACACCGATGGCGACGGCGTGGCCGAGGCCTGGGTGACCGGTATCAATGCCGACGGCACCGGCACGGGGACGGGCGTGGCGGTGCGGCTGACCGGCCGCATCTCGGGCAACGACAGCTACGTGACGCGCGGCCTCGACGCGATCTTTGCGCTCGACAGCACCGAGGTGGGCACCACCCTCGCCAGCGGGGCCGACCTCGACGGCGATGGGCTCGACGACCTCGCGCTCGGCGCCCCACTGGCCGACCCGGGCGGCAACGACCAGGGGCTGGTGCTGCTCTTCGCCGGCCCCGTGGTGGACGGCTGGGACGAGTCGAGCGCGCTCGCCACCATCGAGGGCAATGAGAGCGACGACTACGTGGGCTGGTCGGTGGCGGTTGGCGACTTCGACGGCGACGGCGTGGGCGACGTTTTCGTGGCGGAGCCCAACGACGATCGTGTGACCGGCCTCTTCGGGCCCTTCGCCGCTGGAGAGGCCTGGTCGACCTCAGACTACGACCTCGTGGCGGACGGGGAGACCTACGAGCACATCACGCTGGGCGACGTGTCCGGCGACGGGCTCGCGGAGCTGGTGGTGGGCGACTACGGCTACAGCCGGGCGTTTGTGTACGAGGGCGGGCAGTCCGGTTCGCTCGACAGCTACGACCGTCTCGCCACCTTCGACAGCGACTACTCGGCGATTAGCCTAGGCTTCTCACTGCTGGCCGGCGTGGACTACGACAGCGACGGCTATGGCGACCTCGTGCTCGGCTCCCCGGCCTGCGACGACGAGAAAGGCATGATCTACATCGTGGAGGGCCCGCTCTCGGGCGACTACGCCGAGTCCGAGGTGCAGCTCGAGGTGCGCGGCCTGGAGGACGCCGCCTACTTCGGTTACAGCCTCGCGTTCGCGGCCGACAGCAACGACAACGGCAATCCCGAGCTGATCGTGGGCGCACCGGGCAGCTCGGGTGGCGACGGCGCGGTGTACGTGCTCGACGGATCCCCCTCGAGCGGCGCGCGCGACGTGGACGACGTCGACATCGTCATCAGCGGCACCCAATCCGGCGGCGAGCTCGGCCTGTCCGTGGGCGCCGCCGACATCGACGGCGACGGCTGGAGCGACATCCTCGCCGGGGGCGACGGCGTGTACGGCGGCTACGGCGGGGCGGCGATTTTCTACGGGGCGGGGATCTAGCTAGAACCCAGGCGACGCCTGAGTTTCCACGCGCTCGAGGTGCGCCGTGTCGCCCTGCTGGGGGACCCAGATGTCGCGACCCGATTGTCTCGAGACGTAACGAGCTCTCATCGCCCCTTGCGCCCCCCCCCCAGTATATTTTGGTCGCGACAAACGAGGCTCATCGTGAAAACCGAGTTCGACTGCGGCACCGGCGGCGTGACGATCCCCGCGAACACCACCACGGCGGTGTTCGTGCCCGGGGGGCGCTACCGCTCGCCGCTGGGCATGAAGAAGGCACGCTCCAAGGCCGAGATGCGCGTGGCGCTGGGCACGCCGGAGGCGCAGCCGGCGCTGGAGTTCTGCAACACCTGGGACGGCACCAAGGTGGCGGTCGCGGTTGGGACGAACATGACGGCGAATGGCACCTCGCCGCCGGCGGCCGCCGCGACCGACGTGGAGACGAACGCCGCGCAGTACCTGCAGGTGCGCCCCGGCTGGCTGGTGAAGAACAGCCACGCGACCAACAGCGCGAGCTGCTGGCTCGACGGGACGATCGAGAGCTGGGGCGACTAGACGATGTCGATCTTGCTCCGGTTCCGGGGGGCGCCGCGGGGCACTACCTGTGGCCGGTGCGCGACTCTGGTGGCGGCGGCTCGTTCGAGTTCGAGCTCCCGGTCCCGGGTGGCGGGTCGAGCGGCGTGCAGTGGGCCTACCCGGTGCCGGACGACCAGAGCGACAGCACCGGGGGCGTGGTACTGTCGATCGCCCACGACGGGAAGATCTACCTGGGCATCGTCGACCTCTCCTCGCTCGACCCGGCCCGCCGACGGGGCGACCTTGCGGCGGCCCTGGCCAGCATCAGCTGGGTGGAGCTCCAGCTGCCGATCGGCGCTTTCTCCGGGGGCTACACCGGCGTGGCCGACCACGCGCACGTCTTTGCCTTCGGGTCGCACTGGATCTCCATGCAGCTCGCGGGCGCGGTGCCCTCGATCGCGCACCTCGACGCGCGGTCCGAGAACAACGACGTCTGGCTGCTCCGCGTGGAGCGAGCGGACATCGAGGCGGCGATCTCGACGGGCGGCAAGGTCGGCGCCCGCCGCGAGGTGCTGGTGCTGGCCGCCGACTTTCGCCGGTCGCGGGGGAGCGCGTCGATCGTCCAGGACTTCGACCGAGTCCTCGCGACGAACGACCACTTCCTCGTCGCGACACCGGACGGGGTCGCGGTGGCGCTGCAGGACCCGTCGAACCGGGAGCTGCGGTTCATCGTGGTGGACCCCTTCCTGATGCAGGGGACGGCGGACGTGACCTTCGGGAATTACCTCGACCCCCAGCTCTCGTTGAACACCACCGGTTCCGCGCGCCCGCCCCGGCTCGCGACGGGTGGCGGGACGTGGAGGGTGATGGCCCCGGACACCGTGGTCACCAACGTGGACGCCAACAACCTCCGCCTGTTCGATACCGGCGCGAGCCTTGCCACCCCGGCCGCGCCCGCCGCGACCCTCACCGTGCCGGGGTACAGCCTGCAGATGCCGAGCTTCGAGACCCTGCTCAACGGCGACATCTTGCTGGCGGGGAAGGCGGCGCCGTGCACGACGGCCGCGGTTGGGCCGTCGTACGGCGACGACACCCCCGTCGTCGGTGACTGGGGCTACCTGTTGTTGCTCGTCTACGACTCGGGCCTCTCCGCGCTTCGCAGCGCGGTGCTCCTGCAGGACGCGAGCTCGGCGCCGGGCGAGGGCGGGAACCGACCGCACGTCAACCGGTGGGGGCGGTGGTTGCTCGCCTGCTGGGACGTGGCGGATCTCGACCAGACGGCGCTTCCCGAGCCCACCGCGTCTGGTTTTCGCTCCAAGTTCCGGGTATTCTGGCTGGAGGACACCTAGGTGCCGCGCCCGTGGTTGCCGCTGGTCCTGCTCCTCGCCGCGTGCGGGGCGGTCGCCCGGCCAGGAAAGGACGGCGAGCTCGACTCCGGCATGCCCTCCTCGCCCGCCGACTCCTCGCCGCGCGACACCGCCCTCGAGGACACCGCGTCCACACCTCCGGACAGCGACGGCGACGGGACCCCGGACGACGAGGACTGCGCGCCCGCCGACCCCGCGATTCACCCCGGGGCGGAGGACGCCTGCGACGAGGTCGACAACGACTGCGACGGCGAGGTCGACGAGGACGCCCCCTCCTGGCACGCCGACGCCGACGCGGACGGCTACGGCGACGCCCACAGTGGCATCGCGGCGTGCGATCAGCCCCCGGGGTTGCTCGCGGACGGCTCTGACTGCGACGACGCCGACCCGGCGGTTCACCCCGCCGCCGAGGAGGTCTGCGACGACGGCATCGACAACGACTGCGATGGCGGGGGGTGCCGCTACCCGGCGCTTGCGCGACCCGATGAAGTTGGCACCTGGGTGGAGGACCAGGTCCCGGCCGGCCACGGGGATGGCTGGATGCCCTGGGCCGTTCGAGTGGCGGGTGACTGTGACATCGACGGCGATGGCGCTGGCGACCTCCTCGTGGGCGTGCCCGCCCGATGGCGGCAGGGGCCCAACTACCTGACCTACGGTGAATTCTACGTGCTCCGGGGTGGAGCCCTCCCGCCGGACAGCTTCGAGGATGCGCCGGTGAGCCTCACGCCTGCGGACCCGGGAGGGTATTTTTCGTTCTATCTGGACTGCATGGGCGACGTCGACGGGGACGGGGTGGACGAGATTGCGGTCGCATACGTCCCGGAAGGAGCGCCAGACAACACCCTGAGCACCCTGGTGCTGAGCGGACTCGTGGCTGGGAGCCAGACCGAGCCACCGCCGCCCATCGCCACGGTCAGCTACCCCGACGGCACCGGGAGCAATGGGGCGCTGGGGACGGGAGCCGACCTGGACGGGGACGCGGTGCCCGATCTGGTCGTCGAGAGCGCGGGCGATGACGCAGGAACCGATAGTCACGCGTTCGTTTTCCCGGGAACCACAACCGGCGAGGTGCACTCGGTCGATGCCCCGGGCTCCGTGTCGGCCGCGTCTGGCGAGTTGATCGTGGCCGGGCTGGCGGGTGCCGACACCGACGGCGACGGGATCGCGAACCTCGTTCTCGGCATCCGCGGGTCTGTGGACGAGAGCGAGCGCGTCTACGTGTTCTCGAGTCCCTTCGTGGGCGCCCTCACCGCAGCTGAAGCCGAGGTGCAGATCGGCGACGCGGGCGACCCGGAGTGCAGCAAAGTCGCCGACTGGCGGCTCGCGACCCCGGGAGATGCCAACGGGGATGGACTCGACGACCTGGTGGTCAGCAATGGCTCCGGGAACGTCTACGTCGTGCCGTCGGTACCCGGTGCTTCCGGCGACCTTCCTGAGCTCGCCCAGGCGGTCTACACCCCCGATGCTATGTTCAGTGACCCGTCCTACTCGGCGGTCGAGAACGCAGGCGATCTCGACGAGAGCGGCACGAGCGCCATCGTGCTGAGCGCGATCGCCCTCCCGGATGAGAGCGCCGGCATCCCGGAAGGGGGCGCGGCTGCGACGATCGTCGTGTACGCCCCGTTCACGGGCACGAGCGGGATCGGCGACGTGGCGCACGCAATTGTGGACCGCGACCAGTACGAGCTCTGCGGGACCAATGTCGGTTCGGTCACCGCGCTCGGCGACTTCGACGGCGACGCGGTCGACGACTTCGCCGTCGCCTGCACCGGCGGCACCGACAACACGGGACCGGAGGCGCGGTTTGTCAACGGCGGCCTCTGGCTGATCCCAGGTCTCGGCCTCTGACGCGCCCGCCAGGCAGGCAGTCTTCTCTCTCCCTCCGATGTCGAGGTGGGCGGCCACGTGCTCTTGAAGATGTCCTGAGCGGCCCGCCTAGAACCCCGGCGGCGCCTGGGTTTCCACGCGCTCGAGGTGGGCGGTGTCGCCCTGCCAGGGAAACCAGATGTCGCTGCCCACCACCACCGGGTCGCCGGGCTCGAGGCGTCCGGAGGTTTCCGCCACCACCTGCGGGGCCGAGGGGCCGTCGCGCGTGACCAGCCGGTTCATGCCGGGGGTGGCCTCTACCCACGAGAGCAAGGAGCCATCAGGCAACGCGCGGGGCTGCAACATCTCGGCGCTCGGGTCGATGGGCGCCAGGGCGCGCTCACCCTGTCGCGACACCTCGTAGATCACGCGCTTCCCTGTGCGGGCGTCACTCACCAGCAAGGTCGTTTCCGTCAGCGCGGGGCCGTCCGCCGGGCAACCGCCGGGCGCCCATTTGCCGTGTGTCTGCTTTCCCATGTCGGTCCACTGGCTACCCTCCTTGCTGCTCATCAGCCGGATTTCCCGCTCGGGACCGTCGGCGTCGCGGAAGGCCAGCACGAGCTCCTCGGCCCGGCTGTGGATCGCCGGCTTGCAACACACGCACACGCCGTCGGCGCCGCCGGCAAACACGGTGTCGCTCCAGCCGAGGTAGGTGCCGCCCTCCCGCGGGCGCTGCGTGCCCACGTGCACGGTGCTCTTTCCCCCGTCGTGCGCGAGCCAGGTGACGACCAGGGCCGCGCCGCGAAAGGTGGCCGCGAACAATACCTCGCCCGGGGTCGTGCCGAGGGCCGCCACTGTCCACCGCTCGCCCTCGCGCCGCGCGACGTGCGCACCTGCCGCAGTGGAGAAGACGATTACCGGCCGCCCCGCCTTGTCGACGAGGATCTCCGGGCGCATCTGGCCACCGTCACCCGACACCACGCCCGTTGCGATGGTTTCCGTGGGCACGGTCGTGTCGGCGCGGGCATAGCGGAGGGCGTCGCCCTCCACCCAGGCGGCGTGCACCGCCGACTCGTGCAGCGCGAGATCCAGGTATTTCCCCGCTGTCCACGGGCCAGGCAATTCGACGGCGAGGGCGAGAGAGGCAAGGATCATGCGGTAGCATCTAATGGCATGCGCGGAATCAAGTGGACACTCCCGCTCCTTGGGTACGCGTGCGCCGCCTGCGGCGACCAGCCCGTCGCGGGCCTCGCCGACTCCGCGGGGGCGGAGAGCGCCTCGGCCGACAGCGCGCCGATCGACACTGCGGCGACCGACACCGCCGCCCTCGACCGCGAGACCGGGGACAGCGGCGCGGGGCAGGACTCGGCCGCTCCAGCAGCGGTCGCGACGTGCATGGTCGGCATGGTGCCCGTGCCCCCCGAGGCGCCGCTCTACTGCATCGACGCCTACGAGGTGAGCCTGGGCACCCTGAGCCTCGCCGGACAATCCCCTGAGGTCGCCCTGACCTTTCACATGGCGGTCGAGGCGTGCGAGGCCGCGGCGGTGGTGGATGAGAGCGGCGCCGTCCGCGGGTACAAGCGGCTGGCCTCGGACGCCGAGTGGGAAGACGCCGCCGACGGCACCCCCGGCGAGGGCGGCTGGGCCTTCCCTTACGGCGACTTGCCGGTCGAGGGCGCGTGCATCCTCCCAGATGCGGGCAACACGCCGGTTTACGACGAGCTGCAGCCGACCGGCTCGGCGCCAGCCTGCGTGAGCCAGTTCGGTGCCTACGACCAGATTGGAAACGCCTGGGAGTGGGTCGATCCGGGCCAGTCGGTCGACACCGCCGCGTGGTTCGCGGCAGCATCGGCGGCTGGTCACGACCTCCGGGTGGGCGACGATGACCGGCTCTACAGCGGCGACGTCGACCTTTCCTGGATGAACTACGAGGGCGTGATCGTCACCGGTTTTGTGCCCTATGCCGCCGAGGATGGGGCGCTCACGCTCGAGGCCTCCGCCATCGAGCTGCCGAACGACGCCTACCTCTCGGGGTACCTGGAGGCGTCCGACCAGGCGGAGCTCGAAGAACGATACCTGCCGGTGGCCCTCGTCGACCAGGGCGACATGCAGCTCGCGCTCTACCTCGAGTCCGTGCGCGAGGGCGAGACCTTCACCAGCAAGCGGGGTTGCGCCTACTACACGGGCACGGCCATCGCCTGCACGAACCAGTCGGTGTCGCATGAGCACCCGCCCGGCTTCGCGGGCACCATCGGCTATCGCTGCACGTCGGACCCCATACCGCCCGCGGAGTGAGCGGGGCGCCCTGCCCCCCGGGCCTGGATAGGGCGCGTCGATGTCCACGACCCCTACTTCCATTCGCGTGCTCAAGGGCGAGCTCGGCGTGCCGGCCCGCCGCGTCACCCTCACCACCGGGGAAAGCCTCGATCTCTACGACACCACCGGGCCCGTTCACGAGGGGGCGCTTGGCCTGCCGCGCTTGCGGGCGCCGTGGGTGGATCGTCGTAAGGATGAAGCGCCGACGCAGCTCTACTATGCGCGACAGGGCGTGATCACCGAGGAGATGCACTTCGTCGCCATCCGCGAGAACATGGCGCCGGAGTTCGTGCGCGGCGAGATCGCCCTGGGCCGCGCCATCATCCCCGCCAACAAGAACCACCCCGAGAGCGAGCCGATGATCAT
>SXGT01171015.1_pt1 | contig 37906 bp, 28 predicted proteins | sample 3176221 | NCBI WGS metagenome assembly SXGT01 (sample SAMN11356862, study PRJNA531348) | freshwater metagenome | isolation source: freshwater sample F1-120 | place: China: Fuxian Lake, Yuxi | collected 2017-12-25 | reverse complement strand
GCTTGAACAATAAAGTCCGAGTGGTGACCAGACGCTCATATGGTTTCCGAACCTATAGGGCAATGGAGGTGGCCCTATATCATAACCTTGGCCATTTGCCCGAACCGGAATGCGCCCATGAATTCTGCTGACCAAGCGGATTTCGTTGGTGCCGCGGACAACGATGGTCTGGGGAGCGTGGCCCGGAGCGTAGGCGAGCGGGTCGAGCGTGACGCGCCAGCGTCCGTCAGTGTCGGCGACGGTGGGCTTGGTCTGCTGGGCGACATCGACGACTATTCGCTCACCGGGGGCGGCGGTGCCCCAGACAGGCACCGGCCGCTGAGCCTGCAAGACCATGTGGTCGGAAAAGACGCGCGCAAGTTGGACGTCGGCGAGAGCTGGTGTGGCGCCAAGGACGACCGTGAACAGAGCAGAGTAGAGTCGAGGAGTCATGTTGGGTGGAAACGCGAAGGGACTTGATCTTGATGAAACCGCTCAGAGCCAAAATTCACGACCATGATCGTGCGTTGCAAAACCTACTCCGGTCTGCGGTGCTTCGTGCGGAAGCGGGCGGGGGCCTCCCCAGTCACCCGCTTGAACACCCGGCTGAAATAGGGGGCCCGCCCGACGGGGTCAGTCCGTGAATTGTTAGTCCGCGGCGGCAGCGATCGGAGAATCGTTGGCATACCCGAAATTGGGGTTAAGGCGGGCTCGCTTCTTGACCTCAAGCGCGCCGACCTGTCGCGATGGCTCGACGACTTCGCATTCAGTTTCCCGGCGCCCGGTATCATGTGATCAACCACGGCAACCTCCGGCACGACATCTTCGCCACGGCCGGCGCGCGCCGTTCGTTTGTCGGCGTCGCGGGCGAAGCGTGCGAAAAATTCGGTTGGCGAATGCACGCCTGTATTGTCATGCGAAATCACTTCCATCTCGCCCTCGAGACGCCGGGGCCAAACTTGGTCGCAGGGATTCACTCGCTGCAGTCGACCTTCGCCGTCCGGCTGTTGCGGTTTCACGGTTAGCACGGCCATGTCTTTCAGGGACGCTACAAGTCGCCCGTGATTCAAGACGACGCTCACCTCGCCCGGGTGTGCGACTACATCCATCTCAACCGAGTTCGCGCCGGCGTCGTGGCCGTGGAGCGTTTGGAGCAGTTCGCAGCGAGCAGTTTGTCGGCGTGGCTTGCCGGCTCGGCTCCGACGTGGCTCCAGCCCGCCGTCGTCCTGGAGACCGCCGGCTGCGCGAATCAATCCAAGCCGTGGCTGGGATACTCGGCCTATCTCGTCGCGATCACGAGGGGAGACGCGAATGACGACCGGATGGTCCGCGGCGCCTTTTCGCGCGACTGGGCCATCGGCACGGCCGCGTGGCGCAAAGCCCTTGCCCGCGAGCATGCGCACCTCGCGCTCGCGCCCGAGCTTTCGCAAGCGGATGGTGAAGGAACTGCAGTCGGAGCGGTGGGAGCAAGCGCTGGAATCCGCGCTCCAGGAAAACGGCCGATCATCAGCGGAACTGGCGTCGGCTCCGAAAAGTGCGCCTTGGAAACAAGCGTTGGCGCGCAAGCTCCGTGATGCGGTCGCCCCTCCTGATCGTTGGCTCGCCGAGAAACTGTGCATGGGAAAGCCGGGTTCCGTCCGCGCCGATGTGCACGCCGCGAGACCAGGAATGGTGGGCAGGGACTAGCAATTTACGGACCCCCTGGATCGGTTCCCCAAGGTCGGACGGGGTTCAGAGGGCAACGAGAACTGCGATCAACGAAAATAATTGAGGGAGTGGTTTTCATGGTAGGGTGAGAATCGTACTGGTATTGGGCTTCGGGACGGCCTCGGTTTATGGATTTTTGAGGTCAGCTCCTTTCCCGTAAACCTCCTCCGAGCCACGGTGGGAATACGAATGGTCATCGGGCTCGTTGCTGCTGACAGCAATGATGTGGCCATAGGCTGGAACGTTTTCGGTGACAACCACTGCCCCGGTAGAGGCATCAAGAGAAGTGACCGATTCGCTCCAACTGCGATGCAGGCTCGCGATGGCATGGGTTGAGCCCACCACAAGATTTCCACGGTAAGTCTGCCAGGTGGAGGTGAGATTTTGCACGATCTGAATTTTCCGGTTCTCTTCTTCAAATTGCAGAACCGCCCATGTTTCATCTTCCGGCAAAAGATTTTCAGCCGATGTCGCCAAATTCCGACTGTCCCGGGTGATGTCGATCACCATCCAGCGCCGGGCTCCCTCCGGAAAGGAGACGGGCGTATCGTCCCCGGGAATGGCGGAATCGGAGACCCTTACCAGGGCCGAGTAGTCGTCAGTGGACTTTGCATCAGAGATGGCAATCCGCTGACGGGTGATGTTTCCGGTGAATGTGGTCTGATGGATTTTTGCCCGCAGGTCGCCGAACACGAAGGTGGAGACATCGGGCTGCGTGAGTTCATGGAATTTGCCCATGATGCCTTTGCGTCCTCCGGTAAACACAAGCCGCGTATCGAGGCCATAAACCGTGGAAGGCGCGTCGGAGTGGATTTGCATCAACCCGAGGATCCGCTCTCCGGTGAGCACCCAAAGTTGTTGCCCGAGCCACGGGGTTCGTCCCGCATCCCAGGTGAGTGTGGCTGGCGAGTTGGTGCGGCGGGAGATCCTGTAGGAGGTGGAGAGGGAGCCGAAATTCTTGCGAGTGATCGTGCGGGTTTGTTCATCTTGAGCAAGGTAGCGGTATTTATTTCCCCGCATGAGATCCTTTTCAGGACCGGCGGATTCTTTGAACTCGACTAGCACGGTGTCCAATGCACCTTTCAGCGAGGTTTTGTCAGCAACTGGCCCGAGCGCAAAGGCTCCAACAAAAGTGGCCTTGCCACACTGGCGTCCCTCGTAGGCTTGGGCGATGATGAGTGCCTGATGTTCAGGCCCCCCTTTTTGCACATCCCGTCCATGCGCAATCCATCCCCATCGTCCCCCGAAGCGTCCGCGCGGCCCTTGGATATTGGCATCAAAAAATGCCCCGACATCGTGGGGTGGTATGCGGGTGATTCTCGACGGCTGATAGAGGATTGCATTGAGTAGGTCGGTGGAGGCGGGCGTTTCGGCGAGTGCGCCGAAATGGTAGTTGTATCCATCGTTGTGGAGATAGGCCTTCCATAAGGCCGAGTTCCGTCCAGGGAGGTTGTTATACATGTGCTTGTAGGGAATGTTCGCGGATTGCCCGGTGAACCCATCCGGCTCGTTAGTGACCATGGCATAGCGCAACGTGGCATCCACCGCGGCTTTGGCTGATGGCGAGCCGGTAATCAACCACCACCAAATCAGATCGCCCACGGACTCGTCGTGATACGAGGAGACTTCTCCCCAGAACCCCACGTAGCGGGTGCCTCCGTCTCCCAACGCAGATCGGGTCATCACCTCATCAATCGCCCTGCGCGCCTTTCCCGCTGTTACGGCATCGTTGCGGGCCAGAGCCGTAAAATAGACGCTTTTGGCCAGCCGGATGTCGCCATTGAGCCAAAGGTTCGCGAGAATGCCTTCATCATACAGCAGGCGGTTGTCTTTCAGGATGCGAGCCTCGTTTTTTTCCAAGGCGCTTTCGTAAAGCCCTACGCGCGCTTCCGAGAGAGCTCCAGGGTCATGGGTTTTCAGCAGGTAATAGGCATAGGATGCCTCCCAGAGGCAGGTGATGTCAGCGAGTTCCTTTCCTTGAGCCCATCGCCCGAAGCAGTCGTCCAAAAGAACCAGGAGCCGGTCGCGGTAACTGGTGTCACCAACAACCGGGCTGGTTGGTGCGAGGTAAGCGTAAACAGCAAGGAGAACTTCATGCCCGAGCTTGAACCTTTCTGCGGGCGCAACCGGGTTGCCGATTTGAACGCCCTTGGGAAAAATCGTCGCATAGTTCGGCGCGGTGGGATTGAGCGGCAGGAGATCAGATGGCACCGCGGCTGTAGCAAGGCCGGAGAGCGTCAAACTCAGCGCAAGGTTCATGAGCAAGCCGGCTCTCCGGAGAGGCGTGCGGGCGGGTGTCTGACAAAATGCGGAAAGCAATGCGAGAAGTAAGCCGATACGGGGAAGGATGGATTCTCGAAGGCCGAGCCTGGAATGGCGCTCAGAAGCTTAGCGTGGCCGACAACCGGTACGCGCGCGGTACCTGCCAGGTCGCGCCGTAGAATCTGTCGTCGTTGGCGAGGTTCGAGGTGTTGAGTTGGAAGTTGGTGTTGTAGCGGCCGATCTTGCGGCGGTAGCCGAGATTGAAGTCGTAGAGGTAGTGTGACGGCACGGCGAACTGGGTGATGGTGGCGTCGCCGGTCGTGCTGCTGACCGAGATGATTTCGGCGAAGCGGCTGCCAAGGTATTTGGACCCGAGCATGGCCCACGCGCCCTTGAGCGTGCCTTTCGGGATTTCGTAACGGATGTAACCGGTGCCGGAATATTTCGCGATGTCGGTGGACGGCTTGCCGAGGTAGCGGCTGGAACCGCCGCCGGCGGCGACGAAGCGCTGTTGCGCGGCGAGCCGCACCGGATCGGGATTCGCGGGCGTGGCGAACGGATCGATCTGGACGATCTTCACGTCGTTGGCGGAGAAGCCGACGTTGAAGCGGAGGTTGCGGAGCGGGACGTAGTCGACCTTTAAGTCGTAGCCCTTGGAGTCGGTGTCGGTGTTGACGAAGGCGCCGAAGCCGGAGCCGTTGACGCCGCCAGTGGGGGAGACGAGGAGGTTCTGGATCGCCGCGCCGTAGTTCACGGGGCGGTCGCGGTCCTGCATCGTGAAGGCGACGAGGTTGAGCTGGAGCTTGCTCTGGAGCAGATCGAAGCGGATGCCGGCCTCGGCGTTTTTCACGACGACGGCGGTGAGGGCCTTGCCGTTGCCGTCGTAGCCCGAGTAGGCGGGGCCGGGGTCGAGCGCGCTCATGGTGTTCGCGTAGACGCGAATCGAATCGCTGGCCAACCAGATGATAGTCGCGCTCGGCGAGGAATTGCGGACGGGCTCGGGGCGGCGGACGCCGCTGGGCGTGCCGCTCGGGCTGCCGACGGGCGCGGGGCCGTTGTAGAGGTAATTGCCGGCAGCGTCGTAGACGTTGCCGCCGCGATCGTTGCGGGTGTCGAAGAAGCCGACGATGGTCTGCAGGCGCTCCTTGAAGAAGCTGCTCTGGAGATTGGCGTAGAGGTTGCGGTCCCAAAAGAGCGAAGTGATGTAAGAGGCCTTGGTGCCGATAGCCGCTTCGGGTCCCTGGGGGTATTGGTTGAAGCTGGCGTAGTCCCAGCGGCGGACCGACGTGTAGTCCCGGGGATTCCGGAAGCGCGAGAGGATCGCCTCGGCGGGAAGGTTCTCCCACGCGCGGGTGATGAAATCGTTCGGCGCGCCGGTGTTGCCGTAGTAGAAATTGGTGTTCGGGGCGCTGTTGCCGGAGCGCAGCGGGCCATAGCTGATGCCGGTGATCATGCGGTGCTTCACGGGGCCGGTGTCGAAGGCGAAGTAGAGCTCGGACTTCCAGGTGGGGCGCACGGTGCGCACGGAGTTGGTGACGTTGTTCGGCCGGAGATCGAGTATCTGCGGCTGCGCGGTGCCGGCAGACGGGCGCAGCAGCGCGAGAAACCGCGGGTCGGTGCGAATCTTCAGCGGAATGGAGGCGTCGTTGGCGTTGCGCAGCGCAATGTTGAAGCTGCGATCGCGGACGTTGATGTCCTCGGACGAGAAGCCGCCCCACCACTGGAGGTTGTCGGTGAAGCGGTGATCGACGCGGTAGGTGGTGACGTAGGTGCGCTCCTTGCGGAAGGTGTCGGGGCCGTCGAAGCGGAAGTCGCGCTGGCTCGGCGTGGTGAACACGCGGTTGGTGCCGGGGCGGCCGGCGATGAAGCTGCCATAAGGTGTGCCGTCGGGCGCGAGGGTGTTGTCGGTGAGAAAGAAACCGCGGATGTTGTCGCGGAAATTGAAGCGCGATTCGACGCTGGCGAGGATCGAGGTCTTCGGACCGACCTTGATGGTGAGGGCCGGGTTCATGACGAAGGTGTTCGTCTGAAAATACATCGTGGTGCTCTCGCTGCGCTGGTAGGACAGCGGGAGCGCGAAACCAAAGCGCTTCGCCTGGTCGAGCGGGGTCGACCACAGCAGCTCGGCGCGGCGGAACTTGAACGAGCCCACCGTGGTGCCAAAGCGCACGACCTGGCGGTCGCCGGCGGTGACGCTGCTGGAGTTGACCACGCCGCCGGTGCCGATCTGGCCGTAGAGTGCCCCGCCGGGACCCTTGATGATGTCCACGCGGCTGGTCGTGATTGGATCCATCGGGACGAAGCGGGAGAAGCCGTCCTTCTTCAGGGCGGCGGGGATGCCGCGGATGAGGAGCGTGGCGTTCTCGGGGTTGTCGCGGGAGCCATTCACGGCGGTGGTGGTGTCGAGCTGGATGCCGGAGACGTATGCGAGGGCGTCGCGCACATCGAGGGCGCCGATGTCGCGCATGAACGCCGAGGTCAGCACCTCGATGTTCATCGGGAGGTCCTTGATCGCGGTGTTGTAGCGCGTGCCGGTGGTGGTGTTGGCGGCGCGGTACTCATCTTCGTCTTCGGCGGCGACCGTGAAGACGCTCAGCCTGACGATGTCATCCTTTTCGGGGGCGGGTACGACGGTGGGCGCCACTTGGGCACGGGCCGGCGCGATGGCGAGGGCCAGCCAGGTGGCGAGCAGCGAGAGAAAATTACGGTTCTTCACAGGAGAAGGTTCTTTGGGGTTGAGTTGAGCGGTGGTGGAAGGAACGGACGGCGGGGCGCGCGGCAGGTCCGTCGATGGGCGGGCCGGTTTCGAGGCGGGGATGCGGCGCACGGCGATGGCGCCGGAGCGTTCGTCCGGGATCGCATGTAGATTTGTGCCGGCGAGCAGACGGTGCAGCGCCTCCAGCGCGGTGAATTCGCCCCGCACGGGGCCGGTGCGGATGCCCCGCACCACTTCCGCGGCAAACAAGATTTCGCGACCGGAGACCTCTGCAAACTGGCGCAGCACCGTGGCGGCGTCGCCGGCCGGCAGATCGTAACGCCGCCGCGTTTCCTCGGCCGCGCGGGCCGCCAAGGCAATCGCCAACGCGCAGGCCACCCTCTGGACCCAGCGAAAGACCCGGCCGGTAATGGCAGCGTGAGTATTCATGGTTCCCTCGCTTTCCCGGCGGCGCCTTCGACGACCATAACGGCGCGGCGTGGCCGGCCCGGATCAGGCGCCAGCAGTTCCTCCTGCAGCTTGCGCCAGCGGAGGGGGAGTTCGTCTTTACCCACGGGGTGATCATCGTCGGCCGCAGGGTGCGGCCAAGTACGGAGACGAACGGGGAGAACTTTCCCGTAAAGAATTCTGCGGATATTTTGTCGGCCCGATGCGTTTCGCTGCGATCCAGGGACAGCGGGGACTAGCGTATTCAACGAATGGTGACGGCGTGGCCCGAGCATTTGAGGCTGCTGTCGTTCCACCGGCGCTTGCTCTACTCCCTCTGCGTTTGCGGTTTCGCTGCGTGCATCTTGCCCCAGGCCATCGTGCCCACAGAAAACACGGAACACGCGGAAAGAACCGTTTCCGTGGGTTCCGTGGGTTCCGTGGGCACCACTCCTTCGTTTCTTGTCTGCAGCCGCGCGGTCCTGCGATCCGCGCCGTCCCTGCAGTTTCACCCCTGCTCTTTGGGCTTCCACGGGGGGGGAGTGCGGTTTACCGCGACCGCGTGAGCACGATCTCGCCGCCATCACGCGGCACGGCTTTGATCTCCAGCGTCAGCTCGAGCACGCGAACAAAGCCCTCGGGATTGTCGGCCCGGAACGTGCCGCCAATGGGCACCGCATTCAATTCACGTTCGGCAATCACGAGACGCGTCCGGTTGTGGCGGTTGAACTCTCCGACCGCCACCGCGAGTGGCGTTTCGAAAAACTGCAGGCGCGGCGCCTGCCACCCGAGAATCTCCTTCGCCTCGGCTGGGGAGACCTGGCTAATTCGCGGCTCCGTCTCTGGTGTCAACGGCACGATGGCGCGCTGGCCCGCCGCGATCAGCTTTGCCGGAACTGCCGCCTCAACCGTGGTCGGCACCGACGGCGACGCGCTATCTACTTCCGGAAAGGGGGTTTTGGTCATGCTCACCTTACCCTCCGTCACGAGCACATCCACGGTGTCGGCATCGAGACGCACGTTGAAGGCCGTACCGACGGCACGCAGGACGACGCCACCCGCCACGACGACGAATGGAGTCGGATTCTTTGCCACCTGGAAATGCGCCTCGCCGATGAGATGCACCCGCCGCTCTGCCGCGGAAAACTCGAGGGTGATTCGACTGCCATCCTTCAATTCCACGACCGAGCCGTCTGGCAACGCCCGCCGCTCGTTCACGCGCAAGTAGGACTTGGGATGTTCCGGAGCAACGATCGGGCTGGCTTCGCGCCACAGGAGCATCCCGCCCAGCACAAGGGCCGCCGCCGCGGCCAGGCTCAGGCCCCAACGGCGCCATGGGCGGAGTGGCCGGGGGGCGAAGAGGTCAGGGTTGGCGTCGGCGCTCTGCCCGGGCTGCCAGTGATAGAGCTGCATCATGCGCTCGAAGGCGGCGGCGTGCTGGGCCAGAATCTCCGCATGACGCGGGTCGGCGGTCAGCCATTGCACATACGCATCCTGCTCCGCCGGAGTGAGCCCGCGATCCCGCCGAGCCAGCCAGCGGGCCGCCTCGTCGGCGATGGCGGCGCTGTCGGGAGTGGACGTGGAAGGAAGCTTCATCGGTAGGAGTGGGTTAGCGTCGGTCGCGACTCGCGAAGAACGCCGCGCAGGCGCGGATGCCTTTCGCCATCTCTTTTTCCACGGTGCTCGTGGAAACCGAGAGTTTCTCTGCGATCTGGTCCGGCGTGAATCCGTACGCAGTTCGCAGGGTCATGATCTGCCGGCAGCGCGCCGGCAGGGACTGGATGGACTGGGTCAAGAGTTCGAGTTCCTCGTGTTGGCTGACAAGTGCGACCACATCGCTGTCATCGATCAAGACGGACGAATCCGTCTGGTCCGTAAAAGATTCAAAGCGGATGACCCGCTGCCGCCGCACCGCATCCAGCGCCAGGTTGCGGGCGGTGGCGAAGAGCAGGGCCCGCGTCGACCGAATCGTGGCGGTTTCCCGTGCCTGCAGCACACGCGCGCAGCTCTCCTGCACGAGATCATCGGCATCGGGCAGCGTAGGAAAGCGCGCCAGCAACCATGCGCGAAGGGCCGGACGGTGCGGTTGCACCTCCGTGAGAAACCAATTGCTGGTATCTTTGCCGGGTTGGTCCACGACCGGATGTTGTTTTTTTGGGGGGTGAGACGACGCGGAGACTCGTTATTCGCACCCCGACGCTGGCGCCGTCGAGCAGATTGGCTGTTTCGGAGGTCGGAAGCAAATTTCCTTACGGCAAAGGCCGCTTCGTTCGTCTAAGGAGTTTCACGTCGCCGGAACCGGGGCCGAATGCAGTCGCTCAGAGGCAGAACCACGGCAGCGCCGTGATCCGGTCATGCAGTTGCAACGGTCGAGGGCAGCGGCAAATCACGTAGCCCTGCTTTGCCACCTGCTTTTTTTCCTCCAAGAAAGTCAGGAGATGCCGCGCATCGTTCACGGTGGGGTTTTCCGTCCACTTGACTTCAATCGGCGTCAGGCTGCCGCCGTGTTCGATGATGAAGTCCACTTCCGCGCCATCGCGCGTGCGTTGGTGATGGAGCTTTCCTGTCCCGAGATATTGCAACCGTTGCCACAGTTCGATGCCCACCCATTGTTCAAACACCGGACCAGGATTCGCTTTCACGGTCTCGATTGACGGGGTCAATCCGGCCGCGGCGTGCCGCACGCCGAGGTCGAAGAACAGGAACTTGGGCGTCGAGAGCAGGTTCTTGCGCGGGCTCTTGGCGTAGGCTGGCACGCGGATGCCCACAAACATGTCTTCCAGCAATTGATAGTAGTTCTTCACCGTGGGCTGCGAGATGCCCGCTTCCTGCGAGATGTTCGCGTAGTTCAGAATCTGCCCTGACTCCGCCGCCGCCAGCTGCAGAAAGCGTACAAAAGCGCCCCAATCCTTCACCAGCGCCTCGCGTCGGATTTCCTCCTCCAGATGGACAAACGCATACGCCTTTAGCAAACCCTGGCGATCCTGGTCTTCCGCCGTCACGATCCCAGGCAGGGCGCCATACGCCAGCCGGGGCAGCAAATCCCATGCGGGAAAGGGATGCTTCGGCGCCGTTCCCCCGCGCCAGGGAAACGGCAGCGGGGAGGTCGCGTGTGGACTCCGGCTCTCCTTCGTGGGATGCTCGGCCAGCGTCAGGGGATAAAGGTGGTGCACCAGGCTGCGGCCCGGCAGCAGGTTCGCGCCGGTGAGGCGCAGTTTTCGCGCCGAACTGCCGCACAACACAAAACGCCAACGGGTTTTGTCGGCGTCATGCAGCGCTTGCACCGCGTCAAAGATCGCGGGCACGGACTGGGCCTCGTCCACAAAGACGAACTGTCCCTTTTGGTTCACCGGCAGGTTCCGGCAAGCCTGGGCAAATTCCCCCGGCCGGGCCAGGTGCCGGGATCGCTCCTGCGGGTCGGCCAGGTTGAAGCGCAGGGCATCTTCCGGAATCAGTCCATTCAACAAGGTCGATTTGCCGGTCTGGCGCGCCCCAAAGAGGAGATGGACGTAGGGCCGGCTTAAGCGGGCCAAAAGCTCACCGGCATACCATCGGTCATACATGCGTTTAAGATATGCCGCCTTTTAGTAAAGTCTACTTTAGATTTATCGTTCTTCAAGATTCTCCTGCAATCCGCCGGTCGTCGCCGGAGGCGGCGGAATCGGGGCGGCGTCGGGTTTCTGGACATTAATTTAGCGACACGACAGGGAGGAAGAATCCTTCTACCCTCCTCGGCGGTACACCTGCTTCCGACCACCCAAAACTCCATGCACCCGATTCATTCGCAGCCCGCAACATCGCCTCGTTCCAGTCGCCGTGACTTCCTGAAAGCGGCCGCCGCGATGTCCCCCTTTCTCCTTGTGCCCCGTCACGTCGTGGCTGGGGCGGGCGCCGACGCGCCGAGCACGAAGCTCAACATCGCCGGCATCGGCGTCGGCGGAATGGGAGCCGCCAACCTGCGCAATCTCGAGTCGGAAAACATCGTCGCCCTGTGCGACGTCGACCCGGGCTACGCGGCGAAAACCATCGCTCGGTACCCGAACGCGCGGGTCTGGACCGACTATCGCGAGATGCTGGAGCAGCAGAAGGACATCGATGCGGTGATGATCGCCACACCCGATCACACGCATGCGGTGATCGCCATGGCGGCGATTCAGGCGGGCAAACACGTCTTTTGCCAGAAGCCGCTCTGCCACGACCTCTACGAGGCGCGCACGCTGGCCAAGGCTGCCGCCGCCTCAAAGGTCGCGACCCAGATGGGCATCCAAGGCCACAGCGGGGAGGGCTTGCGCCTGATCTGCGAGTGGATCTGGTCCGGCGCGATTGGCGAAGTGCGCGAGGTCGACGCCTGGTGCTCGCTGACGTACTACCCGTGGGGACACAAGCCGTGGAGTTCAGCGTACGGTGCGGCGCGGCCGAAGGACACGCCGCCGCTGCCCGACAAGCTCAACTGGGATCTCTGGCTCGGGCCCGCTCCGGAGCGGCCCTATCACCGGGCGTATCATCCGATGACGTGGCGCTGCTGGTGGGACTTCGGCAACGGCATGATGGGAGACCGCGGTGCGCACACCCTCGATCCGGTGGTCTCGGCGCTCAAACTCGGCGCGCCGACCAGCGTCGAGGCGACCTCGACCGACCTGAATCCGGAGACGCACCCGATCGGCGCGATCGTCACCTTCCGTTTTCCGGCGCGGGGCGAGTTGCCGCCGGTGAAGCTCACCTGGTACGAAGGCACGCGCCCGCCGCGGCCGCCCGAGTTGGAGGACAGCCGTTCGATGCCAAAGGAGGGTGGGGCGCTGATCCGCGGATCGAAGGGCCTGATCATGTGCGGCGTGTACGGCGAGGGGCCGCGGCTGATCCCCGAGTCAGCGATGCAGGCCCTCGCACGCCCGCCAAAGTCGCTACCGCGCGTGGTCGGCACGCACGAGATGGACTGGGTCGACGCCGCCAAGGCCGGCCGGCAGCCCGGGGCGCACTTCGGTTACAGCGGTCCGCTCACCGAGACCTGCCTGCTCGGCAACATCGCCAAGCGCATGGATGCGCGTATCGAGTGGGACGCAGCGAATCTGCAAATCACCAACCTGCCCGAGGCGAACAAGTACGTCCGCGCCGAATACCGCCAGGGCTGGAGTTTGTAGGCCGGCGGATGACATTGAACCCTAACCGAACGCGGGCAAGTCACGTTGTCGAGGGGGACTTGGGCTCAACGTAACCTTCCCTCCGCCCTTCGGGCGACCGCTCCTGCCGCCTCTCCCGGGCCGATAGCATCCGTGCGCTGACGCGCCTGGGCTAATTTTGCGCGAAACAGCAACGCCGGCGTTGAAATCGCCCTCTACGGCGGCACCGTCATGATGGTCGAGAAGCTCCTGCCGGAGGTGCGCCATGGATAAGCCGGTCGGCCGACCTTGGCGAGGGCCGCGGAGTCTATTCGAGGTGGTGCGGGTCGCGCCCCCGGCGGGCTAACCGTAAAACCTACTCCGGTCTGCGGTGTTTCGTGCGGAATCCGGCGGGGGCAACTCCTGTCACGCGTTTGAACACCCGGCTGAAGTAGGCGCGATTCGGGAACCCGCACTCTTCGGCGATCGCGTCGAGCGTTTCGTCGGTCTGCAACAGCCGCCGCGCCGCCTCCCGCACGCGCATCTCGATCACATACTGGGCCGGTGTCGTGCCGAAGTGCCGGCGAAAGGCCCGGTTGAAACCGGCGACACTCAGGCCCGCCCGGCGTGCGAGTTCGGGCGCGAGCAGCTTGGTGCCGTACTGCCTTTCGATATATTGTCGCACCCGCAGCATCGGCTCCGGCACCGGCGGTTGCCAGCGCAGTTCCGGACGCGACAGCACGACCTGTAGCAGCGCGAGGCTGTTGCGGTAGATCGCATCGGTCGGATCCCATTTTTCATCGGCCGTGATGAGCGCCTGCAGGTCGCGGATGAGACACAGCTCGGTGTCGCGCGGCGGGAGCAGCATGGGCACGTCCTGCTCCGGGTGCGGCCGCTGGGTGAAGCTGAAAGCCAGCCAGAAGGTCGGCACGGGATTCCCGCCGAGACAGTGAAACAGGCAGTGCGGCGGGATCAGCAGGATGTGCTGCGGTGTCAGCTCAATGTCGCGCTCCCCGAAGAGCACACAGTGTCCGCGCTGGCGGTTGTAGTAGAGCCGCCAGAACGGGCTGAACACCGCCGGGAAGTTCCAGTCGTCGTTCGCGGGGAGAAAGCCGCTTTCATGCAGCGTGATGCCGGTGCGGCCCGGCTTGACGCCCAGCGGGTCGAACTCGATCCCCACTCCCGAATACGGCTGGTCGTAGGCCCCGCGGTTGACGTGCCCCTTGAGCGAATAGGACATAACTTTGACAGGATCGGGCATAGCCAGGACGCCCGTCAATCGGGTAAACTCATCCCATGAGCCGATCCGAGCGGACCCCTTTGCCTCGACACCAGCCGGTCTTCCGTCGCCATCCGCGGGGAACACTTGGGATGTTGATTCTGCTGCTCGTGGGTGGGCTTGCGTCGAATCCCTGCACCCTCGCAGTGGCGACGGAGGTGGCCGCGCTGCATCCGCGGCAGAGAGATTTCGCGACCTGGCGCTTCGGCCTCTTCCTGCATTTCAACGTCAGCACCTTTGCCGACAGCGAATGGGCCAACGGCCACGAGGACCCGGCCCTATTTGCGCCCACCGAGCTCGATTGCGGGCAGTGGGCGGATGCGGCCAAGGCCGCGGGCATGAGCTACGCCATCCTCACCGTCAAACACACCGGCGGTTGGTGTCTTGCTCCGTCGTGTGTGCTGGTCGCCAACAACGCGCACAATCTCCGGCAGAGCGATGTGCTGAGCTACGAGTGGCCGCTAACCCCGCAGGGAAAGGCCAGCAAGCTACACGGTCTGCCCGGTCACACCGGCATGCTGCCCCCGGACGGCAATCAGTCGCCCGCAGAGCTGTGCGACACCCTCCAGACCCAGGCCCGCTGGTTCTGGCACCCTGGGCTGGGCGATGCCGACCTGCAGAGCGTCGAGCGCATGGCCGAGACGTACCGGCTGTCTCGGGAACGCAACGCGAACTACCTTCTCAACGTCCCGCCCGATCGCGACGGGCTGATTCCGGAAAAATCCGTGCAGCGCCTGCGGGAACTCGGCCGCCTCGTGGGCGCAGCCCCGCGGTGACGCCGTGTTGACCCGCATGCCATGATCTTTCAGACCCAGCCAAACAGGCGGCCGGGCAAACCCAACCTTAAACACCTAGCTCACCCATGATCCCGCACAACGATTCCATCTTGGTTTCACTATCCCGCTTACGAACCATGATCAACCCCCGGTCGAACCCGCATTACTCCCTGCTGTCCTCCCGCCACTGGCGCCCGGCGCTGGCGGTTGCCCTCTGCCTGACGCTGGGCTGGAGCCTCCCGGCGCAGTCCGTGCCGAACGCGCCGAGTGCCGCGCCAGCGACAAAGACCGCGAGCGAGGCCGTCGTGCTGGACGCCTTCACCGTCAACACGTCGCGTGACGTCGGCTTCGTGGCCAAGGAGTCGCTCGCCGGCGGGCGCATCAACAGTGATCTGCGGGACACCCCCGCGTCCTATTCGGTGCTGACGAAGGAGTTTCTCGAGGCCCTGAATCTGAGCGACATGGTCGAGGCGCAGCAGTGGGCGCCCAACGTGGTGGCGACGCCCGATGACGGCGGTGATTCCATGTTCGGTGGCACGGGCATTTCCACCGTCCGCGGCATCGCGGCCAACGCGAGCCAGAAGAACTTCGACAGTTCCGCACCCTCGTTGCAGGGCGGCATGAACTACGATTCCTTCAATCTGGAGCGACTGGACTTCGCCCGCGGGCCCAACGCCATTCTCTTCGGGGCCGGCGGCATGGGTGGCACGACCAACGCCGTGGGCAAGCAGGCGCGGCTCAATCATCGCTCGACCAGCGTCGGGCTCGAGACGGGTTCGTGGTATCACAAACGCGTCACCTTCGATCACAACCAACCGCTCGGCCGCAAGGTGGCCCTGCGCCTCAACGCGGTGTGGCAGGACGGCCAGGGCTGGCAGGACTACACCTACACGAAGAAGTACGGCTTCGCGCCCGCAGTGACGACGGAGCTCACCCCCACGACTCGGCTGACGCTGGCCACTGAATACAGCGAGAGCCAGAGCCAGCAGCCATTCAGCTACATGACCGAGGCGATTTCGGCCTGGGACGGCGTCACCACTTACACGGGGCAGCAGACCGCCGAGCAGCGGCAGTTCGGCGGCTTCCGCTACACCGATAATTACTACGTCTTCAGCCCCAACCTCGCGACGAACAAGATCGTGAACTGGGGGCGTATGATGCGCACGGGCGGCGCCTCGACCAGTCCCACGACGGTCGCCGGCGTGGCCGTGCCGACGGGTTTTGCGAGCGTGAGTTATGATGGCACGCCGTTCCTGTGGCAGACCAACCGGCCCGCCAACATCTTTGACCGCGCCCTCGCCGGCGCCCGCGGCCTGGTCATCCCGTCGCTGGAGAAACCGCAGTTCTTCGACAGTGTCGGCAACGTGCAGCGACTGAAAAACGTGGCGCTGTATCTGGATCAGCGCATCGGCCGGCATCTGTTGCTCCAGCTCTCGGCCAATCTCACGAAGCGCAAGTCGTGGGGCAACGTCGCGGAGTGGAGCAACACGAGCCGCGTCTACATCGACATCAACCGTGTGCTGCCCACGGGCGAGCCCAACCCCAACCTGCTCGTGCCGTACATTGAGGGCACCTCCCTGGAGCAGAACCAGCAGTTGATTACCTCGCAGAGCCTGCGCGCCTCGCTGGCCTACGTGCGGAACTTCAAGTGGGTCGATCTCAAGTTCAACCTCATCGGCGCCAACGAGACGAACGAGAACGAGGCCACGAAGCCCTTGTACGTGCTGCCATTGTCGGCCGATGCGCGGCGCTGGGGGGCCGTGCTCTCGGATACCTACAAACTCAATTACCGGCTCTACGCCAATTCCCCGACGCGGGAGCTCAACACGGCCCTGGGGCCCGTCAGCGTGATCGACCCGATCACGAACACCACCCGCGAGGTCACGCCACGCTGGGTGATGAACCTGGGCCGGCCCGACTCCGTGCAGTTCCGCGATCAGGAGACCCAGAACCTGATCGCCGCCTCGACGATGTCCTTCTTCAAGAAGCGCCTCATCCTGTTGGGGGCCAGCCGCTGGGATACGTTTGAGCGGGGCATCAAGTACTCGCGGTGGGCCATGGATTACCCGGCGGACTACCAGGATCCGATGAGCGTCTTCTACCGGCCCGAGGCGCCGGACGACTACTTCAAGCTCACCTATCAAACCAAGAGCACGGCCGGCGTGGTCACCAACGCGACGCCCCTGCCCGCGACCACGCGGCCCCGCACCGACGGCGTGCCGCAGGCGCAGTACGCGAACGACCGCTTCCGCGACGACTTCAACCCGCCCAGGCAGAAGCAAAGCAAGCCGACGACCTCGCTGGGGGGCATCGTCAACCTCACCGAGGTGTTCTCGGTCTGGGCCAGCGCCTCGCAGAGCTTCAGCCCGGTCGATGGCAATCTCACCTTGTTGGACTATTCCATTCCGCCGCCGGCGGCGTCCAAGGGACTCGACTACGGCCTGCGCCTCAACCTGCTCCAGGGCCGCGTGGTGGTGAATCTCAGTCGTTACGAGAGCACGGAAAAGGGCGTGCCCTTCCGCAACAACGCCACGCCGCAGATGAACGACATCAGCAACGTCAACGTGCTCGGCGACAATTCCACTGGCGGCCGCAACAACCGCGGCATGCAGCCGGTGCCGACCGACTACTACGACACCCGCGATTACCGCGCCGAGGGCTACGAACTGGAGATCGTCGGCAACCTCACCTCCAATTGGCGGTTAACCGCCAACGGGTCGCTCGCCGACGCCAAACAGGAGAACGCCTACGCGGAACTGCGGCGGTTCGTGGCGACCAACGACACGCTGATGCGGCAGATCCTCGCCGATGCCGGCGTGACAATCGACTCCAACAATTTTGCCACGCTCACGACGACCGGCTCCCCGGACGGCAACAGCGGCGCCAATGCCTGGAACAACCTCCAGAATTTTCTGCGCAACGTCGTGTCGGGATCGCAGCACGTGAACCGGTCCACGCCGTACACCGTGAATCTGTTCACCGACTACCGAGTCAGCCGCGAGAAGCTGAAGGGGCTGCGCTTGGGCTTTGGGATGCAGTTCCGCGGCCCGCAGGTGATCGGCTATCGCGGCGCGGATACGATCGTCGATCCCGCCAATGCGGCCCGCGCGATCGACGACCCCGCCCGCGATGCCTATACGGTGGTGCGCGCCCAGTCCTACTACACGGGCGTTGCCACTGTCGGCTACCCGGTGAAGGTGCTGGAGCGGCGGATCGATCTGAATCTCTCGATCTCCAATCTCTTCAATTACCGCGACGTGCAGTACATCGGCACGACGATGCGCCCGCCCGAGGGCAACGTGCTTTCGCCGGCGCGCGTGGCGACCCCGCACACCTTCAGCATCATTGCCCCGCGCGGCTTCAAGCTCGCGGCAAGGTACTCATTTTAGGACGGGAGGGCGAAAACTAAATGAACAAACTCAGCCCTCTCATCCTCCTCGCCCTGCTCCCGGCGACGTTCCCGGTGGCGGGGGCCGATGCGCTGGCGCCACTCGATGTGCGCGAAGTCAAAGTCGGCGGCGAAATCGGGCGACGCATCGCCATCACCGTCGCCAACAACCTGCTGAAACTCGACGTCGACGCCGACTTTCTGCGGCCCTTCACGGAATCGCCGCGCACCGGGAAGTTTATCGGTCTCGGCATGATGCTCGACTCCGTAGTGAAATTCGCCGCCCACACGGGCGACCCGCAGGTGATCGCGTTGAAGCGACATCTCGTTGCCAAGATCCTCGCGGCGCAGGAGGCCGACGGTTACATCGGCACGCTCGAGCCGGCGAAACGTATCCAGACGCTTTGGGACGTGCATGAGCTGGGCTACCTCATCTGGGCGTTGCTCGAGGACCACCGGCATTTCGGCGCAGCGCCGTCGCTCACCGCCGCGCGCCAAGCGGCTGATTACCTCATCAAGCACTGGTCGGTGCTGCCGCCGGACTGGGGGCGCGGCGCGGAGGTCGCGCCGCACGTCGCGTTCACCGGCATCGAGCGCACGATGCTCGCGCTGCACCGCGCCACCGGCGACGCGGCGTATCTCCGGTTCGTCACCCAGACGCGCGCGTTGCCGGAGTGGGACCTCGGCGTCGTGATCGGTCGCCGGCAGGGCATCGAAGGCCATGTCTATGCGTACATGGCGCGGGGTCTCGCCCAACTCGAACTCCACCGGCTCCAGCCGTCGGCGCGCCTGCTCGGACCGGCGCAACGCGCGCTCGATTTCATGACGCGCCACGACGGCGCGCTGCTCACCGGCAGCGCCGGCCAGTGTGAAATCTGGAACGACGACCAGGACGCCCGCGGCGACGTGGGTGAATCGTGCGCCCTGGCGTATCAGCTCCGCGTGTACGACAGCCTGCTCCGCCTCAATGCCGACCCGCGCATGGGCGACCTGATGGAACGTACGATCTTCAACGCGCTGTTCGCCTCGCAATCACCCGATGGCCGGCGGCTGCGTTACTTCGCGCCGCTGGAGGGCAACCGCGTCTATTGGAAGACCGACACCTATTGTTGCCCATGCAACTTCCGGCGCATCATCGCCGAACTGCCGGCGTTCGTGTTTTACCGCGCCAGTGACGGCGTCGCGGTGAACCTGTACGCGCCGGCGCGGGCGACCATCAATGCCGTCACCTTCCGCCAGGAAACCGACTACCCGAATTCCGGTCGCGTCCGGCTCGCCGTGTCGCCCGAAAAACCCACGGTCTTCACGTTGCGCCTGCGGATTCCGTCGTGGGCGGCGCGGGCGAGCGTGACCGTCAACGGCCAGCCGGCGCGCGGCGCGGTCAAACCGGGGGCGTTCTTCGAGGTGCGACGCGAGTGGAGACCGGGCGACGAGGTTGGGTTGGAGATGCCGATGGCATGGCGGCTCGTGAAAGGACGCCAGCGCCAAGCCGGGCGGGTCGCCGTGATGCGTGGCCCGCAGGTGTTCTGTCTGGATCCGGCGCAGCACCCGGCGCTCGCCAAGCTCGACGGCACCGAGCTCGGTTATCTCGCGATCAATCCGGACTCGCTCGGCGAGCCGGTGCGCAACACGGCCGTGCGCCCCGACGGGCTGGGCGGTGGCGTGCAGATGTGGAAAGCCGGTTTCGGGCTGGGCCAGAAAGCCGACTACGAACTGACGCTGACGGAATTTCCCAATGCCGAAGGCAAGGCGACCTATTTTCGCCTCCGCGACTACCGCGTCGCCGTGGACGACGAACTGTTCTCCGGCCGATGAAACCCGGCGCGCCCCGTCCTCCCCTATGAAACTCCTCCACATCGCCCTCCTCCTGCTGCCCCTCGCTGCCGGACTTGTCTCCGTTCGCAGCCAACCGGCACCGGCCGCTCCCGCCGCCGGGTCCGTCGCGCCGGCCGGTTTTGTGAACGCCGCGCACTTCGGCTTTTCGCCCGACACCAGCGGACTGGAAAACATGAAGGCGCTGCAGCGCGCGGTGGACCAGACGGGCACGATCATCGTGAGCCAGCCCGGCACCTACAAGGTCGCCGGCACCGTTTTCCTCAGCAGCCATACGTCGCTGATCTTTGGCCACAACGTCTTCCTGAAAAAAATCGACGAGCAGGGCGCGTTCTCGCACGTGCTGCTCAACAAGGGCGCGCTGACCAAGACCTACGACGAGCACATCTCCGTGGAGGGCCTGTCGATCATCGTCAACGGCATGGATGTGAGGAAATTCCTTGTGTACGGGCTGCACGGCCAGCTCGCGTTTTTCTACGTGAAGGACCTGCGCATCGAACGCTTCCGCTGCCTCGACATCGGCAAGTTGCAGTACGGGATCCATGTCTGCACCTTCGAGGACATCGTCATCAACGACGTCATCCTGCAGGGCGACAAGGACGGCGTGCACCTCGGCCGGGGCAAGCGCTTCACGATCAGCCGCGGCACGTTCCGGACCTACGATGACGCCGTCGCCCTCAACGCCCACGACTACGATGTCGGCAACCCCGAGCTGGGCTGGATCGAGGACGGCGTGGTGGAAAACTGTCACGACCTTGCCGACGGGAAGAAACCCGTGGGTTACTTTTGCCGCATTCTGGCCGGAGCCTGGATTGACTGGCAGGCGGGAATGGAAGTCCAGAAATCGGATACAGTGGTCGCCCACGGCCGGCTCTACCGCGTCTTCGGCAGTCCGGACGGCAAGCGGTACCCGTCCACCACCCAGCCCGCCCACGCGAGCGGCTCGCAGGTGCTCGACGGCATCACCTGGGTCGTCGTGCAAAACGACGTGACCTACACCGCGGGCGTGCGGAACGTCGTCTTCCGGGACATCTTCCTCGGGAAGCCGCGCATCGGCTTCTCGGTGCACTTCGACAACGATCGGTTCAGCCGTTCCTATTACCCGGGGGCGAAGGTCCCGCAACAGGAGCAGCTGACCTTCGACAACATCCGGGTCCTCCATGACCAGAGGAAGGAGTTCCTCTCCATCGGCACCCCGGTCGATGTGTTGACGATCGCGAACTGCAGTTTCCGCAACAGCCGGATCGATTTCCACGGCAACAAGGCGATGCCCGACTATGGCCGGACCAAGATCAATCTTTACGGCTGCGTGTTCAACCAGCCGGGGACGATGGATCTCCTGATGAACAGCGTGCCGAACAAGGAGATCGTGCTGAAGACCTCCTCGAACCTGGAGTTCCACGATGACTTTTCCGCCAAGGTGTCGCCCGGCCCGGGCAGGATCACGGTGGACTCGGATCTGACGGGATTGAAGCGGTAGCGCTCCGGTCCCTCGACCCGCGGCGTGATCAAACGAGGGTCAACCCGCTGTTTGCTACTCGCCCTTGGAATAGCGATCAGCGGGTTGACCCCGTGGACTCTCCGCTCCCCGCCCTCTGCACCGTCGGCCACTTGGGCACGCGCCACGAATCCGCCGATTGACGCTGCCACGTATTCGCGTTTGATTTCCGCCATGCCGTTGACGCTCGAACAAATTGTCGAAGAGACGCGCAAGCTCCCGCCCGAGCAGTTGCCCGAGTTGCTCGAGCGCATCACGCTCGCCGCTCACGGGCCCCTTGATCCAAAGATCGAACAGAAGTGGACCGCCACCGCGACGCGCCGCCTCGCCGAGATGGAAAACGGCACGGTCAAGCCCGTCCCCGGGCACATCACGTCGGCGCGTATTCGGAAGATCGTCGGCCGGTAAAGCCACACGCCCTCCACCCCGAGACCGACCAAGAATACGCCGAGGCCGCGCAGCATTACGCCGCCATCAGCCCAGAACTCGGCGGCCGGTTCTACGACGAGATTGAGCGCCTGATTGCTGAGGTCTGCGCGCGACCGCAAACCTTCCGCCAAATCAGCCCACCCGTCCGTCGCCACTTCACCCGCGAGTTTCCCTACGGCATCCTCTACGTCGAGCGCCCGGCCGACATTTGGATTCTCGCCGTCATGCCCCTCCACCGCGAGCCGAACTACTGGGTTCACCGCCTTGGTTGAAAAAGGGATCAACCCAGGGGGATCAAATGGCCGTCTGCCGGTTTGACAACGCGGGTTTGGAAAGCAGCGTTTGCACGAACATGGACGCCGATCAAATCAAGGAGCGGTTACATGCTGCGCCCTTCCGGCCGTTTGCGATCGTCCTGCCAAGTGACCGTACGATTCGTGTTCCGCATCCGGATTTCGTCTCGATTGCGCCCAACCGGCGGACGTTGATAGTGTGGAAGGAAAACGGCGGCGGGCAGATCGTCGATGTCGATGCGATCATTGAGCTGCGGACCGGGCGGGTGAGCACGCGCTGAAAGCCGATCGAGCACCGGGTAGAGGCCGTCTGCCGATCTGACCACGCTGGTTTGGACGGCAGCGTTTGCGACACCTTGACGCCGAAAGGCGCGCCTACATTTCCCAGAATTCCGGCAAAGGCACGGCCAAGAAGCGCGGATCGCCAAGTTTGACCGTGTGCGCATGTTCCATGCCAGCGCCTCGGCCTGGATTGAACGAAGTGGCAGACCGGCCGGTTGTTCGAGGCGCGGGTTTTCTTCGGCCTGGAGACACGGCGCACGAATCAGACACAACTTCGCGCGGATCCGGCATAGCCAAACGCCCGGCGGATCCGTTATGATGCGCGAGTTGGCGTGGTCGATTGTCCCGACCGCGCCGCATTTTTCCCATGAGCATGTTCGACACCGTCGGCAAGAGCGCGGAGACCGCCGCGCGCAAGCCCAACACCCTGCGCAAACTCGAGCGCATGAACCAGGCGCTGCGTCACGAGGAGCCGGACTGCGTGCCGATCAGTGATTTCTTCTGGGGCGGCTTCACGCGCCGCTGGCGGCAGGAGCTTGGCCTGCCCGACGACGCGAATCCGTATTATCACTACGACCTCGATTGGATCGTCACGGTGCCAAACATGGACCCGTGGATCCGGCCCTTCGAGACGCTCAGCGAGACGGCGGAGGAGGTGACGGTGAAGACCGGTTTCGGCGCGATCATGCACAAGCATTTCTCCTATCCGATGCCGGAGATGCGCGCCTGGGAGACGGACACGTTTGAGAAACTCCAGGGCGCGCAGTTCGATCCGCCGGACGACCCGCGGCGCTTCTTCAGCGCGGGGGACAATCAGATCGCGGGCGTGGGCGATGGGTTCGCCCGCAACTCGCCTGCGTGGATCGAGACGGTCAAGTCGCTCCGGCCCGATTTTCCCGTGTATGGCAGCATGATCGAGGTGAGTGAGTGCCTTACGCGGCTCATCGGCCAGGAAAACGCGTTATTGTGGATGGGCGAGTATCCGGAGGAGATGGGGGCAGTGATTAACCGGATCGGCGCGCATCATCTGGCGATGGCCAAGGCCGAGATCGCCGCGGGCGCGGGGCTGCTCGACGGTTTCGTGATCTGGGGCGATGTCGCCTACAAGAAGAGCATGCTCTTTTCGCCGGTCTACTGGCGCGAGTATTTCAAGCCCTGGGTCGCGCAGATCGCCGGGGCGGCGCACGCCGCCGGCCTGCCGGTGATCTATCACGGCTGCGGCAACGTGAAGGCAATCTTCCCCGACTACATCGAGATCGGCATCGATGCCTACAATCCGCTCGAGGTGAAGGCCGGCATGGATGCGGTGGAGTTGCGCCGGCAGTACGGGCACCGCATCGGCTTCTGCGGCAACAGCGACATGCAGGTGTGGGAGAGCGGCGATCGCGCGGCGATCATGCGCGAGGTCCTGCGCAAGCTCAACGCGGCCAAGGGGGGCGGGATGATCTTCCAGTCGGACCACTCCGTGAGCAGCAGTGTGTCGGGCGCGACCTACGACTACATCGTGCAGCTGGTGCGCGAGTACGGGCGCTATCCGCTCGAACTCGGCGAGTTCGACGAAACCTTATGAAAGCCCGCTGGCGTTTCCCATCATGGCAACTGCGGGGTGCGGCTCTCGGGCTCGCGATCTCCGCTCTCGCCGGTGCGGCCGAGCTGCCCCGGCCGGTCTACGTGGTGTCGAACTTCCATCCGGCGAGCTGCGGCTGGCTCACCGACTGGTCGACCGAGCGCAACTACTGCGCCAACTCCTACTTCGATCATCTCGACCGCGTGCGCGATGATCCGGCGTACAGTTTTGCCCTCTCCGAGTGCAACAACTTGATCGCGATGCTGAACTTCCGGCCCGAGCGCGCGGCGGAACTCAAGCAGCGGATTCGCGAGGGGCGCGTTGAGCTCTGCAACGCCTTTTTCCTCGAGCCGACGATCAACCTCTCCGGGGGCGAGGCGTTGGTGAAATGCGGCGTGGAGGGACTGCGCTGGCAGCAGGCCATCTTCGGCGTGCGGCCGCGGCTCGCCTGGATGATCGATGTGACCGGCGTTCACGAGCAGATGGCGCAGATTGCGGCGGGGCTCGGGCTCGACGGCTTCGCCTACTGCCGGCATAACCCGACGGGCAGTGTCATCCACTGGGCCGAGTCTCCCGACGGCACGCGCGCGCTGGCGGTGTCCCCGGGCCGCTACGCCGACTGGTCTCCCGTTTTCAAGTCGACGACGCCGCTCAGCGAAAAACAGCTCGCGGAGCTGCGGGCGGACCTGCAGTGGCGGGCCGATCCGACGCCACTCACGCCCGAGGAGATCCAAAAGAATGCCCGTCCTTCCGGCGGCGAACCCCGGCGCTCCCCGCCTGGCGCTCCGCTGCTGCTCTTCGGCGGCAGTGCCGACTACAGCCTGGCTCCGCTCCACAAGCCATATCCCGGAGAATTTCTGCGACAATTCCGGCAGACGGCGCCGGAGTTCGATGTCCAGTTCGCCACGTCGGCCCGCTACCTCGATGCGCTGTGGCCGGGCATTCGTTCCGGGGCGTTCCGGCTGCCGGTGATGCGCGGCGGCACGCTCTTCAACTACAACGCGTTTTGGATCCAGAATCCGCGCGTCAAGGCCTGGTTCCGCCGATGCGAGCAACAGTTGCAGGCGGCCGAGATGCTCGCCACGGCCGCCAGCCTGCGCGGTGCCTACGTGTATCCCACGCAGGCGCTCTATCACGCCTGGCTGCTCCTCTGCCTGAACATGGACCGCAACACGCTGTGGGGCGCGGCGGGTGGCATGGTCTTCGAACACGAACGCAGCTGGGACGCCCGCGACCGTTTCGAATGGGTGGAGAAGAGGGCGCGCGAGATCGCCACCGCTGCCACGCGATCCCTCCTGGGTGCCGGCACCAACACCGTGGCCTTCAATCCCCTCAACTGGCGGCGACAGGATATGCCCACGTTGGCAGGCGGTGCCTTCGGTGCGGCATCCGCGCCGGAAGCCACGAAAGAGGCCACGCTGCCGGCGGTGATTGAGACGAAGCACTACACGGTGCGCCTCGATCCCAGCACGGCTGCGCTTCTCAGTCTCAAGTTTCGGCCCGACGGACGCGAGATGCTCGGTGGCCCGGCCAATGTCGTCGTGGCGGAGCAGCCGAAGAAGAAGGCCGGCAGTCCGGCCGACCACATGGTGGACCGGCCCGAGCGGGAGCGCGTGGCCGACTCGAACCAGCCCGCGGTGCGCCTCAGTGTCCGCGAAAGTGCGGACGCCGTGGTGGTGGAAGCGGAATCGACCTTTGTTGGCGGCGGGCGCCTGCGCCGGAGCATGACCTTCCATCGCGCGCATCCCCGGATCGACTGCGAGACCGAGCTCAACGATCTCCCCGATCGCACGGTGGTCGTGGCCGAATTTCCGTTGGCGGAGCCGGTGCGCGAAGTGCGGCGCGGCATTCCGTACGGGTTCGCGCATGCCGCCTGGGCGACACCTAACCCGGCGTTGTCCGGCTTCAGTAAAGGGATCACGCCGGCCGTGCGCTGGTCGCATTATCAGATGGCCGGCGGCGGGCTGGCGCTGCTGGACCAGGGCCTCAGCGGCCGCGAGATCAACGACCGCACGGCGGTCATTTACCTCTACAACGCGGCCGAGAAATATCGCGGGCACCCCAACTCCTGGCTGAGTGGAGCGGGACGCCATGTCGTGCGCTACGCCCTGGTCGCGCACGCCGGGGACTTCACGACGGCGCGCGTGCCACAGCTCGCGTGGGAGTTTAACCAACCGCTCATCGTGGTCGACGGCTGTGCCGCGACGAAGCCGCGGTCTTTCCTGCAGACCAGCGACAACGTAATCGTCGAAGCCCTGCGCCGCGAGGGCGGCGAGATCGAGCTGCGATTGGCGGAGTGCCTCGGGCGCGGCGGCGAGGCCAGCGTGATGCTCGATCTTACGCACCGCGGCGCGGCATTGACAGACCTCGTGGGCGGCCGGCGGCAGCCGCTGCGCGGCGGGCCGAAATACACCTTCCCCATTCGCCCCCAGCAAATCGTGACTCTGCGCTTCACCACCGCGACAGCGGTGGCGGAAATCAAGGCTTTGACGGAGTGGGACGAACTCGTGCCGGAGGCGAAGCGCGCGGCACTGCGGCGTTATCTCCCCGGCGTGAAGGGCCATCCACCCGCCGGTGGCCAGTAATCGACTTTCATGGATCCCATCACCTCCAATCCCCTCCTCGGCGTGGCGCTGCACGCTGTCGGGGCGTTCTTTGCCGCGACGTGTTATACACCGCAGAAGCAGGTCAAGCGCTGGTCCTGGCAGACCTACTGGCTCACGCAGGCGGCGTTCTGCTGGTTCCTGCTGCCGATCGTCGGGGCGATGGCGACGATTCCCGATCTGGCGGCCGTGCTGCGCGAGGCGCCGCGCGGGGCGATGCTGCAATCGTTTCTGCTCGGTGCGGCCTACGGCATCGGCGGCACGGCGTTTGGCGTGTCGATTCGCTACATCGGTTTCTCGCTCACCTACGCGATCGCGGTCGGCCTCTCCAGCGTGTTGGGAACTCTGATACCCCCGATCGTCAAGGGCACACTGGGAACCACGCTCGACAAGACCGGCGCGGGTTGGATCGTGGCCGGCATCGTGGTGGGCGCGATCGGCATCGCCGGCGCCGGTTGGGCGGGTCGCTTGAAGGAGAACGACCTCACCGCCCAGGACACGAAGGGTGAATTCTCCCTCGCCAAGGGTCTCGCGCTCTCGCTGCTGGCGGGTGTGCTCTCGGCCGTGTACGGTTTTGCGCTCGAGGCGGGTGAGCCGATCGCCGACGTGGCCTCGGCACACGGCGCCGGCGTGTGGCGCGGCAATGTGGTCTACATTTTTTCCAACACGGGGGCCTTCCTGACCACGGCGATCTACTGCCTGTATCTCCACCGCAAGCACCGGACACTGGGCGAAATTGTCGAGCTCCCCGCGGGTCCGGAGGAGGCGCGACTGCCGGTGAACTGGGCGATGGCGATCATCACGGGGCTCTTCTGGTACGGCCAATTCTTCTTCTACAACCTCGGCCATGTGCGCATGGGCACCTACAAGTTCACCAGCTGGGCGATCCACATGATCATGCTCGTGCTCTTCAGCAACGTCGTGGGCATCGCCCTGAGCGAGTGGCGCACCTGCCGCCGTCTAACTCACACCACGATCGGCGCCGCGCTGGCCGTACTCGTCGGTGCGGTGTTGCTTCTCACCTACGGCAATTACCTCGGCGATCTCGCCCCCAAATGAACCTCCCGCCATGAAAAGATACGGTTCCGTCATCGGCCTCCGCCCCGACAAGATCGAAGAATACAAGCGGCTGCACGCCGCCGTCTGGCCCGACGTGCTGGCGATGATTCGCCAGTGCCACATCCAAAACTACTCCATCTACCTGCGCCAACTCGACGACGGGCAGCATTATCTGTTCAGCTATTTCGAGTATACCGGAACGGACTTCGCCGCCGACATGGCCCGGATGGCCGCCGATCCCACGACGCAAAAATGGTGGGCGGTCTGCAAACCCTGCCAGCAACCGCTCGCCGGCCGCGCCGCCCACGAGTGGTGGGCCGACATGGAAGAAGTGTTCCACCAGGACTGATCCGCGCGGCGGACGCGGCCGACCGGAGTCAAGCGCCACCCAGCGCGGCCCGCGCGGCGGCGAGCATCGTGGGGGCGGTTTGCGCAGCAGGGGCGCCGCTCCAGATTTCGAGGGACTTCGCGCCCTGATGGACGAGCATCGCGAGGCCGTTGGCGTGCGGCAGACCCAGCGTGGCGGCGGCGCGGAGGAGCGCGGTCTGCGGCGGGTTGTAGATCATGTCGAAGACGGCGGCCGGCTTCGGCAGCGTGGCGAGGTCGATGGGCAACGGGTCGTCGGGGCGGAGGTCGGCGCTGGTGGCGTTGATGACGAGGGCGCCCTCCTTCGCCAAGGCTTCGGAGGCCAGGCCCGCGGACGTTAGACTGTAGAGCAGGATGCCGTTCGCAATGGGCCTGAGCGTGGCCCATGAGCTGCCGCTCCGCCTCGATGTCGAGCAACGCGGGCAGCAAACCCGAATCACGCGCGTAGACTTCCGACCTGGCGGGCACCGAGCAACACGGTGACCGGAAACTCCCGGACCGATCGCAGGAAACGGGCCCGCCAGGTTGGCCGTGGCAAGATTTCGTCCATGAATAAAAGGAGTCCGTACCCATAATTCATGCGACAAGAATTGCGCCCTTCCCGCGTCGGACCTCGTCGATCCTCAGAACTCCGCCGCCCGGCTGGGACCGGGCATCGCAGCAGGCCGCCCCGGACACCCGTCGCTTGCATCATGCTGGGTGGCCTCGCAACCTGCCGGTATGCCCAAGCCGTCCCGCCGCCTCTCCCGGGCCGATATCATCCGTGCGCTGACGCGCTTGGGCGAACTTTGCGCGAAACAGCAAAGCCGCGTTGAAATCGCCGTCTACGGCGGCACCGTCATGATGCTCGCCTACGACTGCCGGGAAACCACCAAGGACATCGACGCCATCTTCCATCCCCCAGAGATCGTGGAGCCGTTTATCAAACAGGTGGCACGCGAGCAGAACCTGCCGGAGGATTGGATGAACAACGGCGTGGGTGCGTTTGTGGCCCGGCGGGAAACGCGGATCGCTTTTTCCCAGCTCCAGATCCCAGGCCTGGTGATCACCCGGCCCTCGGCCCAATACCTGCTCGCCATGAAATGCCGGGCGGGTCGGCTGCCGACGCCGTTCCGCGCCGGCGATCTGGCGGACATCAAGTTTCTGCTGCGCGCCCTATCGATCCGCTCCATGGCGGAGGTCGACAGGATTGCCGCCGAATACTATGGCACCGGCGCATTGGAGCCGGGGAAACGGTGGCTGATCGAAAAGCTCCTGCAGGAGGTGCGCCATGGTTGAGGCGACCCAGCGGGGTTGGCGACGACCGCGGAGCCTGTTTGAGGTCGTACGGGACGCGGAGACCACCGCGGACATCGGATGTAATCTCGCGGACTTCCTCGATCACGTAAATCTGCTCGCGAAGCAGCCGCGGGCGGCCGTTCGCGTAGCCGCGAGCCTGCGCACGGAACCGCCCCGGACGGGGGACGCCGTGCAGGACGCCTATCTCGCGGCCGTGGCTGCGCATCTGGCACACCGGCTGGGGCTGCGGGCGCCCGCGTGGACCGACAAGAAATACCGCCGGCTTGCCCACCCGTGGTTCGCGCTGCCCGATGCCTGGGCCCGCGCGACGCTGCTCCGTGATTCGCCGCCGGCTTTCCGGGAGCGGAATCTTTTTACGAGCGAAGACGCCCTCCATCGCGCGTAGCTTCCGAGCTCGGCCGCGCGGGGAATGCGCACGCCTGTCCGCCATGGGCTGGGCGGAGGTGGAAGCCGATTGTTGGAACGACAAGGCCATGTCGGGCGGACACGCGCGGCGCAGAACCGACGGCCCGATCCGCGCGTTGGCTGTAGTGATTGTATCGGATTGGGAGCGCGCGATCCTCCTCAGCCAAATTCCAGGCCTCTTCTTCCGACGTTGGGACGGGACCAAGGCAGGGAGCACCGCAGAGACCCAAGCCGATCGCAGAGAATATCCTCCGCTTTCCGACCTCTGCGACCTCCGCCGTCTCTGCGGTGCAACCCCTGACTTAGGAGAGATCTCGTTCGAGAAGACGCTGGGCGAGGTAGCCAGCTGAGTGTCGTTATTCTAACGACAAGACGCGCCACGCCACTCTACCGTATTATCAGGCTTCCCGATCCAAGAACCAATTCGCATGCCTGCTCCCTGCTGCTTCCGCCCGTCCTGGCTGAACCGGAGAATCGCCCCGCTCTTTTCCGCTCTGCTGCTCGCGTTGGCCGTGGCGTCCGCCGCCGAACCGCAGCCCGCCGGCTGGCCGCTGACCGAAGCGGAAACAAACTACGTCCTGCGTCCGGAGCACGAACGGCGGCCGGGCGCGGATGAGAAGAAACATCAGCCGGCCCTGTGGCCCGTCACTCCGTCCGCCGGGCATTGGGGCGGCACTCGCTGGCTGGAGTCCCACACGAAACTGGTGCAACACGTGCAGGCCAATCGCGGGCCGATCGACATCCTCCTGGTCGGCGACAGCATCACCCAGCAATGGGGGAGTGTGCTGGACGGCAAGCCGCTCAACGCTGCGTGGCAAAAACACTTTGGCCGCTACCAGACCATTAACCTCGGCATCGCCGGCGACAAAACGCAGAACGTGCTCTGGCGCCTCGACCACGGCGGGGTCGCCGGTCTCGAGCCGCGCCTCGTCGTTCTGCTCATCGGCAACAACAACATGTTTTTCACGCGGGAGACGGGCGTCGCCGCCGCCGCGCAGGGGGTCAAGGCGTGCGTCGCCAACCTTCGCGGCAGTTTCCCGCACGCGCCGCTGATCGCAGTGAAGATATTTCCAGCGCACGCGCCGGGGCACCCTTTCTACGAGGACATCAGGCAAACCAACGCCGCGATCGATGCGCTGCAACTTGCCCGCGACCCCCAGGTACAGGTGCTGGATCTCTGGCGCGAGACGACGGCGCCGGACGGCACGCTCAAACGGGGGCTCTTCCAATCGGACAATATCCACCTGACCCAGGACAGCGGCTACGAATTCTTCGCCGCCAAACTACAACCGCTCGTGGTGCGTCTCCTTTCCCTGTAAACTCACCCGACGGACGCCGTCCGTCGGACTGAAACCCGTTCGCCGGAAGCCCGGATTCTGACGAACCAACAACAAACATATATCACGCAGGCCCTCCGGACCGGGAGTGCGTGCGCATCTCTTTGCGCCACTGGTTCGGCGATACGCCGTAGGTGCGCTTGAATGCCGCGGAAAAGTGGAAGGGGGAACTGAAACCAAGCCGCGCGGCAATATCTTCGAGAGTGCTTTGGCTAGAAACGAGCATGCGCCGAGCCCGGCTCAAACGTAGGTGCAAGACATATCGCCACGGTGCGAAACCGGTGTGGTGCTGAAATTCCCGGCGAAAGTGAGAGTAGGCCATCCCGAGCTTCTTCGAGAGGGCCTGCACATTGACCGGCTCGGAAAAATGATCGGCGAGGTACCGTTCCGCGGCGACGACCGCACGTCGCGCTTGGGGCTGTTCCTCTTGGATCATCCCGATTCGCCGCCAGGCTGCGACTACAGCCAGCGCGTGGGCGGAGAGTTCGGGGTTGAATCCAGGGCCCGCGTCTCGGGCGATCGCATGCAACGCCTCCAGGGCCGCATCAAGTCCAGCGGCCGTGGCGCCAGAGCGCACGACGCTTTCTTTGGAGAACACTCCTTTGCGGAGTAACTCGGCGATGACGGGACCCTGCACCTCGACCCATGACTCGACCCAGCCAGTGGCAACGTTGGGGCGGTAGCGATGCCAGGTCCGCGGCAAGATCGCGAACACCGAATCCGAAACGAGCGGTTTGGCGCCACCCCCGCTCATCTCAAACGTACCGCTGCCGGAAACGATCAACACGATTTGCAGCGCCTCCAGGATGCGGCCGTGCTCCCAGGCAAAGTCGTGGTCGGTCGGGTGGTGGCCAGGCGGGTAACTGCTGCCGGGCTTGACATGCGTGAAGCCAGCGGCGGTCACGCCCAGTCCCCACGCCTTGATGTCGCGCGAGGGCGAAAAGTAACGAAAGTAGTCGGAATGGGGAAAGGGCATTTAGTATATGAAAATGATCAGTAACGCTATTCCAACGGCTGCATCAATCGTGTATTCTCAGCATTCAAGAAACCCCAAGATGCGCGCTGCCACCCCAGACAAAATTGAACCAAGGAGTTCTCCAATGCGTTTTTCTGCAATGTCCGCAGGGATGATTTCTCCCGCCGTCGCGCCCGTTCGGATCGGCCTGTTCGGCATCGGTCTGGATGCCTATTGGCCGCAGTTCCACGGGCTGAAGGAACGGCTCGAGGGTTATCTCGGGCGGGTCGAACAGAAGCTGGTGCGGCCGGGGGTGGAGGTGGTGAACCTTGGGTTGGTGGACACGCCCGATCGCGCGTACGCGGCTGGCCGGGAGTTTCGGCGCCAGGACGTCGACCTGATTTTCCTTCACGTCACGACCTACGCGCTCTCCTCGACAGTGCTGCCCGTGGTCCGACGGGCCAAAGTCCCGGTGATCGTCCTGAACCTGGCGCCGGAGCCGGCGATTGATTACGCGACCTTTAATGCCCTCGGCGACCGCACGCAGATGACGGGCGAATGGCTCGCTCACTGCGGGGCCTGTCCGGTCCCGGAGATCGCCAACGTTTTCAAGCGGGCCAACGTCTGCTTCCATCAGGTGACCGGCGTCATGGAGGGAGATCCGGTTTGCTGGAACGAAGTCGACCAGTGGGTGGAAGCGGCGCGCGTGGCGGCGGCGATGGCCGAAAACCGGCTCGGGCTCATGGGGCACTATTACAGCGGGATGCTCGATATCTATTCTGATGTTACCCTGCAGTGTGCGGTCTTTGGCACGCATATCGAGATGCTGGAGGTGGATGAACTCGCGGCCTTCCGTCGTGAAGTCACCGCACAGGCTGTGGCTGCACGCTGGCGCGAATTCCACGACGTCTTCGACGTGCAGTCGGATTGCGCTCGCGAGGATCTGGAGCAGGCGGCGTGTACCTCGGTCGCCTTGGATCGCCTGGTCGCGGAGCACCGACTCGGCTCCATGGCGTATTTCTACAAGGGTACGGGCGTCGCTGAAAACGAGGCCACCCTCGCCTCGATCATCCTCGGCACGACGCTCCTCACCGCGCGCGGTGTGCCCGTCGCCGGCGAGTATGAGGTGAAGAACGTGCAGGCGATGAAGATCCTCGACCTGTTCGGCGTGGGGGGCTCTTTCACCGAATACTACGCGATGGATTTCAACGACGACGTCGTCCTTATGGGCCACGACGGCCCGGGCCACATCGCGATCGCGCAGGGCAAGACCAAGGTGCGGCCGTTGAAAGTCTACCACGGCATGGTGGGCCGCGGGGTTTCTGTCGAGATGGCGGTGAAGCACGGCCCGGTGACGCTGCTTTCGGTCATCGAGGCGGGTGGGGGAAAACTGGCCCTGCTCTGTGCCGAGGCGGAGTCGGTGCCCGGCCCGATCCTCGAGATCGGCAACACCAACAGCCGCTACCGCTTCAGCTGCGGTGCGCGGGACTTTGTCACGCGCTGGAATTCGCACGGTCCCGCGCACCATTGTGCCGTCGGGGTCGGCCACCTCACGCCCCAACTCGAAAAACTAGGCGCGCTGCTCGGGATGCAGGTCGTGCGCGTGTGCTAGCGCACCGACGCTCTCCGCGTCCCCGTTCCGCGGCAATTCTCCCTAGTGGCCCGACTTTCTAACCCTTCCCAGATGAAACTCTACCAGTGGCTCATTCCGATCGTCTGCCTGTTTTCGCCGTTGTCCTCCGCCCCCGCGGTGGGACCGGTCCCGACGACTGGCCAATGCCCCAACCTCGTGTTCGTGTTCAGCGATCAACAGTCCTGGGACATGATGGGCTGTTACGGCAATGCCCAGGTCAAGACTCCGAACCTTGATCGGCTGGCGGCGCAGGGCGTGCGATTCAACCACTGCATCTCGAATGCCCCCATCTGCACGCCCTATCGGGGTTTGTTGCTGTCGGGCCAGCACCCGTTGAAGAGCGGCGCCTTCGAGAACGACGTGCGCATGCTGCCGGGTGAAGGCAAATATTTCGGTGAAGTGCTGCGCGACCAGGGGTATCGGATGGGGTATTACGGCAAATGGCATCTGTACGGCGGCAACCGGGATCGTCCGGTGCCTCCGGGACCCTACCGCTACGGATTCGATCACGAGTTCCTGACGAACAACTGTACCTTGGTCTACGACGCCGAGCGCGCCTACTACTGGGACGACCAGGGGATCAAGCAGGGCTATGGCGATTGGGAGCCCTATGCCCAAACCCGCCAGGCCATCGAGTTTATCGAGAAACACGCGGAGCGGCCTTTCGCCTTGTTTCTTTCCTGGCATCCGCCCCACAACTGGGGCGGCGGGCATGAAACCTACGCCGCCCCCGAGGACTGCCTCGCGCTTTACGATCCCGCCACATTGAAACTGCGGGACAACGTGGCCGATACGCCGCGCAACCGCCGCATCTATCAGGGACACATGGCGATGGTCACCAGCATCGACCGCGCATTCGGCTGGCTGATGGATGCGCTCCGGGCCCAGCGAATCGATGATCGCACCATCGTGGTGTTCACCTCGGACCACGGCGACACGCTCCACTCCCATGGGTTTGTACATAACAAGATGCGGCCGGAGCAGGAGTCCGTGCGCGTGCCGTTGCTCGTGCGCTATCCGCGGGTGCTGCGGCCGAGGGTGAGCGAGCTGCTCGTCGGCGCCCTCGACCTCATGCCGACCCTCCTTGGACTGATGCGGTTGCCGGTGCCTGCGACCTGCGATGGCCGCGAACTCGCCGCCGCCATCCTGGCCGAGCGGGACGACGCGGTCGACTCGGTGCCGCTGTTCCTCCCCCCGCTCGACTTCCGGGGCGTCTACACCCGGCGGCACACCTATACTTTCGACACCAGCGGAGGGACCACTTCGCTTTACCGGGAGATGTTCTTCTCGAAGCCGGACGGAATCAGCTGGAACTGCCTCTTCAACCGGGAGGCCGACCCGTCGGAAAAAGACAATCTCTTCAACTCCCCCCACCAGCCGGAACTTCGCGCCGAGCTGCACCGGAAGACCCTCGAGTGGATGCGAAAGTACGCCGACCAGGGGGTGCCTTACCAGGCGCTCATCGGCGCGGTCATCAGCGAGGGGGACCGGGAGGCCCGCCGGCAGCGCAATTGGAATGCCTTCACCGGCATCCTGAAAGGGCGTCCCCATGATCTTCTCCCTCAGGTGGCCGTCCCGGCGCAGCCCGGTCCCGCATCACCGCAAAACCGGCAGCCATGAAGCCCATGCTCCTCCCGACATACGATCTCTCGCGCGACACTTCCCACCTGCCGACCAGCCATGATCCTCGGGAGGGAGAACGACCGACAACGTACATGTCCGCCGGGGTGCGCAGGGCGGCGCTGGTCGCCCTGGGCCTGGCGGCCTTGTCGGTCCGCGGCCACGCGGATACGCTCGCGGCGCAGTTTGCGCAACCGCCGGATTCCGCCCGCCCCGGAGTGTATTGGTATTTCATGGATGGAAACCAAACCCGGGAGGGCATGACCGCCGACCTCGAGGCGATGCACCGGGCGGGCCTGCGCAAGGCCCTCCTTCTCGAGGTCAACATCGGCGTACCCCGCGGGCCGGTGGATTTCATGAGCGAAGCGTGGCAGGACAACTTTGCCCACGCCGTCCGCCTAGCCGACAAGTTGGGTATGGAGATAATTCTCGGTACCGGACCCGGCTGGTGCGGGGCGGGCGGTCCCTGGATCGCTCCCGCCCAGTCGATGCAGCACCTCCAGTCCAGTGTGGTGCAAGTCAAGGGTCCGGGTCGAATCAGCACGACTCTGCCGGTTCCCGGACCACGCAGGCCCTCGCCCTTTGCGGGGCTCTCGCGCGAGCTGACCGAGAAGCGGCAGGCCTGGCACACCGACGTCGCGGTGCTGGCCTTTCCGACCCCGGCCATGACGGCTCCCACCGACCAGCTGGACGTCAAGGCCCTCTACGATACGCAGCCCTATTCCATCTGGAAGCATGTACCCAGATATATCGAGTCATCGGCTGCATATCCGGAGCCGCCGCAGAACGCGGTCATCAACCCCGCCAAGATGCTCGATCTTTCCCCGCATCTGCGGAAGGACGGATCGCTCGACTGGGAAATTCCACCGGGCGAGTGGACCGTCATGCGGTTCGCCGCGCGCAGCACCGGCGCGACCACACGCCCCGCGCCTACGCCCGGACACGGCTTTGAATCCGACCGGTTCAACCCTGAGGCTTTCGCCTATCATTTCGAACAGTTCCACCGAAAGCTCATCGACAAGGTCGGCCACCGCCAGCCAGGCCGGGGATGGACGGCCTTGCATTTGGACAGTTGGGAATCCAGTGCGCAGAACTGGTCCGGCGCCTTCCGCGCGGAGTTCCAGCAGCGCCGGGGTTACGATCCACTGCCGTTCTTCCCCGCTTACAGCGGACGGGTGGTGAGCTCACGGGAGAAGACGGAGCGCTTCCTGTGGGATCTCCGCCAAACCGCTCAAGAACTGGTGATCCAGAACCACGCCCAGATGATCCGGCGGCTCGCCCACGAGAACGGCTTTTACTATTCCAGCCAATTCTACGACATGAACCCGGCCGGCGATCTGGATCTTGGCGCAGTGGCCGATGTCCCGTCCTGCGAATTCTGGTCCGGGACCATCGACACCGTGTACAGCTGCATCGAGGCGGCTTCGATCGCTCACACGCTGGGGCGCCCCGTAGTCCGGGCGGAGGCATTTACCGCCCATCCCAAGCACGGCTTTGTGGACTCCCCTGCTGGCATGAAGAACCAGACCGACTGGGCGTTGGCTATGGGCATCAACGATTTCATCATCCACACGTACCAGCACCAGCCGCTCGGAAGCGATGGCCCCAGGCCGGGAATGGCGATGGGACCCTATGGCGTCCAGTGGCACCGACATCAGACTTTTTGGCCGATGGTCGGCCCGTTCCACGAGTACATCGCCCGCTGCGGGCAGATGCTGCGTCAGGGAGTATCCGTCGCCGACATACTCTATCTCACGCCGGAGGGCGCGCCGCACATCTTCCTGCCGCCGGAGGATGCCATGCAAGGCACGGGACTGTTGCGCGAGAAAAAGGGATATGGATTCGATGCGGTCAGTCCGCGCATTCTCGCGTCTCGCTCTAAGGTCGAAGGGGGCCGCATTGCGTTTGCCGAGGGCAGTTCGTACCGTCTGCTGGTCCTGCCGACGTGGAAGACCATGACGCCGGAGTTACTCGCGACGATCGAGCAACTCGTACGGGACGGAGCCACCGTGATTGGCGCACCCCCGGGCAAATCGCCCAGCCTCTCCGGCTATCCGCAGTGTGATGAAAGAGTAAATACGTTGGCGCGCCGCATCTGGGGCGGAAGCGAGGTTCCGGCGCAAGTAACTGAGCGCAGGCTGGGCAAGGGTCGCATCGTCTGGGGCGGGGAGAGCACTGCGCCGGCCAGCGCCGACAAGATGTACCCCTCGTATGCTTCCACCGCCGCACTTTTGCAGGAGTGGGGCACACCGCCGGTCTTCGCCTCGGCGGGTCCAGTGCGTTGGCACCTGCGCCGCACGGCGGAGCGGGATATCTTTTTTGTGTCCAACCGCGAAGCCACCGCGGTGGAGACCAAATGTGCGTTCCGCACCGACGGTACGGCACCCGAACTGTGGGATCCCTTGACCGGCACCCACCGTTCGTTGCCGCAATTCACGATGGGCGGCGGTACGGTGGAGGTTCCATTGCGCTTTGCCGCACAGGGAAGCTATTTCGTGGTCTTTACGAGAGGAGGTGCCCGCCAGGCGGCCGCGTCGGGTGAAATGAACTTCGCGGAGGAGAGGATTCTCGGCCCACTCGCCGGCCCCTACGAGGTCACTTTCGATCCGGCCTGGGGCGGGCCGAAGGAGCGGATGGTCTTCCCAGAACTCACGGCGTGGAACCTGAGCGCCGAAGAGGGAATCAAGTACTACTCGGGAGAGGCGGTCTACCGAAAGAAATTCGATCGGCCAGCCGGGCTGCAGAACGACCGACAAGTGTTTATTGATCTGGGCGCCGTGCACAAGCTGGCACGGATCAAAATCAACGGCGTGGACTTGGGGATTGTATGGACGCCGCCGTTCCGGGTGGAGGTGACGGACAAGCTGCGCCCGGCGGGCAACGAGTTGGAAGTGACCGTGGTCAATACGTGGGCCAACCGCCTCATTGGCGACCAACAATCCCGGAACAAGGACGTCCTATGTCGCCACCGATTTCCTTGGACACGGGATAGTAAACCCGAAAGCCAATGAACCAGATGTCCAACCAACTAGTAACGAAGAGCGCAGACCAACCCTCCAGGCCGGAGCCCCCGGTGGCGGAGCCGAGCGTTGCGCGAG
>SXGT01457142.1_pt1 | contig 37935 bp, 31 predicted proteins | sample 3176221 | NCBI WGS metagenome assembly SXGT01 (sample SAMN11356862, study PRJNA531348) | freshwater metagenome | isolation source: freshwater sample F1-120 | place: China: Fuxian Lake, Yuxi | collected 2017-12-25 | reverse complement strand
TGAGGACCAACACGTGCATCCCAAAAAACTGGATCGGTACCTCCTACACCATCATTTCCAGGTGGTCCTTGAGGACCACCTTCACCAGGAATACCTTGTTCGCCTGGCGGACCCGGTGGTCCTTGAGGTCCCGGTGGTCCTTCGGGACCGGTAACACCTTGCTCGCCAACATCACCTGTTGGTCCTGTTGGTCCTGTTGGTCCTGTGAGTCCATCAGCACCATTCTTTCCATCTTCGCCATCCTTTCCATCAGCACCGTCAACGCCATCGATTCCTGCAGGACCAGGAGGTCCTTGAGGTCCGGGATCTCCTTGAACACCTTGAGGACCACCAGCTGGTCCTGCAGGACCTTGAATTCCTTGGATTCCTTGGATTCCTTGAGGACCAGTTGGACCTTGGATTCCTTGAGGACCAGTTGGACCTGTAATTCCACTTGAATCAATTAAATTTCCTCCTGTAGTCCCTCCTCCAGTACCTCCGAGAATGATAGTTGGGTGTAAAATAGATCTTGGGGCTATCGAATTTAAACTCAGAGTAAGATTTTGAACTCTTGACATATTTAGTTATAAACTTAAAAATACTTATATTTTTAAAAATAATTTGTGGCGAGAGTCTTATAAGAAGAGGGAACAAAGAGATGATAACTAAAGTACAATACAGCAGCAGATGCGACAATTAACATAGTAATGTTAGTATACTGGAGCATATTAACTTGAGAATCAGCTACAACATTCTTTTTCTTACACTTCCGGTTAAGATCGGTCTGGAGAGCAGCGTACACGAGTACGACAATTGCGAGAACAAGATTGACAAGCATTTTATATTTACTCAAGAAAATTTGTTTTTTATATAAATTTATGCTCCTTTTATAATGGGTTGATCTATAACGTACACAATTCCGTTGTGAAAACGGCTTCCATTATTAAGTAAAGCTATTTGTTGTTGACTTTCACGGTTAGGTAAAACTAACATATTACCTTGACGAGCTAATAAAATACCATAATCTCGAGTGTTTATGATATTACCATCTGCAAGTATATTTACCCCATTGCTTGTGTGGTAATTTAATAAAGAGGTAGCATCAGCTCTATCTAAACTTAATAAATTCTTTTGAACTAACTGAGGGAGAAATTCATCAGGAGGAAGAAAAAGAGTTACTGGTAAGTTTAAATTGTTTAAAATATCACGATAAAGAACAGATTTATCAACAACTTTCCTGAAGATAGAAAATTTATCTGTCAACATTGAATATATGCTTCCAGGATTGATATTAAATTCCTGAATACTCTGGACTTGAGGGCGAGTGTATGGATCTCCATATGCATAGCCAATTGTTAGAAACGACATTCTTTGTTGTGGAGAATAAAAAATAAACTAGTTATACCAAAATAATGAGTTTTTGGATAAATAATCCTTTAAAGCTTTTTGGAGATCTCAATGTTATTCCAAACAGTAAACAACCTTATGCTATACGAATGAATACCTTAACAAGGCTTATTATATTGTTTGCAATCATACTCTACATTTTAAAGATTGAGGGTTCTCTCCAATTTCTTATTTTTGGTATTTTATTTATTATTATTCTATACTACTCTCAAAGTGAAGACATGCAAAAAACTCGTGAATCATTCTTACCTCAAGGAATAGCAAATGAACATACTCCTATCGGAAACATTGTTTATAATACGCATAATGGTCCCGGAAGACCTGAATACAGACGTATACCAATTGAAGGTCCATCTCCAGCTATGGCACATGAATGGGGTGGTTATCAATCTCAAATAAATAACTTTCAAGGCACAATTCTTCCAACAAGATACGAAAATGAGATTTCTTGGCATGCCCCCTCTTCGTCTCCGTCGTCCTCGTCGTCATTTTATACTTTACCAGCACCTCCAATTGCACCTCAAATAGGTGAGTTTGGTTCTATTGGAATAGTCGGTCAAGGTACTAATAAAATGTATACAGGAACTCCTTTACCTTTTGCATTAAGTACTTCAAGTGTTCCTGATAATCGGTTTGTTAACGGTACTTATGTTCATCGGAAAGTTCAATCAAATCCTGGATATGTTCAACACTATCCTCAACCTCTAAATAGAGGTGGTGGTTTAGAAAAACGTGAAAATGTTACAACTGGAGTTGGCTATCAAGGAGAGCAAATGTTAAGCTGGAATCCTGAACATATTCAAAACCCTCGAACAAGTTATCAAAGAGATATTTTCCCCTACGATAATGATGATCGAACAGGAAATTATCGTTCTGCATCAACTATAGGAGGAAGTGGGCAATATAATCCTAGATATTCTCACGGAGGAGATGGTTATCGTAACATTGGAGATCTTCCCGGAAACAATCAATATTATGTAACTAATTCAGATCCTTTTGCTGGTATGTTTGCTATTCGTTCAGAATCATCTCATATGGATATACTTACAGCAGATGGAAATCTCATTCCGTATTATAAACGCGATGGAACAAAGGTAGATGACTACATTCAAGAAGTATCTAATTTACAAATAGCAGATGAACTTTACTTCCGTGATAGTATGACTGAAGCAATAGCAGCCAAAATTGCTTCTACTGAGTATCAGTATCGAATGGGTCCTGTTCGAATGGCTTAATTATAATATCTCAAAAGATATTATATTAATTATCAGTATTATCAGTATTCTCAGTATCCTTTTCTCTGTTAGCACTGTTAGAACTGTCATCACTTGTAAAAAAATTGTACATTTTACCTTCGCCATATGACATTCCTCCGTGATTAATTGCTCCAATTGAAGTATAAAAGAAAATACTCTCCTCTGTAATAGCTCCCCATTCTAATGGATTGAAATGAGAGCTTACATACTGATAAAATTTTTTTCCAATTCCACACCTTCGAAATTGTGGATGAATGCAAAATAATCCCATTTTATAACCTTTACTGTTGATTACCTTTTTCTTAAAAATAGCAGTACAGGCAACTAATTCCCCGTCAGTATTTTCAGCCCATACCCATCCTACAAAACGTTTACCATTATTAATCCTTTGATATTGGTCAAATGAAAAGTCTGGAAAAGAAAGTTTCAAAAAAGGAAAAAACCTTTTTTGAGGATATCCCTGAAAGAATTTGAGCGTCATATTATATTTATAATATGACAACATTGAGTTTCAATTTTATAAATGGGGTTTTATAAATGGGGTTTTATAAAATGGGGGTTTTAATATACTCCGAAGAGCATACTTATTCTTTTATTCGTCAACATCCTCAACTTCTTCGACCTCCTCAACTTCTTCTTCTTCGACCTCTTCAACCTCCTCCTCAAATTCGTCCTCTTGATCCTCAACCTCCTCGATGACCTCCTCTTCATCGACCTCAGCTTCCTTGGTCTTTTCCTCAACCTTAGGAGAGGACGCTACAGCGTCACGCTTCTTAACCAGGTGGTCGATCAGAGCGTCCTTTCGATCCTTGCTGCTGAACTCGATTCCGAGCGTAGTAAGAAGGCTCTTCAACTCAACAACCGTCATCTTCTTCAACGCATCGTCCGATCCAATGGTTGTAGACTTTGCCTCAACCGACTTTACCTCGACTGGCTTCGGAAGCGACTTCGAAAGTGTCTTCGTCTCGACTGGCTTCGTCTCGACTGACTTGGACACAGGAGATGATGATCCAGTCGTGCTGGTCTTACCAGATCGAAGTGCCTCCATCACCTTATCGACCAGAGCAGGCTTTCGATCCTTGCTTGCAAAAGAAAGCCCCATCGAACGAAGAACTGCCTGCAACTGAGGCACCTTCAGCTTCGAAACGGTCTCCTCAGAAGTAGAGGAAGACAGATCGGGAATAGCCTCCGACGAAGCGGGAGAGCTGGGTGTAGAGCTGGACGTAGAGCTCTTCGGGGAGTGTGCCACACACGTGTCCTTGCCCTCAACGCAGTTCTTACCACACGCGTTACCCTTGTCAGCGCCGGCAGTCTTCTTGACTTCGCACTTGCGAGTCTTGTCAGTCTTCGTGCGCTGAGTCGGACTCTTTGCCACAGGTGCAACTGCAGAACCCAAAGAAACTGGCGCCTCTGGGTGCATCGTGTTCCACACCTGCATCACTTCTTCGACAGTGAACTTGCCATCGCTTGCCGTGGAAAGCGCCAGTGCGAAACTTTGAATCTTGGCGGAAAGAGCCTTCATGACAGTTTCCTGGATAGTAAGAGTGAGCTGAGAAAGAAAGTTGTCCATTTTGAAAAGAGGGGTAAAAAAAGAGAGAAGGTAGAGGGAAGAAAGTAGTTGTATTTTTTAGAGCATCGCCGGAAAAAATTTCAATTTTTTCCGGCATAAAAATAACCTTCATGAAAAATTCCATTAACCGAAGTTAATTATTCAAAATTCAATCAAATCCGTCGAGGGTTCTTCTTCAACATTTTCGAGCTGAGACAAATCGACCAGAAGTTCGCATGAAGAACCTCCGATATTTGCTGCTTTACCAGTGATAATACAGGCATTCACACCCTTAAGATCGTCTGTTTCTCCGTGAATTGCGGAACGAAGAGTATTTTCAGTCGATTCTTCGAATGCCATTTTTGCCAATGGTCCAAAATGTTCGCGATCCATTCCATAACGATTGACAGCACTAATGTTTCCATCCATTGTCATTCGATCAACAAGAAGCATAACATGTTTAGGATTGACAAATGAACCATCAAATGACAAAACTTTCAAAAGCTCTGAAATAAGAAAAGTCCGAGTTGCTTCAATTCCAAGACATTCCAAAATATCCCACATATTGTCATTCAATGTCTTAATCGAATTGCATGCTGGATGACTTAACAAATCAATCAAGGAACCACCGTTACCTTCGAAGTACCAATCTCCAGATTTGGCTTGTTTCGGGTAAACTGCTTCTACTCCATGAATTCCACTGATACACAAATCTTTCAAAGCTTTCAAGACAATATCTCGAACATATTGTTCCTTTGCTTCTTCTTCGGAAAAATTACCATCTGCTGTAATCTGTTGAGTATCAACATAAACGTCCATTACAAGCTTTTCACTACCCATTGGAGAACAAACCACAAATGTTGTTTCAAGCTGTCGTTCAATTTCCCATGCAATTTGAACGAGTGTCAACGATTGTCGAAAAATCTTATCAGGATTCATGTACAATCGAATTCGCCAGTTACACTTTTTGTATTCTTTGGAGTAAAGAATATCATGAAGAGGATACCATACATCTTCACTTCCATTAAGTTCTGGATTAGCACGAGAAATTAGATTTCCCAACTTCACTTCAGGAAGCAAAATGCTTGCACGAAGGGTTTCCGAATTTTCAAACTTCTCAATAGGGTAAAAATTCCAACCAATAATCTTTGGATTGGACGTAGCATTCATCAGTTCTTCAAAACGAGGTAGACCAAGTGAAACGTTCTTTTCCGAAAGACCGGCTGAATGAAACATGTTTAGAGTCATTTGAGTAAAACTCTCCATTGATTGGGAAGCGAGGATTCCAACCATATCTCCAGTAGGTGCCAATGAAGTGACGTACTTGTGATGCACACACTCCTTAATCTTTGACAAGATTTGAGGATATACCTGCATCTTGGAGAGTTGCTTCCGAAAAGATGTACAAATTTCCTTCGCAACTGCTTCTCGAATTAGAGGAGGTAGAAATTTTGGGATTGGAAGGTCATGAAGAATATGAGCAATTTCTTCAGAGGTAAGAAGGCGCTTAGACATGATAAGATTTAAATTCTCAAATAAATGTATCTTCTTTATTCAATTTTTCTTCAAGGAGAAAAATTCACTTATTATGCATTAGTCACGTGGTAAGTACGTGGTATTTACTGTTGATCAATAAACCTCTCTAAATCTGCTTCACTTCTCCCTCCGTCAAACTCAGACCAAACTCCATTTTTATAGACAACATATGTCGGGACACCCTGAAAAGAAACACCATGTTTCTTTAAAACTGCTGGAAAATAACGCATTAAGTCTTGAGTCTGACTGTTTGTATCATCAGTCTGAAGAGCACATAAAAAGACCTTGCGTTGCTTATGTTTGTTATGCACCTTTTTAAAAGCTGGAGCAGCGGTTTGACAATGACCGCAATAATCAGCATAGATCATACATAAAACTGGTTTATTGCCAGAACCAATAAGCTCAGTCTTTAATCTTCCAGTCGTACGATCCACGTCAACATTTTCGAGATGTCCAACACCAGATAATTTGTTCGATGACATTCTTTACTTTTATGTATATTTTTTATATATCTTCATATTTTGTACATTCGCAGATGTAGACAGGAAGATCATGTGTTAAAATATCCGCAATAGTTCTATCATGAATATGATAGAGTTTACCGTTTAATTCATCTATTAAACACTCAAAATTAAAAATGCGAAGTGTTTCACGGAGAGTATCAATACTATATTGCACGATATCTTCAAGAGTATCTTGATGTTTTACATTGCACTCGACTTTAAATCCTCCAAATACTGGACAGGAAAAAATAAGATTCCGAATTGGCATTTTTATACAACCCTTGAAATGTACAATAACTCATTTTTCTAAGTAATTCAATTAATATCGCTCGTATAAAAATGGATATTCATCAAAATAGTTTATTCGATGAAGAAGATGGTATGTGGCTTGTAGATGTACCATATATTCTTTTTGTTGATTCGAAAGAAAATATAACAAGGGCATATGTTGGTAAAAATATCTCTAAGGGATTGACAAGATGTAACGATCCACTCATGATTCCGTGGAAGGAATCGCATGGAACTAACTTTCGTATGAATGGGAAACCTTATGGAAGTATTTTTCCAATTTTAGAAAATTACCCAATCAAGGTCAATCCTCCGAAAAAGATAAAACTCATATCCCCCATTGATCATCATTTGAATGACTGGTATGATATATTTTATTTAGTATGTGGTAATCTGAAAGGACTTTCCGTAGAAGACTGGTTTAATCGAGCACAGTCATGTACAACTATCGGAACTAACATTGCAAAGTCAATGGTAAATGTAGCATCAACTCGGATTTTCAATAATCCTGCTCAGAGTATAATTGAAATAATAGCAAACGGTATTGATTCATACGCTACTCTTGAAGGAAAGTCAAAAGTTGGCAGGTTTGGCATGGGTTTCTTTTCGTTTTTATATCCATTGGTAAATCATCCGAAAAGGTGTTTGAATATTATAACTACTTGCTTGAATAAGGGTGTATACTCAACTAAATATCTTCGTATTCGGGAAATTAATCAAAGTCTAAAGTTCTCGATTTCTTTATTTGACACCAAGACTCAGACAACAGGTACAATGATGCATTTAGATGCGGGAAATGATAAGTTTACCGAAGAAGAATTCGTTTCCTTTTCAAGGTTTATTGAATATCTAAGTATGATTACATCTGTACCAATCGTCAATGTAACAACAAAGACAATGATAAATCGATTGCCTTTTCCAGACTCACCGAAAAAGGCAATAACTGTTGAATGTACTCAAAATAAAATTATGGTTACAGAACAAGCTGAAGGAATGTCTTTAGATACAATTCTTAATTCTCTTCTTGTACCGAGTATTTCTACTAAGGGGATTAGAGTTGGTACACAATCAACTCAGTATGAGAATTATTCAAGTATTGAAAAGGAATCCAATCCAAGTTTTAAAATAATGATCAATAGAGTAATTGTTGTAAAACTTAAACTTGTTAATACTAAGTATAGTGTGAATTTATCTCTCCCAAGTAATGCTGTTCTTCCTGTAACACGTGACGACGTAGTAATCTCAAGTGTTCAAAAAGAATTTGAAAATAGTCTTAATATCTTACTTCAAATGTGTATCAAAGTCAAAGATCTAACAGTTTTAGAAAATGCTCTTGATACTTATAAGGAATTTACAGCCAATTCAGACAATCGAATGTACTTAGATAGCTATATCGACTTTATCTACTCGGAGAATAGTAATAAGGTTATTATTAAAAAAGATGACGTACCTGTGTACGATGAGCTATATCCAAATTACATCATTGGAACTCGTGTTAACACAAATGTGAACGAGAATATATTAAAAGAGATTGAACCAGGCGATACAAATATATTTTTGAATAAACGTGTCGTACTTATGAAAAATATTCAAGATGTTACAACAGGTTCAACGTTCTCTTATTTATTTATACCTCATTCTATTTACTCGGTACCAAACTGGGATAAAATGTACCCATTAGCATGTAAATTCGATTACCTCACACATACTTCATGGAAAGAAAATTCGGGTAAACCCGAGGATAACTCTGAGGATGACTCTGAGGATGACTCTGAGGATTACCCCGAGGATGAGAAAGAGATAAAAACAGAGTCTAATATCAATGATCTTGCTGATGAAGATTCGGACGAAGGCTCTTCATCTGAGCTTGATGATGGTGATTTCGTTATTAAACAGCCTAAAACAGCGATGGGATTTCTTAAATTCTATTTGCGAAATCAAAAGGAAATGTTAAAGTATGCTGATAAACTTATACATGTTTCGAGTGCTATTCAAAATGCTTATACTGTCAAGTTTTCAGATGAAGCACTTCGAAGTCCATATAATGTTAGGGTAGTAATTGCTGGCGCATTAAGTTTATTAACAGAGATTTACAGCTTATTTGGAGAAGACTATCTCATTGACTGTATCAATAAATGGATTATTATGGTAAAATCGATAGCTACTCCTGAAAATTATGGTGCGGAAAAGACTTTACGAAGCTACACTTCATATTTAATTCAAAACATTCCTTCAACATACGACACTGGCATTAAAGGATTCAAAGGACTGAATTATAAAAACATATTTCAACCTCAGAAAGAATTTCCGAATGCAAAACGCCTTTTTAGGGAATATTTTGATAGTGTATTTAGGTATTGTACAGAGCTGAACAAACAAAATAGTCCTTATGGATATTTGCATCCAATATCAACAGATTTACTACTTTTTGTAAACAGGACTAAATCCTTTAGTGGAAATGGTAGGTATGTAGTAAAAGAAAGATATATCCATAATATTTTGAAATTAGATTTCAACTTAACTGAGGCTTCGCTTGGTATGATATGTTTAGAACATTTAGACGATAAATTCCATGAAGAACTTATGAAATCTCCACAATTTTACAAGAAAATTAAAACACTTTATCGAAAGTATCTCAAAGGTAAAACCGATTACAAAGACGTTTCGATAGAATGGTGGTATGACTCTCTTTTACATGATCATGTACTTGATGTTATATTAGCATGGGCAAAAGAATTTATTACATCTGAAGTAAGTATTCCAGTAGATAAATTAGATATGAAAATTAAACCCCAGTTTACAGCTAAACAACTCATTAACTACGTTTTCAAACACGATGATATTGACTTCTCCAAATTGCAATATGAAAATAAGGAGTTAGTCCTACAAATTTTAGAAATAAGTATTAATGCTGGTACAACCAAACCATTCCTTGAAGCTACTCTCACAGAGCTAATACAAAATTCAATGGATGCTATCCGTTTAACCAATCCAGAGAATAGATCAATTCATATAAAAACTAATAAAGTAGGAAATGGGTTAATTTCCATTTCTGTTCAAGATTATGTCGGAATGTCAATAGAGAATTTAGTTGCAATTAGCATTCCCTTTTATTCGAATAAAAAAGCTTCAGAAATTGTTACCGGTGAAATGGGAACAGGATTTTTTAATGTGTATCGAGAGAGTATCTTTGTTCTTATTGATACAGTGAGAAATGGTGTAGAAACTAAATTCTTACAAGTTCCTATTCGAGATTCTAATAGAGATGTTTCTGACATTTCAACAGAAATGCGTAAAGTAAATACAACTCGGTCTCAAGGCACGACTATCACCTTTGTAGTGAAATGTAGTGATACAGATGAGGAACTAAGTGTGTACAATAATGTTCATTCATTCTCGCACGATGTTATTGGATTGATGGATTTTGAAGGAATTTTCTTTAATGGAAATAAAATTAAGTTAAATAAGCGTTTAATATACAGGACGAAAGATCTTGAATGTTATTATGCTTCTTCTGCTCCAGTATCATACCTTTTTACTAAAGGTGTACCATTTGCTCCATTATATGACTTCTTAAGCGATAAAGAAGATAAGGGTATTTCTTCAAATCTTTTGGATAATTCTCGTGGTGGTATACTTATCAATATCAAACATGGATTTTATACTCCAGTACAGTCCCGTACAAGATTAAACATTGAGACAACAAAGCTTAAGATATTTCATGATTTCTTATTTCATTCTCTTTCAAGATGTATATTTGAAAAACTCTATCTAATTATCCGTTCAAACGAAGTAAACATGTATGCGACATTTCTTGATACATACTTTCGTGATTGGAGTTTTTCAGGAAATATTCATCAAGTTGTTCCAACAGCTCATATTACAGAAAATTTATTAAATAATTATCAAGAAATGAGAAAGGACTGGGATGTTCGTACTATAATTTTTAATTATGTTTTACCTTGTAAAAACTTTTATACTGTTCAATCTGTGATTTCGTATATTGCAAATAATTCAACTAAGGTGAAGGGGGTAGTAGACAAAGTCTATACAATGATGAATAAGTCTGTATTATCAAGTGATGACTTATTATTTGTTAACAAGGTGCAAGAATCTGTAAAAATGTGGATAAATTTTAAAGATTTTCAACAACGCGAACAAAAAAGTTCTCTTATTCTTCCGCCGGCTCGTATACCGAATAAAGACAAAGAGATGTATATCAAAAAATTAAAGGATTACATAATTCCAATTTCACAATCATTTGTAGACATTTTTGTTCAAATGTCAAAGAAATATCCCAAATTAAAGTATCCAGATGGTATTACAGTCGATATAGTTCCAATGCCTGCCGGTATGCAGGGCTATTATAATCCTGCAAGAAATCAGATAGTGCTTGGCGGTGTTCTTCAAAATATTGCAACTGATATTGAATCATTTGCGAAGAACATTACCAAATACATTAAAGATAATGGTTCTCTCAGGACAAATGGAATGTATCAAAGTATTTTTGGCTATACTGAACCGTCTTCAACAATCGTACACGAGATTGAACATGCACGAAGGGTTGAATCTCATGATGCAGTAGGAGCTCATGATGATATCCAAATTTCACTCTTTGGAGAACCTGTAAAGAAATACTTATTCAGTGAGTTGTCCAATTTCATTTATCTTAAATTAGTTGGAGACGGACTTATTATCAACTGGTTAAATGCTATTAAAGATATTAAGCTGAATGTTTAATAATTATCCTTGGATAATTATTATAAAAATGAAGTTCATCTGTTTGTCATCTGTTTACTCATTTGACAAACAGATGAGTAAACAGATGAGTAAACAGATGAGTAAACAGATGAGTAAATTTATCAAAAAAATGCTGTGTAGGTTTCAGAGTCGTCTTGAAACCATATACAATGTCAAAATTCCAGACAGTTGTTGGTTGTCTCGGGTTCCTCACCTTTCTCAACCTCGTCACCCTCGTGTATCCAAGCCAAGTAATCCTGTTGTAAGTGGCATTGCATTCGAAAATAAAATTGCTCAGCTCATTTCTGAGATGTCTTATATGGGAAAACCTCTTTCGGTATTTAAAACAGCCAAGACAGGACATCTCCCAGACATTCGAATGTCTGTAGGAGAGTATACTTCTATCGGAATAGAAGTTAAGCGAAAAAATGCATTTGAAGGAGGAAGTAGGTCATTCAAACTATCAAATGGTGTACTAATTATGAATGACCCGTTTTTTAATTCTCTTCTTCCAAAGGATTATGTTCCATTTGGAGGACGTATTCCTAAATTTAAATTTGGATGTTCACTTGAAGAATGGCTCGATGAAAAGCCTCTCTTTCGAGATGAGAGGTTTGAAATTACAAATGAAACAGTTGTATCAGATTACTATCTTAAACAAGGAAGTAATTATATTTTAATTGAAGGAAAAGGTTTATATCATACCGGTATTGATGTGTTGGATTTAAATGTCCCATTTTTTAAATGTAAATGTACTATTCGTATTCGCTGTAAACAACATCATAGTACATCATTGCCAAGCTCAGTTCAAGCTTCTGTGAACTACAAGAAAGGTTCGTTAATTGCTTCTCCTTACGATTTAGAGACTTGTCTACCAGAAAAATTCATTTCTACATCGAGTGGGACTTTACTCTCTGAAACTTTGAAAAGGTAAAATTAGAATTTCCGACGATTTCTTGTTTGAATTCATACCATATTTCCAATCAACTTTGAAAATTGTACAGTTCTTGTACAATTCTCGAATATATTCACAGTCATTATACGAAATAAGAAAGTCATTCCTTTTTTGGATAACTTCGGCAAATTTTACATGATCAAATGAATGATGTAAATCACCATCTTTTCCATAAAGATAATGTGAGATATAATACGGAGGATCAGCATAAACAAGTGTTTCTGAGGTTTCGGGATGTTCTGTCAAAAAATCACAACAGTCTTGACAAGAAAATGTAATATGATCAAGAGAAACCTTTTCGACACATTCAATTGAAGAATCAGTAAACCGTTTTTCAGAGGATTCCATTGAAAAACCTCCACAAAAAGTTGAGCCTGAAAAAGAACACCTGTTAATAATAAAATACTTTGTTGCTATTTCAATCGGATCTTTGCACTCTAAAATATCTTTCCTCAATTCAGAGAAAATTTCTTTTGTAACTCCTTTTTTCCGGTATTCTCGAATACCACTTACAAGTGTGTTTTTATCTGTTTGAATACATTTCCAAAAAGTATACAAATAACTAAAAATATCATTACCGTAAACTTTTCCTCTTGTAAATTGTAATTCAAAACTTCCTCCACCAAAAAAAGGAGAAAGAAGTGTATTCCTCTCAGGGTAATACCTTTGAACAAACTCATTTAAAGTTTTGATAGCGCGTGTCTTTCCTCCTGGATACCGTAAAGGAGATTTAGTATACCTTCTAGTACATTCTCCGAGCTTCCCTTGTTGAAGCAATTCAAGAAGCTCGGATTTTTTCTTCCGAGAATAACCTCGAATACCCTTTTCTCGGCATAACTCAATAAGTTGACTAACTGTAAGAGACATTTAATAAATGGACTTAAATTAGAACTGTTTCAATTTTAGACAAAATTGAAACCCGCTTTTTTTAAATTAGGAAATTTAATTCTCTCTTAACTTCATTCTCTTCACTCCTTACACTCACCATGGAATCTCAAATTTTGCAAAAACAACTCACAATCGATGAAATCAAGCAATCTCCTCCCGAGTTTGGTCTGACACCCGGTGATACAGGTCTGAAGGTCTGGAATATCATCGATCTTTATTTCCGTGAACGTGGACTCGTCTTTCACAAGAAAGAACCTTATGATCTTTTCCTCGAAGAGGTCAAGGAAATTATTCAGACTACACCTCCAATTGTAGTTGAAGATCGAAAGAGTCAAAGTGTATATCAATACAGCTTTGGCAATGTCTCTCTGATTTCTCCAAGTATTACTCCTCAGGAAGCACGTCTTCGAAACATGGACTATACTGTTTCTGTAGTTGCAACAATCATTCAAACCTTTACTACTACATTGAAGAATACTACCCAAAAGGTATTTCACAATCAAAAGATTTGTGAACTTCCATTGATGCTTGGAACAAAGTATTGCCATATGTATGGCAAGTCAGCTCAAGAACTGATTGAGCTTGGAGAATGCTTTGAGGACATTGGCGGTTATTTCCTCATCAATGGTAAGGAGCGTGTTATCGTTGATCAAGAAAGGACTGAGTACAATCGCATTCAAGTTCGTATTCCTCAAAAGCCAACTGAAAAGAAGAATTTCATTATGATGGCTGAAATTCGAAGTGTAGTTGTACGAGGAAATAAGCCTGCTTTCACCAAGATTTTGATGGAACCTTCACTCAATATCATTTGTCAACTTCCGGGTCTTAAGGAACCAATTCAGCTCGGAACAATTCTTCATGCTTACGGAGCCATTTGCGGAACATGGGATATTGATAGCGATTCCTCGACACAAATTCAACGCATGATTGTCGGGGATGATGACCTCGCAAATGACTTTGAGTTGTCTGAAATTATCGAGACAATGTTGTACAATTCTCGAAATTACCGTAATGAGAGTTGTATTGATCAGATCGGAAGTTTGTCAAATGCTTCTGTTTCAAAGGATCAGCGCCCAGAATTTGTCAATCAGCTCATTCGAAACGAAACTCTGCTTCATATTCCAATTGAGGTCAAGCCGTTTTTTATGGCTTATATGGCTCGGCGACTTATCATGGTTCATCTCGGAAGGCAGAAGGAAGATGATCGTGATCACTTTGCTAACAAGCGTGTCGACACTGACGGAAAGCTTCTTGAAGATCTTTTCCGTGGTTTCTTTGCAAGGTACATTGAGAATGTTACTGAAAAGTTGGCGTCTCATCCAACTAATGTGAATCTCTTTGAACGTGAATTCGTCATTACTCAAGAAATTCATGGATGCATGAGTAAGGGTAACTGGGGTATTCAAAAAGTTGGCTATCAAAAGGTAGGCGTGTCTCAAATTTTGACTCGATTGAACTATGCAAATGCACTTTCACATATGCGCCGTGTGACAAGTAATCGGAGTGCTGAAAGTCGAGCTCTTCGTCTTCGTTATTTGCATGGTAGTCAATGGGGTGTATTTGATCCGGCTGAAACTCCTGAAGGACCAAATGCTGGTATTTTGAAGAATTTGAGTGTTGCCGGACACATCACAAGTGGAACGAGTGAAGCTCCCATTATCTCTGCTCTTGATCGAATGGAAGAGTTTGAAAGCAAGATTTCATTCTTGAACTGTACCTCTCCAAAGGTATTTTTGAACGGAAACTGGATCGGTACAACTGAAAAGCCTGGAATGCTACTTGCAAAGCTTCGCCAACTTCGAAGTCAAGGTGTTCTTCATTACGATACTTCAATTTCGTATAAGACGTCTGATCGTGAGCTCATTATCTACTGCGATTCAGGACGTTGTTCCCGACCTCTTTTTGTAGTTAAGAATGGTAAGCTTATTGTTACACCTGAAATTTCAGTAGGTGCAGAGAGCTGGCATGAATTGATCGCAAAGGGTTGTATTCAGTATGTAGATACAACAGAAGAACAAACCAGTTTGATTTCAACATGGTCAAATGATATCATGCCAAAGAGTAACTACTGTGAAATTCACCCTGCTCTTCTGCTTGGAGTATGTTGTAGTATTATTCCGTGGCCTAATTGCAATCAAGGTCCTCGTAATGCATATTCGAGTAATATGACAAAGCAGGCAATTGGTGTTTTTTGTAGCAACTTTCTTCAGCGTTTCGATACGAGTGCATATATTCTCCATTACCCGCAACGTCCTTTATGTGTGCCAAGGATGAGCAAGTACTTTGCTTACAACACACTTCCTTGTGGCATTAATGCAATTGTTGCAATCATGTGTTACACTGGGTCAACCAAGGCTCATGTCAACTCAAAAAGTTGGCAAGTCTGCGCTTAGCAGGCAACGTCCCCAAATTGCGGGAACCTCCCAAAGAAGATTGAATCTTCGAACCATTGATTACTAAACTTCGAGAGAAATCTCAAAGTGGCGAGAGCTAATCACTCTCGGAAAAGTAAAAAGATCAATGGATTAGGAAAATCCGCAGCCAAGCCCCTAAATCCGTTATGGTAAGGACAAGGGGAAGGTTCAACGACTAGATGAGGACGGGCATGAGAATTCTAACCAAATTCTATGATTGCTCAAGGTATAGTCTAAGCCCATCCGAGAGGATGCTTAAAGTAAGATATAATTAACCTAAGCAATTGTTGATTGTATCGAGCTGTAAGAAAGTGATATATAAGGAAATGTATATATCTAGACTTTGGTATAACTGTTGGACAAGAGGATTCGGTTATCCTTAACAAAGGTGCTGTAGATCGAGGACTTTTTGCTATCACAGTCTACAAGACTTATTCTGCCGAGGAAAAGAATCAGGAAAATCAAACAATTGAAACAATTGAACCACCAACTGGTGTTCCCGGAGAGAAGGGAATTAACAAGAGTAAAAACTATTTGAAGCTTGATTCACGTGGTATTATTCGTGAAGGAAGTGTTGTTTGTGAAAATGATGTGATTATCCGAAAGACAATTCGACGAGATGGTAAGAACAGTGAACGAGTTGACTCAAGTGTTGTACACAAGCTTGAAGAAACAGGATTTGTCGACAAGGTTTACATTACGAAAAACGCCGAAGGAAATACTCTTGTGAAAGTACGTGTCGGCTTTATTCGTTTGCCTATCATGGGTGACAAGTTTGCAAGTCGTCATGCACAAAAGGGTACATGTGGTATTGTTCTCCCAGAAGCTGACATGCCATTTACAAGTCAAGGTATTCGTCCGGATATCATTATCAATCCTCATGCAATTCCATCTCGTATGACAATTGCACATTTGATTGAATGTGTGACGAGTAAAAAGGCTGCTTTGACTGGAAAGTTTGAAGATGCTACTCCGTTTCAAGATTCTGAAGGTCAGATGGTGCGACATATTGAACAAGTTGGTACAGCACTTCATTCACATGGATTTCAAAGTCGAGGAGAGGAAGCCATGTATTCTGGTATGACAGGTGAAATGTTGACTGGAACAGTCTTTATCGGTCCAACCTATTACCAGCGTCTAAAGCACATGGTGATGGATAAGCGTTCAGCTCGTGATCGGGGTCCGATGCAAAACTTTACTCGTCAGCCGGCAAACGATGGTCGCAAGAATGGTACACGTTATAGTTCGATCAAGGTAGGTACGATGGAAAACGACGTGGCAGCTTCTCAAGGAGCTCAAGCGTTCCTTCGCGATCGCCTTCTTTATTCGAGTGATTACTATCAGACCGAAGTTTGTGATACATGTGGAATGTTTTGTGCCGGTAGTACGTGCAAGTGTAACACCACGACTTCAACTATCACGATGCCTTACGCTTTCAAACTTGTACATAATAACATTACCGCAATGCAGATCAAGGCAAGCTTGAGGACTCATTCGCGTCGTTGCGAGGAAGAAGAAGAATAATGGGGTTCGCCCCATGAATATATTAACCCAAGGGTTAATATATTTTTTACATTCGAGTAAACTCAAAAGTGAAACTTTACAAAACTCTAATTCAAGAAATTAAATCTTACCTTTATAAAATTGCATCAATGACTTCTTCAGCTTCGTCTTCACTCACCGGAAATTCCCGCTCTCAGTATAAGAGTACTTACTTTCCTGAGGGTGCCAATCCACAAGAAGGTGTCAATTTTACTGAAGAAACTCTCGCGTATATGACATCTGCTGTAAAGGCAAAAAACCTTGCCTTTACAGTTTCAGATATAATGAAGGCAACATATGTTGTTGACGCTTCTGCCGGCATTGGAGGAAATACTCTCGGATTTGCTTTGAATCCACGAATTCAAAAAGTCATTTCTTATGAAGCATTGCGAACTCGTTGGGAAATGCTTCATAATAATATCGGACTGTACAATATTGGAGGAAAGGTTAAAGCGTACAATCAAAATTTCGAGATTAACGAAGATGTCCAACTTCTTGATCCTCGAGATCAAGGCATTAACAAGAAAACTGTAGTATATTTTGATCCACCTTGGTTACATCCAGGAGCATCAATTGACAAATCTAACTACATCTTATCCGGTATGCAAATTTCAGGCAAGTCTCTTGAATACTACTGTAAAAAGCTTACATTAATGGGTTATTTGGGTGTAATTTTACATGTGCCTCCAGGATACAACTTAATTCTTCCTGGTCAAATTATTGATGATACAAGTGATCGTAAATCTCGTTTGATTTACTACAGCCTTGATGACACTGTAGTCAAAAATCTAACACAAAGTCTCTCCCTTGAGCAAAAAGAAAAACCGAGATTTTCCGATTTTACTGAAGATGTGCCAAGCGAAGAAAAAGAACTTGTTGCTATTCCGCCTCCAACACTTGTGAAAGGACCGAAAGTCGTTCTTCAAACATATCTGACACCTGATTTTCCTCGAACTCGATACGTTAAAGAACCTTTCAATCCAAAGGCAATTCACTTAGGTCAGCGAAAACTTCTTCTTTCCGAGATCGAGTTTTTGACACGAATTATCCGAAAAGCACAAGAAACTCCTGTAATTTCGGAAAGTGTAAATGGATTTTTATACACCTTACTTTATGTCGGTGCAGCACCTGGACAACATATTCCAATTCTCTCCGAAATGTTTCCTGAAGTAAAGTTTATTTTATATGATCCAGCACCATTTCGTATTAAGCCAACTAAGTCAATCGAGATCCATCAAAAGTTATTCACAGATGACTTAGTTGCACAATATTCTACAGAAGGAAAGAAACAAAATCGCCTTCTCTTTGTAAGTGATATTCGCTCAGCTCCACGTACTGGGTATCAAGATACTGACAATGTTGACCCCGAATTTGAAAATGAAGTTCGTAAGAATCTAAGTCAGCAAAGGTCTTGGGTTGAAAAACTTCGTCCTGTACGAAGTCTTCTCAAATTCCGTCTTCCCTTTGGAGAGGAATCTGATAAGGCAACGACTGAATATTTTGATGGCGTTATTAACTTTCAAGCATACGCTCCTCCACAATCTTCGGAAACTCGTATTGAGGTAGGTCACAATCCAAAATTAGTTGTGTACGACAATACTCTTTATGAACAGCAACTATTCTACTTCAATACACGTTATCGCATTCAAAGTTTTGTTCACTATAATCGTCGATATGGATGGTCATATGATACGATTCGTGAATTTTTCATTCTGAAAAAGTATATTTCTCTACGTGGAGAAGGAGAAAAATCCATTCCGGTGTATTTCGCAAAGTTTGATACTCTGACAGACAAGCCTGAGAAAAACATTACTCGAATTTTGGCAAAGTATTAGTAGTATCGATAATATAATACCACTTGAGGTATTATATATGCACCATATCGAGAAAATTTTCAATGAGTACATACCCAGACAATAGAATTACACTCGAGTTTATAACTGTAGCAAAAGGTTGATAAACACCACAATACACAATTAAAATGACATTAAAAGGCAGTGTCTGAAATCTCAGCTTCCTCACTCCATGTACTCTTCTCGCCCTCATTACTTTCCGTAAAAAGAAGAAAATTCCAATGTACAACAAACTCGATGAATTCCATCCCATGATAAGAGTCATTAAAATGTACATGAACTTAACTCCAAGTTTGAAATATGCTACATCATGAGTTCCACTGTACGTTTCATATGGTAATATTCCCATTGGAGAGATCATTTACACTTAACTGAATTCACCTAGTTACAGATTCATTTTTAAGCGTTCATACCAAGAGAGATTTGAGGATGATGCAGATAGTTATTAACAGTTATATCTTCAAATTGGTAATCCCAGATGTTTTCATGATTACCTTGGATATCTAACGTTGGATATTCGAATGGAAACCTTTGAAGATATTCTTTTACTGCATGACGATGATTATTGTAAATATGAACATTACCATAAGAGACGATTAACTTTTTTGGACGTAATCCGCATACACGAGCAAGAAGGTAGACAAGGAGAGATGCAGAGGTGATATTCCAATTTCCTGCAAGTAAGATATCACTACTTCTTTGGTAATAGTGACAACTCAGATAATTACTTCCGCCATCATTTGCTGGAGTTACTTCAAATTGATATAAAGTATGACAAGGAGGTAAGCACATCTGTTTTAAATCTTCTACATTCCAGCCTGATAAAAGTAATCGACGAGAAAAAGGATTAGTCTTAATTTCTTGTATAAGATTTGAGATTTGATCTATACCTTGTCCAGAGTAATCTGTTTTACAGTCAATGTATTTAGCACCCCAATGTCTCCATTGAAAGCTATAAATGGCTCCACAATCTCCTGCTTTTAAGTGCGAAAGACCAGCTTTATCTAATGCTTGTCGAGTTGAATTTCCTTCCCAAATTTTAACTCCTTTCTTAGATAAAATCTCAGAGTCTGTTTGACCTCGTAAAAACCACATAAGTTCTTCAAAAATACCCTTTAAAAAGCATTTTCGTAATGTTGACATTGGAAATTTACCGTTTTCAAGAGAGAATTGAAGTTGACTTCCAAAGATACTTATTGTTCCGACACCTGTTCGATCGTTGTGTTCAACACCTTCAGTAACAATACTTTGAATTAAATTTTGGAAATTTCTTTCCTCCTTGTTTTCAGTGTAAAAACAACGATATACTGTATACTTTTCCCCTTGTCCGTAAAGAAGATGTGCACATGTACTACGAGTGCTGGTGCCATTTATCACATCTAGAGAATCGAGAATATATTTCGGGGCAAAAAGATCACAGTCATATTCATCATGAATGACTGACAAAAAAGCTTCTGTAATATACGGTTGAAAACTCTCAGCTATCATTGTACCTCCAATTACCCATACTGTTTTTCCATCTTTTTCGACACTTAAGCCTTGTTGTAAAGCTTCATTAAAAGATGAATACCCTTTTCCTACAATGATATTATTTCTTTCAGGTAATAGTCTTCCAATAGACTCATATGTTTTTCTCCCCATAATAACAGTTTTTCCAAGAGTCATCTGTTTAAAAAATGCTAATTCTTCCTTAATTTTCCATGGGATTTTTCCTTCTTTTGAAATTCCTCCTGATTGAGTTACAGCTAAAATTAACTTCATTTAGTACGAGGTATTATCTTTAATACCCCTAAGGGTATTTAATTCTACATACTTTCGCCAATCAATTCATAAAGTGTAAACATATCTGCAGGAGATGTTTCAAGAACACAAGGAATACGTCGAGTACCTGCTTCAGCAAGAAGATACCTTAAAGGTTTATCATCGTTACTCCAGATATAACCTTGACGAAGACATTCATGTCGGTCAGTCCGACTTCCGAATGGAACACGTGAATCGTTAAGATGAATCAATTCAACACATCCAAGGTTTTCAGACTTAACACGATCAATATCAGCGAACATCTTTTTCACACCATCAAGTGTTGAAAGGTTATATAATCCAGAAGCAAAAGCATGGCAAGTATCAAGGCAATATGCAATGTTCTCTCGATTCTTTGGAGATACCTTTTGTCGAATTCGTACAAGCTGATCAAGGTTATACGATACTTTGTTGGCTTCTCCAGCACAAATTTCAAGAAGTACCTTTGCCTTTCCTGAAGCAAAATTCACAAAACTTAATGTCTTTGCGATTGCTGAAATAGCTTCTTCCTCAGCTTGTTCTTTACTCTTTCCAGCTTCTTGGATACATGATCCTGGATGAATTACAGTTCCCAACCCTTCAATCTTATTCAGAATAGAAAGTTCGTAGCTCAATGATTGAATAAGAGATTCCATCATATTGTCTACACGAGCATTACCACACCAAGCCAAAGACTTTTGTCCAACACTTCCTGCTAGATTGAAAACTACAGGAGAATGCGTGAAAAAATGGATAGGATATCGACGAAGAAGTTCCTTTGTCTTTTCAATATCGTCATCTTTGATTGAACTTCGAGCAAAGCTTTGTTGACTTCCCATGTATAATTGGATAACGTACATACCTAGGTTAAGCCCCCATGAAATAGAGTCACTTAGCCTTGAATTTACAAAAGGAATATGAGAACCAGTGATTACATTGTCATCGAAGAGGATTACACCTGTTTCGCCACTTTGAGAAATATTCAGAGGAATGCTTTTCAACTCCTCAATCATACGTGCACAGTCACAATCATTATGTTCTTCAGAGCGAGAGTGAGAGCGAGAGTGAGAGGAGGTCTTCATTTTAAATTTTCAAATAAAGATTCCTCGTATATTCATTTTTAAGAAATGATTCCTTAAAAATGAATAATTCGATACACTGCAACCTATTATTAAAATGTTTAACGAAAACGGCGATATCTCTCATTCTCTTCAATCGAAGAATCTCGAGTTCTTTTCGAAGTTTGTTGGAGGCAAGAAATATGGCGTTAAAGGAAATCAAGCTCTTGACGATTTCGACGAGAATGTCTTTTTTATTCTTGAGAAAATGTGGGAAGAGTCTCCTGAACTCACTATCAAGAATATTTTCCAGAAGGGCGATTGTCGAGGCGGAGCAAAGGAAAAGCGCTTGTTCATTGTCGCAATGAATTGGTTGATTAAGGAGCACATTGAGTGGGCAAATATTGAACACATTCCAGAATATCGATATTGGAAAGACCTGATCACACTTGTTGCAATGAATCACAATATTCTTCACGTTGTAGTAAATCTTTTTGCTATTCAGCTAAATAGGGATGTTAAGTGTTTGATGAATTGTGAAAATGTGAGTCTTTGCGCAAAGTGGGTTCCTACCGAAGGATGCGCGGAAGATAAGAGGTTTCCAGAATTTTTGAAAGCTCTTCGAAAGAGGTTGCGAGTAACATCAAAGGAACTTCGTTCTCTTTACATTACGCCTCTACGCGCACATTTGAAGATTGTTGAACGTTCAATGTGTGCGAACAACTGGGAAGAGATTGATTACTCGAAAGTTCCGTCTGTTGCTATGCAACGGTATCGAAAGACTTTTCAGGTACGTGATCAAATTCGTTTCGAGGAATGGGTAAATTCGCTATCAGAAGGAAAGGAAGGAGCGAAAGTAAATGTGAGCCAACTCTTCCCTCATGATGTTGTGAAGCCGTACATTGAAGGAGGAAAAAAGGATTTGCTGATTGAAGCGCAGTTTAATGCTCTTGTTGAACAGACTCGAAAGCTAGGAACCTTCAAGCGATCACTTGTAATTTCAGATACTTCTGGAAGTATGACAGGAACTCCACTGGATGTCTCGATTTCTCTCGGAATTCTGATTAGTCGTTGCCTTGAAGGGGTTTTCAAGAATTTTTTGATTAACTTTGATAGCAATCCAACTTTCACTCAATTAAACGGAGAAGATCTACATGCAGATGTTCAAACTTTGAAACGAATTCCATGGGGAAGTTCGACAAATTTGGATAAAGTATTCGATCAACTTCTTGAAAAGGCGATTGAATTTAAGGTTCCGAGTGAAGAGATGCCAACTCGACTGTTTATTCTTACTGATATGCAGTTTGATGGTATCGGACCACGTAGTGAAAAAGGAGCGATCACTCGGGCAAAAGAGAAGTTTATTCAGTATGAATATACTCCCCCGGAAATTGTGTGTTGGAATCTTCGCGGAGATATTGAATCTTTTGCGACGAATGATACTGAAACCGGTGTATGTATGATTTCAGGTTTTACCACATCAGTCATGAAATGTGTAATGGAAGGAGATATTCCAGACGCATACTCGATTATGTTGCGAGCTTTGAACTGTGAAAGGTATGATCGACTTAATTTCCCCGGAAAGAAAGCCAGTAATCGTGATGATATTTGCGGGAACGAGTGAATGTGAGATCGAGTGTGGGAATGAATAAATCCTCTTGAGGATTTATATACTTTCTATATGTATCAGTAACTTTGGATACTATTCGACTACATACAATGAACCAATAACTTTGGATACAAATTCATAAGCTCAATTACTTCAGATTTCATAATTTGTGAATAAGCTGTCACAGTAATCTCTTTGAGTGCTGGGCAAATACGTGCTACTTGAATGATTGATGAATTCATTGTCCTCCGGCAATAAAGCATCCCAAGTTTTTCAAGATGAGGACACGAATTCGCAACTTCGACAATCGAATCATATGTACAATCACACCCACTCACATCGAGTTTTTCAAGATGAGGACATGAATTCGCAACTTCGATTATCGAAGCATCTGTCAGATTCATACAACCACCCACATCAAGATCTGTGAGAGTTGGACATCCATGTGCAACTTCGATAATCGAAGCATCTGTCAGATTGAAACACCCGCTGACATCGAGTTTTTCAAGATGAGGACACGAATTCGCAACTTCGATAATCGAAGCATCTGTCAGATTCACACACCCACTCACATCAAGATCTGTGAGAGTTGGACATCCATGTGCAACTTCGATTATCGAAGCGTTCGCGAGGTCGTAAAACCCGCTCATTTTGAGAATCTTAAGCTCTGAACACCTACGTGCAATTTCGATAATGGAAACGTCTGTCAAATTACATCCAGTCAAATAGAGCTCCTTAAGCAATGGACACTTGCGTGCAACCGTGATAATTGACTTGTCTGTAATATTGAAACACCTTGTTACATCCAATTTAACAAGCATTGGACAAAAACTAACGATTTTAATCATTAAATCATCAGTAAGATCTTGACATTCAGCAATACTAAGCTCCTTAAGCTTAGTAGACATGTTCACTACCTCAATCATCAAGTCATCATTATGAAATGAAGAAGCATCAATGGAAAGCTTATTTGAAGTTGAAAATTCACGTGCCATAAAGAGTTAAAAATCCAATCCAATTCAAGAAAGGAACTCAATTTTCCCCCAATCATTCTCTCCTTTACTAGATGAAAGATCTAATTAAATCCTTTCGAGGATTTAATCAGTAGTAGTTGTAGAGTCATCTTTTAATCTTGGTATCAGATGACTGTATACATACCATCCAAGACTCATAAATTTCAATATATCACCGTTCATGTCATGTTCTTCACCTGTACTCTCTGTACTCTCTGTACCCTCTTCAACCTCCGTGTCAAGATGTTTCAAAAAATTAAACTTCATAAAAAATTCAGATATTTGAGTGCTATCAGACTCACTTAAACTATTTGTTTCAAGTTTATCCGCTAAGTCTCTTAGAAAAATAGCTACATCATGTCTAACCTTACTATCTATACAGTCTACAAGGTCTTCCTGCTCTACAGATTCCTCACAGTCTTCTCCATCGTATTGCTGATTTTTCTCATCACTTTCACCGTTCATTTAGCTTTTTTATGATACCTTTAACATCTCCAAAACTCGGAAATTATGTGCAATTCGAGAAAGCATAATCATATTGTCAAACAAAATGTTATCAACTACTAAGCATAATTCATCTAATTCTTTCCTTGTGTCAAGAATATTTTTTATTATGTCTTTATGCTGACCATCAAGACGTTCTAATTCTTCATTGATTTTTTCAGCGTTATATCTTACTGATGTATCAGTAGCTGTTGCTCCACTTGCTCCACGGTAGTCTTTTTTCTTTTTCTGCAATTCTGCCGTTTTATCAAGAATATCACTATGTTGAATTTGTAGTTTCTGAATCCTATCATAAAGTTTCTTTTTCATCTCGAGAATCTTTTTCGATTGACTGACTATATTACGCTTTGAATCAATCATACTTTGGATTTTAGTTGTTTCAATACGTTGATTATCGTACAAAATGTTATAGAATTGTTCATTAATCTTCATAATACTCTGTTCAATATCTTGAGTCGCAAAAAAATTCTCAATTGAAGTAGTGATAAACATCTTTCGCTTTCGATGTTTATAGTCGACTGCATAATAGCTTTCAATTTCAGAGTTTTCATTTAACAAACAGATACAATCATCGTCAAAAAGTGCAAATTTATAAGGAATATTTCGTACGCATAACCTAAACCTACGCATTTGACGGATAGTACTTGAAAACTTCTCTATCGACCTATCTTCCTCTCCTTGGAGAGATATCGGTTTATCATACATTTCAGTAAATTTTTCTTCTGCTTGAAGAGCATTTGTAATGTGATCTATTTCTCGATAAGAACTTCGAAGATGTAATTCGTCTGCTATTCCGTTAATAAGATCTCCATTCATTGTTTTCTTCAAAAGTTTATATTCATGTTTAATTTCCTCTGCTTGTATTTGATGTTTATCTCCGATAATTATCATGAGTGATATGGCAGTTTTAAAGTTAATAATTTCAACAAGCTTATACCTCCCATCTAAAGTAAAGTAATTGTTAGCTACAAATCCTTTAGAGGAAAAAAGATCCTGAAGGCGTGATAAAGACATCTTTAGGCTACTTCTTTCCTCTTTTAGATATACACTTTCTATAAATTTTATTGGTTAAAAGAAATATCAAGTATTTTAAAATGAATCTATCTCAATTGCCGACAAGCTCAACTGCTTCTTTTAATCAACAAGATATAAATTTAGTGAATCATATCTTTGGACCAGCTGATTTACATGTAGATAGAAAAGCATTAAGTTCTTCATTAAAGTTACCACTCATTGTTTCTTTAATTGTTGGAATCATGTTAAATCCAATGAGCGATGATTTAGTCTGTAAATTGTATCCGCGAGCTTCGGAAAATAAATACTCTATGATTGCGATTAAAATGGTTTTAGCTGCAGTTATATTCTTCATTATCAATCATTGGGGATTGGCAAGGTCTAAACAGTAAATCGAGTGTTGGTCACGGTGCACCGAGAGCGCCGAGAAACAAAGGTGTTTTTATATTTCCCGAAGGAAATATATTCATTTATTCATTACCATTGAGGCTGATTGCCAAACGTAAATTCTGGTTGCGTAAGCCACTTGCTGGTCTTGATCGGCTTGACAGTTTGCCGTGCTTGTACTCCCTGCACTCCTTGAGCTGGAGGTGGCAAGAGCCAATCCCAGTTGTTAGCAACATTTGTTGGTGCTACACTCGGCTGAACTGGTTGCTGAACCGGAGGTTGTTGAGGTTGAGTTTGCTGAGGCTGAAATGCTTGCTGAGCAGGAGGTTGCCAATCCCATTGCGATACCTGCGACTGAGGTTGGACTGGTTGCTGAACTTGAGGTTGCTGAACTTGAGGTTGCTGAACTTGAGGTTGCCACTGAGGTTGAACTTGGGTTTGGGCTGGTTGCTGAGCCGGAGGTTGCCAATCCCACTGCGATACCTGCGACTGCGGTTGGGGTTGGGGCTGAGGCTGAACTTGAGGTTGCCACTGAGGCTGAACTTGAGGTTGCCACTGAGGCTGAACTTGAGGTTGCCACTGAGGTTGAACCGGTTGCTGTACTGACTGACTCGAAGTGTTCACTTGAAACTCCCATGAAGGTGAAAACTTCACATTGTACCGGTATTCCATCAAATGAGTAGCTTCCCCAAAAAGCGAAATTCCCTCATTGTATTCGCGAATGAAGTGTTGGGGAATGTCGGGAAACAACTTGTGAACATGCAACGCCAACTTATATCCAAGAGCGTTCGCCAACGCGACGTTGTCTCCTGTTGCCTTTCGAGCTGAGGCAATGAAAAAGTCTTCAATACACTTGATTTCTTCTGCAAGGTTCTTGGAAACAATTGGACGGATAACTGCCAAAGTCAGAAAAACTTCTGAGCTCCATACAGCACCCGATCGAAACAAAAGAGTACGGTTGAGCTTGAAGTTCGTTGAAGGCATGTAGTCAACAGGAACCAACTTGACAAAGACTGCCATCCATTGAGGAGGATGAACAGTCATCGCATTCGCGCGAACATGCTTCACATCACGGTTCATGACAACCATCATCTTGTCGTTGAACACAAAGCCACTTTCATTGGCTGCAAAAGTGGGAGAAACAGGAGTAGTAGAAGTACGAGATACTGAAGGAGTGGACATGATAAGGCGAAAGAGATGAAAGAAGAGAAGAGAAAGAGAAGAAACAGAAGGTGCTTAGATTCCGCTTCTTTTGCAAAAAAATCAATTTTTTTATCTTGACAGTAGTAAATGGAAATTGAAAGTACAATTTATGAAGATATGCCTGATTATATGTGGGCAAAATCTTACGGTGTTTTAATGGTTAAATCTAAAATTTTTGACACTCGACACCATGGTTTAATACCAAAAATTAATACATGGCTTAACCAAAGTTGTAACATGGGTTATAACACTTGTCAAGTCTATAAACAATGCAATTCCTATGTATGTCTTGCATTAAATCAAAATGTAATTAGAAGTGTTCCGGAAGAAAAATTAGCAGACTTAACAACATGGTTAGATAACGTAGATAATTCTAAGAATATTGGAGGAATGTGTATATTAATTTCTTTTGATGATGTTAATTACCGAAGCACTAAAGGTGTAAGCGAGATATATTCTGTCTGTACAAGATCTGAAAATAGAAGACAAGGTTATGCTTCTCGTCTTTTAGCAGCCGTTATTGAACTGACACATCATCAAAATATATGGTTAGCTGTTTTACTCGATAATCCTGAATTTGAAAGTGTGGTAAAAGGGTATATTACAGCTGGTTTTGGAAGTCCTTCAATTGTAAAGAGAACTCCAGGAAGATCTAATATTGGTATGGAAGTTATGGGAATGACATATCAGAGATCGAATACGACTTCGAATACTACTGTACAAGAAGTCCTTTCAATAAAGAAGAAATACGAAATACAAAGTAGATCTTGTAATGTAAATCTTCATATTGGTCCTCGTTTGGCTAAACATCTTCATGATTATATTGCTGAATATGCTTACGAATATGGTGGAATTCTTTCAATTGACGAAGTGAAAGGTCAAGATGTTTATCTCGCGTTTCCTCTTTCAACAGAAGTGATAGGAAAGTCACAAGATGATCACGAGATCTTACTTGATCATAAGGATTTTCGTGTACTTATACCAAATTCTGTAGTTAATTTTCATACACATCCGCGTTTAGCTTACCTTCGACATTTATCGTATGTTGGCTGGCCATCTGGAGATGATATGGGTGGACGAATCAAATCTTTTCCTTATGGTGTACTCAAACATTTTCTTTCAACGAATGAAGGTATTTATGACATTCAGATAACACCTGAATTGATGATTTTGTTATATTCCTTGAATCTAAATCAAGTGAATATACTTGGTAACGCAATTAAAGAGGTTTTTGATAGGATAACAGTTTATCGAACAGCTGATTTGATTGATCCTGCGGAAGCGCATCTTGCCCGTTTGCGAGGATGGTTTACACCGTTTTTAAATTTAACATTAAAGAAATCTGATACCTTAAAGCAATTTCTTTACGTGACAAACAGTATGACAATTAAAACTTTAATTTACAAATCAGACGACAATTTTGTAAATAAGCTTCGATTTTTAAATCCTCAAGATGAAACGCCTTTATTCATTGTTAATTTTCGCAATTGGAATCAAGCATTTAATGGATTTTCAACTAAATTGTTTTATTTTAAAGATAAAAATAACAACTCATGTCCTCTTCAAGAAAATACTTCACGCTATCTCACAGTACAAGATTTAAGGGTAATTTCGGATTAATCTGAGAATTAATTCTCGGATTAATTTTTAATACTGTTTACTTCAGTATCGATTAAATTTTTCCACATGATAGCTCGATTACTCCAATCCTGTTGAATACCCCATTCACGAGCACGTCTTGAGTAACTGTCTCTATTCTCGAATACAATTTCTAAACCTGTAAAAATCTCTTTCAAATATTCTTCAGAGGCGTAAGGAGAGTTTAATAAAATTCCCCGATTGTTTACTACTTCTCCTAAAGATCCTTTATTAGTGCATATACACAAACAGCCAGCAGTTTGTGCTTCTAACGCACTGATACAAAATGTTTCATGAAAATCAGTCGTATATAACCAGACTTCTGACTTTAAAAATTCAGTCACTATTTCATCGTTTGAGATAGAACCTTTATAATGAACATACTCTGATAAAGACTGAATAGTCTCAAGTTGTTGTGCGGTAAATTTCTCTAAGCCTCTATAAATATCTAACTGACTTTCAGGGTATTTTTCCTTAATTTTTGGGAATATCTCAAGAAGATATGATAAACCTCTTGTTGGACAAGATGTCCAGATAAATCGATACGGAATCTTTGTACTATTTCTCTTAAATTTATCTGTATCAATTCCATTCCCGATGACATAAACTGGAAGAGTACCATTATCAGCTGTACTCGGATACCAAGACTGAAAAATAGATTTATGCCATTGAGTTTGAGTAATTATCCCATGGCAAATTACATTATCTAATAGCCAACGACCGCATTCAGGAAGTTCTATACCGCTAAAAAATGGTTGTAAGCCGATATCATGTATCCAGATGTAAACACAAGGGGCTCGAATAGGTAGATGAATGTAAAAGTTTATATATCTTGATATAATTATACAATCGAAAGACATTCTGATATATTCTTTTTCACTTATACAGTGAATTCCAGGAATTTCATACGGTACATTTGTAATAACATAAATTTTGTACCATTTCTTAAGATGAGAGGTTAATTTGACTAAAGCGAGTTCGCTACCATAATTTTGAGCTGATAAATTAACATACCCAATATAAAAGACAATAGATGGTTTATTCATTTATTACAGTTTAAAACTCTTTTAAACTGTAATAAATTGTACTCAATGTTAAAATATTTTTCAACTCTTTTGATATATAAATAAAACAAGTCATTAGAAAAATATTTTAACAAAAGAGAGTATGGACATCGTTAATATTACAGAATGGAATAATAAAATCGAAGAAGCTTTTAATCGAGCCAAAGAAAGTATACCAGCATATCAACAAGAGTTGAATATTATTACTAATGTACTTACAAAAAGATTAAACGTTGAAGAACGTTTAGAACTTGAGAATCGCCATGCCATTCTTTCCAATTTAATTAATGACTTGTTGAATGACACTTCTTTCGGGTTTTATATTCTCGAAGCTCAAAAATATATCGATGAATACCTCGAAACGTCAAGTAAAAGGGAAAATTCTACCTTTTCTTTTATGAAAAAGGATCGTGTTGGAAATCCAAAGTTATTTGAACTAACAAAATCTTTCATAGATTTGGTAAAAAAATATAATGACATTCTTAAGTTAGAATTACCCGATATCTCACATGAAACTAAAGTAAGTGTAATTTGTCAATGTGGAAATAATAAAGATTTTGATATCGTTGATAAACGAATTTATTATTGTTTGAAATGTGGTGTTCAAATTAAGGAAAATATAGGTACACGAAGTAGCTATAAGGACAGTGAACGTGTCAATATCGGTGGAAAGTATAAATATACTCGAATGATTCATTTCAAAAATTGTCTTCGACAGTATCAATGTAAGCAAAAGGCTCGAATTCCTCCAGAATGTATTCGAGATGTTACTAGTCAACTTCGAATTAATGGAATTAACATTAAAAGTAAAAAGACAAATCCACAACATATTCGGACAGCTCTTCAAGAAACTGGTTGGAGTGATCAATATGAAAATTTCGTATTGATATGGTCAATGGTAACTGGAAAACCTGGTCCAGACATTTCACATCTTGAAGATATGATAATTCAAGATTTTCAATTAGTTGAACGTACTTACAATGAAGTTATTGGTGATCCCAAGGAAGAACGTTCTTCCTTTATGAGCTACCCTTATGTATTGTACCAACTTCTTCTCCGGAGAGAATGGAAATGTGATTTAAATTTTTTCAACATGCTTAAACCAGATAGAATTTTATGGCTTGATGAAATAATGGAACAAATTTATTTCAAATTGGAATGGGGAGGATTTGTTCCGTTAGCATAACCGATGTACTTTTTCTAAAATTTAAACACTTTACTTTTTTCTAGATAACAAATAAAAATGTCTCATTCTGATACTACTGTTCTCGCTATTGTTCTTGTTGTTATTGGCTTAATTGGTCTGCTTAAGGGTATGAAAGATAAGAAAGATTCTAAGAAAGTTTCCTGTCCTGCTAAGGAATTAGCGATGCGTGATAATCAATATATTTTCATGAGCTCGGTTGTTTTACTTGGAGGTTTAGGTCTCTTTGTTCTCTGCCGTAACCATTCTTCTCGTTATTAAATCTCGATAACCATTCTTGTTAAACATAATACCTATATAGGTATTATGTATCAAAAACACTCAAACTTTGTGTCTCCATTTGATAAGATATCCAAACGACCATTTACAGAAAATAACTGTTGCGAGGGTTCTCCATGAAAGTAAAACTCGACTAAATTTGGTCCTATCTTCCATCTCCATGAAAATCCTGAAGAAAATACAGATTCACTCGGTACATTTAAGTTTACATCTCCATCAGAATCTACAGTAATTGTGGCTATACCTTGATAATATGCATTGCTTTCTGAGGTACTCGAAGACTCTCCTGAAGACTCTCCTGAAGTCAAAGAATTTCCACTTTCCGATAATCTTGTTACAATTGTTCGTATATTAACCATATACGAACAATTAGGTGTTAATCTTAATGTAAAAACAGTTGCGCTACCTTTAAAAATTGTACTTTTATGCTTCACTTGTGAAAGAGAGTTACATAAATCTACATACTCTTTTCCTATTTTAAATCGCGGTATACCATCTTTAATGAGTAATAAATCGCCACTATCACTATATCCGAGACCACTGTTCTCACCTCCTGAACTTCCTGTAAACGCAAACATAGCAGAATCTCCTATTGGAGCATATACTGGAAAAGAAACAACTCCATCTTTACCATTTGCGCCCCGAGGTCCTTGTCTTCCAGGTGGTCCCATTTCACCTTGAGGTCCCATAGCTCCATCTTTACCATTTATACCAGGTGGTCCCATTTCACCTTGAGGTCCCATTTCACCTTGAGGTCCCATTTCACCTTGAGGTCCCATTTCACCTTGAGGTCCCATTTCACCTTGAGGTCCCATTTCACCTTGAGGTCCCATTTCACCTTGAAGTCCAGTCTCAAAGTTTTCAGAATTCAAAGAATTCACAGAGATTGCAGAATTCAAGAATCTATTTTCATATAGTAATCCTGGATCAAAAGTTTTCTGAAATATTATTAAAGGGACATCTCGAGAAAAAGAACGCATACCTTTTTTATTACTGGTAAATAAATAACAACGGCTCATGTGGATACTTTCGTAGACTTTCGTACTTTTAACGTACACATGAAAATAATTAATCATCTTCTTCACTTTCTAAGTTAGCAAGTTTGTACCACTGATTTCCGTATACTGTTCGAACAGCCGTAAGTTCATGAACAGTTAATTCTCTTGGAGAAATACCTGCACGAACACTCCGTAAAGATTCTTCGGCAGCTTTTTCAACTGAACCGTGAATACTATCAATAACACGAGAGTAATATTGATTACCGTAATTACTAAAACGTTGCTTCACATCATCAGGAAGAGCTTCATACTTTTTTATCATTTCCTCGTTTGCAAAGATACAACCCTGTTTTTTCTTGCTCGGAGCCGATTTAAGTTCATCTTCAGTTAACTGAATAGGAGGACGTTCATGGATACTTTTTGCAAGAGAATATAAATCTTGAATAGTTGGAAGTGTCGCTTGCTTTTGACTCATTTCTAAGTTACAATCAAACTTTAATACATTTTTTCTTTTTCTTTCTTGTTGTAAAAGAATGTATTCTAAATGCGAAAGTAATCAAAATTACTTAATTTATCTTCTTGGAATTGCTCTTGTTGGAACAGTAGTTTACGCTATGAACAAGAATAAAAAGAATATGAAAAAGTAAATTCTCTTTTGTTGTAAATATGGAACGTCCTCCACCCTTTAAAATTCCTCAGTTAGCACCTCAATTTCAAGTTTTACCTCAGAGTCAAGCTATTTCATCGATACCGATTTTCAACAGAAACGTTACTCATGTGAGTGACGGAACTTACGTACACGGAAGTGACGGAAGTTCGAAAAATATTCTTTATCAGGATTACATGACATCAAATTTCATACGTTAAATGAATGAACACATTACTTCGGTAAGTATGTTAAGTACATAATTGTAATGTAAATATTTTTATTAAATTTAATAAATTTCATTTCCATGGAAATGAAATTTGTATGATTTTGTTTTTTCTTGGCTTTAATAAAAACAAAATGCCCCCCAAAGGAACAAAATTATCTTCTGCGAAGAAACGTGAGATGAAAGCAAAGCGTGAGCTAACTATCGCTGCTCGTAGTGAATCGAAAAAGCGTGAGATTGCGCGCAAACGTGCTTCCGCTGTCCGTAAGATGAAGGAGAAGGCAGGCGCTCGTACTTCTTCGGCAAAAGCGGCAATTTCCGCGAAGGCTCGTATGACTCGTTGCCACAACACTTGCGTTGCCAATGATGGTTATCTTCGCAAGCCTAAGACCGAGTCTAAGAAGCGTAAGATGTCTTCCGCCCAGAGAAGAGACGCTATTGAACGTCTTGCCCCTTGGCAAACCTTCCTTGCGGCTTGGCGTTTGACACATCCTGAAGTTAAAGGACGTGAAGTAATGGCTCGTGCGTCTGACGATTACCAAGCCGCAAAGGCGGCTGGTACGCTTTAAATCCGACTACTTAAAGTGGGAAAGTAGAGTGGGAAAGTAGAGGGGGATAGGATTGAAGAATATATTTTGAATGTCATCAGATACTCAAAATACTTTTAATGTGAGGAATTTTCGAAAGAATCCCTTATTAATTTTCTAATTTAAGAAACATTTGGTTAAATAAATGTATAACATGACTTCTCAGTCTTTACAGTCTTTACAGTCTTCTCAGTCTTCTCCGTCACTACTCAATACAACTTATGGTCTTGTAGTTTTTTATCAAAATGATGGAGAAGAACCATTATTTCATATTATTCAAAGAAGGGATACACTTGCTTATATTCATTTCATTCGCGGTCTTGTTCCAGAAGATAAACTAGATTTGTATTTTTCAAGAATGACTCTCGAAGAAAAGGAAAGGATTTTTCAATACACATTTGAGGATTTGTGGGAAGATTTATTTTTAAACAAATCCCATCAAAAATGGAGCGAAAAGTACAGAACTATAAAAGAAAGGTTTGATAAATATCAAAATTTAGGTTTATTAAAAAAGGCTTACATCAACACATTAAATAAGTCCATTGATCTTGAATGGGGTTTGCCAAAAGGTAGAAAGAAAAATGACCAAGAACCAGATTTAGTATGTGCGCAACGTGAATACCGTGAAGAAACACAAAGTAAGTGTTATTTGGAATTTATTAATGTACCTCCAATTGAATGTCTTAATTTAGTAAAGAGAGAAAAGATTATTTATTATGTTGCTAAAAGTAAGTTTAAAACTATTCCAAAGTACTATGTTTCAACAGGAACAATCAAACGTCTAAGTATAACAGAAGAAACTGCGGATTTTAAATGGATAACTTTATCAGATGCACAAGAATTAGTACCTACTCAGTATCATCAAGTTATTCGAGAAGTTTCAATGATTATTCATTCTCCTTATTCATTCGTTTCGCTTCAAGAAGCTATTTTACACCAATAAATTTTAATAAATTCTTAGTTATTAAAATGTCTTCAATTACTAATATTAGCTATCATAAAAACAGTGGCTATTTTCGATCGATAGCAAACATACGAGAAAATGGAGTTACAGGTCCTACTGGTCCTCAAGGCGCGACTGGAGCTACAGGACCAACAGGACCTCAAGGTATACCTGGAACTGCTGTAAATACAGGAGCTACAGGATCGACAGGAGCTACTGGACCGACTGGACCAATTGGACCGACGGGAGCTACTGGAGCTCAAGGAATTCAAGGTATACCTGGAACAGCTACTAATACTGGAGCTACTGGACCGACTGGACCAACAGGTGAGACAGGACCACCAGGAACTGCTGCCAATACGGGAGCTACAGGACCTACAGGACCTACAGGACCTACAGGACCAGATGGTCCTCAAGGTATACCAGGAACTGCTGTAAATACTGGAGCTACAGGACCAACAGGAGAAAGAGGATCAACAGGACCAACAGGTCCTCAAGGTTTTCCAGGTATACCAGGAGCTCAAGGCGCGACAGGAGAAAATATCTATCTACAAACAAGAGCAGGGACAGGAGAAGTATTTACAACATTATCCGACGCAAATGTAGCTGGATTTTCACGAATATTTATCACAGGTAATACTACAGATAGTTCATCTATCACATTTTCTAACCCATTGGTAATTTATATTTTACCGAATGTAACATGCAACATCAAATCTATAACTGCTCCTTCTATTAAAATTATTGGATTTGATGTTGGAACTTCAAAAATAATCACAACAGGTACAGGTAGTATATTCAATTCAAATTCAATCATTATTGAAAATGTAACTGTTGAAGTCAACGGAAACAATTCATTTTTTAATATGCCTGCACAAACACAGTTACTTCTTTCAAATGTAAATATATCTTTGGAACAATACTGTGTTCTATCTTGTTCATATTCAACAATTTCAGATCTGTTTGTACAATCTGATTTTACAAATATACCAGCAACAAGTTATCTACTCTTTCAAGATAATCATATCCGAAATTTAACCATCGAAGATACTATAAATACAAATTCTATTTGTACATTCGATAAATGTATTGTCGACAAATTGAATCATACTGGTATTGGTATCGTAAATTTTACAAACGATACATTTGTCAGTAATTTTACGATTAACTCATCAAATCCTATACAAAATGAATGGACGGTATCAAATTCATCATTAAGTTTTGGTACTATAATAGACGCAAATATTACCATTTTAACAAGTACTTCGAACTTGAGTAATATTTCTTCCAACGGAAATGTTACAGTTGGAAATGTCATTGCAAACATTGATAATCTTTCTGCTGGAGTTGTGACTATTAATGGAACGTCTACTCAAATTTATAACTTAACGTGCACAAGTCTATCAATTGCAAATACTTCAAGTAATACTCTAGTAAACAATGCTAAAATTAGTGGAAATCTTACAGTTGAAGGAAATAAAAATGTTTTGAATAACTTTGTTGTCAGCGGGAATTTAACAAACACATCTCTGACAAGTATCTTGTCAAACTTTGATGTTGTTGGCAATGTTACATGGAATACAATTGCAGGAGGTAATCGATTAGATAATTCTATTATTCGAGGTACATTTACAAATAGTTCAAGCGTGAGCTGTTTATTGTCAGACTGTAATATTTTGTCGAACTGTACAATAACTTCAACAAATCCCTGTCGCTTTTCAAATGTTTTAATTACAGGAGACTTAATAATTCAGAACAATAGTCATAGTTTCGATCATTGTTCTTTCCAAGAAATTATTACAATTACAAATAGTCAAGCACTTCTTTTTACAGATTGTACATTTGTCAAAGTCACTCACGAACCTGATGTAAACGTAGTATTTTTCCAAGGAGAATGTAAAATAATAACATTTGATTCATGTACATTTGATGTTTTTAGCGACATGGTTAGCGGTTCTCCATCCGATGTATACTACATTTCTCCAGATCAAAATTTATCAAATACTCTTCTTGCAGAAGACGTTAAATTTATTAACTGTACATTTGGAAGTAATTCCAAAGGGAAATTAGTTTTGAATTTTGCAAGAACAAACTATATGTCAATTTGCAATTGTACATTTTTTGGTAGTTTTATTGACTTTGCATTACTTGATGCAAACAAAGGATTGCATACTTCTTTTATCGGAAATACAATTCGAAATAGCGGAAGTGTTATAAATTCTGTTGCTCATGGCACTTCAACATCAAGACCTTTATTTGTAGGAAATAGAGGAACAAATAATATTAGCAATTTTTCAGGAGGGAATATCAACCCCGCATCTTCTTCAAACTCGAATATTTAATGACTTCGAATATTTAATCGAATCAAAGGTTGTAATATTTCACGGAATATTACATTAAAGAATAAAAGCTTGTTTGATATAAATCTTGTAAAATGTCTAGGATAAAAGATTTAAATATAAATTTAAATAGTGGTTTTAATTTATCTGTAGGTGGTATAGGCGGAGGTTCTATAAGTGGAACAGGACCAACAGGACCAACAGGACCCCAAGGACCGACAGGAGCTACTGGACCTCAAGGAATTCAAGGTATACCTGGATCAGCTACTAATACAGGACCTACAGGAGCAACGGGTCCTCAAGGACCAACAGGAGCACCTGGATCAGCTACTAATACAGGAGCTACAGGACCGACAGGAAGTACGGGAGCAACAGGACCTACGGGACCAACAGGTGAAACTGGTCCTCAAGGAATTCAAGGTATACCTGGAACATCTACTTATACGGGAGCTACAGGAACGACAGGAAGTACGGGATCAACAGGTACTACTGGACCTACAGGAGCAACGGGTCCTCAAGGACCAACAGGAGCAC
>SXGT01094850.1_pt1 | contig 37966 bp, 25 predicted proteins | sample 3176221 | NCBI WGS metagenome assembly SXGT01 (sample SAMN11356862, study PRJNA531348) | freshwater metagenome | isolation source: freshwater sample F1-120 | place: China: Fuxian Lake, Yuxi | collected 2017-12-25 | reverse complement strand
GGCATCGCAGATTTCCCGCAGATTGTGCGGCGGAATGCTCCTCGCCATGCCGACCGCGATTCCCTGCGTCCCATTGACCAGCAGGTTCGGGAACTTGCTCGGCAGGACGGTCGGCTCGCGTAGCCGCTCGTCGTAGGTAGGAACCAGATCGACGGTGTCCCGCTCCAGATCCTCCAGCATCAAAGCCGCGATGGGGGACATGCGGGCTTCGGTATACCGCATCGCAGCCGGCGGCATGCCGGCGATGGAGCCGAAGTTGCCTTGCTTATCGATCAGGACATGCCGAGTGTTCCATTCCTGGGCCATCCGGACCAGTGTGGGATAGATCACACTTTCGCCGTGCGGATGGTAGTTGCCCATCGTTTCGCCGCAGATCTTTGCGCACTTGGTCCGGCTGGCAGCGGGGCCGAGATTCAGATCGTTCATGGCGACCAGAATGCGGCGCTGCGAAGGCTTGAGGCCGTCCCGAGCGTCCGGCAGCGCCCGGCTGACGATGACGCTCATGGCGTACGTCAGGTAGCTCTCTTTGAGCTCGTCTTCAATGGACTGATCGAGGATGCGGCCGTCCTTGCCATTGCCACCAGGGGGAGTGGCTTCAGGGGGTGTATCGCCGGGGGGAGTTGGAGGGAGCGAGCCGCCGGCAGAGGTGGGGTCGGACGACAAATCAGAGTCCTTTCCAAGCCGCGGCAGAAGCTCTCTTAACGAACCTCAAAAAGCCGCGAAAACAGAGCCAAAATCACGAAGAAATTCAAGCCGTCAGTTTATCCTTTTTGAGGCTGAATCACAACGGGTCGGCCGACCGAAGTTGAGGCCATAAGTCGTTGAACGGCAGGGACTTTTGAGCGAACGATTGGAGCGAACGGAGCGCACGAAAAAGGGCAGGCGAAAGGCCTGCCCTCAATACAATCGTCGTGAGCGATGAATGGCGATCTACAACACGTTGGGTGCCTTGGGGGCATTCCACCAAGGAGCCGGTTCAAACCGCTTGAGCTCCATCGCCAGCAGCACGGTGGCCGTGATGATAGCAATCAGCGAAATCATGAGCATCATCGTATAAACGTTCGTCGGCTGCTTTTGAGCCGGAACGATGGGATTAGCTGAACTTGGTAGTGACATGGTCTCCCTTCCGGATCTGGCCCCGTTTGAGATCCTTGTTGATTTGTCCCACGGAGCGGTCTGGAGCAACCTTCATGATCTTGATCTGGCCGAGGTAGGTGTTGCCGCGATAAACCTCCATGATATGTCCTTCCAGCAAGCCGTCATCCTTGCCGACGGAAATCTCCACCAGGTCCTTGTCGCCAACGATGAGCACGATGCCGTTCAGGTTGATCGGCTCTATTTTGGAGACGAGCGAGTTGACGGTCAGCCCGTTCGCATCCATCACCATCTTCATCTGAGCAAGTTGGGCATTGAGTTGATTGGACCGATCTTCCAGCGCCTGCCGCTTCACTTCGTCTTGATTCAGGCGGTCAGTCAGCTCGACGACCTTGGAAAACTGGGTGTCCCGGTCTAGCTGGGCCAGTTGCGTTTCTTTGCGGAGCTTCAAGATTTCGGTTTCCAAGGCAACTAGGCGGGTTTGGGCGATCTTGTTCGCTTCGGATTCGGTATTGAGAGCTGCAGTCGCGACGCTGAGCTGACTTGCCAGGTCGCTCTCATTCTTTTCCGCGTTGGTCAGCCGGGTCTGCAACGCAGCCAAAGCCTGGCGACGAGACGCCTGTTCCAAGGCGAGTTGCTGCTTGGTCCTGTCATGTTCAACCTTGGCCGCGGCAAGTGACGCGGTCATCTTGTCCAACTTGACCTCGAGCCCGATGAGGGGATCGGGGTTCTTCACCTTGTCCCGCCAATTTTGATGGGTGGCGAAGACCATCACGGCAAAGGACATGAACACCATGCTCATCAGGAGAATGAGCACCGTAAAGATTTTGCCGACAAGTGTCATGGCGAGCGAATCCTTGAACTAGCGTGGCCCGGAGGCGAAATCGGCCTGGTCGCAAGTGGCGTGCTGTTCCCTGCGCAGAAGGAGCGGCGGCAACAACATCTGACGACCTTGGAGGCCAGTATAATTACCCCGAAAAGGAAAAGTCAACGAAACGCCTTTAATTTTGGGGGATAGGGGGTTATGGGTAGATAAGGTGCCTGAATTATCGGAACGCCATTCCCAACCTCTCTCCCCCCGATTGAGCGGCTGCGAGGTTGGTTTGCGGGATGGCCCAAATTCCCATCACTGGCTCAGCACCCCAGTCGCTCCGTTCAGATTCGTTGTCAGGCCACGACTCTATTCCCGGCTTTCGACAAGTTTTGAAAGCGGCCCGTCAATCTCCCGCCCCAGGAATTTGCCGTCCGGCGATTGGCCTAGGTTGAAGAGGACGGCGACGTTGACGTTATCGGGGAAATGCAGGAGCAGTGAAGCCGTGCAAGCGAGCGCTCCGCCGTGGCGCGAGACAGTACCGCCGCCGTTCCCCTCCCGGAGCATCCAGCCGTAGCCATAATCTTGGCCTCCCTTGCCGTCGGGGCCCGGCTTGCTCATGACGGCATGAGGAGCGAGCATATCCCGAACAGTTTCTGGCTTTAGCAGTCCGCCGCGAGTTTTGGTTTCTTTTCCCTCGCCAATGAGATCAAACGCCGCGGCGAATTTGGCCAGATCGATGCTCGATGCAATCCAGCCGCCGTGGGAGTCGAGCGTCTCCTGCCGCCAGACGCCGTAACTGAGAGGGACTTCGTCCTTTCCAGCTCCCGGCCCGGTAATGGCTGTCTCCTTCTTTTCATTCACGTCGTAGTAATGGACTTCCCCCTCGGCCAGTTCGCTTTCCAGAGTCTTCCCCATCCGCATCACGGTAATGCCTAGGGGCTTCAAGACCTCTTCTTGAACGTACTCCTCATACGGCTTGCCACTCAGCTTCTCGATCACTCGCCCCAGCAGCGAATATCCGAAGTTGGAGTAGGCGTAACGCTCACCGGGATTGAAATCGAGCTTCTGCCCGAGCTGATACCGGATGATATGCTCCGGCAGAATCGGCAGGTCAATCATCATCGACTTCGCCATCCGCGGAGCCACAAACATCGGATCGTAGCTCACCCCCCGATCCCAGCCGCCGGTGTGGGCCAGGCATTGGGCGATGGTGACGTCCTTCCAGCGCTCGTCGAATTTCGCATCCCCTTCGAAATGCGGCTCGTACTTGAGAATGTCCAAAATCTTGTCGCTGGTCTTCAGCTTTCCTTCCTCCACCAATTTCAGAATCGCCACCGCCGTAATCGGCTTGCTGATGCTGGCAATGCGGAACAGCGACTCCGGCTGCACGGGTGTCTTCTTCTCCTTATCCGCCAGCCCAAACCCGCGGGCGTAGACGACCTTTCCATCCCGCACGATAGCCAGCGAGCCACCGGGGACTTTGTGGTCCTGGAGGAAGGAGGTCATCCAGTGGTCGAAAGGTGCAGCTTGTTCGGGGGTCAATGTTCTATCCTGGCCCAGGGCACAAGGAGAAATCGCAAGCCAAATGATAACCAACAGCAGGAGAATTTTTTTCACGACTTGTGAGCCCGAAAGGAACGAGTAAATCTTGTTTGCGAATACTGATGACTAACTATTCTGCCGCGCCACTCGCTTTGACCAAAAAAGAAATCCGCTACCCGCCACGAGCATGGCAGTGCTCAGGACAAATAACACGCGGGTTCGGTTGGTTTCTTCTTCGCTAAAATTCGTCCATGTAATAGCAATCCAACTGATGCGACAAAACAGAACGAGACCGGGGACAAAGAGCAAGTAACCTGCAATCCGGCGAAGTTTTCCCGGAATGGCCGGCGTAGTTGCCTGCGGCGATTCGTAGGGGTTCATTTCCATTCGACCATTCTACCTGTCGGAAAGGAGCATTTGGCCCAGTGGGGGAAATCGCTTAGACTACGGGAAGTACGCTTCAACTCCCAAGAGGCGCAGTCTCCATGTCCTCTCTCTCTACCAATCCCATCTACGAAACCGCCCTCTCCTTGCCGCCCGAGGAGCGAGAGGAGTTGCTGACTTTGCTCCTCCGCAGCCTGGAATCAACGGAACAAGTTATTGATGACGACATTTTGGGCGAGATTCACCGCCGCGCAGCCGCCATTGAAAATGGTGAAGCCGCCACGATTCCCGCCGAAGAAGTTTTCGCCAAGTACGGAATCACCGATCCTCTCTAATGCCCGCCTAATCACAAAACCATGTCCCAATACCCCCTTCTCTTCCGCGTCCGCCAGACCTTCGATTCCCAAACGGTCAATGACATCCCCAGCACTGTCGAAACAGAGCTCTCCCGGCTGGAACTGGGCCGGCGGATCAAGCAGGGTGAATCCGTCGCCATCACCTGCGGCAGCCGCGGAGTGGCAAACATTGCCATCATCATTAAAGCCGCGGTCGAGCACTTCAAAAGACTCGGCGCCAAGCCGTTCATCGTGCCGGCGATGGGGAGCCACGGCGGCGGCACAGCGGAAGGACAGCGCGAGCTGATTGAAGGCTACGGCGTGACCGAGGCGGCGATGGGCTGCCCGATTCGGGCCAGCATGGAGACGGTCGTCGTCTGCCAGGCTTCGGAAGGCTTTCCCGTCCATTTCGACAAGCACGCCTTCGGTGCCAACCACGTTCTGGTCGTCGGCCGCGTCAAGCCGCACACCGGGTTTGCCGGAGACATTGAAAGCGGCCTGATGAAGATGATGCTGATCGGCCTGGGGAAATTCGAAGGGGCCAAAATCTATCACCGGGCGATCATGAACTACAGCTTCGGGCAGATCATCCGCTCGGTCGCTCGCGAGGTTCTGTCCAAGTGCCGCATCGTCGCGGGCATCGGCGTTGTCGAAAACGCCTACGATCAAACGGCTCTTATCCGGGCCGTCGCTCCGCACGAGTTCGAAGAGCGGGAGAAAGAGCTGCTCGTCTTGGCCAAGGCCTGGATTCCCCGGCTGCCGTTCAAGACGGCCGACATCCTGCTGATCGACGAAATGGGGAAAAACATCAGCGGCACCGGTATGGACACCAACGTCATCGGCCGCAAGTACAACGACCACGCCGCCGTCGAAGGGGAATGGCCCAAGGTCAAGCGGCTCATCGTCCGCGGGCTGACGGAGGCGACGCACGGCAATGCCACCGGCATTGGCATGGCCGAGTTCTGCCGCACCCGCCTGGTGGAGGAGATGGACAAGAAGATCACGCGAATCAACTGCCTGACCGGCGGCCACCCCGTCGCCGCCATGATCCCGCTCGACTACCCCACCGACCGCGAAATCCTCGACGTCGCCTTCCCCACCATCGGCCTCACCGAGCCGCCGGACGCGAAGCTGATGTGGATCCACAACACGCTGGAAGTCTCCGAGGTCGAATGCTCTGCCGCGTATTACAACGAAGCCCGCGAGCGCCCCGACCTCACCATCCTCAAAGAGCCGCGGCCGATGCCGTTCGACGCCGCGGGGAATCTGCCGGACCACGTCTAAGTCAATACTTCCAAAGAAGTTGACCCCCAAGGATTTGAACCTTGACTAACTGATTCAGAGTCAGTCGTGCTACCATTACACTAGGGGTCAGGGCTGTCTTAAAATACGTTACGCCTTGGGCTTACGGCGGTCAAGGGCAGTGGCGGAACCACTGTCGGTGACGCACCCACCTCCCTGGGTTACGCCTTCTCGGGGGAAGACGGGGGATGATGCCGGCTCATCCATCCGCTAATCTGAGGAGCCCGGAAAGCTGCTGCGGGTTCAGCTTGCTGGGCAAGTTTTCAACCACCATTTATTACCCTCATCCAGAACAACTTTCTTCAGGAGCTGGCAATGTCGCAGAGCGTGAACTGGTCGATGGGCGTCGTTCTTATGGCCGCCGTGGCGGGAGCATTTTGGGCGGGTCAAACTGCCGGGGAGGAAAAAGTGATTGGGGATATCGCAAAGGGAGAACGTGTTTATGAGTTGCGGACCTATTACTGCCTGCCCGGCCGGCTGGAAGCTTTGCACAAGCGGTTCAAGGACCACACGCTGAAGCTGTTCGAGAAACACGGCATGAAAAACGAAATGTACTGGACCCCGACCGACCCCAAGCAAAAGGACCACGTGCTGATCTACGTCGTCTCCCACGACAGTGCCATCGCGGCCAAGAAATCCTGGGACGCCTTCCGCACCGATCCCGATTGGCACAAGGCCCGCGACGCCTCCGAAAAGGATGGCAAGATCGTCGAGAAAGTCGAAAGCGTCTATATGACCGCCACGGAATTCTCGCCGAAAAGATAGCTTCGCCAGGCGTTGGGAATGATCCTGAAAGTGCAAGCCACCAGCCCTTCAGGTCGCGGACGTGGTGCGGCTGAAGTGCCTTGTGGAGCGCCCGGCGGTTCTCGATCATGAAAGACTTGGTGCCGCTGGCTCAGTTGCGACCCGCATGGAGTGGCCCAGGCGCTCAATGAGATGCTGAGGAAGTAGCGCCCGCGGCCAGGGTGCCGACCGCCTGCTCAATAGCCCAAGGAGTCGAGCAGTTCCTCCAGCTTCTTGCCGGTCATGAACATATCGACCATTGCGGCACCGAGGATGTCCGCGCCGCTCGTGGTCTTGCCGGTAAGAGTCAGTTCCACGTTTTGGTGATTGCTGTCGAGGGTGCCGTCGGCGAGATCGGCCAGGAGCGCGGCGGCATATTCGTCCACGAAGTCCTGGCGGCGGAAGTGCAACGTCAGGTCCAGATCGCCGTCGTTGTCCAGATCGCTGAAGGAGCGATGCACCGCGGCCGAGCCGGAGAGCCGCAGCGTGGCCACATCCAAATTGGTGACCAAAAAACTGGGCGTGGATAGTATCGTGACTGGGAAGACGCCATTGCCATTGAGGTTGATCTGTCCCGGCCCGATTTGGAACGCGACGGCCTGGATATTGTTGACGACGAGATTGAAGCTGGCGATGGCCACGATGCCCGCCCCGTCGTCGCCGTAGATGGTCACAGTCTGGCTGCCGCCCGGAATCGTCGGCCATGACCAGCTCCAGGCGCCGTCGCCGGTGTCGATGACCGTGCCGACGGACGCTGAAAGGTCGACCGGATCGGCCGGATCGCTATACGTGCCGGTGTTGCTCGCCGTGACGCCGGCAATGACGGACACCGTGGCCTGGTCGGCAGCGCCGGTGGGCGCGACATTGTCGACCGTAACCGTGATCGAACTCAGGTCTTCGCCGCCATCACCATCGGTGACACGGACGTGGACCGTGTAACTGCCGTCGTCGGCGAACGTGTGCGTGGCCGAATTTCTGGCCTGCGGGCCGACTTCGAACACGCCGTTGTCGTCGAAATCGAACTCGTACATCAGCGGATCATCGCTGCCGGCGGGATCGCTGGCCGTGACGGACACCAGGACGGGGCTGCTTTCATCGACCGGGCCGTCGTTGCTGACCGAGTCGATGTAGGGATCGACATTTTCAACCGTGACCGTGGTCGAGCTCAGGTCTTCGCCGCCATCGCCGTCGGTGACACGGACGTTGACGAGGTAACTGCCGTCGTCGGCGAACGTGTGCGTGGCCGAATTTCCGGCCTGCGGGCCGACTTCGAACACGCCGTTGTTGTCGAAATCGAACTCGTACATCAGCGGGTCGTTGCTGCTGGCGGGATCGGTGGCAGCGACGGTCACCAGGACAGGACTGTTTTCATCGACCGGACCGTCGTTGCTGACCGAGGAGATGGCGGGAGCGGCATTCGTGATCTCAACCGTCGTCGTGACGATGCTGCTGATAGCTCCCAGGTTGTCGATCACGCGCAGGGCGATCGTTCGGCTGGAGAGACCATCGAGGACGGCGGCGCTGAAGGCTGGCGCGGCACCGGTGGCGTCCACGTTAAAGGTCGGATCGCCATAATCAAAGTCCCATTCATAGATTGCCACGGAGCCGTCGGGATCGCTGGAGCCGGCACCGTTGAGGCTGATGCTGCCCCCTTCAGGAACCGAGTACGGGCCGCCCGGGTTGGCGGTGGGCGGGTCGTTGGCATCGGCCAGCCGGTAGACGCGCCCAAGCGTAGCAGTCTCGCGAGCACCGACGTATAAGGCGCCATCCGGTCCGAACCGTAACGCGGACACATTGCCCGCGACCGCGTCGAGGACCACTGTGGACTCATCTGGATCAAAGGCGGCGGCGGCAGTGTCGTAGTAGTCGCCGTCGTGGTTGAGGTCTTCCAGGCGGAATACTTTCGTACCGCCGGAGATGTAAAGGACATCGTGGTCATCCAGCGCAAAGATTCTCTTGTTAACACTCGGGACGTTGGAGCCGATCAGAATGCGTGCCTCGCCAGCGTCGAGCGCATCGCCGTCGGCGTTGTTGTCGCGGAATTGCACGGTCTGATGAGGACCGGTGGAAGCGCCGATCGCCGCATGGCCGACCGTGTACCACCCGTCGGAGGTCATGTCGACATGGCTATTGTTGTCCCACAGGCCGTTGGGCAAGTTGCCGCCAGTCGCCCAGAGGGTCAACGCGCCAGTTTGGCTGACGCGGTAAATCCTGCCATCACTCCCCCCGCCGAAAACGGTGAAGTTCTGACAATCGCTGACCAGCATGAACTGTCCGTCCGGCGTGTAAGCGGCGCCGGTGGGCGTCGGGATCCCGAAGATGTTGAAGTTGGCGAACGTACTGATGACCAACGAGCCGGTGTTGTCCGAGACCCGAAACATCAGGTTCGGGCCGTCGTCCACCAGGTACATTTCATTGCCCCAGGCGCCGACCCCATTGCCGAAGATCAGGTTCTGCGGACGATCGACGCTGCCGATCGGGAACTGATACAACAAAGTTCCTTCGCTGGCGTCCGTGGCATCGTGGTCGTCATTGGCGTCGTTGAGCCGGTAAACCCGACGGACACTGTTGTCGGTGAAATACAAGTCGTCGCTGAATTGCCCGCCTTGGCCCAAGGCCATGTCCGTCGGTCCGTTGACGGCAGCGCCCGTGTAGGAAAAGTAGGTGGTGACTTCCAGGCCCGGCGCGGCGATGGCCAGAAGGCTGCGTGCTTCCAGGCGTTCGCCGTTCAGGCGGCGCGATGACCGCCGGCGCTGCGGCAAATTGCGACGGCGGCGGGGAGTTCCGAAAATGGAGAAGATCGGAAACATGGCTCAATCCTCTGGGGTGCTGGTGTGCGAAACCGCTTGTGCGAACATCGGTCTCTACTAAGAACAGCAACTTTTCCGCTCCCATGGTGACAAGAAAATGCCACAAATATCCGCGCCAGAGGAAGAAATTAGCGATTTGGCGGCCCGTTTACGGCTGGCTGGCCTGAGCGAGCTGCTTGGCCACGTCAGCCCAGAAGGCGCGGCAGGCGGCTTGCTCGTCACTTGCCAACTCGACAAGTGCTGCATCCTCACGCAGGCCGGCCAGATCGCGATCGCCTTGCCAATGGGCAAGAGTTTTGGCAATTGCCGTTCGCTGGGGTGCGTCGGCTGCCGAGAGATTTGCTTTGTGGGCGGCCAACTCGGCCTGGAGCCACTCGATCGCTTGCCGCCGCCAGCCGGCCCTCGCGGCCCCATCGAGCGGCGGAGCGTCGAGCCCCCGGCCGCAGCCGGCCAGCGCCGCGGCACAGGCGGCGTTGTATCGCTGGATCGATGCGGTCGGACTTGTCGCGCTCGGCTCGGCTGCCAGGGCTCGCTGCCAGAACATAGCGGCCTGCCCGAACTGCCGCTGGTAGTAACAAACCTGTGCAAATTCGCCCAGCTCCTGGGGCTTAATGACCGTCGGCTCTTCCGCCACCTGCGGCAGCCGGCGAGCCAACTCCACGAGTCGTTCCAATTCCGAAACCCAATGGGCTGATGGCTGTTGCCACTTCCTGGCACTCCCCAACTCGTGACCGCGGCGCAGGGCCGCGAGCGCCTCGTCGAACTGACCAAGATCACGGAGCGCCAGACCCAACCCGCACCAGGCTTCGGCATAGTTCGAGTCGATCCCAATCGCCGTGCGGAACTCCGCGACCGCCGCCGGCGTTTCGCCGATCCCTACTAATACCTCTCCCAGGTTGTTATGGGCCATGGCGAACTGGGGATCGTGCTTTATCGCGCTGCGAAGCGAGGCTATCGCGCCCACGGAATCGCCCCGCAGTTGTTGGACAACCCCCAGGTTGGTTTCAATCTGCGAGTTCTTGGGATCGAGGTTGAGTGCCTGGCGGTAGGCCGTGGCCGCACCCGCCAAGTCCCCCTTTCGATACAGGGCGATGCCCAGCGAGAAATGCGTCACGGGAAGATCTGGCGACACCGCTACCGCCTGGCGGCACTGGGCGATCGCTCCGTCCAGATCCCCCTGGGCCCACAGGATGTTGGCCAGGTTCGTATGACCTAATGCCAACTTTGGGTTGAGCTTGATCGCCTTCTGGTAGCAGAGCGCGGCCTCATCCACGCGGCCGGCTTGATGAAGATGGACCCCCAGATTGCAGAAGACCCCTGCATCATCGGGTCGCAGTGCGGCCGCCGCGGTGAAATATCGAACTGCCTCGTCGAGCTGCGGTGGATCCGATCCTGCCAGCGTGGAGCCCAGGTTGTGGTTGAGCCAGAAGTCATTCGCGTGGTGGATGAGCGAGCGCCGCAACAGGCGGATGGCCGACGCGCTGGCTTTTTCCCGCCAGAGCGCCCCCGCCAGGCGATCCAAAAGTCGAGGCGAGTACACACTCGGGTCGGCCTCGGCTGCGAGCGCTTCGAGTACTGCGCTGTCGCGCGCCGCCATGGCCGCCACGACCTTCTCTTCCCATGCGCCGGGACGAAGCTCCGCCAGTAGTTGCCCCAGCCAGGCGAGCTCATCGGGCTTTTCAGGCACCCCGCTGCGGACGCCATGCCACGAATACAAGGCCGCCAACAGTTGCTCACGTACGACCGCGGGCCGCGCGTCGATGAGCCGGCTGGCTGCGGCCGGTTCGATGGCGGCGGCGGGCACGCCATAATCACGAAAGGCCGCGGCATATTCCGGTAAACAATCGACCGTGGCGTAACCGGCACCTCCCCGCTCGATGTCGGACATGTGATACAAGATGTCGTCCAGGCGAGCCACCATCCGCCGGTCCTTTTCCTCGGCGTCGATTTCAACCCGTAACTTGGTCAGCCGCTCGCGCAGGTCTCGGTCGACCCGTGCGGTGTTGTCGGCCGCGGCGTGCTCGGCCTGCTCCAGCGCCTGCAGCGAGCTTGCCAGGAGTGCGTGCCACTCCGCCGGCTGATGCCGCAAGCGGGCCGCCTCCTTGGCCAGGGCGCTCGCCTCTGACCAGGACCGCTCGATGCCGCCGCGGATTTCCGCCGTCCGCGCCGCGCGCGACCGCTGATACCACAGTCCACCCGTGATGCCACCGGCCGTCAGGACCAAGAGTGCCACGGCCAGCGCCGCTTGGGCCGGCTGGCGGCGACACCAACGGACCAATTGTCCGGCGGGTCCAATCCGTCGCGCCAGGATCGGCCGGTGTTCCAAGTAGCGCCGTAAGTCATCGGCCATCGCTCCAGCCGTCTGATAACGGCGGCTGGGCTCCTTCGCCAAAGCCTTGAGACAGATCGTCTGCAAATCAGCGGGAATCGACGGCCGCAGGGCCCGCGGCGGCGGCGGTTCATCGTGCAAAATCTGCTGAAAGATGCTGACGCCACCGCCCGAAAATGGCAACCGGCCGGCGAGCGCTTCGTAGAGCAGCACACCCAGGCCATAGATGTCGCTGCGGGCATCGACGGCGTCGTGCTGGCCGCGGACTTGCTCCGGAGCCATGTAGGCTGGCGTCCCCAGCAAGTCCCCCTCCTGAGTCAGCTGCGACGTGCTGCCGGTCTGTCGGGCCAGGCCAAAATCGGCCAGCATCGGCTCCCCGTCCTGATCCATCAGCACGTTGGCCGGCTTCACGTCGCGGTGAATGATGCCGCACTGGTGGGCGTAGTCCAACGCCTCGGCCACGCGAGCGACAAACTGTGCGATCTGCCGAGGCGCGGGGGTTGTCTCCTGGAGCAAGCACGCCAGCGTTGGTCCGGGAACGTATTCATAAACGATGAACGTGCCCCCTTGATCGGCCACGACTTCGTGGATCGAGACGATCGCCGGGTGGTGGAGCCGGGCGGCGCTTTGGGCTTCGCGGACGACGCGTTCGCGGAGCAGCTCGTCGTCGAAGAATTCCGCCCGCGGAACCTTGATCGCCACGTCGCGCCGCAATTGCGGATCCCAAGCGAGATACACCCTGGCGAACGCCCCGCGCCCCAATTCCTCGCGCAGCTCATATCGGCCGAGACGTCTGCCCGGAGCCGGCTCGTCGTGGCGGGGCTGCTGGTGCTGGGACTTGCCCGCGTCAGGTCCGGTTTCGTCGCGACGGCCCCAGGTTTCTTTCAGTTCCCTTTGGCGATCGGGAAATCGGGAAACCAGCTCCTCCCAGGTGGGGCCCTGACCGCAATCGCGCCGCGCCCGAATCTCCTCGTGGAGCAGGTCGCGCGGAAATTGGCCCCGCTCGCAAAGCTCCGGATAGCGGGCCAGGTAATCCTCCGCCAGCGCTCGGCGGCCGCTCCGCCAGCGGCACTCCAGGTCGATCTTGATCAGCTCCGCGAGCAGATATGGCCGGTGCGGCGACTCTTTTCCAACGAGGAATTCATCCAGCGCGGGCTCTCCAGGCCGCTGCCAGGCCGCTTCGAAATCCTGCAAAAGCTGCTCGTGCTGGAGCCAGCTATGTCGCACGCCCAAATGCTGGTCGTCAACCATGGTGCACTCCCCAGCGCTGGCACGCCGACGACTGCACGTTGCTCAGCACCCGCTGCACGGTCCGCTTGGAAACTCCCACCTGGCCGGCGATCTCGTCCAGCGGCTCCCCCCGCAGCCGTCGCGTCACGATCTCCTGGTACGACGCGGGAAGATCGGCCAGCAACTGTTCTAGCAAGTCGCACATGACCGCTACGTCCTCCGGCCCCGGCTCGACGTCGCGCGGAACCACGCCGGCCAGGACCGAATCGGAAGCGGCTGCTTCGCGGCGCACGTCGCGGCGGTTGCGGAGATGGTGCTTGATCGTGTTATTCACCTTGTGCAGAGTCATCACGATCAGCAGCCGCCAGATGTCGAGCGACTCGGCAAACGAGAACTCGTCCTGCCGCAAGCGGGTGAAAAAGCTGCGATAGACCGACTGCACGATGTCCTCGGGATCGACCCGCCCCCGAAGCCGTTCGGGGAGCTTGCGGCGGACGACCTGGAGCAACTTTTGCGTATAGCGCTCGACGACCTGCAGTTCGTCCGCGGGCAATCCGTTCACGAGGTGGTCGCTGGAAGCGGACATAACGCCGACGGACAGAGGAATGAGCGGCCCTGAATCACCCCAATCTTGGGCCAGTTCAGCAAGGGCTTGTGGCGATACCCTCCAGTATACTTGGTCGCCTATTGCTGGAAGCCTACCCCACTTTCATGCTGCCTTTACGTGCCACTCCTCGATTGCCGCATCGACCTGGCGAATCTCGGCAGCGGTGAGGTGATAGAGCTGATAGACCAGTTCATCGATTTTGCGGTCGATTTCGTGGGGTAGGCTTTCAGCCTGCCCCGATAGGATTCTAGGGCAGGTTGGAAGCCTACCCCACGAAGCTAACTCCGCGAGGCGAGCGACGATTTCTTTTTCAGACTGTTGCGGCACTCGTATCGGCAGTTGCTCCAATTGCCCCTTGTTCATCGCCAGGTAGCCGCCGGCCAGCTTCTTGGCGGCAAAGCGTTCACGAAACAGAAACGACATCAGCCGCGAGTTGAGGAGGGCGAGTAAATAATACGGATTGTCCAGCGGTTCGGCGGCGGCGTAGACTTGGACGCCGAGGGCCAGACCCTGCTCGTCGCAGGCCGCTTCTATCCGACGGGACATCCCAGCGATGACGATTTTGGGATTGGCGTAGAGCCGCTTCTTGAGCGGCGAAATGCTGGTGGAATTCAAGTCCAGTAGCGGCTGGCGGAACTTGCGCTGCATGTAGCGGACGTGGCCCAGGCGGATGGAGTAGCGGTCGATGTTGCCGCTGACGATGAAGGGATGGAGACGCTGTTCGGAGGACTCGTCAACACCAGCCTCTTGGAGCAACTCTGCCATGTGACCGGCGGTGTAGCCGGAGGCTCCGCTATGCAGCCTCGCCCGCTGGCCGAGTGGCTGGGTGGGAACGCGGGATTCGAGATCAAGCGTGCGATGCAGCGCGATGGACCGCGGCGAGAGGAGCGATTGCGGCATCAGCCGATAGGACTTGAGGTCATTGAGCTCTGAGGGGGAGGCAATTTCCCGCACGCGCACCGCATGATTCCTGGCGGCCCGCTCATTCTGAAAGATCAGAATCTGCGGGTAGACCTCCGCCTCCGCGAAGACGTTGATGCCGGACAAGTCCACAATGTCGTGCAGGGTTGTCTTGCTCAGCAGCATTTCCCGCAGCGGACGGGCATAGTCGAGACCGGACCACTTGTTGGGGACAATCATGCCGCAAACGCCGCCGGGCCGGAGCAGTTGCAACGATCGCTCCAGAAAGAGGACGTATAGATCGAAGTTGCCGCGGGCGGATTTGAAACGAGTTCTCAAGTCCTGGCGATGCGCCGGCGAAGTGGACTTAGAAAGCTCTCGGATGTTGACGTAAGGGGGATTACCGAGGATGAGGTCGAAGGGAGGGGGAGAGAAAGAATTCGAGAGGAAGTCGGTGCAGAGGAGCTGAAGAGAAAGAGGATTAAGAGCCGCTTTTGCCGCAGCGATCGCTGCGGGATCGACATCCACTCCTATCATCCCAGATCCGGGGATTTGAGCCTGGGCTTCGACGAGGAATGCTCCCGCCCCGCAGGAAGGGTCGAGAATACGGAGGGGAGACACTGTTGGCCTTGCATCCGCCAGAATATCCAGCGACCGCCGCACCATCCAGCGGACGATTTCCGGCGGTGTGTAGTAAACCCCTTTCGCTCGTTTCTGCCGCCGCGCAAGCAGCGGCTCATCGCGGGGCGGAGAGAAGCGGAGGATGTGAGATTCACGCGACATGTGGGTAAGCCAAGGAGGTCGCCAAATGCGGTGAGCTGGGCCACGAAAAGCACAAAGAGGCACAGAACAATGACAAGGAATTCAGGAGTTCTTTTCGTGCCTTTTCGCGTTTTTCGTGGCCATCTCGTTCTGGTGTGATGAGCGGACTGCGGATGGTAGTCGCGGCTGGCGGGGCTCACAAGCGAAATTGCTCATGGCGTCTGGTATCAATTGCCGATAAGGCGACCACGTTTGGTTCCCATCCCCACGGATTCGCTAGCACCATGTCGCTCACTGCCTTATTGCCGGCTGCGATTCCTGGGCTAGCGGTGCTGTCGGCGGGCGTGGCGCGAGTTGCGGCTAGTGGACTGTCGTTTGCGGCGATGTTGGCGGATCCGGCGGAAACATTGCCGACGGCCGCTATCTCTCCCAGCAAGCCAGACCTTCCCGCAGAGTTGCAGAAAGAGCTCGAGCAGTTTGCGGCGATGCTCAAGGAACGTCTGGGGGGGATGGGAAAATCGCTTTCGGGACCCGTGGAGCTTTCGGCGGATGTACTGGGTGGGATTGAGGCCCGCGGCGAGGAGCAAGACTCACGGGCAGTCGAGCAGCTTTTGGCACAAGACCAGGAATTGTCCTCGGCGTTCTGGCAGCTCGCCAGCGCATTCAACCAGGCCACGGATCAGATAGACGCGGCTGGGCTTTCGCTGCCGTGGGATGTAGCGGGTGCGGCGCGCGGCATAAAGATGGTGGTAGGCGAGAGTGGGGCAACTCTGGTGTATCCGTTTGGTTCTACTGCTTAGCGTACAAACCCTGCACCGAAGGCGGGCTAGCATGCTGCATGGCTTCCCTGGTGGCGATCGGACGTCTTTGGGCTTAGAGCTCCGTCATCAACACCAATCGGCATCCTCACTCTCGCCAGTGTAGGGGGCACATTTTGGAGCGACCGGCATGGCACGGAAGTATTCGCCGTGGTGTGCCTGCTGGGATTTCCAACTTTGGGCTTGTTGCTCGCGGTGGCACTATTCGTTGCCGCCCGCCGCACCGATAGCCTCTTTTGTTGGAGTCCACGTCCCAGCCTGTCGACGCTCACTCCTGGTCCTTCGGCACGACTGCGATCCGCACCCGTTCGGCGATGCCGAGCACCGGTTTTCCGCTGGGGAACTCGGAGGCGGAAGCCCAGTGCTCGACGACCATCCACAGGCCGACCGGAGTCCAACGTTCGACCCGGTCATCCTCGAAGGTGATTACGAACGCACCATCCTGGGACGCTCCCTTGCCGCTGGAGGTCCGGAGTGGTTCGACAACCGAGGCCGATCCATCCTCCCGAATCTCACACGCTTCCATGACCCCATTGGTGAATTCAAGACTCCACCGTCCAACAGGCACTGCGGCAGTAGCAAGTTCTTGGCTTTGGGCTGGCTGATCTGCCGGCGTTCTATTGGCAACCCGGAACGGGTGCAACCCATAGGTGTTGATGAACTTCGTCAGGTTCGGGCTCGGCTGGCGGGCTTCTTCCGCGGTGACAAGAGCGTTGCGGAAGCGGCCCATCTTCAGATAGAGCTGATAGTCGGCGGGGATGGGCTGTCCCAAATCGCCGAAGTCGCTGCGGCCAGCGAGGAAGCGTTCGCGGGCGGGGGAGTTCGGCACTAACTCGACCCAGCGGCCGTCAGAAATTTCGGATTTGCGGAGCTTGCCGAGCAAGTCTCGCTGCTCGTCGCTGATGAGTTCGATGCGGCCCACCATGACCCGCTCCGTTTTGGGATTGCCGGAGATGGCGAGCGGCAAATAGAAGTCGGTCCACTGCCGCGGTACCAGATAAAAAACACGCAGGCCGGCACTTTCAAAATACGACCACTGCCACGTGGAAAGCAGAGCCGTCGCTTCGTCGGCAAACAGGCCGTCTTCCACCAGCGCGGCGTGCATTTCGGCTTCCAGCTTGGGGCGGTTCTGGCGGCTGAAGTCGGCTGCTTCGAACTGGCAGCTTCCCTTGCCGAGGAGCTGCTTCTGGTCGCCGCTGACCGTGAAGCCGTCTATCCGGCGATAGGCCATTGCACCGTCCTGCCGCACCTGCGTGACCCACAATGGCGGCACGGCGGCGGTCTCTTTGCCGAGCGGCACCGCGGCGAAATTGCCGAAGACGCTCAGCACGTGACTGCCGCGGTCCATGGTGATGCGCAGCGGAGCCTTGAGATTTCCCACGCCCCGATAGAAGAGGTACTTCTCGCTCTCGCCGTCGGTATTCGTCACGTTGGCGGCCCCCACTTTCCGGGGCGCGAGCCAGACCCGTTCTTTAGTCTCCGGCCCCGCGGCATCCGTACCCACTTTCAAATCATTCCACGTCAGGCTGCCAACGGTTTCCGGTGTGAGCTTGCCGAAGTCGAATGAGCCCGTTTCCAATTGCGGCGCGCTGAAAACGGCGTGCGGATAAAACTGCGTCAGCCAGCCGCCGCGGAATTTCACATTCACATCAACGGGGAACGAGTCGGCAGCTCCCTTCGGCGGATAGAAATAAATCACCGGTGTTTCCAGACGCATCGTCACCAGCGGATGGGCGCGGGGGGCACCCTTCATCCGGTACTCCCAGTGCGTGCTGGTCAGGACCGGCGAAGCGAGCAGCGCGGGGTTCACATCATGCACAAAACGGGGGACCGGCTCGTCGTCGACGTTAATGCCGGAAAGTTCGCGGCCATCGTCGTCTTGAAGCGAGGTGAAAGTTCCCCATTCATGCACTAATAGGCCGTCATTTTCCTTTCCCAGGGACAAGGATTGAGGACACAACATCGTTACCGCGGCCAGCGCGGCCAGTAGCGTCAGAAAAGTTTTGGCTCGCATGACATGACTCCTTGAATTGCGTAAAGGGTCGAACGCTTCATCACCGCCATGCTGAATTAAACCCTGGAATTGATAACCGGAATAATTGTTAATAGACTAAATCATGTTGTAAATTTTTGTATTTATTCTCCCCTCACCCCATCATCCCACCACCCCCACATCGGCGCTCATGTCTGCTCCCACATTTCCCTCCCTCTCCACCGACCAACTCGCGGCGTTCGTCGAGCTTGCCCGTCAGGGGAGCCTCCGCACCGCGGCAGAATCATTGTTCATTACCGAGCAAGGGATCCGCAGCCGCCTGATTGCCCTCGAAGAGCGGCTGGGAGTCGAACTATATCGCAAAAGCCGCGGGATGCGGAAAACCACTCCTCTGACTGCCCAGGGAAAACGCTTGCTGCCGCACGCCATTGCCTTTCTGGAGCGGGCCACGGAACTGCGCGATTTGTTCGAGGCGGAGGAAGCGGCCCAGGAAGTGGACGTTGTCGCCAGCCAATACCTCATTGCCTACTCGCTCATCGACGTCGTCCGCCGCTTCCATGCCGAGAATCCGCTGATTCACGTGCGGCTCAGTTCTCGCACCGAGTTGGAGATTGAAGAAGCCCTGCGCGGATCGCTGGAATTTCACTTCGGCGTGGCGGCTCCGTATGAGTCGTCGCCGGACCTGGAGTACCACCACCTCTTCGCCATGGATTGGTCGGTCATCGCGCCACCGGGCCATCCGCTGCTCATGCGCCGCCGGCTCCGCCTTGCAGACCTGCAGAAACAGCCTCTGATTTTTTATGAACGGGGCTCCACCGGCCGGCAACACGTCGTGGAAGCATTCCAACACTTGGGACTGGTTCCCCATGTGGAACTGGAAGCGACGAACACCGACCTCATCGTCCGCATGGTGGAAGCGGGACTGGGCATCGGCATCGTTCCGCTGCACGAATCGGGGGAAGTCACCCGCGGCCGAAAAGTGGAAGCCCGCAGCCTGGGCAAACAGGTCCGTCCAATTTTCAGCGGCGTACTGCTCCGCAAGGGAGAAAGCGTATCTCGCGCCTCCGCCACATTTTTGAAATTCTTGGGACTGGCCAGCAAGTAGACATTGGGCGATTCCTGCCCGAATTCAGCGACTTCCGCTAGTGATTAAACACAAACTCGGGCGTGTTGAGCAGCGCCCAAAGCAGGTCTTCCGTCGCCTGGCGGCGAGTGGCTGGTGTGCTTTCCCCCGCAGCGGCGAAGACTTGCTTGCCAATCTCGCGTTCCTCTGCACTCGGCAGCCGGCCGTAACAAAGGAGGTAGATCTCCTCGGCGATGTGCTCGGGGGATTTGGTCGAGGCAGCCAGCCCGGCGGCGCGCCCTTCGTCGGCCGTGACTTTGCGATAGATGTCGGGTCCATTCATCAGATGCAGCACCTGCGTGACGGCCCCCTCGCTGATTCGTTCGCACGGCGGGTCTTGATTCGGGTCCGGCCGGCCAAAGGTGTCCAGGAACAGCGAATCGATCCGGTGGGTCCAAAGCTGGCTGGCACGGGAACCCTGCGGCATCGCCTCATATTTTTCCTCAACGCCGGTGATATCGCAAACCGCATCGGCCAGCACTTCCGCCCGCATCCGGGTCCGGTAGCGGCGGGAATAGTTGCGCGTGTCGGGAATGTTTTCCTTGGTCGGTTTGGAACTGAGTGAGTAGACGTGCGACGTGGCAATGTGCCTGAGCAGTTTCTTGAGGTCGAATTTGTCGTCGCGGAATTGTTTGGCTAGCGCGGCCATGAGGACCGGGTTCGACGGCGGATTCGTCGCCCGCAGATCGTCCACCGGCTCGACGATGCCGCGCCCCATCAGGTCGGCCCAGACCCGATTGACCATGACTTGAGGGAAGTAGTCGTTTCCAGGGAAGGTGATCCAGTCGGCGAGTGCCTCGCGGGGATCCGTGGCATCGTCCAGCTTGAGCGGCTCGCCGAACAGCGGACGGGGCGGCATGACCGCTTTGGTCAGCGGATGCAGAACCTGGCCTTGTTTGGCAATGGTGATGATCTCCTCTCCGCCGGAAATGGGTGCCGAAATGCCGGTTCCCTTATGCCCCACGCGGGCGAAGAACGCCGCGAAGCTATAGAAGTCGTCCTGCCCCCATTTTTCAAACGGGTGGTGATGGCACTTGGCACAGTCCAGGCGGATGCCGAGGAACAACTGGCTCACCAGGGTTGTGATTTCCTCCGGCTGGCGGCGGTCGCGGAACATCACCGCCGCGCCATTTTTCCAAGTGCTTCCCTGGGCGGTGATCAGCTCGCGAGCGAACTGGTCAAGCGGTTTGTTTTGGCGAAAGCTGTCGCGAATCCATTGGTCGTAGTTGAAGACCGCCTTGATGCCGACGTGGTACGGGTTGGGGCGGAGCAAGTCGGCCCATTTGTTGGCCCAATGGTCGGCGAACTCCGGCCGCAGGAGCAGCGAGTCCACTAGCCGCTCCCGTTTTCCGCTGCTGGTGTCGCCAAGGAACACCCGGACTTCCTCTGGCGTCGGTAAGCGACCGATCAGATCGACATGCACTCGGCGGAGGAACGTGGCGTCGTCGCACGGTTCGGAGGGAGTGATACTCATCGACTGCAGCTTTGTCCAAACGTGTTCGTCGATGAAGTTCTTTCGTGGCAATTTGGCATAGGCGTCGGCGGGAACCTGACCCGGCATGGGGATGGCCACGTTGCAGGTCGCGATGATGTACATGTAGCGGGCCATCAGAGTTGCTTCGCCGGGGAGTGGGCCGGCAGAAATCAGACCCGCCTTATCGACCGTCACAATCGCCGCCTCGCTGGACTGAAACGCGGTTTGTGCGGTAACGTCGCGAGAACTGCCGTCAGAATACTGGGCAGTGATTCTGATCTGCCGCTGCTCTTTGGGCTTGAGGACCGCATCCTTGGGATCTAGCGTCACACCGACCAGCTTCGGCTCCTGGGGCAATCGTCGGCTCGCGCCTTGTTCAATCCAGCGGCGCAGCGTTTCGTAATCCGCGGAGCCCGGGCCGAGCCGCTGGCCTCCGCCATGCGGCACAATCGCCGCGCCCTTGAGCAAGAGCAAGCTCTTCTCCGGCGAAGCGGGAAACACTCGTCTGCCGCGGGCATTCTGCGTCAGAGCTGCGTGGTCGAAGTCCGGATCGAAGCAGAGCAGCGAAAGCTGAAAGCCGTTCTGCCCACGAGACTTTCCATGACAAGCCCCCGCGCTGCACCCTTGCGCCACCAGAATCGGCTGCACATCCAGCTCAAAACTGACGGGCTTTTCGGCGGCGGCGCAGGGCAGTATTCCGACTGCGAGTGTAAGGCTGCACCCGAGGACCAGCAACCACGAACGATATTGCATTGGGGCGAGCATGCTTCAAGCGATGGCGGGAGGACTCAGGTGGGAACCAAGGCGAGAAATGATTCTCACCTTGGCCGATTAATTCTAGCAGCGACCAGCACAAATCGCCAGTTACGATTTTTTTGCGGGCGACTTAGTCGCCGCCTTCTCCGCTTGCGGTTTCGCGACAGCCGAGTTGACAACTTTCGGCATTGCCAGGTCCAATTTCTTTTGCAACTCCACGGGGTCGTTGGTGGAACGGGCGTGCGAGAAGAGATCGGGAACGATGAGGTAGTTGCCATCTTGGGCCGCCTGGGCGACGGCCGGCCAAAGAATCTTGGCCAGAGGCGGATGGTCCTCGCTCCACTTCAACCAGGCAAATTCGTCCTTGTTGTTCCGGGCATCGAGGTACTTCATCAAGAGCTCGGCGTCTCCCGTGGCCCAAGTGCCGCGGAAGCGAATGAGGCTCAGCAAGTGCCACGTATTTGAATTGCACTTCGTCGCATCGGGGACAATGTACCCTTGCTTGATGATGTACAGTTCCACGATACCCGTATCGGTGCGGCGGTCGATGCTGCTGATCTGGATGCCGAGGAAGGGGATTTCGCGAAAGGCATAGCCGCGGCGTTCAAACGTGAACGGGCAAAACTCTGTTCCCATCACGTTTCCGAAAATCATCGTGGCTACATATCCCACGAGCAGCAGGGCGAGAGTCCCCACAATCGTCAGCACAATCGTTGGCGTCCAGCTCCGCGAACCCGCTCGAGCGGCGGTACCGCGAGGTGCAGCCGTGGCGGAGGTTGACATGCGTTTTCCTCAAGATCGTCAGTCGTGAGCGTACAGTCCTTCTGAATTGTCGCTGGAAGAGAGCTGGGACGCAATCGCTCGGGCGCGCCACCCGTTATCGCGCTGGGCGGTATTTCGTAGATTAGAGCCAGCTCTCACCCCTTACCGGCACCACACCTTGTCCGCCTCACCAACCAACCAACCCGCCCGCCCCCCAGAGCCTTCCAACTGGGCCCTGATCCGGCGGATGTTGGCGCTGGGGTTGCATTACAAGTGGGGCTGTGTCCGCCTGCTCGTCTTGCAAGGGTTGCTGTTGATGACGGCGCTCACCGTGCTGCGGCTGACCGGCCTGGGGATCGACCTCGTCCATCACTTCGCTGATCCCGAAAAGGTGAAGTCCCCGGTAATTCCCTTCGGCCTCAGCCTGCCGTCGGAATGGTCCCCACTTGGACAAGTCGCCCTGGTCGCCGGGCTCATTCTGCTCGTAGAGCTAATTCGTGGCGGGCTCAATTACACCAACGCCCTTTGCGCTGGCTATTTGATTCATACGCGAATCGTCGTGGACCTGCGGGCGAAAGTCTACGACAAACTGCAGCGGCTGAGCTTCAGCTTCTTTGATACCAACGCCACTGGCACGATCATCAACCGCGTAACCAGCGACGTACAGGGAGTGCGGGCGTTCGTTGACGGTGTACTGATTCAGCTCGTCATTCTGGTCATTTCCTTTCTCTGTTATCTGACGGCCATGCTCAGCGTGCACCCCCGGCTTACCATCGCCTGCCTCGCCACCACGCCGCTGATGTGGCTGGTGACGGCCATCTTCTCGCGGATGGTCCGCCCGATGTACGACCGCAATCGCGAACTGGTCGACAAGGTCATCTTGCGCCTGGCGGAATCCATCCAGGGGGTACAGGTCATCAAAGGCTTCGGCCGCGAAAAAGAGGAAATTGACCGCTTCGCCCACGACAACGGCGAAGTCAAAGACCAACAGCGGGGAATCTTCTGGCGGGTCAGTCTGTTCACTCCCGTCATCGGTTGGATGACGCAGATCAACCTGGTCATTCTGCTCGCCTTCGGCGGCTACCTCGTGACGAAGGGAGAGCTGGCCCTCGGCTCAGGCATCTTTTTCTTTGCCGGCCTGCTCCAGCAGTTCTCCAGCCAAGTCGCCAACCTCACCAACATCGCCAACAGCGTCCAGCAGAGCTTGTCCGGTGCTCGCCGCGTGTTTGAAATCCTGGATGCCCCGGAGGCCATCACATCTCCCGCCCATCCGACTCGCTTGCCGCGGGCGAGTGGACAGGTCGATTTCGAGGAGGTCTGGTTCGAATACACCGCGGGGAAGCCCGTGCTCAAGGAAGTCTCGTTCCAAGTGAAACCCGGCCAGCGCGTGGCCATCCTCGGCGCGACTGGAGCGGGCAAGAGCACGCTCCTCAGCTTGCTCTGCCGCTTTTATGATCCGACTCAAGGCCGCATTCTCATCGATGGCATTGATCTGCGGCAGATCGATCTGGTGGACCTCCGCCGCAACATCGGCATGGTCTTTCAAGAGAGCTTCATGTTCAGCAACTCCGTCGCCGCCAACATCGCGTACGGCCAGCCGGAGGCGACCTTGGAACAAGTGCAGCGGGCCGCCCGCATCGCCGCCGCCCACGACTTTATCGCCCAGTTGCCGCACGGCTATGACTCGGTCCTCGGCGAAGGGGGACTCGATCTCTCCGGCGGACAGCGTCAACGGCTGGCGATTGCCCGGGCGGTCCTCCTCGACCCGGCGATTCTGCTGCTAGATGATCCGGCGGCCGCCATCGATCCGCATACCGAGCACGAAATCCTCGACGCCATGCAGCGGGCAATGCTCGGCCGCACCACCTTTGTCGTCGCCCACCGTCTCAGCACACTCCGCCAATGCGACCTGGTCATCGTTCTCGACAACGGCCGCATCAGCCAGGTTGGCACCCACGAGAAGCTGATGGAAGAGGACGGGCACTATCGGGAGGCGGCCCTCTCGCAGTGCGCCGCATAGTAACAAGACGCCCCTAAGCTGACCACCTTGACCAAGGGGAGACGAGGAGGATTGCATCATGAGACAATTCGCATTGGTCCTGCTGGGTTTGCTCGCACTGGCACCCTTTCGGATGTCAGGCGCTGAGGATTGGCCCCATTGGCGCGGAGCCCAGCGCAGCGGCATCGTGCGAGAAGACTCAGGCTGGAAAGCAGGCAAATGGCCGGTGGGCGCCGCTCTGTGGGGAAAGAATGTCGGCAAGGGAGGGACATCGCCGCTTGTTGTTGGCGGCCGGCTTTACGGCCTGGGATATGCCGAGGGAAAGGACACGGTTTATTGCCTGGATGCGACGACCGGCAAGGAAGTTTGGTCGGTGCAGTACGACTGCCCGCAATACGGCCGCTTCAAGACGGGGGATGAAGGGCTCTACTCCGGTCCAAGTTCCACGCCAGAGTTTGATCCAGAGACTGGCTGTCTTTACACGCTCAGCACGGACGGCGATTTGAATTGCTGGGACACGCAAGACAAGGGCCGCAAGGTTTGGGGAATCAACCTCTATGACAAGTACGACGTCCCGCAGCGTCCGAAGATCGGGCGACAGGCGTTGCGCGATTATGGCTACACATCTTCACCGCTAATTCAAGGCGACTCCCTCCTGGTGGAAGTCGGCAGCGAACTCGGCAACTTGATTGCCCTTTCCCGAAAAACTGGGAAACAACTCTGGACATCGGAGAACAAAGATCCCGCCGGCCACAACGCGGGCCCGGTCCCGATGACCGTCGAAGGGGTGCCGTGTGCTGCCACCCTCACCAGTCGGCATCTGCATGTGACGCGCCTGGACAAGGGGAACGAGGGGAAGACCATTGCCGAGTACATTTGGGAGACCGATTTCACCAACAACATCGCCAGCCCCGCCGTCCACGAAAACTTCGTGCTCATTACTTCGGCCTATAACCACAACGCTCTCTGCAAACTCAAGATCGAATTGACCGGTGCAACTAAGGTCTGGGAAACCCCACATCCTTCCAAGATTTGTACCCCCGTCATCTACAACGGTCACATTTACTGGTCTTGGCGAACGCTTAAGTGCCTGGATTGGGAAACCGGAAAGCTGCAATGGGAAGGGGGCAAGTTTGGCGACGCCGGCTCCTGCCTCATCACCAGCGACAGCCGTCTGATTGTCTGGGGAGGGAGCGGCAAGCTGGGCCTCGTCGACACCGCCGACCAATCCCCTAAAAGCTACCGTGAGCTGTCCCTTCAAGACGGCCTCGCCGCCACCGACGCCTGGCCCCACGTCGTCCTTTCCGGCGGCCGACTCTTCTGCAAGGACTGGCACGGCAATCTCAAGTGCTACGCCCTAAAATAGGCCGCGACTCCATCGCGAGCTATCAGAGCGGCGACACGAAATGATCGTCACCGAGCTGCGGCGACTGATCGCCCGAATCCGCGATTTGGGCCTGAAAATCCGCTGTTTGCTGCCTGGCGCGGGCATAGCTCTTCCACCGAGAATCGCGACCGCTATCGCACTCGTTTTGGCATCGAAACCAGCTACCGCCAACTGCGGCAAGCGAGGATCTACACCTGCACCCGCGATCCGCAACTGAGGCTGCTGTTCATCGCCGTCGCGTTGCTGCTCCGCAACTTGTGGGTCTGGATTCACAAAACGATCCTCGGCGTCGTCGCCCTACTCCATGACGGCTCAATACCTAACAACAACTTGGAACTACTGAAAATCGTCATTACCGCAGATACCTCCCTCCATTCACATCCAGCACCGCTCCATTCACGAACTTGCCCGCGTCGCTCACGAGAAACAACACTGCCGACGCGACTTCTTGCGCGGTGCCGTTGCGGCTGAGAGGGGTTTCTTGGCGATATTGGGCCAACCGCTCGGGAGTAGTGAATTGCTCGTGATGCCGCGTTTCAATCACACCGGGCATAATGGCATTCGTACGGATCGCCGGAGCTAGCTCGCGGGCCAGCGTGCGGGTAAAGACTTGCAGGCCTCCTTTCGCCGCCGCATATGCACCCGCGCCGTTCGCTCCTCCGGTTTGCACCGAGAGGGACAGGTTGTTGACGATGGCCCCGTTGCCGCTGGCCCGCAGATGGGGAATCGCCCGCTGCGTGACGAGAAACGCCGAAGTCAGATTCACGGCCAGCGCCTGGTTCCAGATCTCCAGCGAGCAGACCTCAATCTTGGCCCGCTCCACCACCGAACCCGTGTTATTCACCAGGATATCCAGCCGACCTCCGGCGGCGATGGCATCATCGACCAGCTTGCGGGCTTGCTCGGGTGCTGCCAGATCCGCGGCAAATATCCACCCTTCGCCGCCGCTCTTACGAATCTCCGCGAGAGCTTCTTCCGCGCCGCCGCGACTCTGGTGGCAATGCAGCACAACCTTGGCTCCAGCTCCCGCCAACACTTGGGCAATCGCCCGCCCAATGCCAACGCCAGCTCCGGTCACGAGAGCAACGCGCCCTGACAAATCAAATTGGTTACTTAGCGCCATTCATTCGCCATTCGCCATTCGCGGCAGCGCGCTTCCCCGCGGCTGCTTTTCCACGTAGTACCAGAAGCCTGCCGCGGCCACCAGGATACCAAGGCTGATCCATTGCGAAATCGTCAAGTCTGTACCGAACTGGCCGGGTTCGTCAGTGCGAATAGACTCCAACAAGTACCGAGAGATGGGATGAACGGTAATGAGCAGCGCGAAGATTTCTCCATCCTTTCGCCGGAACGGATAGAGCACCCACAGGAGCAGCGCCAACAGCCCCGCATCCAGGGCCGAGTAGAGCTGGGTGGGATGAATGGGCAGACTGCGGCCCGGCCAATTCTCGCGAATGATTCTGCGCACGTCGCCGGTCGAGGTGGTCAGCTCCACGGATTTTCCGGAGAGTCCCAGGGCAACCTTGGCGTCATCAATTGTCTGGACTTCCTTGCCATTAATGTGCGTTAGGATGTCTCCCCGCTTCACGCCTCCTCGCTCTGCCGCGGCACCCGGTTTCACGCGCTGGACAAATGCCCGGCCGCCGTCGGTTTCGCCAATCGTCATTCCATAGAGCTGTCCCAATTCATGCTGCCGTTCATACGGCGGGCTGTCGTTCAGGTACCAGGCGGCCCGCGGCGGAAAAGTCACTGCCACCGGCCAGGTGCATTCCCCACCGTAGCAGCAGCCGTTGAGGAAGCAGCCGATGCGGCCCAGGGCTCCCCCCAGAATCATGCTCGGGGCGATGATGTCCAGCGTCGCCAACAGCGGCAGCCCCCGGCGGATGATGTAATAAACGCCGACAGGCACACTCGCCAGCACGGCTCCATAGACGACGAGCCCCCCTTTGGTGACGTCCACGAAGGAAATCAACATGGCGCGAACGTCTCCTCCACGCAGGAAATCGCCATCGCTTTCGATGATGTTCTGCACGATAAAGAACAGGCGGGCCCCAATGATGCCGGGAAAGATCATCCACATCGCCAGAGAGATCATCACCTCGGGGTCGATCCCCATCCGCCAGGCCCGATACATCCCCAGCCCGACACTGACCACCATCGCCACCATCATCATCACCCCAAAGCCGCGGATGGGAATTCCCACGGGCATGAACTTGTCGGGCTGACCGGGGATCGGCGCGAGTTCCATCATGTTCGGCAGCAGCACGGCGATGACCAGGGCGATGACTCCCAGAAACGGCAAGTAGCTTGCCGTCTCCTTGTTCCAGCCTTGCTTGCGAATCAGCCAGCCCATGATGCCGGCGCTCAGAACCACCCAGGCCAGCAGCAGCCAGCCCAGGCCCATGACGGGCACGCCGTTCCAGTCATACGGGATATAGAACAGGGTCGAACGCACGGTTCATCCTTGAGCAGGGTCGTCTTGCGGCGATCCAGTCGGAGCAGTCAGCAGGCAATTGTCAATCAGCCGGGTGGTTCCGACATAGGCCGCAATGAGGGCGACGGCCGGACCGTCTAGGCGGGCAAGGTCCGATAGTGTCATTGGATCCGCAATCGTCGCATAATCCACTCGCTCAATCCCGGCCGCTCGCAACGTGTTTTGCATCTGTAGCTTGAGCTCTGTCGCATCTCGCTCGCCGCGGCCAACTGCTTCCTGAAGGCTCGTCAAGGCTCGCGACACAGCCAATACTTGCTGCCGTTCTCTGGGGGAAAGATAGCGGTTGCGGCTGCTCATCGCCAGACCATCCGGCTCGCGGATGATGGGGCAGACAACGACCTGCACTGGCAAGTTCAAATCCGCGGCCATCCGCTGAATCACGAGCGCTTGCTGAAAGTCTTTTTGGCCAAAGTAGGCCCTGTCCGCGGGGATGATGTTGAACAGCTTCAGTACGACCGTGGCCACGCCCTGAAAATGACCTGGTCGGCAAACTCCTTCCAGCGGCTGAGCGACTTGCGGCGGCGCAATGTAGGTGGAGGCATCTGGCGGATACATCTCGTCCCGGCTTGGGACGAAAACCAGGTCGCAATTGGCCGTGGCCAGCAATTGCAAATCCGCTTCGAGCGTCCGCGGATACTTGGAAAAATCTTCGTGCGGAGCAAACTGAGTCGGGTTCACAAAAATGGTCGCCACCGCCACGTCGCACTCACTCTTGGCCCGCCGGACCAGACTCAAATGCCCCTCATGCAGCGCCCCCATCGTCGGAACCAGGCCCACGGTCTTCCCCGTCCTTTGTAACTCGCGCACGGCGGCCCGCAATTCGGAAATTGTCGAAATCACGCGAGGAGAGGCCACAACTTTTTTCTACTCCATCGCTTGCATGGCGGCTAGGACCTCGCGCTCGACGCGCTCACGATCCTCGGCGGGGAGCCAAAGAGCGGGCGGACAGTCTGCGCGGCGGCAGAATTGGCGCATTCTGCTGTAGAACTCTGTGTGTAATGCCGAATGCCCTGGCTTAATTTCAAAGACGAACTCCGTTGCCACAGATGCGGGACGGCTATCGTTTGCCAAGATCCACCAGTGAACAGGATCTTCCAAAATGATCACGAGACGTGGTTGAACAATTTCTCGTCGAACTGTTTCCCACAGACACATCGTGTTCGCCGCCTCTGGATGCGACGCCAACAGACATTCGAATTGGACAAACAACTGGTCGAACCAGAAGTCACTGATGCGCCAGATTCTCTCCGTTCTCCAATTGGAGCGCTCGATTTCTCGTGAGAGGCGACGCAGGTGATCTAGCGGCGGCAATCGCTCCTTGGCTGGTTCCCACAATATTTGGCATTCCACTTCGAGCTCGATGCGCGATAGTTCGTCACGAAGTGTAAGAACATCTGATTTCGAAATCGCAATGTACTTGGCTGAGGTATCGAGGTTATGGCGAAGTGTTGCCACGCTCCACCCATTCACCGGCCACACCATCTCTCCCGCAATCTCCGCCGCCGGCTCCAGGACAAACCGCCGGTAGCACATCCGAGGGTGTGGCAACTCCAAAGTTGGCGTCTTCCTCTCCACTAGGTCATAGAGCAGCAAATCAAGATCGATCACCCGCGGCCCCCACCGCTCCTCCCGCACGCGGCCAATCTGGTGCTCAATCGCCAGCAAACGGGCCAGCAGCTCTTCCGGCGAAAGCGTAGTTTCCAGCCGGGCAGCGGCGTTGAGAAACTCACCCTGACCTTCCGGCCCTCCTGCCGGCTGGCTCTGGCGAAAGCTGCTGACGGCTTCGACTCGAATATTCGGCTCGGCTTTCAGCAGCGCGACCGCCTTTTCCAACGCAGCGGCCCGGTCGCCAAGATTTGAGCCAAGTCCAAGAAGTGCAGTCGCCATGACCGCATTATAGAGCACGTAGCCACACGCGGCCCGCGTGTCGGCTTCCGCTTGACCTTTGAAGCCTACACGCGGGCCGCGTGCGGCTACGAGGCAGAAAATGGGGCCGGAAGAGAGTCCATTCTTCCGGTCCCCAATCAACCCCTCCGCGCGAGTCCTGCGCGGGTTTCAAAAAGGCGGGGGGGCCTCCGTTCCTCGACATGCGCCCGTCCGACGTTGGTCGCCGACTGTCGCTCCACGTTCAGTCGCCGCCCCCAATTGCCTTGAATAGCAAATTTCTCCGCAGTACCCAGCGGTTCCTCCGCCTCGTACACTGCGGCGTCTTCTTGGTTCCGTTCCTTTGCGAAAAGTGTTCTTGCCTCGACTGCTGACTGCGCGCAACTTGAGCGCAGAATTTTTTGACGCTAATCCCGACTTGGCGAAAGCAGAAAGCTCCGCGAAAGTATTTGCCGGCCTCTCCGGCGCGATGTAGGTGTTCTGAACCGAACCGAAACTTTTTCCAAGCTTGTTGTCCGATGAATCTCGGCTCACTCGTTCCTATGGCGTCTGACCGTCAAAAGGTACGAATGTTTTTTGCTTCGTTCGCCAGCGACAAGCACCACGTTCATCAACAAGGGGCTATTGTGCGAAGCTCGCGTGAATTGTCAAGCAAGGCATCGCAAAGATTTTTTGCGGTGATAGCATCTCTTTTCGACAGCCGAGAATTTTGCCCATCTGCGTATTGACAAATGAAGGCGACTCTCTCTCTTCGCTTGGAGTGATGGCGTTGTCGCAACAACATGACTATGCACAGATGACAACGTTGACTCAATATATTCGTTGTTCAATACACAACACTATTCGACGTACTAACAAATACAAAATGATTGAGAATGCCGCCGCGCGGGCGCCGAGAGTCAGGGTCGCGAGCGCCGCTCACTTGAGCTAAAATATCAGGCACCGATGCCGTTCTGGATGCTTCCCGAGAACACTTGTGAAATACCGCCTCCTTCCAACTCAGCTCATGCTTTGCGCCGGCCTGGTTCTGCCAGCCATTGCCTGGTGTGACGAAGGGGAGGACTTCTTCGAGCAGCAGATTCGGCCCCTCCTGGCCAGCAAGTGCGCCGAGTGTCATGGCCCGGAAGAGCCGGAGAACGGCCTGCGGCTAACCTCCCGCGAAGAACTTCTGAAGGGTGGAAAGTCCGGTCCGGCGGCGGTGGAAAAGAAATCGGCAGAGAGCTTGCTGATTCAGGCGGTGACGCGGCAGGGGAAGCTGAAGATGCCGCCGGATAACAAGCTGCGCGATGACGAAGTCGTCGCATTGCGGAAATGGGTGGATCTCGGGCTCCCTTGGCCGAGCACGCCCGGACAGTCCGTAAAACCCAAGGGGGAAATGATTGTCACCGCCGCCGATCGACAGCATTGGTCGTTCCGCCCCATCGTTTCACCATCACTGCCGCAACTGCGCAGCTCATCCTGGCCTCGCCAGCCGTTGGATGCTTTTGTGCTTGCCAAACTTGAAGCTCAATCGCTGGCCCCCGCGCCCCAGGCGGAAAAGCCAGCACTCCTGCGACGTCTGTATTACGACCTCATCGGCCTGCCGCCCAATTGGGACGACGTGCGGGAATTCACCGCCGATGCTTCCCCAGATGCTCTCGAGCGGCAGGCCGATCGGCTGCTGGCGTCCCCCCGCCATGGCGAGCGGTGGGGCCGGCACTGGCTGGACGTGGCCCGCTTCGCCGACACCAAGGACGGCGTACTGATGTACGGCGACGACCGGGTCCGCCCCTACGCTTACACCTACCGCGATTACGTTGTGAGGGCGCTCAACACCGACACGCCCTTCGATCAGTTCGTGCAGGACCAACTCGCGGCTGATCTCATCGAGCCGAAGGTGGAACGCTGGCGGCTCTCCGCACTGGGACTGCTCACACTCGGCCGGCAGTACGACAACAACATTCACGACGTCATCGATGACCAGATCGATACCGTCTCCCGCGGCTTCCTCGGCATGACGGTGGCGTGCGCCCGTTGCCACGATCACAAGTACGATCCAATTCCGACCGCCGACTATTATTCTCTTTACGGCGTCTTCGCCAGCAGCGAATCGCCCCAAGAGCTGCCGCTCGTGGCAGACCCGAAAGAGGTTCCCGGCGGGGAGGACTTCGAAAAACAGGTTGGCCCCAAGCGAGTGGAATTACAGAAGCTTCTCGATGAGCAATACACGTTGCTGGCCGAGACGGCGCGGGCTCGGATTGGCGATTACCTGTTGCATGTCGCCACCAAGGAGCCCGACCCGCTGGAGACAGCCATCTTCTTCCTTTCGCTCAATCCCGAAGACCTGCGGCCGCCAATGATTGCTCGCTGGCGGCACTACCTGGAAAAACGCAGCCAGCCGGAGGATCCCGTGCTCGGGCCTTGGCGAGAGTTCATGCAAATTGCGGGGATGTCCGATGGCTATGCGAAAGAGTCTGCGGCCGTCTTGGAAAAGTGGAAGCTGCGGCCGGAGGGAATCGGCAAGGGGGAGCTGAACCCATTGGTCAAGGAAGCGCTGCTCAAGGGTCCGCTCGCCAGCAAGGCCGACGTTGCCCGGGCCTACGGCAGCGTGCTCAAGCGGGTTTACGACGAATCAAAGGGGGCGGCCACGGCTTCTCCGCCGCCGGATGCCGCCGCCCGAGCGCAGCTTTTGCAAATGGTGACTAGCCAGGAGAGTCCCGCCTATTTTCCCCGCAGCCACTCCTGGAAATACATGTCCCGCCAGCCGAAAGATGCCTTTGGAGCCAAGGCACAGGAGATTGACCGTCTGGCGGTGCAATCGAAAAACACGCCGCCACGGGCGATGGTCGTTTACGATGCGCCGCAGCCTGTCGACCCCTGCATTTTCGTACGGGGCAATTCTTCCCAGCGGGGAAAGAACGTGCCACGGCAGTTCCTGGCGGTCCTTTCGCCTAGTGAGCGGAAACCGTTCACCGGCATCAGCGGCCGGCTGGATTTGGCGAAGGCGATTGCTTCACCGGAAAATCCGCTCACCAGCCGCGTGATTGTGAACCGGATCTGGATGCATCATTTTGGCGAGCCGCTGGTATCGACGCCGAGCGATTTTGGCAGAAGAAGCACGCCGCCGGTTCAAGCGGAGCTTCTTGACTATCTGGCGTTTCGCTTAGCGCACGAAGGCTGGTCGCTGAAGAAGCTGCACCGCTGGATCGTGTCCTCCGCTGTCTGGCAACAGTCGTCGATTTCTCCGCCGGAAATGAATGCAGTCGCCAAGGCGAAGGATCCGGAGAATCGAATGCTGTGGAAAATGCCCCGGCGGCGGCTGGAATTTGAGGCGATGCGCGACACGCTCTTGGCGGTTTCGGGCCGGTTGACTCATCGCGGCGGTGGACGGCCGGTGGATATCACTGACCCGCAGGGCCACTTGCGCACGATTTATAGCCTGGTGGACCGACAGAGTTTGCCCGGCGTGTTCCGCGCGTTTGACTTTGCCTCGCCCGATCAGTCGGTCGAGCGACGGCCCCGGACCATGGTTCCGCAGCAAGCGCTATTCTCCATGAATTCGCCGTTCATCGTGGAGCAAGCTCGCTCGATTGCCAGCCTGCCGGAAATCGCCGTGATTGCCGACCCCGCCGCTCGCGTCACCGCCCTTTTTCAAACGGTGCTTAGCCGGCAACCCAATCCAGAGCAGTTATCGCTGGCCCTGAAATTTGTTGCTTCACCCTCCGATGCCGAGTCGAAACTCAGCCCCTGGGAAGAGTTGACCCAGGTGCTGCTCTGTGCGAATGAATTGATGTACTTGGACTAAGGATGTCATATGCGAAGTCTTTCTCGCCGCCAGATGCTCACCCAGCTCGGTACCGGCCTGGGTATGGCCGGACTTGCCGGCCTCATGTGCGACCACGCCGCCGCCGCGCCCAGCAGCATCTCGCCCCTGGCCGCCCGACTTCCGCATTATGCACCGAAGGTGAAGCACGTCATCCATATCTATCTCAACGGTGGGCCTTCGCAGGTCGATACCTTTGATCCCAAGCCCATCCTCGCCAAGTACGACGGCCAGCCTTTGCCCGCGGGAAACTTGACGACAGAGCGGCATACCGGGGCGGCGATGGGTTCGCCCTTCAAATTCGCCAAGCGGGGCGAGAGCGGGATTGAAATCAGCGAGATATTTGAGAAAACCGCCGCCCACGCGGATAGCCTCTGCTTGATCCGCTCGATGCACGCCAATACCCCCAATCACGAGCAGTCCATGCGCCTGATGAACTGCGGCGACGAACGGCTGTCGCGGCCGAGTCTGGGGGCGTGGATTACCTACGGCCTGGGGAGTGAGAACGAAAACCTTCCCGGCTTCATCGCGATGTGTCCCGGGCTGCCAGTGGCGGATGTCTCCAATTGGCGGTCGTCGTTTCTGCCGGGCGTGTATCAAGGAACTCATCTCGATACTCGCAAAACCAAAATCGACGAGCTGATCGAAAACATCAAAGGCACCGAAGTCAGCAAGCGGGACCAGCGGCGGCAACTGGACTTGCTCGCTGTGCTCAACCGGCAGCATCAGGAAGAGCGAGCCGACGAGCCGGAGTTGGAAGCCCGCATCCAGGCCTTCGAGCTTGCCTACCGCATGCAGGCCGAAGCGACCGACGCCTTCGACGTCACCCGCGAGCCGGCCCAGATCAAAGCCGCCTACGGCGATACGGTCCACGGCCGGCAATTGCTGATGGCGCGGCGGCTGATAGAGAGGGGGGTCCGCATCGTGCAGTGCTACCACGGCGACGTGCAGCCCTGGGACAGCCACAACGATTTGGCTAAGGGGCACCGCGACCTGGCCGCGCAAATTGACGGCCCCATCGCCGCCCTGCTCACCGATCTCAAGCAGCGGGGACTGTTTGAGGAAACGCTCGTCATCTGCGGCGGCGAATTCGGACGCACTCCCGCCGTCGAGCTTGTCAACGGCAAGCCCGGCGGCGGACGCGATCACAACCACTGGGGCTTCACGGTCTGGCTCGCCGGTGGCGGCATCAAAGGGGGTCTGGCCTTCGGCACGACTGACGAGTTCGGCTATCGAGCGGTGGAAAACCCCGTGCATGTCCACGACTTGCACGCCACCATCCTGCATCTCCTCGGCTTCGACCACACCCGGCTCACCTACCGCCACGCCGGCCGCGACTTCCGCCTGACGGATGTGCATGGACATGTGGTGCGGGATATTCTGGCATAGCCGTTTGCGATTTAGCCGCGCAGCCCCGTTTGCCGCATCAGCCGGTCGGTCGCCTGATAGGCTTCCGTGACCCACTCCGCAATCTTGTCCGGCTGAGGGGAATACTCCAACTCGATGGAAATCGCACCGTCGATGCCGAGCGACTTGATCTCGCGCAGATATGGCTCAAAAGGGACGACGCCGCGGCCTGGGGGCAGGTCGCCGTGCCGTTTGCCGTCGCAGTCGGAGATGTGGACGTGAATTGCCTTTCCTTTCAGGCGGCGGAGCTCTTCGGCGGGTACTTTCGCCAGGCAGAGATGGGAAATGTCGATATTCGCCCGCACGGCCTCGTGGTTGCAGTCGTCCAGGAAGCGGACCATAGTATCGACGCTGTTGACCAGCGATAAATGGAACGGTTCGAGCTCCAGGGCAATTTGCACACCCAGGTCGGCCGCATAGTCGCCGAGAATCCGGCAACTTTCCACTCCCATCCGCCACTGCTCCGCGGGCGGAATGACTTCCTGATTCCAGATATATTCTCCCAGCACCAGCAGCACATTTTTGGCCTGATACTCGTGCGCCAGGTCCAGATACTTCTTCACCCGTTCGATATGGAACCGCTGCACGCTGGGATTGAAGTCAATCAGGCCCACCGCCACGCAGGCGATGGAAACAATCGGCAAATCCAGCCGGTCGCACTCATCCTTGATCAACCGCCGCTCGCGGACGCCGATATCCAGCGGGTCTACGAAAATATCAATCGAGTCAAAGCCGATCTCTTTCGTCTTGCGGAGGCCGTACACCGTTGGCTGATTGGCTTGGACCCAGGCGGAGTTGATGAGGCCGAGTTGCATGGGGAAGGCCGGGACTGGGGACTAGGGGCTCGGGGCTGGGGAAGAAGGGATTATCTCTTGTCGGATGTGGCGAAAGCAAGAAGGAGGGAACCACCAAGGCACAAAGGCACCAAGGAAACCTCAGCGTCCCAGGGACAACGATCGCCAATTCGCAATCCTCCCTGCTGACGGGTAGAATACGAATCGCCTGAGGGAGCGAATTCTCGCTCCTCGCCGCGTGTGGACTGGGGTGGGCCGAAGCAGTATGGAAAGTACGCCAAAACTCCCAACGGATGCCTTCCGGACGTGGCTAGTGACGCTCGCACCGGTCGCCGCGGTGTTCCTGCTGGATGTTTTTGCCCCGCCACTATTCTCCGTGGGAGTGCTCTACATCGTCGCCGTTTGGGGAGCAACTCTCCATCGCCTCGCCAATCCGCTGATGGCCGTGGCCGCGGTCTGCTCCCTCCTGTTGTTTGTGGCGCCTTGGCTGCACGGATTTCCGGCCGATCAAAGCGTGCTGATAGTTGTCAGCCGCATTGCCATTTTGTTAGGCGTTTGGATTTCCGCCTCGGCGGGGATTTGGCTCAACCGCAAGCAGGCCGAGCGGGAGGGAAGGATTCTTTTATTGGAACTGGAGTTGGCGGCTCGCTCCGACGAAGTGGTCGAGACCAGGACCAGCCTGGTCACGGAAATCCAGGAACGCCAGCGGGTCGTTTCGGAACGGGACCGTTTCTTTGAAGCGTCCCTCGACATGCTGTGTCTGGCCAGTACCAGCGGCCGTTTCCTCCGGGTCAATCCGGCGTTTGAACGGATCCTCGGGTTCTCGGCGGAAGAATTGCTGGCGACCCCCTTCATCGAGCTGATTCATCCCGACGACCGGGCCTCCACTCAAGCCGAAATCACAGCGATTCAACAGGGCCGGGACACGATCCAATTCGAAAACCGCTTTCGCCGTCGGGACGGTTCGTTCTGCTGGATGCTCTGGTCATGTCCGGCCGTTCGTCCCGGCGAAGAGGTTCTGTATGGCGTTGCCAAAGACATTACGGAGCGGAAGCAATCCGAGGAGCGTTTTCGCATGGTGGTGGAGGCAGCCCCCCACGCGATGGTAATGATCAACGACCAGCGCTTGATCACCTTGGTCAACAGCCAAACGGAGCGACTATTCGGCTACCGTCGCGACGAACTGATTGGCGAGCCCATCGAAATCCTGGTGCCCGACCGTTTTCGTCCCGATCATCCAAAAAATGTCGAAGGGTTTTTCAAAGAACCTCAATCACGGCGGATGGGAGCGGGGCGGGATCTCTTTGGCCGAAAGAAAGATGGAATCGAAGTTCCCATCGAAATTGGCCTGAACCCGATCACCACCGGAGAGGGAAACTTTGTCCTCGCTTCCATCATCGACATCACCCAGCGCAAACAGTCCGAAGCAGCCCTCCGGGAGAGCGAGCGCCGCAATCGCCTGATTGTCGACGGCGCCTATGACGGTTTTGTCGGCATGGACCAGACGGGGCTGATCCGCGACTGGAACCCGCAGGCGGAAAAGATCTTCGGCTGGAGCCGGCAGGAGGCGCTCGGGCGGCCGTTGGCGGAAACGATCATCCCCCCCCGTTACCGCGAAGCTCACGGACGGGGGCTGGCCAGGTTCCTGGAAACAGGAGAGGGACCGATCCTCAACCAGCGAATCGAAATCGCTGCCCGCCACCGGAGCGGCCGCGAATTTCCCGTGTTGCTTACCATCTCGGCCATTCGCCTTGAGGACGGTTATCTCTTTGGTGCGTTCGTACAGGACATCAGCCAATCCCAGCAGGCTGCCCAGCGCCGCGAAGTGCAGTACTCGATCGCCCGCATCCTTGTGGAAGCGAACACTCTGGACGAAACCGCGGCTTTAATTCTCCAGGCAATTTGCGAGGGGCTGGAGTGGGACCTGGGGGCCATGTGGCGCGTCGACAGCCAGCAAATGGTGCTCCGCTGCGTCGGCGTCTGGAAGCGGCCGGGTGTGGAGATGCTTGAGTTCGAACGCGTGACGCGGCAGACACTCTTTCCACCGGGAATCGGGCTTCCCGGCCGAGTTTGGACGAGCGGTCAGCCATGCTGGATCGAAGATGTGACTCAGGACGGGAATTTTCCCCGTGCGCCGTTTGCCGCCGCGGAGGGGCTGCATGGCGCGTTTGCCGTTCCCATTGCCCTCCCTGGTAACGTGGTGGGGATTATCGAGTTTTTCAGCCACCAAATCCGCCAGCCGGACCCGGACCTGTTGCAGTTGTTTGCCGCCATCGGCAGCCAGATGGGCCTGTTTTTCGAACGACAACGAGTGGCTCAGGAGCTCCGCGCGGCCAAGGACGTCGCCGAAGCGGCGAACCGGGCCAAGAGCGAATTCCTG
>SXGT01731973.1_pt1 | contig 37993 bp, 24 predicted proteins | sample 3176221 | NCBI WGS metagenome assembly SXGT01 (sample SAMN11356862, study PRJNA531348) | freshwater metagenome | isolation source: freshwater sample F1-120 | place: China: Fuxian Lake, Yuxi | collected 2017-12-25 | reverse complement strand
AGCTTGATAACGGCCTGTCGATCATCGCGGAACTCAATCCATCGGTTCACAGCGTGGCGATCGGGTTTTACGTGCGAACAGGATCGCGCGATGAAACAGCTGCGGTTTCGGGAGTCAGTCACTTCCTGGAGCACATGGTCTTCAAAGGGACCGAGCGACTTTCCGCCTGGGACGTGAACCGCAAGTTTGACGATATCGGTGCCAAGTACAACGCCTCGACGAGCGAAGAAACGACGCTGTTTTACGGTGCCGTCCTGCCGGAGTATCTGCCCGATATTTTCTCCCTGCTGTCTGATATTTTGTTTCCGTCGCTGCGGGATGATGACTTCAATATGGAGAAGAAGGTTATTCTCGAAGAGATTGGCATGTATGACGATATGCCATCGTTCAAGGCCTATGATCTCGCCATGCGTCACCACTTCGGCGACCATCCGCTCAGTCAAAGCGTGCTCGGTTCTGTTGAGAGCATCCAGAATCTGACAGCTCAGCAGATGCGCGAGTACCATGCTGCCCGCTATCACACAGGCAATATCACGCTCGTCGTGACAGGCAACACAACCTGGGACGAAGTTCGGAAACTGGCAGAGACATACTGCGCAAAGTGGCCCGGCGGAATGGGACTTCTCGATCGCCAAGAAGCCAAGCCAACGGGCGGGAAGTATTTCATCACGCAACCGGACAGCCTCCAGCAGCACATGATGTTCATGACACCTGCGCCGCCGGTTTCGTTGACGCCGTTGGATTTTGCGGCAGAGATTCTCTCTGTCGTCGTCGGGGATGACTCTGGAAGTCGGCTGTTCTGGGATCTAGTCGATCCGGGTCATGCAGAGTCTGCCGATCTGGGCTATCACGAATACCTCGACTGCGGGTCGTACATGCTGTACTTCTGCAGTGAACCCGGGCAGGTCGGGGATAATCTGAAACGAATTGAAGAGATCTTTGCTGATGTGAATGCGAATGGTGTGACCGAAGAAGAGCTGACGCAGGCTCGCAATAAGATCTCGTCGCGTGTCGTGATGAAGAGCGAGCGGCCGATGGGCCGACTGTCGTCGCTGGGACACGCGTGGCTTTACCGAAGGGAATATCGAACTGTTGACCAGGATCTGCAGACAATTAAGCAGATTTCTCCTGACGATATTCGAGCACTGCTGAATCAGTATCCGCTGGGCTTCACAACGCTGGGCGGGGTTGGACCACTGAGTGAATTGATCGTTTCGTAATGCGTTGATGCGAATGGGCCTACGCGTTAAGAGCTGGAAAATCGCTGAAATCAGTACCGGATGCGGGACCGATTTTGATGATCCTTCGTGGCGCTCATTTTAAGGAACATGTGCTTGATTGAAGAGCAATTCCTTACTCGGAGAAAGTGTGGGCTAGGTTTGAGAGTGTTTTCCACCTACCGGAATATCCCTCTACGACCTTACTCCCATGGCCAGCCATACCAAGCTCAATCTGTCTGATCTGCAACCCGGAATCATTCTTCCAGCTGCTATCTTCGATGGCGGAAATTCGCAGTTGCTTCTGCTGGGTAAAGGGACGCGGATTACCGCCCAGAACCTGCAGAGGTTATCGGATCGTGGGATCTCTTCGTTCTTCATCGATTCGAGTGTTTCGCATGTCCTCGGACGTGGGGAGACTCGGGCTGCGAAGCCGAAAGCTGAGGCAAATCGGAATGGCACGACTGTTCGTGCTCCCTTGATGTCGCGGATTTCAAAGCCATTGCAGACAGCGTACAGTCCTGACACGACCAGGAAAATCGAAGCCAGGAGCAAAGATCAAACCGAGAAACTGGGGAAGGTTTACAAGTCACTTCAGGGACATGAAAAAGTCCATGGAGCAGCGGTCAAATCGATTTCAGTCGATTCTGTCGAAGATATGGTCATCGACATGGATCTGTATGTGAAACTCGCGATCCACCCCAAAGCCAACGAGCCTTTGCATCAGCATTGTCTGCGAGTCAGTCAACTGGCGATGTCGATCGCGACCGTGATGGGGTTTTCGCAGGATGATGTGATCAACCTGGGGATTGGGTGTCTGATTTCTCGGGCCGGGATTAACGAGACAATCGGCGAACTGATGCTGTCGAATCGTCGCTTGTCAGAAATTGAAATGCTGGAAGTCAGGAAAATCCCTACGCGAACATTTGCGTTGCTGGAAGCCGTACCGGACATTCCGTTTATTGCCAAACAGGTCGCTTTTCAGATTTTTGAACGGTTCAATGGGACCGGCTATCCACGAGGCCGTTCAGGAGCACAGCTGCATCCGATGGCGAGAATTGCCTCCCTGGCGGATGTGTATGTGGCGATGACGTCGCATCGTCCTCACCGTGCGGCATTCACACCTTACAAAGCAATTGAAGTCCTGCTCCGTCAGGCTAGAGAAGGGCTGTTTGATCCGCAGACATTACGAGGTCTTTTGCAGACAGTCAGCCTGTTTCCTCTCGGATCCATTGTCCTGCTGAGCAATGATACTTACGCCCGGGTGTTGAGGAATTCCCCAGAGGCTTATGATCGTCCGACTGTGCAGGTGATTTGCAGAGTCGATGGCGGGATTGCCAGTGAATCGATTGTTGATCTGGCCCATTATGACCTGTTGCGGATCGTTCGGGCCATTGATGAGCGAGAGGTGGTACCGTTTGAATTGAGTTTGATGTCCACGTTGCATCGTCTGGAATCAGAACCTGTCGCCGCTGCGGATAACGAAGATCTGGAGTGGTCAGCCTGGGAGAGTTCCAACGAGAGTGATGCATCAAAATCGGTGAACATTGCTTGAGCGGCAAGTCCGCGTGTCTGGCTTCTGGCAACATGTCTGCGGACACCCTATAATCCTGACTCATTGTCTTCGAACACTTTGCAGTCGATGGAAACGCGGATTCATGGGTTGGTTTGATAAATTGAAGCAGGGTCTGGTCAAGACCCAAAAGATTCTCAACACCGATGTACGGGACCTGTTCCGTAACGGTGAGATCATGAACGAGACCCATCTGGAAAGCTTCGAAGGTCGGCTGATCCAGACAGATATGGGCGTGAAAGCGGTCGATGCGATCATCGAAGAATTGCGCAAGAAGCATCTGGGACGAACTGTCCAGCTTGATGCGATCTGGGATACCGTCAAAGGCAAACTCAAGGAACTGCTCAAAAGCGGTAAGGCTGAGAAATGGGACCTCGAAGATCCGCTTTCTCCACTTCACCTGAATCCGAATGGTTTGACTGTGATTCTGGTCGCTGGTGTGAATGGGGCCGGAAAGACGACCTCGATTGCCAAGCTTGCCAACCTGCTGACAAAGTCGGGAAAGAAAGTCGTTCTTGCTGCCGGGGATACTTTCCGTGCAGCGGCAGTTGAGCAGTTGACTCTCTGGAGCAAGCGACTGGGTTGCGAGATCGTGACGAAGCCTCCTGGAACGGATCCAGCCAGTGTGGCGTATGCGGGCTGTGAACTGGCGCTGGAGATAAATGCCGACGTTCTGATCATCGATACGGCTGGCCGTTTGCAGACGCAGAAGAACCTGATGCAGGAACTTGAGAAGATTCACCGTATTATCGCCAAGAAAGTTCCAGATGCTCCGCATGAAAGTCTGATGGTCCTCGATGCGACGACTGGCCAGAATGGCCTCAGTCAGGCTCAGAACTTCTCAGAGATTGTGAAGTGCACGGGAATTGTGCTCGCCAAGCTGGATGGGACCGCCAAGGGGGGCGTGACGGTCGCGATCCGTCAGACCATGGATATTCCGGTCAAATACATTGGGGTTGGTGAGCAGATTGATGATCTGCAGTTGTTCGATGCGGACCGCTTCGTTGACGCACTGTTCGCGATTAACTGATCAGATTGAAGATGACGAGTTATTACCGCATGTCGGCTTGGGTGACGTGCGGATTCATTGGTGAGCAGGTTCGCCAAGTGCTCGCTGGGTGTGGTCGATCGGTTGCTTTGTCTTGAGTAGTTGTTCGCGCTACGTGACATTCCACGTGGAAGTGGTGTTAATCTGTAACGATTTCACGCATTGTAATTGCTGATGCTCACAGCTGATCAGAGTTTGGGTTAGCGGGATTAAAACGCTTGCCAGTTGGATGAGGGCCGTTCCGATATTGCCATGTAGTTGTTTAGGTCTGATCGCGCTCAACGCAACAGATGTGACCTAAATCAGGAAAATCAGGGCGTCGGACGTACGTCGGCAGTCAATCCTCACTACTCAACATAGTCGGGGTCTGTTGGTACTCCGGTGTGTGACGCCGAGTATCGATTGAACCAAGATCAAGGAGTGTATCATGGTCAGATTTAACGGTTTGCGAGCATATAGCAAGACTCTCGGAGTCTACATGCTCACTCTCGGAATGAGCTTTCTGGGAGGTTCTGCCGCTTTCGCTGGTGACTGCACGACGGGATGCACCACATCCGGCGGACCGAACTGCTGCGAATGCGAGCAAGTTTTCAAGAATGCTGGCTGTAGGCTGACAGACGACCTCGCTCGTCTGACTGCTGAATGCTGCAACTCAGCCCCAAGCTGCGTTGAAGAATCTTGCGTCGAAGACCCATGCGTTGGCGATGGCTGCACCGACAGCTGCCCAACATGCATGTGGAACACTGGTGATCCATGGAAACTGGTCAACCACGACACGCTGAACATTGGCGGATTTACGTCCTTCGGTTATGTCAGCAAACCAGACTTCACGTTCAATCAGCCTGGCGATCAAAGCAAGCTGAACCTGAACCAGTTCTATCTGTACGCTGAAAAAGTTGCTGACGGCAGCAAAGGTCTGGACTGGGGTTTCCGTTTTGACGCTGTCTACGGTACCGATGGTTCTGCCACCCAGTCGTATGGTAACCGACCTGGTACTTGGGACTACCAAAACGGCTACGATCACGGTATCTATGCCTTTGCTCTGCCACAGGCTTATGCCGAAATCGCCTCCGGTGATCTGTCTGTTAAAGTCGGTCACTTCTACACACTGCTGGGTTATGAAGTCGTTCCAGCCACTGGTAACTTCTTCATGACACACGCCTTCACGATGTATAACTCTGAAGCGTTCACCCACACCGGTGCTCTGGCTACCTATGCAGTCAACGATAACCTGACTGTTTACGGCGGTTGGACAGCTGGTTGGGATACCGGTTTTGACCGTTACCTCGGCGGGTCAAGCTTCCTGGGTGGATTCACCTATGGCCTGACCGATTCACTCTCCCTCACCTATATCACCACCTTCGGCGATCTGGGATGGTTTGACCAGGGTTATACCCACTCGATCGTTGCGACCTATGACGCAACGGACAAACTGCAGTTCGTTGGTCAATCCGACCTTGTTACTCGTGCTGATGGCGTTCAGAACTACGGCACCAACGGTTATGCCTTCTACACAATCAACGATTGTGTCAAACTCGGGTCTAACTTCGAGTGGTGGCAGAACGGTAACGACGATGATGTTTACATGACCCGTCTGGGCGTGAACATCAAACCACACGCTAACGTCACCATTCGTCCAGAATGGCGTTATCAGTGGAACTACGGTGCTCCAAACGGCGTTGTCGCTGTTGATGATGACGAAGCCTCAATCTTCGGTATCGACACCGTTATCACGTTCTAATCTGACCTGATTGAACGACTGCGATTTTCCTGAGACTGTTGCTCTCCACGAGGGAGCAACAGTTTTTTTGTGCGCTCTGTGCAGACTTGAGAAGTGGATCATGTCTGCCATAGCATGAGTCTATGGACAACATACCTGCGATGATGCGACGACATGCGTTGGAGATTGCCCGAGCCGGGATCGCGGCGGTCGATCCAGCCCGACTGGTGAGGAATGTCGTGCATGTGACGGGACGCTGTCTTTCGATTTGCGGCGAAACGTACGACACCGATCGTATTCAGAAGCTGATTGTCATCGGAGCGGGAAAAGCATCTGCGGGGATGGCGGAAGGGTTTGAAGCGGCGCTCGATGGGACGGATGCTTTTGAGAAGCTGGTTGGGCAGGTTCAGATTCCGGAAGGAATCGAGGCAGTTTTGAAGAGGATCGTCCCGCTGGCAGTCAGGCCGGTGGGAGTCAATGAGCCGACAGAGAGGGCGGTGGAAGCAACTCAGAAGGGAGTCGAGTTGATCGCCAGCGGGGGAGAAGATGACCTCGTTGTTGTGCTACTGTCTGGGGGGGCGAGTGCACTGCTGAGCTGGCCAGTCGATGAAATTGGACTGGAGTTGAAAACAAAGCTGATTCGTTATCTGTCGAAGTCGGGTGCGACGATTGAGGAGTTGAATACTGTTCGCAGCATGATCTCGCTGGTCAAGGGGGGAGGACTGTTGACGTGCGGGAAAGCCAGGATGATCACGCTCGCGATCTCGGATGTGATTGGAGATCCGCCCCATCTGATTGGATCAGGGCCGACGGTTTCTCCCAGACATCGTGTTGAGGATGCAATTCATTTGCTCGATCGATATGGATGTGATGAGGTCGAGGATTTTCGACCCGTATACCAGTACTTGAGAGAACCTGGCGAATGTGTCCGCGTTCCCTCGTATCCATATCATCTCATCGGGACGAATAAGACGGCGATTGTCGCAGCTGCGAAACGTGCTGAGAAGATGGGCTACATTACCCATCCACAGACGAATAAGCAGCTGAGTGGACCAGCGGAGCGAGTCGGAAAAGATTTGTTGCTCGAGGCTGCCTGGACGCCGAAATCCTATAAGCCACTCTGCTGGATTTATGGTGGCGAGACGACGGTGCAAGTCCCGAAAGATGGTGAGCAGCATGTCGGGGGACGCAACCAGCAGATCGCGCTCTCGGCATTAATCACGAGGCAGAAGCAGGGGATCAATGATGTTCTGCTGCTGAGTATCGGAACCGATGGGGAAGATGGGCCGACGGATGCGGCAGGGGGGATCGCGGATCAGATTGCATCGGACAACGCGAAGAAGTCAGGACTGGAGCTGACGAAGTTTCTGGAGACATGTAATGCGTACTATGCACTGGAACGCATCGACTCATTAATTCAAACAGGCCCGACGGGGACGAATGTGATGGATCTGGTCGTGGTGCTGAAGTGGCCAGACATGTAAAGGGGACGTGGATTGCGCTCACTCCCGATCACGGTTCCGGTAGAAATTAAACACCGACGAGGCGGTCGTCGTAGATCAGCAGATCGCTTAAGGGGCGGATGATGTCGAGGCCTTTTTCGTTAGCGAGATTAATCGTATGTGTTGGCTCGAAGACGGTTTCAAGGGAGATGATCTCCAGCATCGGACGCGTGTACTTCTCAAGGTTCGAGCGAGTCACCCGGCCAATGCGTCCATCGGAAAGCTCGACGAGTGAGCCGACAGGGAAAAGAGACATCGTATAGAGGAAGCTTCTCGCGACGTTTTGATCAAACTTGTGCTTACGCGCATCGTGAAGGATCTGCTCCATAGCGTGATAGGACGACAGCGGCTGGTATTTCGGGCGAGGGGTCGTCAGCGCGATGTAATGATCTGCGATGGCGGCAATCTTCGCCAGAAGATGGATCTGGTTGTCGTGACGGCGTCGTGGATAGCCGGAGCCATCGCAGCGTTCGTGAAGCTGGTAGGCCACCATTTGCGAAGTACGCGGCATGTTCTTGGCGCGACCGATCATGTCGGCGGCGTACGACGAGTGTTTACTGAGTTCGAGGAAGGAAAGGTCGTCGATGATGGAGGAGAGTTCGAGATTCCCTCGCTCTAGGAGCAACATCCCGGCTTCATGAAGCATGATGCCGACGCCGAGTTCGATCAGTTCGTCTCGAGTCAGTCCGTGAACATTACCCACCGCAACTGCCAGCATGGCGCTGGACGTCCCCTGAAGGCTCGGGGTGTAGCTGCCGAGTTTTGTGCAGCCCGCGACGAATGTATCGATGTCCTTTGTCAGCTGGTTGAGAGCCTGATTGCAAATATCGATCGACTGGTCGAACGACGAAATGTCTCCCATTTCTGCCTGAGCGTACAGGCCACACAGGCGGGCCATCGTCTCGAATGTCAACTGGTCCATCTGGACCACGAGCGACTTGGGAAGCGACAGCGATTTCGGTTCGCTGCAGTCATGCCAGAACGAGTAGTCGTGAAGAGTCGAGAGAGTATTCTCGCGAAGCTTTTTTTCCCGGAAGAGAAACGGCGTGTTTCCGATCAGGATCGCTTTTGGTTCCTGCGTCTTCGAAGTCGGCGGGACGTTGGCAATTGGAGGAGCAGGGGCGAGGAGTCGTGTGACACGAGCAACGTGCTCCGAGGCGATCAGAACTTTTTGAATGCCGCGTCGACGCAGCGTTTCGATCAGACTGGAAGTAAGGACTGTTCCCTCAGCGAGCAGAAGTATCTGCTGGCTGTGTAGCGGATCAAAGAGTGGAGTTTCCAACGTCACGCCATGACGCAGGTCATCCAGATCAATTTGTGTCAGTTGCGCGGGCTTGTGCATGGAAGGGCCAGGTGGGGAAACGCTCTTTCGCGATGCGCGGAGCGTTGCAGGTTGAAGAACACGTCAATGTGGTGTGAATTGACGAAGGCAGCCCATCCGCCCTTGTCTGCGCCCATCGTGTGCGCGCCGTCGTCCTACCGAAAACTTAGAACATTCGACGAATTGTGTAGCGTGCGAATATGTCTCATCGATCATTTCTTTGTACGCAAAGGGATGGTGAGGCGGGTTGTAGGGTCAGTAAAATGGTTTTGCCTGCAGATCAAGTGATCCCGAGGAGGCTCGATTTTGTGACAATATGGAATCAAAACTGCTCAGTTAGACAGTCACTGCGTCATCACCCTGATACACATCCTGATTTCCACGCCGTTTGAGAGAGGTCTTATGCTCAGAGAACTGGCGAGTTCAGTACGACATCGAACCAGTCACGTCGGTCGCTACGCGTCCCGCTACCATCGCGCCTTCCGATATGGGCTGGATCTGGTGCTATGGTCGCGATTGTTCAGTCGTCGCGGACCCGTCCCCATCGAACTTCCCCAATCGATTCTTGAACAGAAACAGGTTGCTCACCAACCACCGACACTATTTGTCTCCTCGCCAAATGCAGACCTGGGGTGTTGGGAGGAAGGCTTTAAAGCGGTTTATGCCAACCTGTTTTTGAATTTGCAAATGCCGGATGTTCTCTCGAAGCTTCGCTACATCCATCCTGCTCCCAGCTTTGAGGGGATTTATCTATGGGATTCTGCCTTCACGTCACAAGTCTGGAAACACTGGGATCTCGGAACGGCGTTCGAAGTAAATCGAGCGGTTGTTGACCTGCGAGATGGAAAAAGATTGCAACACGTTGTTACGAATTTCAGCGAGTCGAAGTATACCCAGCCTCCGGTCATGGCATGGTCCATGGAACGCCTGATGCGATGGAATTCGCTGCCGCCGAATGAAGATTTTGAACGTCAGATTTATGAACCGCTGCGTGACTACAATGTCTGGCTGTATGAGAATCGACGTCATCAGCATGGATTGTTTTTCTGGGCTCATCCTTACGAATCCGGCATCGATAACTCTCCAAGATTCAGCTCTCGTGACGAGCAGATATTCTCGAACACGAAGCGATTTTCTTCACCTGATATTTGTGCCTACGTGGTGTTGCAGAATGAGATGCTGGCCTCGATGGCGATGATGCTGGGGCGGGATGAAGAGGCCAGCCGTTATCGCAGCAAAGCCGATGATTTGCGACAGGCCGTCAACGAGTTTCTCTGGGACGATGTCGATCAGTTTTACTATGATCACGACGAAGTCACGAACGGCTTTATCCGTCACAAGACGATCGCCGGGTTACTGCCACTCTGGGCAGGGATCCCTGATGCAACACGCGCAGAAGCTCTTCGTCAGCAGATTCTCGATCCCAAACTGTTCAACACCGAGATTCCTCTGCCGAGCGTTTCGAAAGCCGATCCTGAGTTTTCCAAAGACATGTGGCGGGGACCGGTCTGGATCAACACAGCGTATGCAGTGATCCAGGGGCTGAAACGATACGGTTTTTACTCGGATGTTGCGGATCTTTCGTTTCGCTTGTGTCACGGCGTTTACAAGACATTCTCGACGATGCGGCGTTTCTACGAGTTCTACGATCCGGATCGTTACGACCTTGAAGAATTGCATCGCAAGAAGGGAAACCGGTTCAAGAAACTGACGCTGGGGAGTAAACCCGTCAGCGAGTTTGTGGGCTGGTCCGGACTTGTCAATACGCTGGTCATAGAAGAACTGATTGGCTTTCGAAAGGAAGCAGGTCAGATCCTGATCCGACCAAACTTCCCGAAGTCAGCAGAGGGCCTGGGGTTTTCGCTTCGGCTGCCACAGGAAAAACTGGCGATCAGTATCGATCTGCTTCCAGGTGGTCATGCCCGATGCATGTTGCGGGAACAGGCGGGCGTCTCGGAATTTTGTACTGTCAGCTGTTATTCTAAGGATGCCGAAAAGGCAGAGATCGAACGACAGCTTGTTCAATAAATCTCAGGAAAGTGCCACGATGAAGTTTCTCGATATCACTTTGTCCTACCACGAAACCAGCGGCGGTATCCGTACTTATCTGGATGAAAAGCGACGCTATCTGCTTCGCCATACCGATCACGAGCATGTGCTCATCATTCCTGATGACCACGATGACGTTGATACGACGGATCGCACAAAGACTTATCGCATCGCCAGCCCGATCATTCCCGGATATGCCCCATACAGAATGTTCTGGCGTCCGGACAAGATCACGCACATACTTGATGAAGTGAACGCGGACGTCATTGAACTGGGAAGTTTCTATGCAGACGCCTGGGCGGTGCGTTCGCATATTCAACGTCGTAAAGAGGCTGGCGAACGGTGCTGCGTCGGGGCGTATTTTCATACGGACGTGGCAGAGGCATTCGTCGCAGGACCATTGAAGCGAGCAGTCCACGATTCCGTCGGCGAGTGGATGCCGACGCTGGAGAAGATTGGCTATCAGCTGGCAAACTTTTTTGCTGGGAGTGCGGAGTCCTATATCAAATCGGTGTTTGATCACTGCGATGTGAGGCTGGCTGCCTCAGAAGAACAAGCGGCCCGTTTGAATCAGTATGGAGTTGACGATGTTCAGGTCGTGCCGCTGGGGATCGATCTGGAGCAGTTTCATCCCGATAAGCGTTCAACGAGAATTCGACAGGAATTAGGTGTGCAGGACGATGAGCTGCTGCTCGTCTATGCAGGACGTCTGGTGGAAGAGAAGCGTGTCGGTGTGCTTCTGAATGCCTTCTCGAAGCTGCCGAAGGAGTTGAAGGCAAAGTTGATCGTCATGGGCGAGGGGCCGATGCGTGATCATCTCGAAACCCAGGCAGCGGAGCTTGGCGGTGCGACCATTCTTCATTACGAGAAGGATCATGACCGCTACGCAGCGTTGCTGGCGTCGTCGGATATCTACGTCACGGCAGGGCCATTTGAGACATTTGGATTGGCGGTCATCGAAGCTCAGGCGGCGGGCTTGCCGGTTGTGGGAGTCCAGGCAGGGGCGTTGATCGAACGTGTTCCTTCCGAGACAGGACGCTTGGCTGAAGTCGATAACGCCGATGAGTTCGCACGTCTGATCGAAGACGTCGCGCAGTCACGGGAAGAGATGGCGCGTCGATCTCGCGAGCATGTGGAACAGCATTTCTCATGGCGAAAGACGTTTGACCGCCTGCTGTCAATTTATGAACAGAAGATTCGGGCTGAGGTCCCTCCTCAGGTTGTGTGAGTGAAACTGCTGCGTCTTTGCACTCCATGTTTGTTACAAGCTGCCTCAATGCGCGTTTGTGGCCCTGCTCCTGCAGGTCATTGACGTGTAAAATGCAGGTAGAAGAAACGCAGCTTTGAACTGTGTCACAACGATAAGCGGACAGCGAAGGGGCCGACGTGGCAATAGATCCGATTTGTGGAATGACGGTCAGCGAGGATTCGCCGCATCATGCGACTAAGGACGGACAGACGTATTTCTTCTGTTGTCCGAAGTGTCGCGAGAAGTTTCTGGCTGGACCAACCGCGGAGACATCCCATCAGCTCGTGACGATGGAGATGCCGGGGAAGAAATCGTGTTGTCATGATGAGCATGATCACTCAGTAGCTGAGGACTTACGCCAGAAGGCGACGAAGGCATATTACTGTCCGATGTGTGAGGGAGTTGAAAGTGATACGCCAGGAGACTGTCCCAAATGTGGTATGGCACTGGAATCATCTGGTGCACCTGTTCGCAGTCAGCGCGTTGTTTTTACGTGCCCCATGCATCCGGAAGTCGAGCAGGATCATCCGGGAAGTTGCCCCAAGTGCGGCATGGATCTGGAGCCAAAAACCGTTATCGCTGTGGAGCAGGATGATCCAGAGCTGACGAAGATGACACGTCGTTTCTGGTTCAGTGTCGCATTGACAGTACCAGTCTTTCTGGTCGCCATGCTGCCAATGATTGGTATCAGCATTCCAGGCATAACAGGGACAACGACTGGTCGGTGGCTGGAGTTACTCTTGAGTACGCCGGTTGTCCTGTACTGCGGATGGCCTTTTTTCGAGCGTGGCTATCGTTCGATTCGAACCGGTCACTTGAATATGTTTACGTTGATTGCGATAGGAACGGGAGCAGCCTATCTCTACAGCGTTATCGCAACGCTCTTCCCGAGGTTTATCCCTGGTGACTTTCAACACCACGGACAGGCGGCCGTCTACTTCGAAGCAGCAGCTGTCATCATCACGCTCGTTCTCCTCGGCCAGGTGCTTGAGTTGCGAGCGAGGAAGCGAACCGGGACTGCGATCCGTGAGCTGCTGGCACTCGCACCGCCGATTGCACACGTGTTGGTGGACGGCCATGAAAAAGACACGCCTTTGGAACACGTTCATGCTGGCGATCGACTGCGAGTGAAACCAGGAGAGAAAATTCCTGTGGATGGAGTCCTCGTCGAAGGCGGAAGTCGTGTCGATGAAGCGATGCTGACGGGGGAACCGATGCCGATCACTAAGACGATTGGTGATGATGTCATCGGGGGAACTGTTAATCAGACAGGCTCGTTTGTGATGACGGCTCAGAAAGTCGGCGGGGAGACGGTCCTGTCTCGTATCGTCGATCTGGTCGCCAGTGCGCAGCGAAGTCGTGCACCCATTCAGAAAGTTGCGGATACGGTCTCAGGGTATTTTGTGCCTGCGGTGATTGGAATCGCGATCGTGACCTTTCTTGTCTGGGCGATCGTGCAGCCGGAACAGCCGGCGCTGGCGTGGGCGCTGGTGAATGCGGTTGCAGTTTTGATCATTGCTTGTCCTTGTGCACTGGGACTGGCGACGCCGATGTCGATCATGGTGGGGATCGGGCGTGGTGCGCAGGAAGGTGTCTTGATTCGCGATGCGGATGTCATCGAGCGTCTGGAAAAGATTGACACGGTCATCGTTGATAAAACCGGGACTCTGACGGAAGGTCGTCCCACGGTAACCGAAATCATCGCGGGGAGCGGATTGAGTGAACAAGACTTGCTGAGTCTGGCTGCGAGCCTCGAGCAGCACAGCGAACACCCGATTGCGCGATCAATTGTCAACGCCGCTCATGAACGCAGTCTTCCGCTGTCAGAAGTGACGGGCTTTCAATCGGTCACAGGGCAGGGGATTCAAGGATCCGTAGGGACGAAACGAGTCATCGTTGGCAAGGCGACGTTGTTAAAGGAGCAATCCGTCTCTGGTTTTGAATCATTCTCGTCCCGTTTCGAGGAGCTTCAACGAGAGGGACGGACTGTGGTCGCGGTTGCTGTTGATAAGCAGGCGGCTGGGCTGATCGCGGTCTCGGATCCGGTCAAAGCATCTTCCGAGGCCGCGATTCGGAAACTGCATGAACTTGGTTTGAAAGTGATTATGCTGACGGGCGACCAGCCGACGACAGCGAAGATCGTGGCTGAAAAACTGGGGATCGATGACTTCGAAGCAGGCGTACGACCGGAAGACAAGCTGGCCCGCGTGACGGCATTGAAGAAAGCAGGGCGACGGGTTGCGATGGCCGGAGACGGGATCAACGACGCTCCTGCCCTTGCTGCTGCCGATGTCGGGATCGCGATGGGCACAGGGACGGATGTTGCGATCGAGTCAGCCGGTGTGACTCTGGTAAAAGGAGACCTGCGAGGAATCGTGAAGGCGATTTCTCTGGGACGTCAGACGATGCGGAATATCAGACAGAACCTCTTCTTTGCTCTAGTCTACAATGCCATCGGCGTTCCGATCGCCGCGGGAGTTTTGTATCCGATCTCGAAGAGCCTGCTGCTCAACCCCATGCTGGCAGCTGCAGCGATGAGTTTGAGTTCGGTGTCGGTGATTGCCAATGCACTGCGGTTACGTCGCGGGAAACTCGATTGAGTCAACTACGGACTGACAGCATAGGCGCCGCCGCCGAGTCTTGCATCGGAAACACCCGTGACGACGCCGGTTTTCGGATCGATTTCGATGCCGTGAGCGGCACCCTGTTGGCGATTGGCAGGGTGAGACGTTTCGTGCCCCATGCGTTGTAATTGAGCATCCATGCTCTCAAAGAGTCCATCCTCGTCGTCTTCGAAAGTGATCACGTCGGGGAACCATTGATGATGGAAACGCGGTGCGTCGATCGCCTCCGCGAGGGAACGATCAAAGAAGAGTTTCTGGACGAGGATCTCGCTGACCGTGTTGATGATCGTCCGTCCGCCCGGGCTTCCGATGACCAGACAAACCTTGCCATCTTTCTTCACGATCGTCGGCGACTGAGAACTGAGCATCCGCTTTCCGGGTGCGATCTGGTTTGGTTCAGTGCCGATGCGTCCCTTGGTATTGGTGATGCCAGGCTTGAAGTTAAAGTCGCCCATTTCGTTATTGAGGAGGAAGCCTGCTCCCTTCACGACGATCCGACAGCCGTAAGAGGCTTCGAGCGTGTAAGTGTTGCTGACCGCCATACCGTCTTTATCGATCACGGAGAAGTGAGTTGTCTGCATACTCTCATGATCGTCGGCCAGTTTGATGCCATTGGCAATTGATGCACTCGACGTTGCTTTCGTCAGGTTGACCGACGATGCGAGCCTGGCAGCGTGGTCAGGTCCGAGAAGATGGGCTGGCTTTTCGATGAAATCGGTATCCCCCAGATAAGCCGCACGATCGCGAAATGTGCGACGCATGGCTTCGGTCAGAAGATGAACATTCTCGACTGACCACGCGGTTGATTCGGGACGTGTGAGTGGCAGCTGTTCGAGAAGTCGAAGTTGATTGAGAATCGTAATCCCACCCGAGCTGGGCAGTGGTGCTCCATAGACAGCGTACCCTTTGACTTCGCCAACAATGGCAGGGCGAACGGTGGCTGTGTACGATTTAAGATCTTCGAGAGTAATCAGTCCCCCGTTTCGGCTCATTTCATCAACGAGTTGCTTCGCGATGTGGCCCTCGTAAAAGGAGTCTGCACCATCGTCAGCAATGATCTGCAGAGTCGAAGCCAGATCGGGTTGAACGAGTCGATCCCCTTTCTGCCAGGGACGACCTTCAGGGTGACAGTAAACGCGTCGGAACTCCTCAAAGATCGGATCGTTCTGCAGAGACTTCTGACGCAGAACGCCGTTCATGGACGCAGCCAGGTACTCATTGACTTCAAACCCTTCTCTGGCGATCTTCACTGACGGCGTGACAAGTTCTGACCAACTAAGCTTACCGTACTTTTGATGAGCGAGTTCCAGACCACGGAGCGTTCCTGGAACACCAGCAACACGCGGATGGTGCATGTCGGTCCATTCGACGAAGCTGTTCTTATTTGTAGAAAGCGGTGCACGTTCCCGATATTCGACACAGACGACATCGTCATGCGGAGGAGCAACCATCATAAAGCCACCGCCGCCGATATTGCCGGCTTCTGGCCAGGTGACTTGCAACGCGATCGCGGTCGCGATCGCAGCATCAACAGCAGTTCCCCCTTTCGCGAGAATCTCCCCACCAATTTCTGCAGCGACTGGGGTTTCACACACGACAATTCCGTGTTGACCTTGAACGACTTTGGGACCAAGACGAGGCGTGCGAGTGGTTGTCTGAGCGCTTACGACCGAGGTGCAGACAATGAGGCACCAGATAATGCAGGCTGAAGTACAGGCTCGAATCGAGGATGGGAAACGAGAAGCGAACGCAGAGTACTGAAAACTTTCGATTCGCATGCCGGCTGTCGCTCCTTGATAGCGTTGAAAGCCACTTACCAGATGTTGAGCGAGCGCAAGACATCCCGATCTGGAAGTACCGTCAACTCTGACATTATGCGCAACAGTCAGACGAACCAACAATGATCCCTTGCGAATGAAAACTTACCATTCGCGCAGGTTTGAGAAAATGTTGCTCAATTGACAGCGGGATTCCACCACGCATCGAGTTTCTGCTGCAGCTGCTGAACGCGTTGACTGTTTTGTCCTGCGAGGTTCTTGAGTTCGGTCGGGTCCGACTGAATGTTAAACAACTCGATCTGTGCCTTTGGTTCATGAGATTTGACGGGAACGATCAGTTTCCAGTCGCCGTTGATGATCCAGCGGAACCGAAGGCTGGCGGCGGGGTTATTCATGTCAACGATGTCGTGCTCGAGAATTTCCCCATAGATCGCGTTTCTCGATGCGACCGCCTTTGCATCGAGAAGGTTGATACCAGGGAGATCGGCAGGCGGAGTTATTCCGGTCGCATGAAGGATTGTCGGTAAAAGGTCGATGGAACTGGCTAAGTTGTCATTGTCGACCATCGGTGTGATCTTGCCTGGCCAGCAAACCATGATAGGGGTGCGAAGCCCACCATCGTATTGGGAACGTTTCGAACGTGGTGCATAGGCATCCCGATCGGCTTCGTTGATCCAGCCATTGTCAGCGACATAGAGAATGATCGTGTTCTCGGACAGCTTCTGACGTTCGAGTTCGGACATTAAGTCACCGATCGTTTCATCGAACCATTCACACATGGCCCAATACTTGGCGATTTCGACATGCGGCGTGAGTTTGGTGTATTTTGTCAGCAGCCTTTCGGGTGGCTTATGTGGTGAGTGTGGCATCAAAGGGGCATACCAGAGGAAGAACGGCTTTTGATCTTTCTTGGCTGTCTCGATGAATTCGAAGACAGGCTTCATACCTTTGCGACCGATCGTAAGTCCTTCGTCGCCGTGGCGAGCTCCCAGGAGCATGTCGCCGTGAGTCATGCCATGGGTGAATCCGCCTCGCGAGTAATGACCTTCCCACCATTTGCCCGACTGGAAGGAAAGGTAACCGAGTTTGGCAAGGTAGTCTGGGATCGTTTCCTGCTGGTCGATCTTGCTGATGTAGGTCTCGCGAGCTTTGAAATAGCTGTCGTGGAGTTTAGCGCGCTTCAGCGGCATGTCTTTGACGTCATCGGGAAGCGGTGGATCATTGCCGACAATGCCGTGCTGGTGGGCATACTTACCAGTAATGATGGTGGCCAGTGAGGGGCGACAAAGACTGTTGGGGACGTAGCCTCGGGTGTACACGAGAGATCGGCTGGCCAGTTTGTCGAGATGAGGCGTCTTGATATGCGGGTGTTTCATGAACCCGTAATCAGTCCAGGCTTGATCATCAGAAAGGATAAGAACGATGTTGGGTTGCGCTTGCGCATCGGCAGAATGCGTATCGAGGAAGACGCCGATGAAGATGGCGATCAGTGAAGCGATGAATCTTGATGTCATGTCTCAATTCTCAGAGGAAAGCATTTTCCAACTTCAGTTTCCACCGATCATAGCGTTCTCGCAGAGAACTCAAACAAAGAATCGCCCGAAACGGTGTACTTTGACCGCCGAGCTATGCTAAGCTCGAACGATCCCGTTGAGAAATATTCCAGTCAATCGAAATTGGAATCGCGAGGGCTGGTCCCGACAAATGTCGGGTATGGTGAGAGGACCAAACATGCTGCGTTTCATCGTCTGCCTGACAGTGGTTTTGACAATTTTCGCTGGGCCGATCGCAGCTCAGGATGCGAAAACGACCTCGGGGAATCCGGTCTTTGAAGGCTGGTATGCGGATCCGGAAGGGATCATCTTCGGCGATACTTACTGGATTTACCCGACTTATTCTGCTCCTTACAAGCAGCAGACATTCTTCGACTGTTTCTCCTCGAAGGACCTTGTGACCTGGACGAAGCATTCGCGTATTCTCGACAACAAAGCCATCGGTTGGGCGCGACGTGCGATGTGGGCGCCATCAATTATCGAGAAAGATGGGAAGTATTATTTCTTCTTCGGTGCCAACGATATTCAGAACGACAACGAGTATGGCGGAATTGGAGTTGCTGTCGCTGACCACCCGGCTGGGCCGTTTCGTGATCATCTTGGGAAACCTCTGGTTGATAAGTTTCACAACGGGGCACAGCCGATTGATCAGTTCGTCTTCAAGGATGCAGACGGAACCATGTACCTGATCTACGGCGGATGGCGTCACTGTAATATCGCCAAACTCAACAATGACTTCACTGGGTTCATCCCATTCGAAGATGGCGTTACCTTCAAAGAGATAACGCCGCAAGGCTATGTCGAAGGTCCATTCATGTTTATCCGCGAAGGGAAGTATTACTTCATGTGGTCCGAGGGAGGATGGACCGGGCCGAATTACTCCGTCGCCTATGCGATTGCGGATTCGCCGTTCGGCCCGTTCAAGCGGATCGATACCGTCCTCAAGCAGAATCCCAAAATTGCAACAGGGGCAGGGCACCATTCTGTGATTCATGTCCCTGGCACTGACGAATATTACTGCATCTATCACCGACGTCCGCTCGGCGAAACCGATGGGAACTCGCGTGTCACCTGTGTCGACAAAATGGAGTTCGACGAGAAAGGGCTGATCAAGCCGATTCAAATTACCAACGAGGGCGTGACTGCTCGACCGCTGAAGTAAGAGCTCGAAGTCTACTTGTCTTTTGCACAGTCGGGTGATATCGTCGCTGGGAGAAAAATGGAACTTCTGATTTTCTAACAGCGAGTGAAGACATCGGATGTCGCTGACCAGCGAGCAAGTTTTACAGATGGCTCCTGATGCTGCATCGGCATCAGCTGGCAAGAAGCTGGCATCGCCGCGCCAGTGGACGGATCTGGGACAATCGGAGCTCGCGATCTGGGGCAAATGCCAGGGGAGCGCGGTCTATCAGGTCAAGATCGAGCGTTCATCACTGGGGTACCAGTGCAGCTGCCCCTCGCGTAAGTTTCCCTGCAAACACGTGCTTGGATTGTTGCTGATCACTGCCGATGCACCGGCAAGCCTTTCTCAAGCAACGAACCCTGACTGGGTCGTGGATTGGCTCGACAAGCGTCAGGCCAAAGCGGAAAAGGCAGAGCAGAAGAAAACGGCTCCGCCCAAGCCCGTCGATGAGAAGGCACAGCAGAAACGAGCGGATCAACGAAATAAGAAGGTCGAAGACGGTCTTGCGCGATTTGATTTGTGGATGAAGGATCTGGTCCGCGTTGGGCTAGCCCGTCTGAATCGTGGCGATACCCAGATCTGGGAAGATCAGGCGAAGCGCCTCGTTGATGCACAGGCCTCAGGGCTCGCTGGGCGACTGAGGATGTTGTCGAATCTTCAATTAACAACCCAGGAGTGGCCACGGCTTTTACTAGAAGAACTTGGTCGAATCAAACTGCTGATCCATGCTTATCAGCGGATCGAAACGCTGGATGAACCTATTCAGGAGGATCTCCGCCAGATGATCGGCTGGACGGTCACTCAAGAAGAACTTGAATCGTCAGGTGAGAAAATTACGGACAGTTGGGCAGTCATCGGGCAGACGATCGATGATGACGATCGCGTGCGCGTTCAGCGATCCTGGCTTGTCGGACGAATGACGGGAAAGACAGTGCTCGTGGTCAACTTTGCTGTCGGAACACAGCCATTTGCAGATGGGCTGCTGCCGGGGTCGGAACAGAGTGCCGTCATTGCCATTTATCCCGGCTCACTTGGCCAACGTGCTCGATTGATGGTGCGGGATGATAGCATCGGAGCAATCATTGATCGTGTCCCGGGCAGTCAGACTGTTGAGGCGTTTCTTGATCGAGCAGTCGATTCGATGGCAAAGTTTCCCTGGGGAGCAGTCACGGGAGGTGTCCTCAAGGATGTCACTCTGACTTTGCATGATCAGCGCTGGTACGTGTGTGATCGCGATGGCAAAGGATTGGAACTGACCGCGGGCAACTATTGGAAGCTGCTGGCAATCACAGGTGGCCATGCCTGCGATCTGTCGGGGGAATGGGATGGTGTAAACTTTCGGCCGTTAGGAGTCTTTTCTCAGGGGGGATTTTTTCTCCCATGATGGATGCCCTCACTAAGCTTGCCTTGCTGGGGACGAGTAGCGCGAGTTCGTGCCCGTCGTCGAACGAGCAGATGGATGCCCTCATCGATCCGTTGAAAATCAACTCCGTTGAAGACGCCCTCTTGCTGAAGGCAGGAGTGACTTCGTTCTACATGCAGGCAGGAAGGGACCCTGCTGTCGTCAATCAGCTGGACGCTGCTCCAGAAGAGTCGCAGGCGGCCATTTTGGTTCCAACGGAACGAATTGTCAGCAAAGCCTTTGAACCGACCTACTCAGTCCTGCTTCCGGACTTTCTGCGAGTCATCGGCTCGTATGGAATGCGAGTGACACCTGCCTTGTTGCCGCAACTGCTGGGAGTCAAAGACGAGACCACTCGCGAGCTCGTCAGGCAGGTCGTGGGAGAGCGAGGACGCTGGTTGGCGAACCTGAATCCTGAATGGAGCTGGCTGCTCAAGTCCGACCGACGAGACAGTGCTGATGCAGAAACATTCGAAAGCCTCAAACAAGAGTTCGACCATGGCTCGATCAAAGAGCGATGTCAGATCCTTTATGCGGTCAGAACGAAATCCCCGGAGATGGGGCGCACCTGGCTGGCTGATGTCTTTCCGACGGAAAGTGCTGACGCGCGGGCTCAATTGATAGAGCAGATCGCAGTTGGGTTGTCACGAGATGATGAACCATTTCTAGAGAGCTGTCTGGATGGACGCAGCGTCAATGTGCGACTCATTGCCTGCGATTTGTTGGCGCAACTCCCTGATTCCGCGTTCGTTGCCCGCATGACGCTGCGTGCCAACGCGATGTTGACCGGACAGAAGCCTGGCATGTTGCGTAAGACATTGAAGCTCGTCTGCCAGCCACCTCAGGAACTGACAAAAGAAGACGAGCGAGACGGCCTGCTCGAAAAGCCACCGACACAAACCGGTAAGCGATCTTACTGGACCGAACAGATTCTGAAAGCCGTTCCTCTTTCTCACTGGACGAGAATGTTTTCCTCAACCCCAGAGGAACTGCTCAACGCGATCACGAATGACGATTACGCTGAGAATATCCTTCGTGGCTGGTTGTCCTCGGCGATTTCAGGTCGTCTCTCATCGGCTGACGAGGAATGGCTGCTGCCGTTATGGAATGTGGTCATCGTCTCCCGCTTCAAGATTGAACAGCCATTGATCATCGGATTATGGAATCGACTTAACCCGACGCTACAAGAGACGACACTCACGAAGCTGTTGACTTCCAGCAATGCTTCGTTGGATTCTCTTCCGATGAACCAGTTGATGAATTCCCTGCAACAACCATGGAGTTCATCCTTCAGCAAAGCTTACTGGTCACAGTTCTCGAAAGACCTGCTCGATCGTCGCTGGCTGCCGAGTTGGGCAACGACGTTCGAGACGGCAGTCGTTGCACTTCCGCCCGAATTCCTGCAGTCCATCCTCAAGCTCGATGAGCCAGGAAGCGTACTCGAGCAGATGGAATCTTCTTACCTCAAATCGGCTGTGTCGAAGTTCGTTGAACAGGCACGCATCCGCCGTCAGTTTTACGACATCATCAATCGAACGATTCAATAAAGGGGCAAGTCTTGGCCAAATCATCCAGCAAGTCAGAGGAGGCAAAATCACGTCCGATCAGCGACACTCCCTCTTCTCCCACAGATAAGCTGCGTCTGTCAGCCGAGGAGCTATTCTCGCATGAACTGGCGATGCTGGCCGAAGTCGATGATCGACAGAAACCGCCGAATTGGTTTCTCTCGCCCTGGGCGGTGAAGATGTATCTTCTGGGTGGAAAACTGCCCAACGGCGAAGTCATCACCGCGAAGTATGTTGGACATGAACGCCTGATGGAGATCGCGATTGCCACCCTCGCGACAGACCGGGCGCTTCTCCTGTATGGTGTGCCCGGGACCGCGAAAAGCTGGGTGAGCGAACACCTGTCTGCAGCAATCTGTGGAACATCATCCCTGCTGATTCAAGGCACCGCGGGAACCGATGAATCGACATTACGCTACGGTTGGAATTATGCCCGTCTGCTGGCGGAAGGCCCGTCTCGCAATGCACTGGTTGAAAGCCCGATGCTCCGCGCGATGGAGCGAGGACAGTTGTGTCGCATTGAAGAGCTGACCCGAATTCCCAGCGAGACGCAGGATACGCTGATCACCATCCTGTCTGAGAAGACGCTGCCTGTCCCTGAACTCAATACCCAGATTCAGGCGGTGAAAGGTTTCAATGTCATCGCAACAGCGAATAATCGCGATAAGGGAGTCAACGATCTTTCAAGTGCATTGCTGCGAAGATTTAACACCGTTGTGCTTCCAGTCCCTGATTCGCTGGATGATGAAGTTTCGATTGTCAATCAGCGCGCCACTCAGCTGGGACGTGCTCTCGAACTCCCCGCAGAGGTTCCTGCTCTGCAGGAGATCAAACGCATCGTCACGATCTTCCGCGAACTGCGAAACGGCGTCACCGATGATGGCAAGACGAAGGTGAAGTCACCGAGCGGAACGCTTTCGACAGCGGAGGCGATCTCGGTCGTTTCCGGCGGGATGGCGATGAGCGCGTTCTATGGCGATGGTCAGTTGCGGCCCAGCGATCTGATTTCTGGACTCGTCGGAGCGGTTATCAAAGATCCGGTGCAGGACAAAATCGTCTGGCAGGAGTATGTGCAGACCGTGATCAAGGAACGCGATGACTGGAAAGACCTGTACCGCGCGACTCGCGAATGGAACTGATATCAAGACAGAGTAAGGAACCCTCTCGATGTCAGTTCATGTCTTCGGAATCCGTCATCACGGTCCCGGGTGCGCCCGCGCGCTGCTCAAAGCGCTCTGGGAACTCACGCCCGATGTTGTTGTCATGGAGGGCCCCGCTGACGCGCAGGAGATCGTTGGATTCGCCAATCACGAGGAGATGAAGCCGCCAGTCGCGATGCTGGTGTATCCAGTCGATGAGCCCCAGCGTGGCGTCTATTATCCGATGACGGTCTTCTCCCCCGAGTGGCAGGCGATGCGATGGGCGATTCAGCATCAGGTACCTGTTCGACTGATGGACTTGCCACAATCGCATCAAATTGCCATCGAAAAGGAGCAGGAAGCCAAACACAAAGCAGAAGAGGAAGCGAGGGCAGACGAGACGTCCATCGAATCCGAGGTCAAAGACGAACCTCCGACCTGGAGAACCGATCCTCTTGCGATCCTGGCTGAAGCGGCGGGTTACAAAGATCATGAACTCTGGTGGGAAGAGCAGGTCGAACGACGCGTCGAAGCCAGTGAACTCTTTACTGCGATTCTGACGGCGATGACGGCAGTACGCGAGGAAGTCGGCGAGAAACGTGAGCGAGATCTACTGCGTGAGTCATTCATGCGTAAGACGATCCGCGCGGTTCAGAAAGAGGGCTTCACGAAAGTCGCCGTCATTTGCGGAGCCTGGCATGCTCCTGTCCTGACGGGAGAGGCCGTCGCTGGCAAAACCGCGGGAACGAAGATCAAGGAGGATAACGAACGCCTTACCGGTCTTCCCAAGATCAAAACGACCGCCACCTGGGTTCCCTGGACGAACTCGCGATTGACGTATCGAAGTGGCTATGGGGCAGGGATTCATTCCCCCGGATGGTATCAGCTCGTCTGGGAATCGACGGAAGATGCTCCGACTCGCTGGATCGCCACGGCGGCGAGATTGCTAAGGGAAAAAGACCTTGAAGCCTCATCAGCCAGTATCATCGAAGCGAAACGTCTATCCGACGCGCTCGCCGCGATGAGGAATCTGCGTTCGCCCGGGCTGGCAGAGCTGAATGAGTCAATCCTGTCGGTCTTCTGTCAAGGGGACGTCAGCCCCATGCGGTTGATCCATCGTCGCCTGGAGATTGGCGATGAGTTAGGGCAGGTGCCTGCGGAGACCCCGACGGTGCCGTTGGCCCAGGATCTTGCTGCTCTCCAGAAGTCACTGCGTTTCAAGCCCTCGACGGAATCGAAACTTCTCGATCTCGATTTAAGAAAAGAAAATGACCTGGCGAAAAGCCATTTGCTGCATCGTCTGACGGTCCTCGATGTCCCCTGGGGAGACTTCAAATCGACGGGCGGAAAGTCTTCGACATTTCATGAAGTCTGGCAGACAGAATGGAAACCAGAGTTCGCAGTCAAAATCATTGAGGCGAGTGTCTGGGGAAATACGGTCCTCGATGCCGCGACGAAGAAGGTTCTCTCGGATACTTCGCAAAGCCAGGATCTCACCGTCTTAACCGGTCAGTTGAAATTCGCGATGCTGGCCGAGTTGTCGTCAGCAATGGAACCCCTTCTGGAGCGGGTTCAATCAGTCGCCGCTGTCAGTGCCGATGTGCGTCACCTGATGGAAAGCCTGCTGCCCATGGCGCAAGTCGCTCGGTATGGAGATGTCCGCGGCGGAAGAGCCTCTCAGGTCGAGCCGATCCTGATTGGGATGTTTGAACGTGTTCTTGTCGGATTGGTCCCGGCCTGCAGTTCGCTCGACGACGACGCGGCAGAACGAATGAAGGCTAGCATTGCTTCCGTCGGGAGTGCGTTAGGAATCATTAATCGAGATGATCTTCTGGATTCGTGGACAGAGTGCATTCGGCGTCTGATGGACAGCAAGTCGCATGCACTGTTGACCGGCTGGTGCTGTCGCTATCTTCTGGAACAGCACGCAATTGATGACGAAGAACTTTATCGTCATGCGAAACTTGCACTGTCGACAGCCAATCCTCCGTTGGAATGCGGTCACTGGGCGATGGGATTTCTTCATGGGAGCGGGCTTCTGGTCCTCCAGCATGATGCGATCTGGAACGTGTTCGACCGCTGGCTGGCGTCACTCAGTCCCGTCGCATTTGTCGAGATGCTGCCTCTTTTGAGACGTGCATTTTCCTCCTTCACGGGACCGGAACGTCGACAAATGGGCGAGAAAGTGCGTGACCTGGGACGAGCGACGACTCCGAGGAAAGTACTGACTCAGGACAAGACCATCAATTCGCAACGAGCAGCCCGTGTCCTGCCCATCCTCACACAGCTTCTCGGCACACCTTCGCAAGGAGTTGAATCATGAGCCAAGTTGCCAACGCAGAACGTCTGAAACGCTGGCGAATGGTGCTGGGAAAGCCCTCTTCGTCAGGGTTGTGTGCCGATGGAGAGGCTGGCGATCTCGCGCTGCCGGATGACTATAAGCACATGGATGGAGTCCTCGAGGCATTGTACGACGCAAGTCGCTCGGCCGGGCTGGGAAGCTCAAACCCGAACGTCAATCGCTGGCTGGGCGACATTCGTACTTACTTCCCCAAGCAAGTCGTTCAGGTCATGCAGAAGGATGCCCTCGAACGTCTCAACCTGACACAGATGCTGATGGAGCCCGAGACGCTGGAGACAATCGAGCCCGATATCAATCTCGTCGGAACGCTCATGTCTCTCAATCGCGTGATTCCGAAAAAGACGAAAGAGACAGCCCGTCAGGTCGTCAGGAAAGTGACGCAGGATCTGGAACGTCGACTTTCCAATCCATTGCGTCAGGCTGTCAAAGGCGCCCTCAGCAAAGCAACCCGCACAACCCGGCCACGCGTCAACGAAATTGACTGGCATCGCACGATCCGCAAGAACCTGCATAACTATCTCCCCGACCGCGGCACGATCATCGCTGATCGACTCGTTGGCTATGGACGTAAGCGTTCAGCGTTGCGTGACATTGTTCTTTGCATCGATCAGAGCGGTTCGATGGCGTCGTCGATTGTTTATTCGAGTGTCTTCGGAGCCGTCCTTGCCTCCATGAGTTCCGTATCGACCCGTCTGGTCGTCTTCGATACGGAAGTCGTCGATCTCACCGAAAAGCTGAGTGATCCCGTCGATATTCTCTTCGGCACACAACTCGGCGGCGGGACCGACATCAATCGAGCCGTCAAATACTGTCGACAACAGATCACGAGACCTTCACAGACGATCTTCGTACTGATCTCGGATCTATATGAAGGCGGCGTCGCGGAACAACTGCTGCAGCAGACGGCTTCGATGATCTCCACCGGAGTCACCATGGTCTGTTTATTAGCACTCAGCGATCAAGGAGCACCCTGTTATGATGAGAAACTCGCCGCTCAGATGTCGGCCATAGGTGCACCCAGCTTTGCATGTACGCCGGATTTGTTTCCCGAACTGATGGCGCATGCGATTCAGAAACAGGACATAACACACTGGGCGAACCTGCGAGGGATTACTGTTTGCTGAAAAAATGGATTGCTCACAAACTGAATGAAATCAGACATGGAAGGTTGTTGTATTTCCAATTGCGGAGAAAATAGCGACAATCAGCTTATGTTGTGCGCCGCCCTATCCTGTTTACGGTTTTCGTTGAGTCCATGAAGTTTTTACTGAAGCTTTTTCTTGTGACCGGGATTCTCGGAGTCGCTGGTTTCTATGCCTATCATCCGGCGGCTGAGTACATCCGTAAGCAGAACCTGCCTCAGTTTCGCAGCGAGAAGGTCGTCAAAGGGACGATATCAAGTGTCGTCAATGCGACCGGAACAATTAAGCCCGTGCAGTCGGTCGCTGTTGGGTCATTCGTTTCGGGACCGATCGACAAGCTGTTTGTCGACTTCAACGATGAAGTCAAAGCCGGTCAGGTGCTCGCGGAAATCGATCCGCGGATCTATGACGCTGCAGTGGCCCGCGACAAAGCCTCACTAGCCACTCGGGTTGCAGAAGTCACACGAGTGAAAGCCAGACTGCAGAATGCCGTCAACGATGAGAAACGGGCCTTGGGTTTAAGTGGCGATAACAAAGACTTCATTTCGCAGACGGAACTCGATCAGTACAAATTTGCTCGATTGGCCCTGGATGCAGAACTCTTGGTAGCCGAAGCCAACATCCTTCAAGCAGAAGCGACGCTGAAGAACTCGGAAGCCAATCAGCAGTACACGAAGATTCGCTCACCTGTTGATGGGGTCGTCATCGACCGAAAGATCGACCCTGGCCAGACACTCGCAGCTCAATTCCAGACACCAGAGTTGTTCGTCATCGCTCCCGACCTGCGTAAAGAAATGCATCTGTTTGCTTCCGTTGATGAAGCGGATATCGGATTGATCCGTGAAGCCAAGGAAACCGGACAGAGTGTCAAGTTCACCGTCGATGCCTATCCTGGCCAGCTGTTCGAAGGCGTCGTCCAGCAGATTCGTTTAAGTTCGACAACGACTCAAAACGTCGTGACATATCCCGTCGTGGTCTCTGCAAAGAATGAAGATCTGCGACTACTCCCCGGCATGACTGCTGAAATCTCATTTCAGATCAAAGAGAAAACAGACGTCATCAAAATTCCCAACGCCGCCTTGCGTTACTATCCGCTCAAGGAACACGTACGAAAAGAGGATCAGGGAATTCTCGACGGGACCAAGTCCGCCAGTACTTCCGTCGAAACAGACGATCAGCCTGCGGCTGCTGCTGCAAAGTCACAGCGCGACAGCCTGAAACGCCACGTCTGGGTCAAGGACGGCGACCTCCTTCGAGCCATTGAGGTTGTGATGGGACTCAGCGATTACCAGTTTACCGAACTGGTCTCAGGCGATGTCCCCGTTGGTACAGAACTTGTCACAGGCCTGAAAGTGAAATAGCAACAGTCCTATGATCACCCTGCAAATCGCCTTTCGAGCTTTACTCAAAAACAAGATGCGAGCCAGCCTGACAGTGCTCGGCGTCGTCATCGGTATTGCAGCGGTGACGACAATGGTTTCGATCGGTGAGAGTGCAGGTAAACTGATTCAAGGACAGTTCCAGGCGCTGGGGACGAACGTCATTGTCGTCTTCCCGGGAGCAACGCATCGTGACGGAGTGCGCCAGGGAGCAGTGACAACATTGACCTCTGACGACTCAACAGCCGTCGGGAAGGAATGTCCTTCTGTCCTCGCGACATCCCCCCTCGTTGGCGCTTCCGCGCAGGTCATCTACGGGAACGTCAACTGGAGCCCGAAGGAGATGTTCGGCGTCGGGCCGGACTATCTTATCGTTCGTAATTGGGATCTCCGCCTGGGTGGTTATTTTTCGGAACAGGACGTCACGACAGCGAGCAAGGTCTGTGTCATTGGTCAGACGATCGCAGAGAAACTGTTCCAGACACTGAATCCCATTGGCAAAACGATCCGCATTCGCAATATCCCGTTTCGCGTCGTGGGTGTCCTCGCCAAAAAGGGAGCCAATATCGTCGGCGATGATCAGGACGACATCCTTCTGATGCCCTTCACGACGGTTCGAAAACGCCTGTCCGGCTCCAGTTTTAATAACATCAATGCCATCCTGGTCTCAGCACGCTCAGTCGATGTGATGGCGTCAGCAGAGAACGAAATCAAGAACCTGCTCGCCAGCCGTCACCGCATTCCGCCTGGTCAGCCAACCGATTTCAATGTTCAGAATACGACTGAGATCGCCAACGTCTTCGGAATTGTGACCGGCACGATTACCGCCATGCTCGCAGCGATTGCAGGAATTTCATTACTCGTCGGCGGTGTCGGGATCATGAATATCATGCTCGTCTCCGTCACGGAACGAACCAGAGAGATCGGCGTCCGCATGGCCGTCGGCGCAACCAGCCATGACATCCTGCTGCAGTTTCTTCTGGAATCGATGCTTCTATCGACCATTGGCGGGATCATTGGCCTTCTGCTCGGCATTGCTGGTTCGACGGGGATCACGATGCTGATTAACTCGATGTCGCCAGGAGTCAAATGGCCGATCGTCGTTTCGATCCCCGCCGCGGTCGTCGCGATTATTTTTGCTGCCGGAGTCGGTATTTTCTTTGGCTTCTATCCCGCTCGAAGAGCCAGCCTGCTCGATCCGATCGATGCCCTACGGTATGAGTGATGGCGGTTGGCTGGGATCAACCGGAGTGCCGAGTACTTCCTTCTGAAGCTTCGGTTCACTTTCCTTCACTTCGACAGCCGGATCAGTGATGGTCTGTCCGCCGGGCATTTGACGCAGCCGAGGATCATCCAACGGAGAATTTAAGTCGAAAGCATTCTCCGCGGGCTCAGTACCAACTTCATAGCGTGGCTGATTCTCAGTCGGCGAGATCCCTGCGGGGTAACATCGGCCATCGCCGAGGATGCCGCATGGTCCGATAAAGCGTTGACGCTCTTCCATAAACCGAACGCCGTGGACTTCGAGGATCGTTCCGGTCTGAAGTTCCAGGTTCGCCAGTTCCGCGTTGTATTGTGTCAACGACTGAGCTTCGGCACTGACCGCGTTCCCCCAATCGACGATGGCCTGAAGAACATTCAGGAAGATTGTTCGACCGTTGGCAAACTCTGCCTTCTGTACTTTCAGGTTATCTTCCGCTGCGGCACGCGCTTCCCGCAGAGCAGTGTACTGATCAAAAAACTGATCCTGGTTTCGAATCGTCAACGCCAACAGGTGAGTCGTCGCATGGAGACCCTGAGTCAAATTGGCGCGATCACGTCGGATGATGAGTTCACGCTGGCGGACGTTGGCGCGTCCCTGTCGCAGTCCGAGAGGCACGGAGAAATTGACGCCAAGGGTCCAGTCATTGATCCCATTGCTGCCAATCGTATCTCCCGTAGGCGTACGTCCCTGCAGCCCATCCCAACGATAGAGCGCCACCCCATCAAGCCGAGGTTGAGCTTGATTCTCAGAGATGACCAGCTGCTGCATGTCGGCTTCAATGATCAACTTGAGTTCAATGATGTCCGGACGATATCGCTCAGCCAGTGAAAGAATTTCCTGCCAGTTATAGGCAACGCGGATTTCATGCGGCGGGGTCAACGGAACGACCTCACCGACTTCCGTTGGCGGGATCCCCAGAACATTGAGTAACGCCGCTTCAGCTTGAAGGACCGCTGATTCCGCGACCACGAGATTGGCTTTGAAGTTCGTAAACGCCACACGCGTCTGCGCGACGTCTCCCAGATCTCCAAGACCGCGTTCTTTTCGGCTCAGTTCGCGTTCGTAAGCATACTCCGCCTGAATGACCTGTTGCTGACGTGCCCAGCGCGTGGTCCGTGTGGCAACGAGATTCCAGTATCCTTGAATAACGCTTTGAACCATTTGCTGAACACTCGACTTCAGCTGAAAGAAGGAGCATTCCGTTTCAATTGAGGCAACGAGAACCGGAGCCAGGTTCGCAGCGCGTCCACCACCCTGCAGAAATGGCTGGACGTAACTAAGCTCCGCGAACTGTGAGTATTGAGGATTGATAGGAACAAGAAAAGGATCGAGATCGGTGCGCGAGGCGTTCATCCGAAACTGAGACGTACCCCCAAGGCTGTTGAGATCACTGATGCCGGCATCGAGGCCGTAGCCATCAGTCTGTGATTCGTTGATCGCCACGCCAGGAGGATTGATGACTCCAAACGGCTGGGGAGTCTCATTCGAGCTGAAGGTATTATCAATGTTGATCGTTGGATCAAAGCGTCCGCGAGCTGAATCGATCGCAGTATTCGCAATGCCTGGATCGTAGACCGTACTGCCGGTCGAGACTGCGACAGATCCCGTCAGAACGCGGATCACTTCACTGTTTCTCAAGGCGATCCGAATGGCTTCATCCAGCGAGAGGTTGAACGGTTCCTGTTCGCTACGAGGATGAGTGACCGTGACCGGTTCCGTGAATGAGGCAAGCTGGGTAACTGGTAACGATTCCGGGTTGCGGTAGTTAATATGCGTCTGCTCGGGGACAATGACCGACCGAGCTGCCTTCGTCCTGGCACACCCGGGGCCAATCAGAAGCAGGAAAATCAGGAGATATCGCAGATAGAGAAAGCTGCAACGCATAGCCAAGCATATCGACGGCCTGGTCCTGTCATGTTGAATCTACCCATGTTGCCGCTTCGAATTGTTATTCCAGCAGTGACGATTCTGCGGCCTGCAGCGATTGCATGGCCTGTTCGAAGTCTCGTGTATCAGAAATGACTTCTCCGTCATGCATCGCGATAATGCGATCCGCGTTGCGAGCCACATTCTGATCATGCGTCACGATGATGACCGTCAATTGCTGCTTGACGTTCAGTTCGCGAAACAGCTTGATGATGTCCCGACTTGTCTTGGAATCGAGGTTCCCAGTCGGCTCGTCGCCCATGAGAATCGAGGGAGAATTCACGAGTGCTCGCGCAATCGCGACACGTTGTTGCTGCCCACCAGAAAGCTGGCTGGGATGGTGATCGAGGCGGTCACCAAGGCCAACGTCAGTTAAAACTTTCTTGGCACGATCATGTCGCTCGCGCGTACTGATTCCCTTGGCATAGAGCAGGGGGAGTTCAACATTTTCCAGGGCGCTCGTACGAGCAAGCAAATTAAAGTTCTGAAAGACGAACCCGATCTGTCGGTTTCGCAGATGAGCTCGCTCGTTTTTGGTCATGGTGACGACTTCTTCACCAGCCAGCGTATAACTTCCTGAAGTGGGGCGATCGAGGCAGCCAAGAGTATTCATGAGGGTCGACTTGCCAGAACCTGACGGGCCGATCAGCGCGACGTACTCACCTCGCTCGATGGTGAAGCTTGCCTCACGCAGAGCATGAACCTGCACTTCACCGAGATCATAAGTCTTGCGAATGTTCTTGAGTTCGATCAAAGCCATTAGTAATGCCGACTTTCGAATCCCGAAACCATATCGAAGACTTCCCGCAATTCGATCATTCCTGAAATGAATGAATGCTGAATACTAAAGCTAACTGGGATTGAACACGGTTGCAAATGTTCCCTCTCATCGAAGCCCCGTCGGTCCTATTGTGAGACGCGAACATGGCTTGAAATGTCCTGATCGCGAGAATGCTTTTAGTGCGTCTCTGGTATGGTTGCTGTAAAAAGCTGCCGTCTACAACGACTCAAAACGAATGAGACATGATGACGTGAATTTATTTGAACTGCTGACACCGCTGCATCACAATGATGCGGAGAGATCATCTTCCACATGATTCAGGAGTTGATGCTGTGAGCTATGTTCGACTTGTTGTTCGTGAAGCCGATCAGGATTGGTCAGGAACTCTTCATGGAAGTACTGCGGATCGAGTTATCGCAGCCTTGAGTGCCGATCCGGTGACGCTCAGCGAGCTGCAAACAGCGGTTGGGCGATATGAAAAACCGGTTGCAGCCGGTTCGTGTCAGTGGAATCTGAAACGAGGTTTTTGCGATGAACCCTACGATACAGGGATTGTTCTGATTGATCTCATCGGGAGAGTGGTCTGTGTCGACTCATGCTACTCGGCGCCCGGACCATCAGGTGATGTGAAATATCATGACGGCATCGCGGCAACCGTTGTCTCCTTGTATTATCACCTCGCTGAAGATTGGAAGTTCATTTACGACATCGAGTCCTGGCATTTCGCTACTGACAAACGCCGAGATGAAAAGATCAAAGCCGGTCCTTTGGATGTTCGAAAAGTTCTTTACGGTCGTCCGATGATTGAGTTCATTGCCAGACAGCAATTCTCTGCACGAGTTGTTGGGCTTGATGTTGCAGAGTCGATCAACAAGATCCATGTTGAGTGGCTAATGACTTCCCGCGAAGATTTACGCGGAATGACGCCCCGAGAGGCAGCGATTCAACAACACGAACATGTATCACATGATCTTCAACAGCAGCAGAATCGATGGGCACGTCTCGAAGAATGCCCTCCCGACGTCGCTGATTCATCGCATGCATTTCTCTATGGCAGTTTTGGGACTCATGAATGGGTGGAGTATTACGAACTAGTGCGTGAACTCCTCTGGTCATGTCAGGAACAGCTTCGGGGAATGAATCACGCATCGGATGCTTTCATGGTCGGTGATTTTCTGACAACGGAAGTGCCACGTTTGGAATTTGTTCGCGAGAAATGGCTCGATACGCCTGATCTTGAGTTTCACGGTCGAACACCGCGTTCAATCATTGATCGCGAACGCCACCGTCTTCCAGAAGCGGTCTCTGGACATGAGGCGATTGTTGACCCTGACTGCCCCTGCTGCCGGGCAATGGCAGAACTCCCCGGGCCGGTCTTCTGGCATCTCGATGGATGCAACATGGACGATGACTTTGCCTTCAGTATCTATCATCGCACATACGAAGAGTGGGAACAGGAGCAGCGCGAATGGGAACAGTGGAGCAGAGAATCGAGCGTTGAACCGCCTGATTCGAAACTCGGGTTTTGATTGAACAGAATGATTACCGTATTGCCTTCTGAGTCATGATGGTTAGGCATCGAGTGTTTGGGGGATCTGCAGCTTGGTGCCAATCTTCTTGTTGAGCTTCTTAATAAAATGAGCAGACAGGGCAGGGGATTCCAGTTCTTCATTCTGATGCACGAAGAAAAACAACTTCTTCAATCCAGACTCTTTCCATTTGGAAATGCGTGTAATCCACTTATCAAGTCGGGAGCGATCTGATTTCGGATCATTCGAGCCGACCCAGCGAATAAACGCTGTCGACGTCGTCAATCGCATATGCATCAGATCGCGACGCCCTGCGGTATCAACGAGGATATTCGTGATACCGTGCGTTTCGAGCAAGTCGTAAAGCTTGCTGGAGACGTCATCGTCGTTGTACCAGTCGGTGTGACGAAACTCGACCGCCAGCGGTACGTCGTAGGTCCAGTTCTCGACAAACTCAACAACACGATCAAAATCCTTCGGCTTGAAGTTGTCATGCAGCTGGAGGAACGGCATCCCGAGTTTCTCACGCAAGTGAGTCATGTTCGCAATGTTGTTTTCAACGATCTTGCCCACGTCTTTTAAACGTTTGAAGTGTGAGATGGATTTTTCAAGCTTCGGAAAGAATTTGAAATTCTCCGGTGTCGTTTCGTACCAGTTTTCAAATGTCGAAGCAGGGAACAGGCGATAGAAAGTGGCATTCAGCTCAATGCAATTGAACTGCGTCGAGTAATAAGCCAGTTCGTCTTTCGTGCCTCGCGGATAAAAGTTCTTGAGATCTTTCTTGTTCCATTTGGCGCAACCGACGTAGACCTCAAGATTTTTTGCTTTCGACGCCTTCAGAAGTTTCGTCGTCCCCGGATGATCGGGCGGAATCGAGAAATCGATCTTTGTAAGATTGTCGACATGTCCGAACTTCATCCGTTTGCCTCGTTTACACACGACTCTTAAATCGACGGTCGATGTTACTTGTAATGTTTCAGCGTTTCCAAAATCAAACAAACATCACTTCAGAGATCCATGTTCGTAATCAGAAAATATCCGGCGGCGGCGTCTTGGTGTCGCAGCTTTGCAGGAAGTCGAAGTCACAGCCGTGGTTGGCCTGGGTGACGTGTTGAGTGAAGAGCTGGCCATAACCGCGGGGATAATACAACTTCGGCGGCACCCAACTCTGACGACGACGTTCCAGTTCCTCGTCAGAAACATGCAGCGTCAGCCGTCGCTCGTTGATGTTGAGTTCGATGAGATCCCCATCCTGCACCAACGCCAGCGGTCCGCCGACAGCCGCCTCAGGCGCGATGTGAAGGACACAGGTCCCATAGCTGGTTCCAGACATGCGGGAATCGGAGATGCGGACCATGTCCCGAATCCCCATCTTGAGCAGCCGATCCGGGATCGGAAGCATGCCCCACTCGGGGAAACCAGGAGCACCGATCGGCCCAGCGTTGCGCAGGACGAGGACGCTGTCCGGAGTAAACGGAGTCGATTCGTCGAGCATGCGTCGTTTGAGCTCGGGATAGTTGTCAAAAACAATCGCAGGCCCCGTATGATTGAGCAGTCTGGGGTCCGCAGCCGTCGGCTTGATGACACAGCCATCGGGCGCCAGATTGCCATGAAGGACAAACGTGCCACCGGTCGGCGAAAGAGGGTTCTCACGAACGCGGATAACTTCCTTGTTGATGATCGGGAACTGAGCAATGTTCTCGCCAAGAGTCTTCCCGTTGACCGTCAGACAGCTCGTCTCGAGGAGGTCGGTGAGTTGCGTGAGGAGCGCGGGAAGTCCGCCTGCGTCGTAGAAGTCTTCCATCAGGAATGCCCCAGCTGGACGCAAATTGGCAAGCACTGGTGTGATGCGAGAAAGTTCGTCAAAGCGGTCGAGGGTCAGCATATATCCGGCGCGACGCGCCATCGCGAGAACATGGACGATGGCATTCGTGGAACCAGAGATCGCCATCGTCGTGGTGATGGCATTATCGAATGATTCCTTGCGAAGAATCTTGGAGGGAGTCAGGTTTTCCAGGGCCATTTCAACGGCCCGTCGCCCGGTCGCCGCTGCCAGTCGATGGTGTTCCGCAACGACAGCAGGGACACAGGAGGCGTTGGGAAGAGCCAGCCCCATCGACTCCGCAATGGCAGCCATCGTCGATGCCGTTCCCATCGTCATGCAGGTCCCGGCGGAGCGGGCGATACAGTTCTCGATGGCACACCAGTCATCTTCGCAGAGATTGCCAGCGCGACGTTCGTCCCAGTATTTCCAGGCATCCGAACCAGATCCAAGCGTCACATCTTTCCAGCGGGCTTTGAGCATCGGACCAGCGGGCAGAACAATCGACGGAATATCCGCAGAGATCGCCCCCATGATCATCGCAGGGATCGTCTTATCACATCCCCCCATCAGCACAGCAGCATCGATCGGATGACAGCGCAGAACTTCTTCCGTCTCCATCGCGAGCAAGTTGCGATAAAGCATCGTGCTCGGCTTCATGAACATCTCGCCCAGGCTCATGACCGGAACTTCAACGGGGAAACCACCCGCTTGGTAGATCCCGCGTTTGAGGTCCTCAACACGCTCTTTGAAATGCGAGTGACACGTGTTGAGATCGCTAAACGTGTTCAACAAACCAATGACCGGCTTGCCCTTGTAGTCAACATCAGCCAGCCCCATGCCTTTAAGACGTGAACGATGGCCGAAGCCACGGAGGGAATCGGGGGCGAACCACGAGGAACTTCGGAGATCGGACATATCGTTTTAGCCAGAGAGATCACAGAGGACACTGAAAATGGAAAACTTCCTGATTAGAAATGCATCATAACCAGTCGATCTCAGACTTACCTCTGAGCCCTCTGTGAACTCTGGGGCAAATCTTCTTTCTCTCAGATCAGTGGAAAAACGATCGACGCAATCAACGTCGTCGCAAACGCAGCTACGCCCATGATAGTGAGCAGAACGGAGAATGTTTGGAAGGTCTCTTTTTCGGTGAAGCCCGACATTTTGCCAATCACCCAGAACCCGGCATCATTCATCCATGGAAGAGGTTTCGAGCCGCAGCCGATCGCCATCGCCAGGTAGACAGGGTGAAACGGCAACGTCATTGACGCAGAGAGCGGCGCGAAGATGCCGACGGCTGTGATCATGGCAACGGTGGCTGAGCCCTGAGCGACACGGATCAATGTCGTGACCAGAAAGGCAGCGACGAGAAGTCCCGAGCCGCTGTTGATCACAGGGAACGTGTTGATCAAGGCAGAGGAGATGTTGGTTTGCTGGATAGCAGAACCAAGGGCCCCGCCAGCGCAGATGATGAGGAGCACGGTGCCTCCTTCTGCGAGGGCGGATTGGATCTGCTTGGAGGTCTCCTTCGCCGACATGCCGGGAATGGACCAGAGAGTAAAGAACGCGAACAACGCCGAGAGGGTCAGGGCGATGTTTTTATCTCCCAGAAAATGGATGGCTGGCGTGAGTGATGCAAGAAAGATGGCAGGCTGCTGCGATTGCAACCATGGCCATAAGAAGTCGAGCGCAAGAAGACACATCGGCAGGACGATGGGAAGAACCGAGAGGAGAAACGAAGGAGGCTTCGTTGTGACCTGAGCATCCATGACCGGAGCCGTTGCCAGAGATTCTTCCCTCATCGTGATGGGAAGCATGCGGTTGATCCAGTTGAGATAGGCATAACCCGCGACGATCCCCGAGCATCCAATAAAGATTCCCATCATGAACATGATCGGCATTGAGATATTGAGCTCAGCAGCGACAAGCAGCGGCCCCGGCGTCGGCGGAACAAGCGAGTGGGCCAGCGTCCCACCGACGACGATCGAAAGAACATACTTGACGTAATCACGTCCCGTCTGCAGATACATCGCTTTCGCCAGCGGCAATAGCAACAGGAAGACCGTATCAAAGAAAAGCGGGATCGAAAGAACGAAACTACTGATGACAAAAGCAATCGGCGTATTCTGCTCACCACAAACGCCGCGGATTTTATCGACAATCGACTGAGCCGCACCGGAGACCAGCAGACAGCGCCCGAGGACAGCCGCCATTGCGATGAGAATGCCAATCTTCATCGCCGTCTCACCAAAGCCTTCCGCGACACGGTGAGCGGGGGAATCGTTGGCTAGCTCGATCGCGTTTTCGTACTTGCGAATCGGAATCAACAGACTTCCAGTCGCAGGTGCCGGATCGGTCGAGACGGTATAACGGCCAGCCGAGGAAGCATCAGCAGTGAGTTCGAGAATGTCGAGCTTGGAATTTGAGTGGAGAGTCACATCAGGCGGAAGCACTGCGAATGTCGTTTCCGTCATCTTCCACTTCGGAGGGCGCTGGATGGCAATCTCATCGCTGGTTGACGATATGACACGGGCAGAGACCGGATCAACTTGGCTACGAAAGACCCTATCCCAGCTTGTCAGCTGCGTCACCACAATCGACACAGAGATCAGAACCAGAAACGCATGCATGCGGAAGACCATGACGCCGATGACGACAAGGATCATCGCGCAGCAAAGGATCAACAGAGCGCCCATCAGCAAATGCCTTCCGGAGACTGGAATTTTGTTCGTCTCAGGTTAGCGGAAAGCCATACGAGAACAAGTGAAAACATCAAGATGCGTTGTGTGCGAAAATTGATATCCGTTGCATCGAGAAATGAGACCAAGTGTTCACAGTCAATTCGTGTCATTAATGTCTTCT
>SXGT01189985.1_pt1 | contig 38035 bp, 30 predicted proteins | sample 3176221 | NCBI WGS metagenome assembly SXGT01 (sample SAMN11356862, study PRJNA531348) | freshwater metagenome | isolation source: freshwater sample F1-120 | place: China: Fuxian Lake, Yuxi | collected 2017-12-25 | reverse complement strand
TGGTCGTGAAGAACGGCTCGAAGATCTGAGCCTTGGTCTCCTCGTCCATGCCGTGCCCGCTGTCACTGACGACCAGCACGCCGACCCCGGGTGCTGTGGACGTTGCGAGACGAAGGCGGCCGCCGGTGGGCATCGCGTCGCGCGCAGTCAGGGCGAGGTTGAGGAGCACCTGGTGGATCTGGGTCCGGTCTGCCCGCACCGGCGCGAGCTCGGGATCGAGGTCGGTCGTGATCTCGATGTGCTCGGGCAGCACACGGTCCAGCATGGCTGCGAGCTTCTTGACCTCGGCGTTCAGATCGACCGCCATCATCGTCAGGGTTTGCTTGCGGCCGAAGGCCAGCAGCTGCGCCGTGAGATCGCGCGCACGCTTGGCGGAGTCGTGGATCTCGTGCACGTATTCGAGCAGGTGCTTGAGGCTGTCGGGGAGCTCATCGACCACCATCTCGGAGTAGACGAGGATGGGTGTGAGCAGGTTGTTGAAGTCGTGAGCCACGCCACCGGCCAGGAGCCCGAGTGACTCGAGCTGTTGTGACTGTCGGAGCTGGACCTCCAGCCTGGCGCGCTCGACCTCCGCGTGCTTGCGCTCGCTGATGTCGGTGGCAACGCCGAGCACCAGCTCGGCCCGACCGTCGGCGCCGAGGATCGGGCGCTTGACGGTCTGGAGCCAGCGCGTTGTTCCGGTCGCGTCGGTCACGGTCTCCTCCGCGATGAACCGCTCCTGCAGCGTGTCCATCACCGCCAGATCGTCGCGCCGGAAGCGTTCGAGCTCGCTGGTCTCGGAGTTGAAGTCGGCGTCGGTCTTGCCGACGAGCTCGTCGACGGTGGTGCCGTAGGCCTCCGCCACCGCCCGGTTCACCAGGGTGAACCGGCCAGCGCGGTCCTTGGCGAAGATGAGGTTGGGTGCCGTGTCGATCACCGTGCGCAACAGGCGTTGCTGGCCGGCCAGGGCGCGCTCGGCGGCCCTGCGTCGATGGCTCTCGAACCCGACCGCCACCATGTCGGCCACCGACGCGGAGAACGACTGCTCCTCGGAGGTCCAGTGCCGCGGGCCTCCGACGTGCTCGGCGCAGAGAACCCCGACGACCTCATCGTCGACGAAGATCATCGCATCCAGCATCGCGCCGATGCCGAGCGGCGTCAGGTACGACGCGCTGAAGGCACTGGTCGCGGGGTGTCGGTGAGCGTCGTCGGCAGCGATCAGCCGCCCGGACTTCAGGGCGCGTTGATAGTCTCGATACTCGTGGAGGGGGATCACGGCGCCGCGTTCGATGCGCCCGCCGTCGAACACACACGCGGCGACCAGGGCGTCGCGGGCGGGTTCGTGCAGCCAGATGCCAACCCGGGCGACCTCGAGCGATCCGGCCACCTCCTGGACGATCTGTACGAAGGCGCCGTCCAGATCGTCGAGCGTGAGGGCCACGGTCCGGGCCAGGCGTGCGACGGTGCGCTGGTGGGCCTCGACGCGGGACCGGCGCCGCTCGGTGTCGTACAGGTGGGTGATGTCCGTCGCGATCCCGGTGTATCTGAGCCCGCTCCCCTTCTTCGCACGTCGAGCGCGCAGCTCGATCCCGCGGCGACCTCGCGGGTCTTCCGTCCAGGTCCGGATCTCGATCCGGTCGGCGTCGTCGGCGAACGTGTCGGCGACGTGCTGGCGGTCGCCCTCGGCGATCGAGGTCAGGAACTGCTCCACCGGGACCGCGACGGTGCGGTGGGCGTCGGTCACGAATGGCAGCGGGTGCCCCTGCAGATTCACGGTCGCTCCATCCGCGCTGAGCGACCAGATGGCAATGTCGCCGCCGGCCATGGCCTCGTGCAACGCCTGGTTCCGTGCAAACAGCTCGGCCGACGTCAGCTCGAGCGAGCGCTCGAGCAACATCCGCCCCTCGTCCGCCTCGCGGTAGGCGTTGTCGACATCGGTCAGGAACTGGCGAAGGCGGGGATCGTCGGGGACATCATCGCCGAAGTGTCGGCGCAGCTGGCGGCGCAGCATCGCGTGAACGCCGAGCTGCTTGGATCGCTCCACTAGACCTCGGCGAAGGTGGTGATGGTCATGGTCTGGTTGTGAAGCTCGCATCCCGACGCACCCAGCGGTCCGAGCTCTCCCAGCGAGTAGAAGCCGATCATCGGTGCCGCACCGACGATCTCGCGCACGGCCTCGAGCTCCTCCTCGGTGCGTTGACGAAGCACCAGCCGGCGTCCGGCGCAGCTCACCAGCAAGGCCAGCTCCGAGGTCTGGCCCAGGTGCTTGATGCCCATGTTGGCCGCTCCTTGCGCTCCGTCGATCAAACGGTCGAAGTTGGCCTTCATCAGCCGGGCGAGGTGACCTTCGGGCATGTCGCCCGCAAACGTGATCCCACCGGTCTCCTCGTTCATCCCGAGGATGGTCCGCACCACCGAATCGTGGCCATCCGGGGCGCGGACAGCCAGGGGGAACAGGAGCCCACTCGCCGGCAAGCCGCTGGCGTGGTCGCCGAGGTATTGACGATAGAGCTCGAGCGCCGGGCGATGGTCGAGTTCGAGCAGGACGTTCCCGTCGGATCGGGTGATCTGCCGTTCCGGGCCGAACGAGTCCCACCCGCCCAGGCTTCCGCATCCGACCCGGAGCGCCGAGCCGTAGAAGCCGACGGCGGCGATGATCCCGGACTCCGGTGGCCCGTCCGCGACGACCGTGGTGTGCGCGAACGCCGGATCGGCTGCCAGCCCGCCGCTGATCGTGACGCGCGGCGGGATCGCGCGGACCAGCCCACGGACCAGCGGCGTGCCGTTCACGTTGAGCCCGTCGGAGAGCACGAACACGTGCACGAGATCGGCCGCGCTCAGCATCGACCCGAGCTCGAAGCCGGCCGCCTCGGAGTCTGGCGCGTGCTTGACTCTCACCCGGGCCAGCCGGATCCGGGTGCGATCGAAACGGATGGCCGCCGCGACCACGTCGTCGCGCAGCGTGGTGGATTCGATCGATCCCGAGGTCGAGCACCCGAGGATGTGCGCGCCCGGGCACAGCCGGCCCAGGCCTTCCACGTCGACCTGATCGCCGTCGCCGAAGACGAGCACGAGTTGAGCGCCCTCAGGTGGTGGAACTCCACGTCCCAGAAACGCGACCTGCATCACATGAGTATCGGTCAAGATAGCGGCGGCGTGAATGTGGGCTCCGTCCGCCTCGGCTCTACCTTCACTGACAGCGCGCGATACCGGGGTCGACCTCGAGCACGAACTTCTCGGGGCCTAGCGGCAGGTCCAGCTTCCGCTCCTTCCAGTCGACGAGCAGATCGGCCTTCTCGCCCGGCGAGCGGAACCGCGACTTGCCAGGTACCCGGCGCTGGAGCTTGTTCTCGTCGGTGAGAGTGGTGAAGTCGGTGTTGTCGATCCGCCACTCCTGCGCGCCGTCGCGCTTGACCTCGCTCGAGACGATGTCGGCGTGGCCGTCGCGCGCATCGAGGACGATGGTCTGGGTACGGCCGTCCTCGCCGGTGAGCTCGAGCACCTCCTTCCCGGCCTTCTCGTCCCAGCGCACGGTGCCGGTGGCGCCCGCCACCACCGGCGAGGCGCCGATCGCGAGCTGGACGAAGTCGTCCGGCGCGAGCGCGATGTTGAACAGGGCGGCGATCGTCTCCTTGCTACACGGGCCACTGAGCTGACAGTTCTTGTTCTTGTCGGTGAAGGCGTAGTCGATGCCGTCGCACGCCAGGTCGGCGATGGGGTCGTTGCCGGCTGGCGACAGGGCGTTGATGCGTACCTTCGAGCCGGTCGTGCCCATGACCAGGACGACGCCCTTCACCCGCTGGTCGTTCATCCAGTAGTCCATGACCGTCTCGGCGCTGAAGCTCGACACGCCGTCGCGGGTGGCGGCGATGCGGCCGAGCAGCTCGTCGACGGTGGGCTCGGGATACGGCCGCTTGGACGAGCCTTTGGGGCAGCCGCAGGCGAGGACCCCAAGGAGGGCGAGGACAAGGAGGGCGAGGCGAGGCATGCCCCGGTGATACCAGAGCCCCCCGGGCCTGCGCCCGTCCCCGGGTGCGGACGTCACATTCCGAGCTGCTGGATCAGGAAGGCGTAGAGGTCGGCGTTGGACTCGACCTGCTGGCGGACCAGATCGGCGCCGCCGTGGCCGGCGTTCTTCTCGATGCGGAGCAGCGCCGGGCGATCGATGGCGGTGGCGTGCTGGACCAGGGCAGTGAACTTGCGCGCGTGATTGGGATCGACGCGATCGTCGTGATCGGCGGACATCATGAGCAGGGCCGGGTAGGCCACGCCTTCCTCGACGCGGTGGTAGGGCGAGTAGGCGTAGAGCGTCTTGAACTGGGCCGGATCCTCGGCCGAGCCGTACTCGGGGATCCAGGTCTTGCCCGATCCGAACTTGTGGTAGCGGACCATGTCGAGCAGCGGCACCGCGCAGATCACCGCGCGATACAGCTCGGGCGCCTGGGTCATGGCCGCGCCGACCAGGAGGCCGCCGTTGGAGCCGCCGTAGATGGCCAGGTGCTCGGGGCTGGTCCAGCCCTCCTTGATCAGCCAGCGCGCCGCCGCGGTGTAGTCGTCGAACACGTTCTGCTTGTTGGGACCGGCGCCGGCCTTGTGCCAGTCTTCACCGTATTCGCCGCCGCCGCGCAGGTTGGGGATGGCGAGCATGCCGCCTTGCTCGAGCCAGACCGCGCGCGACGAGCTGAACGACGGCGTCAGGCTGACGTTGAAGCCGCCGTAGCCGTAGAGCAGCACCGGGTTCTTACCGTTCTTCTCGATGCCCGCGTTGTGGAGCAGGAACATCGTGACCTCGGTGCCGTCCTTGCTCTGGTAACGGACCTGCTCGGCCACCATCTTCGACGTGTCGATGGGCAAGGTCACTCGCGACCACTCCTTGACCGCTCCGGTCTTGATCGAGGTCTCGTAGTTGACCGAGGCCTCGGTGAACGACGAGTACGAGAAGTAGCCGGTGTCCTCGTCGGGGTTGCCCCCGATACCGCTGGTGGTGCCGAGCGGCGGATGGTTGACCTTGCGCACCAGCTTGCCGCTCAGTTCGTGGACCTCGAGCTCGCTGGTGGCGTTGCGCAGGTAGTTGAGGACCAGGTGCTCGCCGACGACACTGACGCCCTCGAGGGTGCCGTCGGCCTGCGGCACGAGCTCCTTCCAGTCAGCGCGGGCCGGCTTCTTCGGGTCGACCTTGAGCACGCGGTAGCGGGGCGCGTCGAGGTTGGTGTTCACGTAGAACTGGTCGCGCCAGACCGTGACCTCGAAGATCGCGCCCAGCCCGACCGCGAGCGGCCGCCAGTCCTTGTCGCCCTTCTTGAGATCCTTGAAGTAGACGTCGGTGGAGTTCCAGCCGTGCTGCACGCTGGCCGTGAGCCAGCGGCCGTCCCACGACACGCCGCCGCCGAGGAAGGTCTGGGGATTGCGCGTGGCGGGGTGGACGATCGGATCCTTGGTCGGATCGGTGCCGAGCTTGTGGAAGCGCAGCTCGGCGAAGCCCGGGCGGTCGGCGACGGTGACCTCGCCGCCCACCGGCGGCACCCAGACGTAGTAGAAGCCCTTGCTGTCGGGCGTCCACGACGCGCCCGAGTACTTGGTGCCGGGGATGACGTCGGTGGTGTCCTTGCCCGTGGCCAGGTTGCGCACGTAGGTCACGGTCTCGTCGGAGTTGTTCTCCTTGCGGGCGTAGGCGACGAACTTGCCGTCGCGCGACGGCCACCAGCCGCCCAGCCCCGACGAGCCGTCGGCCGACCAGGTGTTGGGATCGAACAGCACCTGCTCGGCGCCGTCCTTGCCCACCTTCCAGTAGACGACCGTCTTCTCCTTGGTGGCGTGCTTGCGCGTGTAGAAGTAGCGGCCCTTGCGGTGGGTGGGCGCGCCCATGGCGTCGAAGTAGAAGACCTCCTTGAGCCGCGCGGCGATCGCGTCGCGGCGGGGCAGCGAGGTCAGGCGGTCGCGCGCGAAGGCGTCCTGCGCGTCCATCCACGCCTTCACCTCGGGGTTGGTCTCGTCTTCCAGCCAGCGGTACGGGTCGGCGACCTGCTGGCCGTGGATCTCGTCGACGATGTCGTCGCGACGCGTGGCCGGGTACGGCGGCTTTTGCACGGCCGGCGGCGGTTCCACGACCACGGGTGGCTCGGGCGCCGGATCGGGATCGGGCAAGGCGACCGTGTCGGCCGGCCTGGTCTGCTGCGCGCAGCACGAGGAGGTGACCGCGGCGGCAGCGACGAGTGCGATGAACGTCTTTCGCATGGAGGGAAGCTACACCGCCGCGCGGGCGGAGGCGATGCGACAGCGGTGCGACACCGGGCGTTGTGATACAGCGAGCACCATGTCCGCACGCCGCCACCCCAACGTGGTCAATGTCTCCGAGGTCGAGTCCATGACCCGCACCGCCGGCACCCGGTTCGGCGCGGTGCGCAAGAACCTGGGTGCCGTCTCCGGCGGTTCGGCGCTCGGCTGCACCTGGCACGAGGTCGAGCCCGGCCGCGCCGCGTATCCCCGCCACTTCCACACCGCCAACGAGGAGGCGGTCTACGTGCTCGAGGGCACGGGCACGGCCCTCATCGGCGAGGCGGCGGTGGCGATCGGGCCCGGCGACTTCATCGGCCTGCCGGTCGGCCCCGAGCACGTCCACCAGATCAAGAACACCGGCACGGCGCCGCTGCGCTACCTGGCCTTCTCGACCATGCACGACGTCGAGATCGTCGGCTATCCCGACTCGAAGAAGATCGGCGCCATGGCCGCGCCGTCGCTGCGGGCGGCGTTCACCGGCGGACCCAAGCCGTGGGTCGCGCACATCGGCCGCGAGGCCGACGCGGTCGGTTACTTCGAGGGCGAGGACACCGGCGAATGAGCGATCAGGTGCGGCGCAGGAGCAGGCTGCCCAGCGAGTAGCCGGCGCCGAACGAGGCCATGATCCCGTAGGCGCCGCTGGGCAGATCGTCGCTGTACTTGGAGAAGGCGATCGCCGAGCCCGCCGACGCGGTGTTGGCGTACTCCTCGAGGATGAGCGGGGCCTCGAGCGCCGTCGCCGAGCGACCGATCAGACGCTGCGCGATCAGATCGTTCATGTTGCTGTTGGCCTGGTGCAGCCAGAAGCGCGCGATCTCGGTGGGCGCCACGCCGGCCGAGGCCAGGTGCTCGCCGATGAACCTGGCGGCCATGGGGACCACGTCCTTGAAGACGCGGCGACCCTGCTGGTAGAAGAGCTTGTCGGAGTCGTCGCGGTGGGCGGGATCGCAGCGGTTGAGATAGCCCTGGTTGTTGCGGATGTTCGACGAGAACCGCGCCATCGCCTTGGTCGAGATGACCTCGTAGCTGCCCGGCCGCGCGCCGGCGAGCGGCTCGACCAGGATCGCGACGCTGGCGTCGCCGAAGATGAAGTGGCTGTCGCGATCACGGAAGTTGAGGAAGCCGGTCGTGATCTCGGGGGTCACCGCGAGCGCGCAGCGGGCCTTGCCCAGTTGCACCGACTCGGTCGCGAGCGTGATGGCCATGGTGGCCGACGAGCAGCCCAGCGCGATGTCGAAGCCCGAGCCGGTGCCGCCCAGCGCGTCGAGCACCTCGATGGCCAGCGCTGGATACAGGCGCTGCATGTTCGAGGTGCCGAGCACGACCAGATCGACGTCCTTGCCCTCGCGGCCGGCCTGGGCCAGCGCGAGCTTCGCCGCGTTGACCGCCCACTCGGCCTGGAGCGCGAGCTGGTCGTCGGGACGATCGGGGATGTTGGGCACCATGCGATCGGGATCGAGCACGCCGACCTTGTCGGCGGCGTAGCGCTGCTTGATGCCCGAGGCCTTCTCGATGAACTCCGGCGTCGACTCGCGCATCGCGGTGCGCGTGCCGGCGGCGATCTCGGCGGCGTGGGCGTCGTTCTCGCGACGGACCCAGACGTTGAACGCGTCGCACAGCTCGGCGTTGGTGATCACGGTCTCCGGGTGCCACACGCCCGAGCCGGTGATGGCGGTGCTCGTCGTCGAGCCGGCCTTGCTCATGCGGCGGAGGATACGCACGCGTCGATCATCGTCAACCTCGTCGGAGATGATGCTGCGTGGTCGGACCGCGTGGTGCGCAAAACTCTACGCGCGACCCGCGCGGGTGCGTCACTTCTTCGACAGTTCGGCCAGCGCGGCGCGCAGGAACGCCGACCTGGGATCGGCGGCGATCGCCATCTTGATGTTGAGCATCGCCGCCGAGGTGTCGCCGACCCTGAGTGCGCCCTCGGCGCGGCGGTAGAAGGCGAGCGCACGGGCGTTCATCGCGTGGGCCGGCTCGATGTCTCCGGAGGGCTGGCGCGTCACTGGCTGGGGCTCGGACGATGGCGAGGTCGCGACCGGCGGCGGAGACGTGGGCGGGTTGGATCGCGCGGTGGGGACCCCGACCGGCGGCGCCGCGGTGGTCGACTGCGGGCGCGGCGTGGCGGTGGTCGACTCCGAGCGGCCAAGCGGCGGCGGCTGGGTCCCGCCGGGTCGATGCGACGACGAGATCTCGGAGCGCATCGGCTGCATCGCCGCCACGCCGAGGCGCGACGAGAGCCGTGCGGTGCCCGCACCGCCGTGGCTGACCGGCGGCACCGTGGGCGCGCGCGGTCCGCGCAGCTCGCGCAGGTAGGCCGCGCACTTCTCGGGCTCCTTGAGATCGGCGTAGGCGCCGGTCACACGGGCGTACATGCGCACCAGCCGGTCCATCACGGCGGCGTCGATCCGGTTGCGGAACAGATCGGGATGCCGCGTCCGCGCGATCTGGTGATACGCGTCCTGGATCGCGGTCGGCGACGCGATCGGAGGGATCTCGAGCCAGTCGAACTTGCCGCGCCGATCTGCGATCGGCTCGACCTCGTCCAACCATGCCACCAGCTCGGTCACACTCCAGGTCACGGCACGCCTCGGCCGACTGGCCTGTCTGATCTTCTCTATAATCGGGTCCATGGCGCAAGCTTTGCGTGAGGCTCAGGCGGCAGCGGGGGCTCCGAGCACCTCCAGCGCCGCCTCCTGGGTGATTCCGGTGTCGGCGTCGCGCGCACGCACGTGCAGGATCCCGTCCTGATCCACGCGGAAAGTCACGTCGATGCGGACCTCGCCGCGGCGGCGTGGCGGTAGGCCTTCGAGCACCAGGCGGCCCAGCGGCTCGTTGTCGGCGACGCGCCTGGCGTCGCCACGGCAGCAATCGATCACCACCTGGGTCTGGTGATCGCGCGCCGTGGTGAAGGTGCGCGTGCGCTCGATCGGCGTGGGCAGGTTGCGCTCGAGGATCTCCTCGGTGAAGCCGCCGGCGGTGGCCACCCGCAGCGACGCCGGCGTGACGTCGAGGAGGATGGGCCGCGCCGGGGCCACCGCCTGGGCCCACGGCACGTCGCCGTGGGCAAGCGGCGAAAGCGCGAACGTGGGGACCGCGTCGCGGGTCGAGATGCCGGCGCCGTGGAACAGGCTGCCCGACAGGCTGCCGGCCTGGATCGCGGCGCCCTGGGCCACGACCTCGTCGGGGTTGATGCGCAATGCCGGCTCCTTGCCGAACAGCTCGGCCAGGCGCTGGCGCACCAGCGGGATGCGGGTGCTGCCGCCGACGCAAACCACCTGGCTGATCGACTTGGGATCGATGCGGACGGCGGTCAGCGCGTTGCGAGTGAGATCGATGCAGCGATCGACGAAGCCGCGCACCATCTCCTCGAGCTGGGTGCGGGTGAGGCGGAAGTTGAGCTTGTGCTCGGTGCCGCGGTTGACCAGGCCGTCGATCGTGCCCTCGGCCGAGGTGCTGTCCGAGAGGTGGATCTTGACCTCCTCGGCGGCGAGCACGAGGCGGGTCATGATCTCGTGGTTGCCGCGCGGATCGAAGCGGTGCTGCCGGTTCATCTCGGCGGCGAGGAACTCGGCGATGGCGCGATCGATGTCGTCGCCACCGAGGAAGAAGTCGCCGTCGGTGGCGAGCACCTCGAAGACCTCGTCCTTGATGGCCAGCAGCGACACGTCGAAGGTGCCGCCGCCGAAGTCGAACACGCACACGACCTCGTCCTTGTGCTGGCCGAAGCCGTAGGCCAGCGCGGCGGCGGTGGGCTCGTTGAGCAGGCGCAGCACGTCGAGGCCGGCGAGGCGGCCGGCCTCCTTGGTGGCCTGGCGCGGGGAGTCGGAGAAGTTGGCCGGCACCGTGATGACGGCCTGGATCACCCGCTGCCCGAGCTGGCGCTCGGCGCAGCGCTTGAGGTGGCCGAGCACCTGGGCCGAGACCTCGGGCACGGTGAGGCGGCGGTCGCGGGTGACGATGATCGGCTGCTGGTTGGGGCCTTCCTCGACCTTGAAGGGCAGGCCGGTCAGCGCGAGCTGAACCAGCGGCGAGCGGATGTTCTGACCGATGAGCCGCTTGGCCGAGTACACGGTGGTCTCGGGCTCGATCGCACGCCGCAGCTTGGCCTCGGTGCCGGCGACCACGCCGCCGCTGGCCGGGAAGGCCACCACGGAGGGGTGAACTCGTTCGCCCTGGGCGCCGAGCGCGAACTCGACACCGGTCGGTGTCGCCACGGCAACCACCGAGTTCGTGGTCCCCAGGTCGATGCCTACAGCGAGGGACATCAGGGTCATCTTCCTCCCAGACCCGTGCGGAGCCAAGAGGTCACGCGGTTTTGGGAGCGATCCTTCGAGACGTGCGAAATCACCCCATCGGGACCAGGTGACCTGGGACACGCTCACTGGCGCAAGCGTACCGGGCGGACGGTTGGGGTGGCGACGGGTACACTGCGCGCGCCGTGACCCGCATCGAGTCGTTGTTCGAGCCGCTCTCCTTCCCCTGCGGCGCGGTGGCGCCCAACCGGGTCTGGCTGGCGCCGTTGACCAACGGCCAGAGCAACGACGACGGCACGCTCGGCGACGACGAACATCGCTGGCTGGTGCGCCGCGCCGAGGGCGGCTTCGGCGTGATCACCACCTGCGCCGCCTACGTCGGCATCGACGGCAAGGGTTGGAAGGGCGAGCTCGGCGTCGACGACGATCGCGACGTGTCCGGCTTACGGACACTCGCGACAGCTGTTCACTCGCACCGGGCCGCGACCCCGAACGCCCGCCGGTCGAGCGCGACCGAGACCGGGTCGAAGGGCGCGCTGTGCATCGCCCAGATCTTCCACGGCGGCGTGCGCGCGCTGCGCGAGCAGACCGGCGTGCAGCCGTGGAGCGCGTCGACGTGGCACGAGGACGCGCCCGACTTCGAGGATCCGCGGCCCGCCAGCGAGGACGATCTGGCTCGCGTCATCGCTCAGTTCGGCGCCTCCGCCCGCCGCTGCGCCGAGGCTGGCCTCGACGGCGTCGAGATCCACGGCGCGCACGGTTATCTGCCGTCTCAGTTCCTGTCGCGGGTCTTCAACCAGCGCGACGATCGCTGGGGCGGCTCGCTCGAGAACCGCTCCCGCCTGGTGCGCGAGATCGTGCGCGCCGTGCGGGCGGCGGCGCCGAGCGGCTTCGTGGTCGGCGTGCGCATGTCGCCGGAGGACTTCGGCTACGCCCGCGGTCTCGATCTCGACGAGACCGTCGAGGTCGCGCGCTGGTTGTGCGACGACGGCGTCGACTTCATCCACCTCTCGTTGTGGCGCCACGAGCGCAACACGGTCAAGCGTCCCGCCGAGCACCCGCTCGACGTGTTCCGCGCGGCCTTGCCGGCGGGTGTGCCCATCGTCGCCGCCGGGGCGATCTGGACGGTGGAGGAAGCGGTGGCGACGCTCGCGAAGGGCGCCGCCGCAGTGGCGCTCGGCCGCGCCGCAATCGTGAACCCCGACTGGCCAAAGCATGTGCTCGAGGATGCGGCGTGGACTCCGCGCAGGCCGCCGCTCAGGGTCGAGGAGTACGGCGACATCGCGGTGTCGCCGCGGTTCATCGAATATTTGCGGCGCTTCAAGAACATGGTCGCGGACTGAGGCGCGGTTTCGGTCTCGGGTTTCGGTCTCGGGTTTCGGATTCCGATTCTGACGCTGGCCGAGGCCCGGGGCCCGGGGCCCGTTACGTCGGGTTCACCCCGAAGATGCTCCGCGCGATGATCCTCCGCTGGATCTGCCCGGTGCCCTCGAAGATGTCGTAGATCTTCGCGTCCCGGTACCACTTCTCGACGGGGTGACCGCTCTCCAGCGCTTCCTCACCGAGCAACGTGAGCGCGCGCGACGTGACGTCCTGGGCCACCTTGGCGCCGTACGCCTTGGCGATCGACGCCATGCGGACGTTGTCCATGTGGTGATCGGCCATCCACGCGGCCTTGTGCACCAGCGCGCGCGCGGCCTGGATCTCCATCTCCATCTCGGCGAGCTCGAAGGCGACGCGCTGGTGGTTGGCCATGGGCGTGCCTTGCATGGTGCCGCCCTGCACGCGCTCGACCAGGTACTCGAAGGCGGCGCGGGCGATGCCGACCGCCTGCGCGCCGACCATGGGCCGCGTCGAGTCGAGCATCTTCTTGGTATCGGAGAGGCCTTCGCTCGACTGACCGACCCCGAGCATCATGTCCTTGTGGACGCGGCAGTCCTCGAAGTGGACCTGCGCCGTCTCCGACGCGCGGATGCCGAGCTTGGTCTCCTTGCGGCCCGGCACCAGGCCGGGCGTGCCGCGGCCGACGATGAAGCCGCGCACGCCGGCGCGGCCGGCGGTGGGATCGGTGTTGGCCCAGACCACGTACACCGCCGCCGAGGCGCCGTTGGTGATCCATTGCTTGTGGCCGTTGATCACGAAGTGATCGCCGTCGGGGCGCGCCGTCGTCGACAGGCCCGAGATGTCGGAGCCGGTCGACGGCTCCGACAGCGCCATGGCCGCGACCTTGATGTGGCCCTTCTCGTCGTCGCCCTTGAGCAGCTTGCGGAACTCCTGCTTCTGCTCTTCGTTGCCCATGCGCGAGACCGGCGACGCGGCCAGGCCGCTGCCGCCGATGGCGAGGCAGATGCCGGCGCAGCCGTAGGCCAGCTCCTCGGAGCCGGCCACGCCGATGCGGGCCTGGCTGGCTGGCTTCTTGGCGTTGCCGCTCTCGCCGTCCTCGTCCTTGCCGGTGAGCGCCTTGCGGCCGTCGACGACCGCGGTCTGGGTCATGCCGAAGCCCTGGGCCATCTTCATCAGATCCCAGGGCATCGACTCGTCGCGGTCGTGCTTGACCGCGATGGGACGGATCGACTGCTTGGCGAAGGCGCCCAGCATCTGGCGGACGCCGGTGAGCATCGGGTTGTCGTGGAAGATGTCCATGGTCAGGCTCCCTGCTGGGCGCGCACCGCGAGGATGCGATCGAAGCGCTCGTCACCGAGGAGCTGCGCGAACGCGCGGGCGTCGCGCATCAGCTTCTCGACCGGGTAGTCGTTCACGAAGCCGTAGCCGCCGAGGATCTGCACGGCGTCGACCGTGGCGCGATCGACGACGTCGCCGGCCAGCACGCGGGCGCGGCTGGCGGCGTCGTGAGCGGCGGCCCGGGTCGGCCCGTCGACGACCCGGTCGGCGAGCCAGGCGGCGTGGAGCGCCATCAGCCGTACCGCGGCGGCGCCGGTGTCGGCGTCGTCGCGCAGGCGGATGAGGGACTCGAAGGTGCCGATCGGCTTGCCGAACTGGATGCGCTCGTCGGCGTACTTGCGGGCGTGCTCCATGCCCGCGGTCGCCACGCCGGTGGCGCGCGCCGCCAGCGAGACCTTGTACCAGGTGAGCACCTCGGTGATGGCGTCGGCCGCGGCCGCGCCGCGGGCCAGCACCATCGACGCCGGTACCGCCGTCGCCTCGAGGACCAGCGAGCCCCAGGCGGCGGCGCGCCAGCCCGAGGTCGCGACCGCCTCACGCCGCGCGCCCGCCGTCGCCACCAGCGCCAGCACCGGTTCATCGCCGGTGCGGGCGGCCAGGAGCACGTGGCTGGCCGTGGCCAGCGCCGGCACCGGGCCGATCTTGCCGGTGATCCGCAGGCCGTCCCCGTCGCGGGTCACGTCGAGGGTGCCGCGTGCGTCCCGGGCCGTGGTGGCCAGGCCGCCGCCGGCCAGGCTGGCGAACAGCGCCTCCCTGGCGGCTGCCGAACCCCAGCGACCGACCGCCAGCGCTGGCTCGACGTTGGTCTCGAGCACGGCCGCCATGCCGGCGCAGCCCCGGCCCAGCTCGAGCCCGCGCAGGGCCCGCCGCAGGTGCGAATACGGGCCGTCGAGCAGGCCGCCGCTGGCCTCCGGTACCGCGTCCAGGAAGAAGCCGAGGTCGCCGCCCACGGCGCTCAGCCGGGGTGGGGCGGCGCCGGCCCGGTCGGCGTCGGCGGCCCAGGCGCGCACGTCCTTGTCGACGAAGCGCCGGACCGTCTGCGCGATGAGCGTCTGCTCGTCGTCGAGTGCGAAGTCCATGCGGGCAGGATACGCACGCGCTCCCGGCAAAGAAGCGCACTTCGCCTTACTCGCCTTTCAGAGATCCGGTGCCGAGGCACTTGCGAGCCGGCGTTCTTCCGACTAGCTTTCGCCGCCGCGAACAAAAGGCGGGGTAGCTCAGTGGTAGAGCAGGGGTCTCATAAGCCCTTGGTCGGCAGTTCAATCCTGCCTCCCGCCACCCTGGTAGATAGGCTGCCCTTGCCGGGCAATGCGCTATCCTTTCGCGTCCTTCGGGGATCGTCTAATGGTAGGACACCAGCCTTTGGAGCTGGCCATCAAGGTTCGAATCCTTGTCCCCGAACTCCGAGGCCATCGGCCTCTCCCGGTAGAGTAGCTCCACCGGCTTCGGCGGCCGTACCCATGAAGCTCGACAAGACTACCTCCCTCTTCTTCGGCACGAAGATCGACTCCAAGCTGCGCGAGGCGCTCAGCCAGGCCAAACCCGGCGACAAGAAGTACTTCGACGGCTCCTCGGAGGAGTTCCTGCGCATCCTCGAGCTCCCCGACGAGAAGTGGATCGGTAAGATCATCAAGCCCGGGCCGGTGGTCACCGAGGTCGACGACATCCAGCGCAACATCGTTTCGATCATGCGCCGGGTCGCGCCCAGCGCCCGGGTGTCGGCGTCTGGTATCCGCATCTTCGTGCTGCAGGGCGTGACCGGCATGGCCGTCGTCGACGACGAGGACGATGTCGAGGTCGAGGCCGGCAGCTCGGGTCCCTACATCACGATGTAGCGCTGGTCAGCGTCTCGTAGGCGAGCCCCCAGCGGATGCCGCGATCGCTGACGACCATGCGCGGTGCGCCCAGGCGCGCGAGCAGGCGAGCGAAGATGGCGGCGCCGGCCGGGATCACGTCCGCGCGCTGGGCCTCGATGCCGACGATCTCGCGCCGCGCGGCGACGGTCGCGGCCAGCAGGCGATCGGTCAGCTTGGTGACGGCGGCCGAGGCGATGGTGTGGCCGTGCACGCGCTCGGAGTCGTAACGCTCGAGGGCGAGATCGGCGGCGGCGAGGTTGGTGGCGGTGCCGGCCGAGGCCACCAGGGTGGCGCCCGAGGGCAGGGTCAGCGGCGCCAGGTGCTGGTCGATGTCGGCCATCAGCGCGCCGCGGTCGTCGGCGGTGGGCGGATCGTGCTTCAGGTGACGCTCGGCCAGGCGCACGGCGCCGATGGGCACGCTCACCGCCGACACCACCCGGGTGCCGTCGCTGACCACGACCTCGGTCGAGCCGCCGCCGACGTCAGCGACGACAAAGGGCTGACCGCGCAGCGCCGGCAGGCCGTGGACCTGGGCCAGGTAGGCCAGCTCGGCCTCGCGCGCGCCGTCGATGGTCTCGACGTTGGCGCCCAGGAGCGACGCCGCCGGTCCCACGAACTCCGACGCGTTCTCGGCCTCGCGCATGGCCTGGGTCGCGATGATGCGTGTGCGCGCGACGTGGTGATGATCGAGCAGGGCCCGGTACTCGCGGCAGATGACCAGGCTGCGCGCGATCGCGTCGGGATGGAGGTGCTTGCTGGCGTCGAGGCCCTGGCCGAGGCGTCCGAACCGGCACACGTCGGTGATGGCGCGAACCTGACCGTCGGCGCAGCGCTCGGCGATCAGCAAGAGGAGGGTGTTGGTTCCGATGTCGATGACGCCCAATCTCACCAGCGCAGTCTACTCCCCTGGCCCTTGCCCTTGCCCGTGCCCTTGCCCTTCTCCGCTGGCGCTCGAGACTTGCCGCACTCCCGCCTCCTTGGCGCCCGGCGCTATAGTCGAGCTGTGTCGGATCCGTACCGCAGCCCGCCGGCGACGCCGTACCGGTCGCCGGGGCGACCGACCTACCCGTGCCCACGCTGCGAGATGTCGCTGGCCGGCCTCGAGATCGGCGGCGTCCGGGTCGACGCCTGCCAACGCTGCGACGGTCGCTTCGTCACCAGCGAGACCATGCGTAGCATCCTCGAGCACGACGGCGTGATCGCCGAGCTGCGCGCGGTCCTGCCCCGCGCCGCCAACCCGTGGGCCGAGGGCGGCCGGGTCTACGTGAAGTGTCCGGTGTGCGAGACGCTCATGAACCGCCGCCAGTACGCGCAGGGCTCGCAGGTGGTCATCGACTGGTGCAAGCACCACGGCATCTGGTTCGACGCTGGCGAGCTTCCGCGCGTGCTCGACTTCGTGGCCGCGGGCGGGCTGTTGCGGTGGGCGCTCACGTGAAGGTCACGACCGTCGTGCTCACCGGGTTCCTGGGCGCCGGCAAGCCCACGCTGCTCAACCGCGCCATCCGCATGCGTGCCGAGAGCGGCGGCGGTGGCGCCGGTGGCGGCGGCAAGCTCGGGATCATCGTCAACGAGCTGGGCGCCATCGGCGTCGACGGCGATCTGCTGCCCGGCGGCGCGGCGCGCCAGGTCGAGCTGCCCGGTGGCTGCGTGTGCTGCGTGCTCAACGACGACCTCGATCGCACCGTGCGCGAGATGCTCGATGGGAATCCCGAGATCGACACCGTCGTGATCGAGACGACGGGCGTCGCAGAGCCGTTGCCGATTGTGTGGGCGCTCGAACAGCCGCCGCTGCACGACCGGCTGCGGGTGGCGGCGGTGGTGACGGTCGTGGATCCGACCAGCTTCGCGATGGCCCGGGCGGCGAGCGTGACCGCCGAGATCCAGGTCGAGCACGCCGACGTGGTGCTGCTCTCGAAGGGCGACCTGGCCAGCGATGACGAGGTGGCGGAGACGCTGGAGGCGATCGCGCGGCTGGCGCCGGAGGCTCCGTGCGTGGAGGGCACGCTCGACGAGCGGGCGGGGTGGTTGCTAGGGGTGTTGCGGGACCCGGATCCGGATGTCCGGAGCCCTCACGTCCAGGTCCACGGCCACGGTCACGCCCACGATCACAGTCACGGTCACAGTCACGGTCACGGTCACGTTCACGGTCTCGGTCACGGCGTTCACGGGATCGACAGCGTCGCGTTCGCGGTGGATGCGCTGGTGGATCTCGAGGAGCTGGAAGAGGCCCTGGGCGAGCTGCCGGCGGTGTTCGTGCGGGTCAAGGGCATCCTCTGGGCGATCGATCCACGCACGGGGAGCGAGGCGCCGGCCTGGACTGCCGTTCACCGTGTCGGAACCCGCGTTTCGTCGGAGCCGGTGGCGGTGCCGGCCGGCGGTGCCCGCCTGGTCGCGCTCGGTCCGGGAGTGACGGAGGCCCCCCTTCGCGCCGGGCTCGCGCGCGCCGTGGTATCGTGCGAGCCGAGCACGTAGAAGAGATGGCCGTCGACGAACGACCACAGGCACGGACGCTGCGCGAGCTGCTGCTGGAGATGCGAGGGGGGTATGTCCTGCATCGACCGGTGGTTGTCGACGTCACGCCGGGCGCGCGCGACGGCGCCGAGGCGACGCTCGAGCGCACGCTCACCGTGCAGCTGCCAGCCGCCGGAGGCGACGATCTCTCGGCCGAGCTCGCCGCGTGCTCGTTCATGCTGGTCGGCCCCAACACGCTGTCTGCTGGCATCGAGAGCCCGGTGACGATCGGGCGCAGCCGCCGCTGCGACGTGCGCGTCGACAACGACTCGGTGAGCAAGGTCCATGCCTCGGTCGTCTTCGATCAAGGGCGCTCGGCCTACATGCTGGTGGACGAGAACTCGCGCAACGGGACCCGGGTGAACGGCCAGCAGCTCTCGCCCGGAGTGGCGGCGCCGGTCTACGCGGGCGCCCAGGTCGCCTTCGGCGACGCGGTGTTCGTCTTCATCGATCCGCCGACCCTGCGCAAGCTGGCGCGCATCGCCAGCTGAGCCTATGCGCGCCTGGCTGTTCGCGTTGGCCCTGCTCTCGAGCGGGCCGGGCGCGTGCTCGAGCGACCGCATCGAGGTCGCGTCGACCGGCGGTAGCGACCAGAACCGCGGGCCGCTCTTGCAGGCAGTCGCCACGCTGCGCGCCACCGGCCATGCCGTGCCGGCCTTCGCCGGCTTCGGGGCCACCGTCCTCGCGCTCCGCCCTGGCATGGACGAGACCGTGGCTGACGAGGCCGAGTTGCTCGTGGTCACCGAGGCGCTGGCCGTGGTGCGTGGTGCCGCCACCCGCGGCGAGTCGCTCGACGCCCAGATCGTCGCCGTGTGGCCGATGGGGCTGGCGCCACCGATCGAGGCGCCGGTACCAGGCGTGCCGGCCTCCGACGCGTGGGCGGCGTGGATGCCGGCGGCCGCCGAGGTCGCCGGCGCGTACCTGGTCCGCATCTGCGGCGGCGTGCTCGCCCTCGAGTGCAAGGACGTCGTGCCCGAGGGGCAGCGCGCCGTGGTCGGTGCGCTTGCGGTCGAGCGCTACACCGATCGCGCACGCCGCGCCGTCATCACCTGCCTGACCTGCAACGAACCCAGATGGCACGACGCGGTGGCTGGCTGGGAGGAGCTGACCCGCGTGGCGACCGCGACCGTGAGCGAGGCGCGCAGCGCCCACGCGCCGTCGCGCTGGCCCGAGGCGGGCGCCGCCGCCGTGGACGTGCCCGCTGCGGCTCCGTCTGTGCGCGTGGTCCACCTGCGGCCCGATGAGCGCGTCGAGCGCGTGCGCTACGCGCTCGCCGATGCGCGCACCGCCGGGGCGAGCTCGATCGCGCTCCTGGCCCGCGAGCGCGCCTACCCGTATCCCCTGCGCGCCTACCTGCTCGCCACCTCGGTCACCCGGCTGCCGGTGCGCGACGGTGAGCCGGTGCAGATGCTGACCCGCGCCCTCGACGCCCAGGCGCACGCGCCGCGCTGACTCCGGGTCAGAGCTTCCTGAGCGGTTCGACGCCGGTGAGCACGACCGAGCCATCGCGCGCGATGCGGATCTCGGCGGTGGGCGTGGCCTCGACCTCGGCGCGCGTGTGCCGCGTCGACAGCACGTGGATCTGCTGGTTGGCCGAGCCGCGCAGGCCGGCGCCGAGTCGATCGCCGGCCTGGTAGCGGCCGTCGATCAACACGTCGAGGTGGGCGAGCAGCGCTGGCCCCAGCGCCTGCGCGGCGATCTCCTCGCGGCGGTAGCCCGAGAAGACCAGCGTCGACAGCCCGAGCCGCCGCGCGCCCAGCACCAGCTCGAGTGCGGCCGGGGCCTGCTGCAACGGTTCGCCCCCCGACAAGGTGAGCCCTTCGATGCCGCGGGTCGCGCGGAGCTCGTCGAGGAGCGCGCCCACCTCGATCGCGTCGCCGCCGGTGGCGTGGGTGCCGGGGTTGAAGCAGCCCGGGCAGCCGAGCGTGCAGCCCTGCAACCAGATCACGAAGCGGGTGCCGGGCCCGTTGGCGCGGCTGCGCGGCTCGCGGGCGTGGACGCGGGCGATCACTTGCTCGAAGGCGGCGGCACCAGCGGCCGGGCGCGGAGCCCGATCGTCGACGGCACCACGTCGAGCTCCTTGAACAGGAGGTCGGGCGTGGTCACCGAGCTCTCGATGCCCGACGACGGCACGAAGCCCTCATCGACGCCATCGATGCGGTGCTCGATCTGGCTCTCGGTCGACGCCAGGTAGTTGGCCACGGTCGGGGTGTTGCCGACCGCGAGCAGGTCCTTCCAGGCCTTGATGGGGAGCTCGGCGAGCTGGGCCCCGCGCACGAGCTGCTCCTTGCCGTCCAGGGTCACGCGGTACGCGAGGAGCGTGGGCGGCGGCAGCGCCTGGTTGGTGTTGACCGCGATCTGGATCAGCTCGCGACGCGCCAGCTCGGTGGTGGCCGTCACTGCGGCGTCGTCGAATTGACGGATGACGAGGCCGGACGTCAGCCCGGCGGCGCGGACCTCGCCCAGGAGCTTCTTCTTGAGCGCGGCCGCGGCCACGCCGCCCTTGGCGGTCACGATCAGGTTGGTGGCGCTTCCGTGGAACGCGCCACCGCGGAAGGTGCGGCGGGCGTGGCCGTTGGATCGAGCGCTCGCGCTCGCCGGCGTGCGCGAGGTGAGCAGATTGGTGAGCATCCCGGCCTTGACCACCTCGACCCGCTGGGCGGCGACGCCCTCGTCGTCGATCTTGTAGCCGCCGATCACCGACCTCCCGGCCGAGACGCCGATGGTCGGATCGTCGACGATGGTGAGCGACGGCGCCACGACCTTCAGGCCGACGCGATCGGTGAGGGCGCCACCGAAGAGCTTGGCGTCGGCGGGGTTGATCCCCTCGGGCAGCGGTGTGCCGCCCAGGTTGGGCGCCAGGCCGAAGCGCACCACGCCGGCCGCGGCCTGGCCCTGGAACAGGACCGGACCGGTGTACGCGTCGAGGCGCGGCGCCTCGGCGAGGGCGGCGATGTTGGCGCCCAGCGTCCGCGCCTCGCGCTCCAGCTCGGCGTCGCCGGGCAGATCGTCGGCGGTGCGGCCGTAGCGGGTGAAGTACTGCGCCAGCTCCTGGCCGTCGGCGGCCTGGCCGTGGGCGACGATCATCACGCCCGAGGCGCGGCGGGTGTCGTTGACACTGGTGCCCTCGGTGGTGAGGTACCAGCGGCGCTCGAGGTACGAGGTGAAGGCGACGTGCGACTCGCGGATCGTAGGATCGTCGCGGAACACCGCCGAGATCTTCTCGGCGCGCGCGATCACGTCGTCGAGCGACTCGAGCGGCGCCACCAGCACCGGCTCCTCGCCGACCACCGGGGCCTCGGTGGTCCACGGCGGGATCCCGGCCTTCACACCGCCGGCGGCGCGGGCGTCGAGCTTGGCGCGGAGCTGGATCAGCGCCTCCTTGTAGGCGGTGTCGGTGACCAGCCAGGCGGCCCGGCGGGCGATGCGCGGCGTGGCCTCGAGCGACAGGCTGATGCCGGCGCTGCCATCGATGGCCTCGCCGCCGGGCACGACGAAGTTGCCGTTGTCGACGCCGTCGTGCTGCACGCGCACCCGGCACTCGAGGTTCACGAAGTGGCGGTGCTTCTTGTTGGTGACGTGGCCGAGGCTGGCGACCGCGTCGTTCACCTCGACCTCGGTGATCTTGTACGAGATGTGGAACGGCTTCGGCGCGCCGGGCAGCTCGAGGCGGGCCAGGGCGCGGTCCATCTCCTCGGCGATCGCGTCGATGATCTCCTCGGTGATGGCCTTCGACGGCGGACCCACCGGCGGCACCTTCTTGGCCGCGGCCGGGGTCACGCTGGCGAGGACGGCGGCGGCGGCGAGCAGGTGGACGTGGCGCTTCATCGCACGCCTCCCTTCCGGATCGATGGCGCATCGAGGACCGGTGGCCGATCGGCCGGGATGAACGACTTCTCGACCTCGATCTTCTCGACCAGCAGGCTCGGCGCCGACGCCGACACCGGCACCCAGCCGCTCTCGGCGCCGCACACGCCGTTGAAGGTCTCGACCTCGCGGCTGGCGGCCCGGATCGACTGCAGCGCCACCAGGGGCGTGCCGCCGATGTCGATCCCGCGCACCAGCTCGCGGCGGCCGTCGGGGTAGAGGCGGTAGGCCATCACCGGCTCGACCTTGAAGGCCTGCGGCGCGAAGGCGCTGGTGTTGGTGAAGCCGCCCGAGATGTCGGTGAAGACCATGCCGTAGGGCCGGCCCTGACGCTTGACCTCCTCGAGCAACATCTTCTCGAGGTCGGCGCGCTCGACCGAGCGGGTCGACGTCACCACCAGGTTGCCCTGCCGGGCCACGGGGTCGAACCCGGCCTGCTTGCGGCCGTGGCCGTTGGACGCCGGCGACACCGCGATCGGGTTGCGGCCCATGAGGAAGTCGACGAGCTTGCCATCCTTGACCAGGTCGACGCGCTGGGCGCGCACGCCCTCGTCGTCGAAGCGATAGAAGCCGTTGAGCTGCTGGCCGTTGAGCGTCGTCAGCGTCGGATCGTCGAAGACCGACAGCCAGGCCGGCATGATGTCCTTGCCGATGTACGACGAGAAGGTCTTGCCGCTGGTCTCGTCCTTCTGGCGGTGGCCCTCGATGCGGTGGCCGAAGACCTCGTGGAAGAACACGCCAGCGGCGCGGCCCTCGAGGATGGCGGGGCCGACGTAGGGATCGGCGAGCGGCGCCTTGTGGAGCGCATCGAGATCTTTGGTCACGGCGTCGATCATCTTGTCGACTCCGGCGTCGTCGGGCAGGCCGCTCGGGGTCTGCGCGAAGGCCTGCTCGAGGCGGCCCAGGCCCTGGCCGTCGTCGGCCTTCACACCCACCGACACCGAGATCTGGGCCGTGGTCCACGACAGCTGGGTCTGAGTACCCTCGCTGTTGACCAACCAGGCCGTGTTCTGTGTGAAGAGGAGGCCGCAGCTGCCGCGGGTGGCGACGCCCCGGAAGGCCCGCTCCGAGCAGCGCTTGAGCCGCGCGACCCAGGTCGCCTTGTCGAACACCAGGGCCGCCGGCGTGGCGATGTACGTCTCCTTCTTGCCGGCCGCGAAGTCGGGCGGCGCCTCGCGCTTGCCCAGGGTGCGTTGATCCTGGCGCACGTAGGCCAGGGCCAGGACGCCCTCGCGGTAGCGGCGATCGGTCTCGAGCCAGAGGTGGTTGGCGAGGGCGAGCTTGTCATTGCCGAACGGGGCCACCGCCCGGCGGCGCAGCGGCGCGTTGAGCTCGTTGTCGTCGCCGGAGATGGGGCGGGTGTTGTCGAGCTCGGGGGTACCAACGCGGATCTCGACATCGAGGATCCGGTCCGTGTCGTCGGAGTCACCGATGATGGCGCCACCCTCGGCGTCCATCGAGACCACGCGCTGCTCGACCAGCTGGTAGGCCAGGTAGTAGGCCGGGTCGTTGGCCTTGGCGAGGACGTCCATCCAGCGCTTGTTCTCGGCCGACATCACGTCGAGCACCGGCGAGCGCGCCGACGGCGTGTCACCGTCGGTGGGCTGGCTGGTCGCGGTCTCGATGCGCGACGGGATCGCGGGCAACTCGACGGGCTCGGCGGGCAGGTCGGGGACGGGCGTGGTCTTCGTGCCGCCCTTGCCACCAGGGCCGCACGAGAGGAGAACGGCGGTGGTCAAGGCCAGCGCCGGGACAGAGCGATACATGGCTTGAAGCGTACGAGGCGGGAGGCCAAGAAACAACCTCGGTGGTCACCGCTGGACGGCGTCGTCGGTGAACAGCGAGTAGGCGGTGATGGCGAACCTGATGAGGTCGCCCGAGAGCTGCAGGCCGTAGCCCGACGCGGCGATGTCGGACGCGAGCGGAGTCGACGGATGGGCCTGAGCCAGCGCCGCCAGGGGGGCGGCGATGTCCTCGCCGCTGGTCCGGCGATCGAGCAACGTCAGGAGCGCCTCGGTCTCGTCCTCGGAGTGGGCGAAGATGGTCCGGATCGCCGCGACGACGCGGATCTCATGCTTGGTGATCTCCGCTCCGGCCACGACCTCGGAGAGGAGGCCCACGCCGCCATGTCCGAGCTGAGGACCGCCCGGGAACCACGCCAGCCCGTCCTCGTCGAGGTTGGTCAGGCTGCCTCGCGCCCACATCGCGACGCTCCACTCTGCCTCGAGCAGGTCGGCGAGCGTGCCAGGTGCCAGGCGCGGCCGGCGCAGCCCGGTCACTGCGGTCTCGCCGATCCGGACCAGATCGCCGTCGACCCGGATCGGGATCCCACGCGGCCCGATGCGACAGGCGCCGCCGTCCAGCTTGGTGACGAGGCCAGGAAGCTCGGATCCCACGTCACACGCCGCGATGCGCTCGTCGATCCGCGTGTGGTCGACGATGGGGATCTCGGCGATGAAGGCGCGAGCGCCGAACGGCACGCGCAGCGAGAGGCGGCCGGTCGTGTCGGCGAGGAGCTCACGCAAGACCGGAGGAATCCCGCTCCAGCTCGTGCTCGTCGGGGCCACAGCCAGCGAGAAGAAGGCCGAGGCGCCGTCTGGATCGGGCCGCGCCGCGCGCGCGAACGGCGATGATGGCCACTGCAGGTTCGCGATCGCGCCGCGTACGGTCACCTGACCGCGCTGGAACGTCACTCCGAACGAGGAGGTCGGCTCCCTCGGGTCGCGCTCGCCGAGGAGGATCTGGATATCGCCGGGTTCCGCGCGGTCGAGTCGCTTGCGGAGATCGGAGCCTCCGAGATGCGACAGGGTCTCGATGTCGGGAGTGCACACGTAATGCCCGCCGAGCGGGGCGCAGACCTCGGATCCGACGTGGTCTCGTCCATCGCGAAGCTCGCCGCGACGGAGCGCGACGAATCGGGCGCGCGCGCTGACCGGCCAGACAGTCACCCGGCCGGCTGGGGTCACGAAGACGGCCATCGGCTTGCGAGGGGTGAGCCCGGCCTGGTAGAGGCTGGACGCCTCCGTCGATCCATAGAGCTCTGCGGCCACGAGGTCCGCGGCGCGTGCGACGCCGACGACAGACGCGTGCTTCTGGCCGGCCGCACGGACCTGCTGCAACGCTCGGTCGGCGACCTCGAGGGCCTGGGGGTGGACGAGGATCGCCAACTCGGTGTCGGCGGGCGCCAGGTCGAGCGGATGGACGACGACCGCGCTCCGGCATGCGATCGCACTGGTGGTGATCGCGATGACGGCGAGAGCGCGGGACAGCATGACGGCCAGCCTACCTGGCGCGACGCTCCTGGCTCGCGGCCAGGTCCGGCAATCTCTGCCCCGGTCAGCCGCGCTGCGCCAGGATGGGCGACGATCGACGCTGCGCGATCAGCGAGCCGTGGATCGCGGCGCCGACGCAGACGGCCTGCTCGGGTGCGACGCCGGCCTTGAGCGGGACGCTGAAGTGCTTCTGGACCGCGTCGCGCACCGCCGGCATCTGCGAGGAGCCGCCGCACAGGTACACGGCGGTGAGATCGGTGGGCTTGATGCCAGCCTGCGCCACGGCGCGATCGGCCACCTCGAGGCTGCGGCGGACGATGGCGCCGGCCGCGCGGGTCAGCGTGCCGCGATCGAGCGAGAGCTTGAGGCTGACCATACCCTCGGCGGTGCGCAGCACGTCCTTGACCTCGAGCCGCGTGGTCTCGGCGGTGGACAGCGCGCGCTTGGCCTCCTCGCAGGCGAAGCGCAGCCGCTGCAACTCGGCGGCGTGCTTGCGCAGGTCGACCTTGTGCTGGCGCCAGAACTGGTTGGCGGCGGCGTCCGAGAGCACGGCGTCGATGTCGTCACCGCCGAGCCAGGCGTCGCCGGCCGAGGCCACGACCTGGAAGCGCGAGCGCGAGACGTCGACGATCGAGAAGTCGAAGGTGCCGCCGCCGAAGTCGTAGACGCCGACCAGCCCGCCGAAGCCGGGCACGTAGCGGTTGGCGAGCGCGGCGGCGTTGGGCTCGGCGATCAGGCCCACCACCTCGAGGCCGGCGAGCTTGGCCGCGACCTCGACGGCGCGGCAGCGAACCTCGTCGAAGCTGACCGGCACCGCCAGGACCGCCAGGCGCACGTCCTTGAGGTGGCGCTCGGCCAGGCTCCTGGCCGCTTGGAGGATGAACCCGCACAGCTGGGGGATGGCGTAGCTCTCGCTTTCGATCTCGACCAGCACGCCACCGTCGGGAGCGGCCACGGTGCGGTACGCGGCCGAGCCGACGAAGCTCTGGACCTCGCGGTCGGTGAACTTGCGGCCGAGCAGGCGCTTGGGCGAGGACACGGTGCGCGACGGCTCGGTGGCGATCCGGCGCCGCGCCTCGGCCCCGACGATGGGTGGGGCGTTGTGCGGGAACGACACCACCGACGGGATCGCGCGCGAACCGTCAGCGTTGGTCAATACGCTGACCTTCCCGTCCTTCACCACCGACACGGCGGTGTTGGAGGTACCGAGATCGATCCCGATGATGGTGGGCAGAGCAGGGCGGGAGGTCATCCAGGCGCTATCCGCGAGTCCCTCTCCAATCTAGCGCGGATCGTCGCCGCCGCGCGCCCCAAGCGGGCACTCATGGGGTGCGGCCCGGATAGCTGCGATCGCGCACCCTGTGTGCGAGCCGACGTATACTCCGGAGAGTGGAGCCGCGTCGTACCCTCCTGCTGCTGCACCACGATGTCCAGCTCCTCGACCTGCTGACCCGGGTGTTCGAGGCGCGCGGCTTCTCGGTGAACCTCGCCGCCACCTCGATGCAGGCACGGACCATGCTCGGCGCCGAGCGGGAGCTGGACGCTGTGGTGGCGGCGTGGGACGCCAGTCATGGCCTGGGCGGCGAGGTCTATCGCTGGGTGCTCGAGCACCGCTTCGACCTGCGCGATCGCTTCGTCTTCATCGGCGACGAGGTGCCGCCCGAGTTCGACCGCATCGTCGCCGGCCGCTGCCTGGTGGTGCGCGCCAACGACACGGCGGAGATCATCCGCGTCGCCGAAGCCACGGCGCGGCGCAGTGTGCGTGCCCGCACCGCCGATCCCGAGCCGCAATGGGGTGATGGGGTCCAGCCGACGCTGCTCCTGGCCGACGACGATCCGGCCCTGCTCGCGGTCATGACCGAGCTCCTGACCGAGACCGGCTGGACCGTCACTCCGGTCGACAGCGGCAACGCGGCCACCGCCGCCCTCGATCGTTCCGATTTCGACGTCATCCTGTGTGACTGGCACATGGCCAACGGCTCGGGCGGCCACGTCTTCAACTGGGTAGTGACGTTCCGGCCCTGGTTGCTGGAGCGCGTCGTCTTCCTGGCCGAGCGACCCGGCGACGGCGCCGAGCGCATCGTCCAGGGCCGGCCGGTGTTCGCCAAGGGCGCCGACTCGGCGCGCCTCATCGAGGCGCTCTCGGCGATCGCCGCTCCCAAGAAGCCCTGAACCCGAGCGTCAGGCGTCGGGCTCGAACATGCCTTCGCGGTACTCGACGATCTCACCCGTCACCGCCGAGGCGGCGACGGTCAGCGGCGAGGCCAGGTACAGCTGGCCGGGGCCGCTGCGGCCCTTGTAGTTGCGGTTGATGGCCGAGACCGTGACCTGATCCCCGTGATCGGACACGCCGGGACCGCAGCCAATACAGGCGCCGCAGCCGGGCTTGATGACCTCGACGCCGGTGCGCGCGAACAGCTCGAGGTAGCCACGCGCACGCGCGTACTCCTCGACGTCCTTGCTGCCGAACTGGATGAAGAAGCGGACACCGTCGGCGACGCGCCTGCCGGCGCGATCGGCGTCGGCCATGACCCGGGCGTAGAAGTCGACGTCGTCGCGCTTGCCCGCCGTGCACGAGCCGCCGTACGCGATGTCGAGCCTGACCCGGCCGACCTCGGGCACGCGGGCGCCGTTCTTGGGATCCGACGGCACGCCGCGATCGGGATCACCGGGCGTGGCCACCATCGGGCGGATGGTGCCGAGCTCGATCACGTGCACGCCGCCGTCGTAGTGAGCGCCGGGATCGGGCGTGAGCACCTTGGCGCGGAGGGTGTCGAGCGTGGCGTCGGGGCGGCGGCTGCCGATCCAGCCCAGCATCACGTCGTCGACCTCCATGATCGCGCCTCGCGCGGAGCACTCGGTGGCCATGTTGGCGAGGGTGGCGCGCTCGTCGGGCGACAGCGCGAACAGGCCGTCGCCGCCGAACTCCATCACCCGGTCGAGGGTCTCCTCGCGCCTGGCGTGGGTGGCCAGGATGTGGAGCATCACGTCCTTGGCGGTGACGTCATCGCGCAGCTTGCCGCGCAGCTCGAAGCGGATCGACTGCGGGACGGCGATCGGGGTGAACCCCCAGTAGGCGAGGGCGGCGTACTCGGTGGCGCCGACGCCCCAGGCCAGCGCGCCCGAGGCGCCGCCCATGCAGGTGTGGCTGTCGGTGGCCTGGACGAAGTCACCGGGATCGATAAACTGCTCGCGCGCGACCTGGTGGCAGATGCCGGGGGACACGCCGCCCTCGGCGGAGTAATTGCGGGCGCCGGTGCGCGCGGCGAAGGCGCGCTGCACGTCGCGCAGGTGCTGGATCTTGTCGGCGTACTTCGCCATGGCTGGCACGCCGGTGGCATAGATGAGGTGGTCCTCGAACACCGCGAACTTGGAGGGGTCGCGCAGCTTGTAGTCGGCGCCGTACTCCTGACCCAGGAACCAGTCGACCTGGGCGGTCGTGAACTCGTGCGAGTAGCCGGCGTCGACGCGGACCAGCACGGCGTCGCCGGGCTTCACGTGCGTGCCCTGCCCGGGCAGGAGCTTGGCGGCGAGCACCTTCTCGGCGAGGGTCATCGGTCGTGGCCCGGTGCCGGTGGGTGGGACGGTGATCTCGCCACGCGACAGGCGCGAGCAGAACGGCAGGAGCCCGCCCGACTCGATCACCAGCGCGGTGATGGCGTCGTGGCCCGCGGTCAGCTCGTCGAGCGCGATGGTCTCGCCGGCCTCGAGCCGGGCCAGCAGCGCGTGATCGCCCATCAGCTGGCCGATGTTGATGTTGTTGCGGGCGTGGATCGGCGCGAACGACGAGGCCACGGCCAGCCGGCTGCCGCTGAAGACCTCGCACTGGGCGGCGGTCTCGCGCGAGCTGCCCACACCTTTCTGCGCGCCCGACACGATCACCTCGAAGCCGCCCTGGGCCAGGGCGTCGGGTGGAAACAGGCGCTGGCCGTCGAGCATCAGGCCGGCGTAGGCGTTGCGTGCGATCGCCGCGGGATCGAAGTCGAAACAGACCCAGGCCGGCGTCATGGCGTCGGTGTTGATGTCGTCGAGCAGATCGTCGGGCCGGAGATCCTGCATCCGCAGCGTGAGCTCACCGCTGAGCTGGCGACGGATCGTGTCCGGATCCTTGGTCAGGTACAGGACCCGCTTGCCGGGGGTGAGCGAGAACGTCCGCGCAACCGACATCTGCCCACGGTGTACCACGCGCCAGGTGAGGGAGGAACAGTCGCCGAGTGACGCGGTGTGACGCGGCGAAGCGCGCCTAACTCCCACCAGCGACGGGTAGCGAGTGCCCGTGCTGCGGGAGGTGGAACCGACGGAGCTGCGACGGTGGGCGGGTCGAAGGTCAGTCGCGATCCACGCTGCGCCCACGTGTCCGAGGGCCAGTGCTCGGTCACCAGCGCGACCAGGTCGTCGGCCGTCCACCGGGTCTCGCCCGCGCCGGCCCCGACGCGCTGTAGCAGAACCAGCACGCCTTCCGGCACCGGTTGGACAGCTTGATCGACAGCCGCTCGATCATGCGCCGGCCGGGCATATCACGGGTGTCAGGGCCAAAGCCCGACGCCCTACGACGTGGTCACGCTGCCGGCGCTGATCGCGCGCTGGGCCTGATCGCAGAGGGCGCGGACGCCGTGGATGAAGGCGGCGAAGCGCGGGTCCTTGGTGAGGCCGGTGGCGAAGCGGTAGTAGATCTGCTGGGCCACCACGGCGGTCTTGAACAGGCCGTAGGCGTAGTAGAAGACGGCGTTGTCGACCGAACGGCCCGACGCACGGGCGTACCGATCGACCACCTCGGCGCGGGTCATCATGCCGGGCAAGTGGGTGAGCCCGAAGCGCAGCATGTGCAGCGGCTGGGCGTCGCCGACCTCGATCCAGTAGCCGACCGAGGTGCCGAAATCCATGAGCGGGTCGCCCACGGTCGACATCTCCCAGTCGAGCACGCCCACCACACGGGTGAGTTGCTCGTCGAAGATGACGTTGTCGAACTTCCAGTCGTTGTGGATGAGCGCGGGCGCATGATCGGCGGGCATGTTCGCCGCCAGCCAGCCCGCGACCTCGAGCACCACCGGCAACTCGTCGGTGCGCGAGCCGTGGTAGCGCTCGGTCCAGCCCTCGATCTGGCGCCGGGTGTAGCCCTCGGGCTTGCCCAGCGCGCCCAGCCCGGCGGCGCGGTAGTCGACCGCGTGCAACTCGGCGAGCGCGTCGATCAGGACCTCGCACAGGCGGCGCGCCGCGGCCGCGTCGACGGCGAGACCGGCGGGGAGCTCCTTGCGCAGGATCACGCCCTGGCGTCGCTCCATCAGGTAGAACGTGCAGCCCATCACCGCCTCGTCGCGGCACAGCGCGATCGGGCGCGGCGCCTTGTCGTAGACCGGCGCCAGCGCCGACAGGACGGTGTGCTCGCGGCCCATGTCGTGCGCGCTCTTGACCTTGCTGCCGAACGGCGGCCGCCGCAGCACGTACTCGTCGCCGCCGCGCCGCACCAGGTAGGTCAGGTTGGAGTGACCGCCAGGGAACTGCAGCACCTCGATCGGCACCTGGCCGCCGAGCGTGGCATCGAGCCACGCGCCCAGCGTGTCGACCGGCAGCTCCTCACCGGCGCGGGGCGGCCGCAGCTCGACCGCGCCTCCGCTCACCGCTTCGCTCCGTACCGATCGAGGATGCGGCGCGACACCACCATCTTGTGGACCTCGTCGGGCCCGTCGTAGATGCGGGCCCCGCGCTCGTGCACGTAGTAGTGGGCGAGGATGGTGTCGCTGGTGATGCCGAGGGCGCCGTGGACCTGGATGGCGCGATCGACCAGTCGCATCATCACGTCGGACACGAAGAACTTGATGATCGAGACCTGATCGCGGGCGGCGTGGAAGCCCTGGTGCTCGATGGTCCAGGCGGCGCGCAGCACCAGCAGGCGGGCGGCGTCGATCTCGGCCCGGGCCTCGGCCACCCACGACTGGATGATCTGCCGCGACGCCAGGGTCTTCTCGTCGTCGATCTTGCGGGTCGCGGCTCGCTCGCACATCAAGCCGAAGACGCGCTCGCAGATGCCGATCCAGCGCATGCAGTGGTGGATGCGCCCCGGCCCCAGTCGTTCCTGCGCGATCAGGAAGCCGGCTCCCTCGGCGCCCAGCCGGTTCGACTGCGGCACACGCACGCTGTGGTAGCGGATCTCGGCGTGGCTGGCCCAGCCGGCGCCGGTGTCGCCCATGATCGGGATGTTGCGGACCAGCTCGAAGCCGGGCGCGTCGGTCGGCACGATGATCATCGACGCGCGGCCGTGGGGCGCCGCGGCCGGATCGGTGACGGCCATGACGATCGCGAAGGCGGCGCCGTCGGCGCTCGACGTGAACCACTTGTGGCCGTCGATGATGTAGTCGTCGCCGTCCTTGACCGCGGCGCACGACAGGATCACGGGATTGCTGCCCGGGTTCTCGGGCTCGGTCATCGAGAAGCAGGAGCGGATCTCGCCGCGGGCGAGCGGCTCGAGCCACCGTGCCTTCTGCGCGGGCGAGCCCCACTTGTGGAGCACCTCGAGGTTGCCTGCGTCGGGTGCCTGCGCCCCGAACGAGTAGTGACCGAGCGGCGAGCGCCCCAGCCGTTCGCTGACCAGGCCGTGATCGACCAGGCCGAGGCCCATGCCACCCAGCTCCTTGGGGATCTGCGGCCCCCACAGCCCGGCGGCCTTGACCGCAGCGCGCAGCTCGTCGAGCACGGACGCGCTCGCCACCCAGCCGCGCTCCAGCACCTCGCGCTCGGCGGGGATGACGCGATCGGCGAGGAGCTGATCGATGCGCTCGAGGGTGGGCGCGATGTGAGCGGGGATGGCGAAGTCCATGGCAGCTCCAGCGTGAAGGGGACCGGCGCAGGTCAGCGGAAGGTGTGCAGCTCCGCCGGCAGGTGATCGATGTGGTTGAAGCCGAGGAGCGACAGCTCGCTCGGCGCGCGCGAGCGCCACAGGAGCTCGGTGATCGACGCGTTGCGGACCAGCCGCCACTGGGTGACGGTCTGCATCGCGTCGAGGCCGAGCGCGAGCTTGAGGGCGACGCCGATCGGCCCGCCCGAGGTGACCGCGACCACGCTGGCGCCGCCCTTGCCGTGGGCCGAGGTCATGCGCGCGACCGCGGTACGCACGCGAGTGACGAAGGCGCCGAAGGTCTCGATGTCGCCGGTGTCGAGACGATCGTTACACCAGGCATCGATCACCAGCCAGAAGCCGCGATCCATGAGCGTGCGGCGATTCTCGGCGGTGGCGGTGCCGTCGAGGAGGCCGCGCAGCTCGGGGTGCTGCTGGACGAACTGGGGCATGAACTTGCCGAGCAGCTCGAAGGCCGGGTACTCGGCGAGCTCGTCGAGCACCACCGGCGCCGGTAGGTTGTGGCCGGCCTCGGCGGCCGCCGCGACGGCGATCGTCGCGGTGTCGAGCTGCCGTCGCATCGGCCCGGCGTAGACCGCGTCCGGCGCGTGCCGCGTGGCGGCCCAGCGACGGCCGAGCGCGCGCGCCTGCTCGACGCCGCGCTCGCTCAGCCGATCGTAGTCGGCGGCGCCGTACGAGGCCTGGCCGTGACGCACCAGGGTGAGCGTTCCCACGGCGCGGACTCTAGCGCCGCGCGGTCCACGCTGTCGCCGTGCGCCGCGATGCATCCACCGTTGGCGGCTGTGCCAAGTTGGCTCAGGTCAGCTGGCCGCACCGAGGTTGGACCACATCGGAGACAACGTAGGCTTTTCAACTGGTTGGACATGCAGACGGTCTCGCACGATACTTGAATGAGCCTAGTTGCACTTCTCCCAGGGGTCTCTCCGATGAAACTTCGCCTCTTCCTCTGTGCCTCGATCGCAGCGCTGGTCTTCGGATGCGGGAGCCCGGGCGACGACGACGGGACCAACCCGCCGGTGGGTGATGAGGACGGTGACGGCATCTCCGACTCCGACGAGGGTGCGGCCACCAGCGTCGACACGGACGGCGACGGTACGCCTGACTACCAGGACACCGACTCCGACGGCGACGGCATCGACGACTACCGCGAGGCCGGCGACAGCGATCCCGGCACCCGTCCGCTCGACACCGACGGCGATGGCACTCCCGACTTCCAGGATCTCGACTCGGACGCCAACAACATCCCCGACTCGACCGAGGGCACGGGCGATGTCGACGGCGACGGCCGCGCCGACTTCCAGGACATGGACGACGACGGCGACTTCATCGGCGACATCTTCGAGATCGGCAGCGACGCGTCGAACCCGGTCGACACCGACGGCGACGGCACGCCCGACTACCACGACACCGACAGCGACAACGACACCATCCTCGACGTCGACGACGGGACCACCGACTTCGACATGGATGGCACCGGCAACTGGCGCGACACCGACAGCGACAACGATTGCCGCGGTGACCAGCTCGAGTCGGGCGGCGTGCGCCCGCCCCGCGACACCGACGGCGACGGCCGCCAGGACTTCATCGATCGCGACAGCGACGACGATGGCCTCGCCGACTCGGCCGAGGACACCAACTGCAACGGCACCCGCGACGGCACCGAGACCGACGCCGGCAACGCCGACAGCGATGGCGACGGCGTCAGCGATCTGATCGAGGACGTCGCCGGCACCAACCCCAACAACCCGGCCGACAACCCCCAGGCCAACGGCGACTTCGTCTTCATCGTTCCCTACCAGGATCCGCCGTCGCCGATGGACGACGACCTCGACTTCACCAGCCGCCTGCAGCAGGTCGACATGTACGTCATCGTCGATCGCTCGGGCTCGATGTCCGCCGAGATCACGGCGGTGCGCAACAACCTCTCGACGGTGCGCAACAACCTCACCTGCCCGCCGCTGGGCAGCGGCAACCCCGCCACCTGCATCCCCGACCTCTGGGCCGGCGCCGGCACCGTCGGCTACTCGGGCTCGGGCGCCGCTACCTACGCCAACTTCGCCGACATCCAGCCCAACGCGAACTTCGCGGGGCTGCCGATCACCGAGCCCAGCGGCTGCTGCGCCGAGCCCCTCACCTTCAGCGTGTTCGCGGCCGTCACCGGCCAGGGCAGCGCGGCCGCCACCGGCTGCGGCCTGAGCGGCGTCAACGCGCGTGCCACCTGCGTGGGCTCGCCCGCGGCCAACGCCGGCTACAGCACCTTCGGCTATCCCTGCTTCCGCGATGGCTCGCTGCCGGTCATCCTGCTCGCCACCGACGAGCCGCCGCTGTCGCCGGGCGACACCAACAAGTGCCCGGCCTGGACCACCGTCGTCTTGCCGGCGATGAACGTGCGCAGCGCCAAGCTGGTCGGCATCGGTGGCTCGGGCTTCGCCGGCACCTCGGTCGACACCGACCTGCGCACCATGGCCACCAACACCGGCGCGGTCGACTCGCAGAATGGCAACGCGCCGCTCGTGTTCGACGGCTCGGGCGCCAACTCGGCGGCGGCGATCGAGAACGGCATCCGCACCCTGGCCAACAACATCCCGCTCGACATGTCGGCGGTGCCCAACGATGACCCCAGCGACACCGTCAACGCCGTCACCGCCTTCGTCGATCACCTCGAGACCCTCCAGCTCGGCACCGCGCTGTGCGCCAACGGCCTCAACGACATCGACACCAACGCCGACACGTTCGACGACGCCTACGTCGACGTCCGTGCCGGCACGCCGGTGTGCTGGAAGCTCATCCCCAAGGTCAACATGACCGTGATGCCGACCGACGTTCCGCAGCTGTTCCGCGCCACCGTCGAGGTCATCGGCGACGGCGTGACCACGCTCGACACCCGCGACGTCTTCTTCCTGGTCCCGCCCGAGCCCATCGACGAGCCGATCAACTGAGAGGGGACGTTCCCGTCCCCTCTGGCCGGGCCGGGACAACGATCGCCGGTCCCCGACCAGTCACGCCCGCCGCGCGTCAGGTCGCGCGGTGTCGCGTATGATGCGGCCGTGGTGACCGAGTTCGTCCAGGGCTGGGGTCTCACGGCCTTGATGCTGGTGGTCATCACCCTGGTCTTCGTCGGGGCGGCGCTGCACCTGCGGGCCGAGCTGCGCTGGGTGCGGGCCATGACCGACCACCTCGGGCTCGACCTTGTCGATCAGCAGGCGGCGGCGCGCCAGACCGGGCTCGAGATCGAGGCCATCCGCGACGAGGCCCACGCCGTGCTCGGCTCGACCGACGCGGCGTGGGCCCAGAAGCAGGTGCGCTCGTGGCAGCTGCGCGCGTTCCGCGTCGAGCCGGCGCTCGCGTTCTGGACCGATCTGCTCAAGCAGCTCGGGCTGCTCGGCACCGTGCTCGGCCTCGGGCTGTCGCTCATGGTGAGCGGCGAGGACGTGGCCGAGCTGCTGGGACCGCTGGCGCTGGCGGTGTGGACCACCGTGTTCGGCCTGGCCTTCTCGATCGTGCTGTCGTCGATCTACGGCGTGAAGCTCAACGCCTGGGTCGACGCCTGCGATCGCAACATCGAGGCGTGGGACGCGCGGCGGCGGACGCGGAGCGGCGGTGGAGCCACGCCATGAGGCGACGGCGCACACCGCAGGCCGGCTCGCTGACGTCGCTGCTCGACGTGCTGTTCATCATCGTGTTCGCGTCGCTGGTGCAGACCACGGCTCGCGGCGAGGAGCGCGCCGACGCCGCCGAGCGGACGGCCCGGGTCGCGGCGATCCCGGAGGTTCCCGGTCCACCGCCATCGCTGGCGGCGTTGCGCGACGCGGCGGTGACCGCGGCGGCGAAACACGTCGAGGGCGCACCGCTGGTCGCGGTTCGGATCGGCGCCGACGGCACGCTCACCGAGCTGGAGTGGGCGGGCGAGCGGCGGGCAGTGGGCGTGCCGCTGCTCGAGCGCGTCGCCGACGCCGACGTCGGCATCGCCTACCTCGGCGATCGGGCCGCGGCGTTGCGCGTCTGCGGCGTTGTCGCGCGCGAGCTGCGCGCCGCCGATCTGCCCGGGCACGTCGTCGCGATCGCGCCGGCGGTGGCCCTGCGCGAGCTGCCGGTGGCGCTCGTCGCCGGGCTCAGGCGCGATGTCCTGCGCTGCCAGGGCGAGCAGCACGCCCTGGCGGTGATCGTCGAACCGGACATGATCGGGGCCACGGGTTCGGGTTCGGCCCCGGGCTCGGCCTCGGGCTCGGCCTCGGCTTCGGGCGGCGCGCCGTGAGCCAGCGGTCGGCGACGGAGCGGTTGCGGCGGCGGGGACGCCTCCGGCGGCTGCTGTTCTGGGGAATCGCGATCGGCGCCATCGTGGCGGCGGTGTTGCTCATCCGCTGCGGGGGCGGGTTCGGGTTCGGCAAGGGCAAGGGGCTCGGGACGGGGAGCTCTTTGCGGTCCGGATCGGGCACGGGCACGGGAGCGAGCACGGGCTCGGGGGCGTCGACGCCGGTACGCTGCGCGGTCCGCGTCGACGCCATCGGCATCACCGTCGACGGCAAGCCCGCCGATATCGCCGGCGCCGTCGAGTCCTGCCGGGTCGCCGGCGGCGCCGACGTGACCGTGGTCGGCGACGCCCGCCAGGGCACGTGGGAGGCGCTACAGGCCGCGCTCGACGCGGCCGGCGTGGCCACCCACATCCGCGGCGCCGGGGCCCCGGCCGCCGTCGACGGCGGCCCGCTCGACGCGCCGTGACCGCGTCGCATGCTACCTATCTCGCCCCATGGTGAAGCGGGGCCGAGCCGATGCGCGCGACGCGCGCCGAGCCCGTGCGGCCGAGAGTGAACGGCGCGCGCGCATGTTCGTGCACGCCCACCTGGCGTGGCTGGCGGGCTGTCCGGAGGCGACCGACGATGGCCTGCGCTGGTGGCGGCTCGACGGCACTGCGCCGTTCCTCGTCGACGGCGCCATGATCGCGCGCGCGCGACGCGCACAGCGCACGCTGGTCTCCGACCATGGCGACGCGCTCGCGTCCGTGGTCGGCGACGTCGCTCACTGGGGCGCGGCGATCGACGCCGCGCTGACCGCGGTCGGACGGGCCCTGCGTGCGGGCGAGGCGCCCGCGCCGCCCGTCGAGGTGCTTGCGACCGCCCAGCGCCGTGCGCTGCGGGCGCTGGGCGCGGCCCACCCTGCGCTCGAGGCCGTGATCGACGCCGCCGCCATGGCGATGCTGGGTCGGCCGGCCGAGCTTGCCGCCGCGCTGCGCTGGATCGACGGTCACGCCGATGCGCTGGTGCGGCTCGTCGTCGCCGAGCCAGGGCCGCGCGGTGTGCTCGCGGTCCTGCGGATGGTTGCCCTCGTCGCCGAGCACGGCGCGCCCGCCATCGAGCCGCTCCTGGCCCTGGCCGCGCATGACGCCCCGCTGCCGGGCGTCGCCCTCGAGACCGCGCGCGCAGTCGCCAACCGCCTCCGCACCGGCCCCCAGAGCGCGCCGGTCCCGTCGCTCACGCCCCGGACCACGACCTCGACGGTGGTCGACTGGATCGCGCGGCTCGCCGCGGCCCATCCGACGGCGCAAGCGCGCGCGCTGTCGCTCCTGGCGCTGATCGATCTGGCGCGGCCGCTGGTGTTCGCGCGCGAGTGGTGGCAGCGCCTGTCGCCTCAGCTGGCGCGCATGCTCGCGATCGCCGACACGGGCGAACCCGGCCTCGAGTACGCGCGCAACCACCTCGAGGTCGTCGACGCCGCGATCAAGTACAGCCCGGTGGTGTTCGACCTGGTGGCCGTGTTCGGCGTGATCGAGCTGGCGGCGTGGTCGGGACGAGCGGCGTCGTTTCCGGCGCTCGAGCGCCTGCTGTCGTTGGTGCCGGCCCGCCTGGGCGAGCTGGCGCGGGTCCGCTTGCTCGAGGAGCTTCTCGACGACGCCGAGCTCCACGGCGATCGTGTCGAGGTCTGGCTCTGGGACGCCGTAGCCGCCGAGCTCGGCCACGACGGCGCCTCGCCCGAGCGCCTGCTCGCGCCGTGGAAGGGCGCCATCGACGCCTCCGGGGGCTGCTATGTCCAGCCGCTCCGCCGCGCCATCCGTTCGCGCGCCGATGCGCGCCGCGTGGCCGCGATCCTGGCGGCGTGCGCCCGGCGCGTCGACATCACCTATAGCGTCGTCGATCGGGCCATGGCCTTCGTGCCGGTGCCGGTGGCGCCCGAGGTCGTCGCCGACATGCTCGACGCTGCAGCCAGGCTCGACGGCTACTTCGACACCGCGCAGGTACGCGCGGCGATCGCGCTCGGCGGCGACGCGGTCAAGGAGCTGGTGGTGGCGCTCGAGGTGGTGGTCAAGCTGTGCGACGAGCTGCCTGGACGCGCCGCCACCGAGGTGGCGGCGCTGATCGAGCACGCGCGCGCCGGCGGCGGCACCTGGGCCTTGCGCCGGCTCCTCGACGACAAGCGCGGCCGCCTGGTGGCCGAGGCGGCGGCGGTCGCGGCCGTGGTGCCGCGCAAGCAGTGGCCGGCGCTGGT
>SXGT01747287.1_pt1 | contig 38063 bp, 31 predicted proteins | sample 3176221 | NCBI WGS metagenome assembly SXGT01 (sample SAMN11356862, study PRJNA531348) | freshwater metagenome | isolation source: freshwater sample F1-120 | place: China: Fuxian Lake, Yuxi | collected 2017-12-25 | reverse complement strand
GTTCCCGTCCTCGATACCAGGTTTGAACACGGTTTTTTTCAGATGTGGCATCCCTCCTCATGGAAAGTGGAGCTTGAGGAAAGCGAGGATTCTTGGGAGGTGACCCTCCAGGGGCCGGGAACCGCCTTGATGATCGTTGGTTCGGATTTGGAAGCCACTGATGATGAGTTGCTTGAAGCAACCTTGAATGTATTCAAAGAAGAATACTCCGAAATCGAAATCGAGGGATTCAAAGGGGACCTTTGCGGAATACCTGCAACGGGCTACGAGGTTCGATTTTTTTGTTATGATTTGAGCAATGTATGCAAAATGTTGGCAACCCCTTCGGAGGAGGGGACAATTTTTTGTCTTTTTCAATGTGATGATTATTCGATTTCGGAAATAGAGCCGGTGTTTTCTGCCATCCGGAAATCCATGAAGATTTTGGGGGAATAGTCCGCACGGGTTGAAGATGGCGGGAAATCGTCTGATAATTAACAGGACGGACGCGTCAGTCCGCTAATTCAATGGATTCCCCTTAACCGTGCCACCCCAATCCCAACACCCCGGAAAAGTACCCCCAAGGGGACGGCCAAAAAATCCGGACCTCCTCCGACACCGAACGGAACAGATCCTAACCGCGGCAACAACCCATTTTGCCCGACTTGGCTATCAGGAAACCGACCTCCAGGTCATTGCCAACGAATTGAAAATAGGCAAGGGAACCATTTATCGTTATTTCCCCACCAAGGAATCACTGTTTCGGGCGACCCTGTCCCGGGGATTGACCGAATTGATGACCTTGATAAACCAGAAAATCCCTCCCGGATCCGACGCACTGGCATGCTTTGCAAGTGCCATAGAAGCCTACCTTGGTTTTTTCCGGGCCAGACCCGAAATGGTTGAATTATTCCTGATAGAGAGAGCGGTTTTTCCGGGGAAAGGGAAATCCGCCTATTTCGTCCAGCGGGAACAGGACCGAAAGCGATGGAGCGAAGTGTTTCGGGAATTGGTGGCCCAGGGGCGGGTTCGCCAAGGCAGGTTGGATGGCATGCTGGACTCCATTGGCGATCTACTTTATGGCACAATGTTTGCCAACCACCATGGCGGCCGCATGGTTGCTCCGGAAATCCAGGCAAAAGACATTCTCGATTTGGTGTTTCATGGAATCCTGGCTCCCAAGGCCCGGAAAGAATTTCCCGATTTGGGGAATCCTGAAAACGGAATGGTTGGGAAAAAACAATGAAACGATACATTTTCGGCATCCTTTTGGGTTTGGTGGGATTGGGTGGGGCCTTTTGGTACAAACACCATGGTCCGGGGGCCAATATTTCCAGCGAAAAATCCGCTGGGAAGGAACCTGTTGGGAAGGCTACCCCAACCCACAAGGTATTCAAACCGGTCGCCGTTACGGTTACCCCGGTAACAAACAGACGAAGCATTCGCCTTGTCAAAGGGGTTGGGTCCCTTTATGGCCAGGATGAAATCACCATTACCCCAAAGGTCGAAGGACGAATACTTAAAACATTCGTGGATGTGGGAGACCGGGTTAAACCTGGTGAACTATTATTGATCATTGATGACACGGATTACCTCCTTGCTGTTTCCGAGGCTCAAAAAGCCCTGGAATTGGAACTATCCAAAGTTGGATTAAAGGTACTTCCCAAGGGGCCGGTCGATGTCAACCAAATCCCCATGGTGATTCGGGCGGGATTCCTGGAAAAAAACAGCCAAATACGCAAAGATCGCCTGCTTAGGCTGGGAGGAACAACCTCGCCCGAGGAACGCGAACAGGCAGATACCGAAAACCGGGTGGCCAATGCCAATTTTCGCCAGGCTATTCTGGATGCCCAGACCACCCTTGCCTCGGCAGAACTTAGGCAGGCTCAACTCAACACAGCCAAACAGAGGCTGGCAGACACAAAGGTCAGGATACCTGCAATAGAAACATCCTCAAAGGATTCAAAAAATCTGGAATATGCTGTGACGCAAAGGTTGGTTACCCAGGGCGAACTGCTCAAAGCCTCCCCTTCAACCTCCATGTCGGCCTTCAAACTGGTAATTGACAATCCACTCAAACTCCAGGCAGCAGTCCCTGAACGGCACCTTTCCGAGGTCCGGTTGGGACAATTGGTGGACCTCGAAGTGGAATCCTACCGGGGTCGCATCTTTCAAGGCAAAGTGGCTCGCATCAACCCAGCCATCGATCGGACCAACCGCACCTTTCAAATTGAGGTGGATGTCCCTAACGATGAAAAACTGCTCCGGTCCGGTAGCTTTGCCAAAGCTTCCATCCAGACAAAAGTGGATGAAAATGCCCTCACGGTTCCCGAGGAATCAATTCTCAGCTATGCCGGGGTGGTCAAAGTGTTTGTGGTTCGGGAAGGCAAAGCGGTTGAAGTTCCCGTGGAAATTGGGGTTCGCATGATGGTAGGCAAAAAGGGGCAGGAGTCGGCCTGGGTAGAGGTAATGGGGGACTTGAAGGTCGGGGAGTTGGTTGTTACAAGTGGCCAAACCCAATTGCACCGGGATCGTGAAGTTCGCATTCGGACTCCTGATGGTGCCGCAGAATCCGTACCGGGGGTTTCCCGGTGAACCTTTGGGATCTTTGCATACGCAGGCCTGTTTTCACGGTAATGCTCCTTGCCGCTCCGCTGGTTTTGGGGGTCGCATCGTATTTTCGCCTTGGGGTGGACCTTTTCCCCAATGTGGACTTACCCGTTGTGGTTGTCACCACTACCCTGCGAGGTGCAAGTTCCGAGGAGATGGAAACTTCCGTCACCCGACCCATTGAGGAAATCGTCAATACGATTTCGGGGATTGACGAGTTACGCTCAACCACGAAGGAAGGTATCTCCCAGGTTACCATCCAGTTCATCCTTGAAAAAGGAGGAGCTGTGGCGGCCCAGGAGGTCGATGCCAAAATCCGGTCCATCCTCAGCCAACTGCCCGAGGGAACGGACACTCCCATCATCGACCGCTTTGACTTGGATGCCGCGCCCGTTTTGACAATGGCAATCTCGGGAATGCGGGATATGCGTGAGGTGACGGAAATTGCCAAAAAGCAAATCAAGGAGGACCTTGAAACGATAATGGGTGTCGGAGCGGTAACCTTGGTGGGTGGGCGCGAACGGGCCATCAATGTATTTGTTGACCCAGATAAAATTCTTAAATACCCGAATTTGTCGATTGAAGACATCCGCAGGGCTTTGGTTCGGGAAAATCAGGAACAGCCAGGCGGTAGGGTTGATCAAGGCAAAGGAGAAATTGTCCTTCGTACTTTGGGCCGGATCGAAAATCCCCGCGATTTTGAGAAGTTAATCGTCACCAATAGGAACAATCAGCCCATTCGCATCGAGGATGTTGGCCGGGTTGAAGATTCCTTCGAGGAACCCCGAGGCTTGGCAAGGCTATGGGTTGGCGGCAAAAACTCCATGGACCAACCGCTCGGAGACAACGCTGTCAGCCTGGTTGTCATGAAACAATCAGGATCCAACACGGTTGCTGTGGTAGACAGTGTTCTGGCCCGACTTGCCAAAATTTTGCCCGATTTACCCGATGACATTCAAGTCGAAATCCTAAGGGATCAATCCCGTTTTATACGGCATTCCATCAACGAAGTGAAAATCCATCTCCTCCTCGCTGGATTGTTGGTTAGTCTGACCATTCTGATTTTCATGAGGGATTGGCGCACCACCCTCATTGCCAGCCTTTCCATTCCATGTTCAATCCTGGGTACTTTTGTTTTGATGGATGCCATGGGATTTACCCTTAACAACATAACTTTGCTTGGGTTAATCCTCGCAATCGGGATCGTCATCGATGATGCTGTCGTGGTTCACGAAAACATTTTCCGTTTCATGGAAGAAAAACGCGTTCCGGCCAGGCAGGCAGCTTCCGAAGCTACCGGCGAGATTGCCCTGGCGGTTATTGCCACCACTCTTTCGCTGATGGTGATCTTTATTCCCGTGGCATTCATGGGTGGCAGGGTGGGACGCTTTTTTTCCAGTTTCGGATTTGTCGTAGGTTTTGCCCTTTTGATGAGCATGTTTGTTTCCTTCACACTCACCCCCATGCTCTGTTCGCACTTTCTATTAATGCCATTAGCTCACCACCAGGGTAGCAAAAGCGGCCTGTTTTGGCGCATGACTGAATGGGGGTATTTAGCCTCCCTCCGTTGGTCTCTTAAACATAGGTGGGTGGTTGTGGTTGCAAGTTTGCTGGTCTTTTTATCGACACCAGGAATCTATGGGCTCCTTGGGAAGGATTTTGTTCCCCGGGATGATCAGAGCGAATTTGAACTGGTTGCCACCCTGCCCGAAGGGTACACCTTGGCCCGAGGGGATGAGGTCATGGGGGAAATTGAGCGGAGATTCCGTCGCCTCCCCGGAGTACTTGAAACCTACACGGTTATAGGTGAAACAAGTGCCCGCATTACCAAGGGTCAAGGGGATGTTACCAAGGGAAGTGTCTATGTAAGGCTGGTTGACCTGGCCGATCGTCCTTTTCTACCGTTTGTGTATCTTGGTAATCCAGAATCAGGAATCGGCAAGATCCTCAATCAGGCGGCAAGGTCTGTTGGTTTCGGTCACCTCCTTTACAGCCAGTTTGATGTCATGGCCAAAGCACGGGAGGTTTTGAATGACTTTCCTGACCTGCGAACGGCGGTCCAGGATGTTTCCGCGTTTCAGGGATCAGGTTTTCGCCAGGTTGAAATTGACTTCAACCTTCGGGGTCCTGACATGGCCAAACTGGGAGAGTATTCCAGCCAAATTACCTCCTGGATGAAGGAACAGGGATATTTCGTCGATGTGGATACCAGCCTATCCCTCCGGAAACCGGAACTTCGCATTCGCCCAGACCGGGAACGCCTTTCCGATTTGGGTGTTAGTATCGACACCGTTTCCTCCTCAATCAATGTCCTTGTCGGTGGTTTACCGATTAGCAAATATCGCGAGTTTGATGAACTTTATGATGTTTGGTTGCGGGCCGACCGGGATTTTCGAAGTGATCCCGAGGCTATTACCCGATTAACAGTTCCCTCTACAAAAACATCTACGGGTGTTGCCCGTTTGGGAACTGTTGTTCGCCTGGAACGAGCCCTTGGCCCGAACACTATTGACCGGTTTGGCCGACAAAGGCAGGTTGTCATTTCTGCCAATTTGGATGGCAATTCCCTGGGTGAAGCGGTTGCCAGCTTGGGGGACCATGTCAGGACGATGGACCTGCCCCCACAATACCGCTGGGAGTTTATCGGCAGGGCCAAGACTCTTGCCGAGTCCAATGCCAATTTTGCCATCGCCTTTGGCCTCGCTTTTTTGTTCATGTACATGATTTTGGCGGCACAATTCGAAAGTTTTGTCCACCCCATTTCCATCCTGATGGCACTACCCCTTACGATTCCCTTTGCCCTGTTATCACTATGGTTACTGAGGACCAACCTGGATATTTATGCCATGTTTGGCCTTTTTATGCTTTTTGGCATTGTGAAGAAAAATGGCATTCTGCAAATCGACTATATGAATACCCTGAGAAATCGTGGACTCCCCCGAAACCAAGCCATCATCGAGGGTAACGCTACCCGACTGAGGCCGATCATGATGACAACCCTCATGCTTTTGGCGGCAATGGTGCCCATGGCCCTGGGGCAGGGACCTGGTGCAAATACCCGGGCCGGCATGGCCAAGCTAATCCTGGGCGGTCAACTCCTCAGCCTTTTATTAACCCTGCTCCTAACCCCAATTGCCTACAGCCTGTGGGAGGATTTGGGAGATTGGTGGGTAGGAAAAAAAACGATAACAAAAGGAGGTTAATACGCATTGGGTTCTCTCAAACCCGGCCTTCCGCTAGGGTTTCGCCTTTTGGTAAACAAATTCGAGGATGGCCCGAGCATCCGCATAGTTGGTTTCATGACCACCCTCTTCCCGATGAATGGTCAAAACATCCCTGCCAAGGGTATTCAAAACTTTGGCAAGCCGAAGGCAACTCTGGGGCGGCACTAAACCGTCTTTTCCTCCCGTCGTGAAACCAATAGGCATGGTGAGCCGTTCCGGCCAATATTCAGCACTTCGAGCTTTGAACTCCCCCGGCAGAAGGGATTTCGGACCACCAAACGAGCTGGCAATCGCTTCCTGGAATTGGTCATATTCCAAATGATTGGCGGTTCCATTCATGGCGGCCACCCCGGCGACAAGGGGAGGATGGAGGGCCGCAAAGGTAAGGGCCGCAGAACCACCCATTGACCCTCCTGTAAAAAAAACCCGGCCCAGTTTTAGTTTTTTTCGCAAATCCCTCAATATTTGTACCATGTCGGCCTCTGCCTTGGGGCCCATCCAGGAGGTTGTTGCCCGGTAATCCGGGCTAAGAAAGATCATCCCCTTTTCCTGCGAAAAATCCCGGACTGCCCTGCATTCCGACCTTCCATCCTTGGCAAATTGCCAACGATCCGAACCGTGACCATGAAGTGCGATGAGCAGGTCAACCGGTTTATCCACATGATAGCCAGGCGGAAATAATAGCAGGTAGTTTTGCATGGTTTTGTCGCATTCCGCAACAAAACGAATGTCATCAATTTTGGACCACCGGAGCTTTTGTTCCGAAAAATCCTGGGCAGATAGAGTTCCCAATGTCCAACCAAAGGATAATACAACGGCCAATAAACGATTTTGCAACATGGGGAAAACGCTCATTTCATGGTTCGAGGGGATCCTGCTTTGGTATTTTGGAGAAATTCAACTATGGCTTCCCTTTTTTCTTGTACGAAATCATGATAATACCCAAAATAATACTGTTCACCCCAGTCAACCCTTTTTCCCGGGAACCCCTCCCATGGGACCTGCTTGCCGCACCATGAATCTCCTTTTGGGATGTTTATTATCCCTAGGACTCCTCCATTTCCCTGGCAATACCCCTGCCCAAACTACTGATATCAACCCCAAAGGATCGTTTTGGTCTTGGCAACCATTAAAGGGCGTGTCAATTCCGCCATTACCCCCATCATGGCCCGAAAGCTTGAAAGCTTGGGACACAAACCCGCTAGATCGATTTGTTGCCAATGGATTGGCCAAAGAAGGCTGGATTGGTTCCGTACCCGCCGATCCTGCCACACTGTTAAGGCGGGTGCATTTGGATCTTGTGGGCACTCCGCCTCGCCCCGAAGATCTTACCCGGTTCCTTGCGGATCACTCTGAAAAAGCATTCGAAGCGGAAGTGAACCGGCTGTTGGCCTCGCAAGCCTATGGCCAGCGGTGGGCACGCCATTGGTTGGATGTTGCACGCTTTGCGGAAAGCCACGGATTCGAATACGACCGGCCAAGGGATCATGCATGGAGGTATCGGGACTGGGTGGTTGAGGCGTTTAACAACGACATTTGCTACCTTGATTTTGTCCAATTTCAACTAGCCGGGGACCTCCTTCCAGGAGCCAATGCCAACGGCCTGATTGCAACCGGGTTTCTCGTTTCAGGGCCTTATGATCAGGCGGGCAACGGGTCTTCATCAAAAGCCATCCGGGAAAGGGCCCGTGAGGATGAACTGGAGGAGTTGGTAGGAACAACCTCCCAGGCATTTCTCGGGCTGACAGTCCATTGTGCAAGGTGCCATGACCACAAATTTGACCCCATTTCGCTAACCGAATACCATCAATTCAAGGCCGCTCTCAGTGGGGTCCGGCGGGGGGACCGGGGTATCAAACCCGCAGCAGATCCAAATCAATCAAAAGCGGAACGGGACGCCTATCTGGAAAAAATGAAAAAAATTGATCAGGAACTTGAGTTCATCCTGTCGAAAGCATCCACTCAATCAGGCACCCCACTTTTAATCGCGATTCCACGGCTGCGCTATTCCTTTTGGAAAAAGGAAACTCCGGTGGGAGAGTTGGTTTCGGGTGCCAAACTGACAAAGGATTCCCTCGTCTTGAACGGGATGGGTGCTTTTTTCCGATCTCCACCCCTTGCCTTTGAAATGGGTCAAAAAACCCTCGAGGCTTGGGTTCACCCTGCCAACCTTAGCCAAAGGGGGGGTGGCGTGGTTGGCATCGAAACCCTTGACGGAACCCAGTTTGACACAATCGTCCTTGGCGAATTGGAAGCCGGTGTTTGGGTTGCGGGCAGCAATGGCCATGTTCGAACCCTACCCTTGGCGACACTTGGAGCCTCACGAGAAACCGCCTCATCGGAATTCATCCATCTGGCTGCAGTTTACCATTCCGATGGGACCATCCAAATGTTTCGTAATGGCGTACCCTACGGGGCTTCCTACAAACCCAAGGCAAACTTGTTCCGAACAACTCCCGGTCAGGTCCGGGTTGTGGTTGGCCTTCGCCATTTTGGTGGAGGGACCCCTTATTTTGCAGGGGAAATAGCCGAAGCCAGGGTCCACACCAGGGCTCTATTGCCCTTTGAAGTCTTATCCTCCTACCGGGCAGGTCCCAGGGCCGATGGTACTACTACACTCTTGAATCTCCTAAGACCGGAAGACCTGGAGAAATGGCAAATTCTTTTGGAAAAAAGGACCAAGCTGGAAATGGCCCTGAAACCACTTCCCGAGCCGGACCCCCAGGTCTTTTCCGTGGTTTCCACACCTCCCGGAATCCAAAAAATTCTCACAAGAGGCGACATCGAACGCCCCCAGGGTGATGCCAAACCTGGGGCTTTGAAACTCCTCACCCATGCCCCCGCCGATTTTGCCCTGGGGGCTGATTCTCCCGATGCCGCCAGGCGATTGGCATTGGCTCGGTGGATCGGCAATAAGGATAATCCCCTTTTGGCCAGGGTATGGGTCAATCGGTTATGGCAATACCATTTTGGTACCGGTTTGGTCGATTCCTCAAGCGATTTTGGGCATCAAGGCACTCATCCCACTCACCCGGAATTACTCGACTTCCTTGCCAATACTTTGAAAGACAATGGTTTCAAAACCAAACCCCTTCACAAGCTGATCGTTATGTCCCAGACCTATCGTCAGTCCTCAGCGGATCGTCCCTTGGAATGGAAAAAGGATGCCCAAACCAGGTTATTATGGCGCTACCCCCCGCGAAGGCTGGATGCCGAGGCAATTCGCGACAGTATGCTATTTATCTCCGGGGAATTGGGGCAACAAGCTGGGGGGCCGGGTATCCGACCTTTTACAATACAGGCTTTCAACTCGGTTTTTTACAAACCGGTTGAAACGGAGAATCCGGCATTTTTGGCCCGTTCCATCTACCTAATGGTGATTCGCTCGGCCCGAAATGCCATTCTCGAGGCGTTTGATTGTCCCGATCCGACCGTTCGCACAGCCCGCCGCAATCAAACAACAACACCCATCCAAGCCTTGGCTTTGATGAATGATCCGTTCGTACAAAAGCGTTCCCAACAAATGGCGGCAACCCTGATTAAGGAAACGGATGGAAATCTGGAAAAAGCGGTGGAACAACTTTGGCTTCGTGGGTATAGTCGGCCAATTAACCCGGTGGAACGAAACCATGCCCTTTTTGTTGCCAAAAATTTCGGCCTGGAATCCGTATCCTGGGCGATCTTCAATTCCAGTGAATTTTTAGACCTTAGATAGGATCAATCGCCATGGATCATATCGATCGCAGGACCCTGTTTGATCGGATGGCGACCGGCTTGGGCGGAGCTGCGATCGCTTGGTTATTGGCCCGTGACGGGAGGGCCTCTGGTATTGCTGAACCACCGGTGCCTTCTCTTGGCCTCCCCCATTTTGCGCCAAAAGCCAAACGCATCCTTCATGTGTTTCACCCGGGCGGAATTAGCCATGTCGATACTTTTGACTACAAACCTGACCTTGCCAGGCAGGAAGGTAAAGAAGTGCATGGCAAGAAAATGGAACTTTTTTTTGGACAACCAGGCCGGGTCATGAAATCCCCCTTCGATTTCAGGCAATACGGCCAATCCGGAACCTGGATGTCCAATCTCTTTCCTCACCTTGCCCGCCATGCCGACGACCTCACTTTTCTCCATGGCATGGTAGCCAAAAACGCAAACCACACCCCCGCCGGTTTCCAAATGAACACCGGTTTTGTGCAAAGTGGCTTTCCCGCAATTGGGTCATGGGTGCAATATGCCCTGGGTGCTGAAACCGACGAATTGCCCGCCTTTGTCGTCCTTCCCGATCCACGGGGACTCCCGGCGGGGGGGGCGATCAACTGGTCAAGCGGCTTTTTGCCCGCCAGTTTCCAGGGGGTTCCTTTCCAGACGAAAAGTGGGGCCCCATTGGTGGCTAACCTGGAAATTCCAGGCGGAGTATCCGTCGATTCGCGAAATGCGCAACTGGAACTTTTAGCATCGCTAAACAAGGGTTATGCGGCAATTCGGCCGTTGGATGATACGCTTCGGGCAAGAATTCGTACCTACGAAATGGCCGGTTTGATGCAAATGGCGATCCCAAAGGTAGCCGATATTTCCGGGGAACCACCGGCCGTCAAAGCCCTGTATGGCATGAACGAACCACACCTCGAACCATTTGCCAGGAATTGCCTCCTTGCAAGGCGAATGCTTGAAAAGGGTGTCCGGTTTGTACAGATGTTCCATGGAGGTGCATTCGGTTCACCCCGCATCAATTGGGATGGCCACGAGGATATCCGGGAAAATCATACCACTCAGGCTGCATTGATCGATAAACCCTTTGCGGCACTCCTTTCCGACCTGAAAGCCCGCGGAATGTGGGAGGATACCCTGGTACTTTGGACCACCGAATTTGGGCGGACTCCCATCACCCAGGGTTTGGGTGCAAAGGGCCGTGACCACCATCCCTTTGCCTTTACGGTTTGGATGGCCGGTGCTGGACTTAAACCGGGTCATCATGGATTAACCGATGAACTGGGCTTTGCCCCAATGGAAGGGCGGACCTCCATTTATGATTTTCACGCTACGGTTTTGCACCTTTTGGGACTGGATCACACCCGCCTTGGCTATTACCACAACGGCACAAAACGCCGCCTGACGGATGTTCATGGTGAGGTTATTGGAGCGGTCCTGACCTAGTCCCTACCCTGGTCGCAAAAAGGGGATTATTTGCCCTCGGCCAGGGTCGATACTCCTGTTTTTTTGATCCGGCCTACAAGAGGAAGCATCAATAAAACCAATAGACCTCCCAAAATAAAAGGTAGCATGGGGTTGGCTTTGTAAAAACTTAAACCAAAAATCGGCCCAAGAATTCTCGCCAGCGACATACAACTTTGATTGACACCAAGAATCTCCCCCTGTCGCTCGGGGTCGGCTCGTCGACTTATCAACCCTTGGGCCGATGGGGTCAAAAGTGCAAATCCAATCACCGCAAAGGATAAACTCACCAGAAGCCCGGGGAGGACCAAACCACTTTCTTTGTAATGATCGTGCAAGTAATTGACCCCCGCCAAACTGGTCACTCCCAACCCCATGATCACAGTACCCATTGTCATGGCACTCTCCTCCGACATCCGCTTTGCAAATCCCCGATAAGCACCATTGGCAAGGGTTAATACCAGCCCTACATAGGCAAAGATGAGAAAATTGGAATCTTTACCCAGTTGCAAAATCCGGTCATTCATCAGGGCCAGGGTCGATTCAAATCCGCCAAATCCCATGGTCGTCAAAAAAGAAACCAAAATAACCGGACCAAGGGCAGGGGAAGAAATCACCTCCCTGAATCCCTGGGTGTCAAACCAATTTCGCTTGGCAGGTGGCGATGTTGACTGGCGCGTTTCCCTGAGGCAGATTACTCCAAGGAGCAAAGCCAAAGCGGAAAGCCCGGAGGCTACATAGCCCACACTCCCAGCCTGGTCGGGGAAAAACCTTAGGGCACCAAATCCGATGAGGGGACCAAAAGTAAAACCGATCCCAAAGGCGGCACCGATCAGGGCCATTCCCAACTTGCGCTTTTCCTTGGTGGTGGTGTCGGCAATTACGGCTTGTGCGGTGGAAATCGTTGCTCCGCTTACCCCTGCTCCAATTCGAGCCAAAAACAAAAGGGCCAACGCCAAAAGGGGCTGGGACTCATCCAAACCTGCCGCAAATCCAAACAGGCCATAAAAAACCACCGACCCGGCCAAACCCACCAGGAGCACCGGGCGCCTCCCGATTCGGTCACTTACCCTTCCCCAAAGGGGAGCGAACAGAAATTGCATGAGTGAAAACGAACTCATCAAAAGCCCAAGGACCAAGCCATTTACCCAGGGCGACAGGTCTATCCCCAAGCCTTGTTTCACATATTTATCCGCAAAAAGAGGCAACAACGGCAGCACAATTCCAAAGCCCAACAAGTCAATAAACACCACCATGAAAACAACGGCCTTGGCGGAAGCTTTGGCCTTGGTTGATTGGGCGTCCCAATTCTCTTGGTCCTGACTCATGCACATTCCCCGGTGGTTTCCAATCCTTGCAGAAGGCTATCTTAGCACCCAAACCCATTTGTGCCTTTTGAATCTCCCCTTGTAATCCTCCCAATCCTCAGCAGGTTGAGGTTATCCATTGAGGAGATTTTATGCCACCACCTACCCACTCCGTTAACACCACTGATCCGGTGGATTCTGCCTATCTGGTGTTTGACATTGAAGCCAGTCCCGATGGCGATTTGGTGGCCAAAGTCAGGTTTCCCGGCGAGGGCCTGGATGCCGGCGAGGCCATTGTCCGGGCTCAAGCCCAGGAAAGGGCCAAAAGCCCCACAGGTTCTAATTTTCTACCCCCAACCCTGCAAAAACCGGTCTCTGTTTGTGTCCTCCGCCTGGGACAGGATTTGCTTCCGCGAAACATCGGCATCCTCGACGATTCCGCTGGAACCCCGGGCTCCCTGGTTCAAAAATTCTGGCTTGGGATCAATCGCTATCCCAAAGCGCAACTTGTTACATTCAATGGCAGAGGCTACGATATACCCCTGTTGGAATTGGCCGCCTTTGAACTGGGACTCCCGGCCAAAAACCATTACGAACTTTCTCGCAAACGGTTCATCAACTACCATATAGACCTGATGGACTGGTTTTCCAACTACCGGGCTTTTAACCTGAACGGGGGCCTAAACCTCCTGGCCAAGAAATTGGGCCTACCCGGAAAATTTGACATTACCGGCGAAAAAGTTTATGAATTGTATCTGGAAAACCGCTTGCCTGAAATCAACGACTATTGCCTGTGTGATACTCTCGACACATACTTCATTTTTCTAAGGACAAGGGTAATGGTTGGCGAAATCACCCTTGACCAAGAAACCCATATTCGCACCAAGGCAGTGGATTGGCTGCTTGAACAATCGACCAGGTACCCCATTCTTTCAAAATGGCTCGGACTTTGGGCAACAAACCAGGTTGTGTCAGACCCTGGTACTATTTAACCGGACCCCAAATTGATTCGAGTTGGCTCCGTTCCCATGGCTCCCACGATGCCAGGTCCGTTTGTTTTTGTGCGATCGCCCTTAGCTCCGTTGGCCCGCTTTGTGCCTTGCTTTTTGAGGGACCAAGGGCCGTCTCCATCCAAGCCAATCTCGCAAGGTGCCTCAACATTTCTTCCTGGGTTTCCCTTTCATGGGACACCAATTTCACCTCTTTTTGGAGTTGAGCCAACTCTTTACGCAACACCTCAAGGTCCCTGGTGTCAACCCTCCTCAGTCGGACACCAAAATCCAGTACTCTTGCCTGAAACAACAGGAACGAAACTTGCTTGAGGTCGGCAGGATCCCTGCTTTTGGGGAATGCTGCCACTTTTTGGACCAAGCCTTGAACCGTTATATTAGCCTTTTGAGACTCTTTTTGGGATAATTCCAAAAGCGTCAATCGCCATTTCCAATGGACCAGGGTGGATTGGGCCGCCACGGAACCAGGATTATCCACCAAAAGCTTGGAAAGGATCGCTTGACACTCGGCATTCCTCTCCTTGGCGGTTGGCCATTCACCAAGGCGGCCGGAAACCCAGCCCAGTTCGCAAAGAGTTTGCGCCCGTACCACCAGGAGGTCCCCACTTGGCCCATAAAGGCGTTCCAAAAGATTCCATGTCTCCAGGCCTTGATTCAACCTATCGCGGACCAAACCCGTGCTTTGCAGTCCCCTATCTGCAATGCGGGATCCAGTAATCCAGGCCCGACCAAGCAACCGTAAGTACATTTCTTCGCGCGGGGCGGTCAACAAAAGCGATTGAATTTCTCCCTGGGCCCAAATCCAAATATCCTCGGATCGGGCAGGGAAAGAACCATCACTGAAAACGATTGATGATTCATCCGCCCAATCCAGGGCAGCAAGGATTTCCCCCACCCGATGTTCAAGCCTTTCGGGAAATTGGGCCGCTTTCAAACCGATTGCCCGAAAATGGGCCAACCCGGCTGCCAACCGCTCTTGCCTTGAGATCGCAACCTGTTGCAAAAGACCAAGCCTCCTGATTCGGGCCAAATGGAGTTCATAGCATTCTGGGGCCTGTTCAAGGGCGGTTTCCAAAAGTATCCCGACCTTGGCAAGGACCAAATCCTGAACCGGTAAATGTTCCAAAAGCAAGGGAACCGCTATAGGCAAAAGATAGCCGTGTGGCCCATTGCTTCGGGACTCGATCAGATCCCATAGCAGGTTAATGGAAGTCGTTTTTAGTTTCTCCGCTTCAGGTAACGATTGGTGGGATCGGCAAAAAAGTTCTTGGGCAAAACCAATTTGTACCCGAACCAAATCAGCAAAGGGTGAATCATCCTCAGTATCCAGAGTGCTATCCGACCGATCAAGCCATTGCTTTATTCCTCCATCCGATCCCCCGCTGGCCGCAAGTGACAAGCAAGCTTTTGCCGCATAGGGGCCCGTGCCCCCCGCCAATCGACGCCACAGTTGCTCTGCCTGATCGGACTGACCCAACAGCCAATGGGCTTTGGCACAAAGGTGATTCAACTCCGGTAAAGAACTCTCATGTCCTGCAAAAGTTGCCCCAAGGTTAAGCCAATCCTGCCAAGCCTTGCGTTCACGAACGGTCAACTTTGCTCCAATCCTGGGAAGTCCAAGGTCCATCAGCCTGCCCGTTTGGACGACTCGTTGGGCCTGTTCCCTCTGCAAAAGTTCGGTTTGCTGGAGTTGGGTGGTTGCCGCGGCCAAGGCTTGATAATGTTGGCGGGCAAAACGGCCGGTGATGGCCCAACCAAGGATAAGACCGATGATAATTAGGGCCATAATCCAATAAAGTTTGGATTGCCGATTTTGAACCTGGGTAGCCTTTTCAATCCTGCCTGCCCAATCCTTTAGGAATTTCACCCCCTCAACAGGGTCGTTTTTCAGGGAAAGCAACTCCCTCAAAAAGTGGATATTGGCCTTTTCCCCTTCCCAGGAATTCAAGTCCCATGTGGCAAAAAAATCAATCCATGTTTCCTTCCAATCCTTGGAGGACCGTAAATTCCAGGCCTCAAACGGCAAACCATTGCCCGATGTAATTCCCCAACCCGGGCAAAACACAAGGTCCGGGTAGAGGACAATGGGCTCCTGGTTAATCCGGGATTGGATAAATGTTGCGAATCCCCGAAGGAATCGCACTCGTAACCCAGGCCGGTTTGTCTGGCCACTGGCCTTTGCAAAGGTAGGCTCATCCCGATGGTCAAGGAGGATCCAGCCACTTTCGGATTCGGTGGCTTCCTGAAACCGGACAATTTCCTTGGGCCGTTCCCCAAAACTTGGAGAACCCAGCCAATCGAAGGGTAAGGGATACCATTCGGCCAGGGTGCCATCCACCAATCGAACAATTTGGCCCGAAAGGGGTTTCCGGATAATAGGCCAGAGAGAAACAAACTCGGGAGGAGGGGCGGACATGGCCGGGGGAATCCTCCTCAATTAACGAATCAAAGCCGGTTGCTATAGCGTTTGCGATGGGTCATGGGGCGAGGTTCTTTTGGCCCCTCTTCTACCGCAACCGGGCGCGCCATCCCAAATCCCTCAACCGGGCGAGGCTCAATAAGCCGGTTGATGAACAATTCGATATTCGTCAACCTTTGTCCCTGTTCCGGGGCGACAAAGGCAATCGCCGTTCCGTCGGCACCAATGCGACCCGTTCGACCAATGCGGTGGACATAGGATTCCGGGTCCTCCGGAATGTCAAAGTTGATGACATGGGAAATTCCAATGACATCAATGCCCCGACCAACCACATCCGTGGCCACCAGATGTTTCACTTTTCCGGCCCGAAATGCTGCCATGATCTGGTTACGCATTCCCTGGGGGAGGTCACCGTGCATCATCGAAACGCCTTTGACCTTGTGCCTAATGGCCATGTAAAGGTCCTCAGCCCAGCGTTTGCGTTCACAAAAAATGATGGATTGGCGGGGGCTTTCATCCGCAAAAATCTTGAGAAGAAGTTCTGGTTTGCGATGCTCCTCCACCCCTACATAGGATTGGCTGATTTTTTCTACCGTCGGTTTGTCCGACTCGATCGAAACATGAACCGGGTCGGTGAGGTAGCGATTTACCAAACGGAGCACGGTTTCCGGAACGGTTGCGGAAAGGAGGAGAGTTTGATGCGGGGTCGGGCAATGGGTAAGGATGCGCTCAATATCCTTGCGAAAACCAATGTCTAGCATCCGGTCCGCCTCATCGAGGACAACATACTGGATTTTGCTCAGTTTGAGCGTACCCCTTTGCAGATGATCAATGATGCGTCCAGGGGTCCCAACCACGAGGTGGCAACCTTTTTGGAGGCCATCCAATTGGCCTCCAAAGCCGACTCCACCATAGATCACGACGCTTTTGAATCCGCCCTTTGGAGCCAGTTTTTCGGATTGTTCCTGAACCTGGACGACAAGCTCGCGGGTTGGGGCCAAAACAATTCCAAACGGTTCGGTCGTGGCGGGAAACTCGGCAAACCTATGGAAAAAAGGGATAAGGAAGGCACCTGTTTTGCCTGTTCCGGTTTGGGCTTTCCCTAAAACATCACGACCCAGGATGGCAGGGGGAATAACACCGGCCTGAATCGGTGTTGGTTTCTGAAATCCCGCTTTTGCAAGTCCATTTACAAGTTCGGGCCTAAGTCCCAGCTGATCGAATCCGGGATCAATGGCAATTTTCTTGTCCTGCGAGGTAAATTCTTCAGGGAATCTTTGGGGGTCCATAGGTTCTTTGGCTGCCGTGATCTGGGGGTTGACTCAGGTTCAAGAGAGAGAGGACCCTTGTCGCCTTTTGGTTAAGGCCTTTCCGGAAATTCTACGCACACGAGTCTGTTTTCTCAAACTCCCCGCATGAAATCATCGTGAATTCCCTTGCCACTTACGATTTTCTCCAAGTGATCAATGGTTTCGTTAATGTGTTCCAGGTTGGGATTAAGCCTTTGGGCCTGAACGAAGGCATTCAAAGCTGCCCGGTCCCGTCCCAACTGGAGGTAACATTGGCCAAGGCCGGCCTGGGCCCCGAAATGGTACGGGTTGAGTTCCAGGGCTTTCTGGCAATCCGCAATGGATTCCATCGGGTTTTCCAACCGAAAATGAAGGATTGCCCGTTGGTTATAAGCCTCGGCAAAATCCGGGGCCTTTCGCAAAAGGGAGTTGATCGAACGAAGGGCCTTGTTTTTGTCCGCCATCCTGATGATGCGTCTAAGTTCCTGGTTATTCCCCTCGGTGGATCCCCGAAACCAGAGGTTCCATAGGGAGTCCTGAACGGTGTTTCGAACCTCAGGGGAGGAGTCCCCAAGCATCCGCCAAAGCATAGAGCCATTCGAAGGGAGCCCAATTAGCCCCAGAGCAAACGCTGCGGCTTGGCGGGATCGAAAATCTTCGGAATCCAGAAGCCTCTCCAAGGCCCCCACCAAATAGCGACGCGAAACCAAACGGCGAAATCGATCGACACCCCTTTGATGCTGGAGCCGCCATGCTATGTCGATTTTCCCTTCATGATCAGGGATTGGGAAAACGGGGATATCCAAAAACCATTCAACCACCAAAGCTGCTTGCATGCCGTCCACCTCCTGTGCGGGCCGCGACGAGTCCATTCGCATGAGACAGGTTGATCCAGCGATTCTAGCCAGCTGTAAGAGCAGTGCCAACAGGATTCGATAAAAATTCCAGCTGCATGATTTCCCCGTTGTCAAAAGCCAGCTGTGATTCAGGCCAACGAATGGCTCCAAGACGCGTTACAAACGGATCCTGGGGACCCAAAAGCCTTTCCCTCCAACGGGCCCCCACCGAGTAGTCCACGCAAAAGGTTCGACCATACCCTTGGTGAATTTCGAACTGGTCAAAAAGCCTGCTTTCTTCGATATGGGACACCTTTCCGGGAGTTCCCAAGCGCCAATAATGGCCAAAAACACACAATGGACCATGATAGGTTTCCCACCAGGCTGACCGCCTCAAATGGCGAAAGCGTCCCCCCGCCCAATACGGTTGGTGGGAGCGCTCTTCCGGGCCGGACAAAAGGACCTTGACCGGGTTAAGATTTTGGTGGCAAAGCACCGCCTCTTGGGGAGGATCCTGTTCCCTATTCTTGCGCCGATCATGAATCTGGTTTTCAATCTTTTGGCGAAATTCCTCGAAAAGCGAAATGGCACTCGTCGCCCCACCAAGGTTAACCACCGCCTCCTCTTGCCAACTGGCATGGACAACGCGCAGGTCTTTTCGTTCCAGGCAAAGGGGCAGGTTGGCAAAAAAATGATAGCATTCCCGTTGGGTAGCCGGGTCCGCACACACTGCGGGAGGCGACCCTTGGGCTCGCGACTTTTCTCCAAAAAACCATTCATTTCCCTCACGACGCCGATTGAGCAACAAGTTGAGTTCATGATTGCCAAGAACGGCTACCGCTTTGTCCGCTTCGATCAACCGGCGAACCAAGCGAACCACACTTGGACTGTCTGGCCCCCGATCGACCAAATCTCCCACGAAAACAAGCCTTCTGTCGGTGCGGGCGGTTCCCTCCGGGCCATATCCAAGATGGGTTAAAAGTTGGGTCAACGCCGAAAATTCACCGTGGATATCCCCCACAATGTCCAAAGGTCCCTCGGGTAGCCGTCCTAACAGCCACGAACTCATGCGCCACTTCCCAACCAAAGTATATCTTGAAAAAGATAGGGAAAGGCGGGACGGGTTGACCATGGCGGCAACTAATCTTTGTCGAACATGAACCATACAATCCTCATTTCGTTGGTGGACCAACTCACGCCCATGTTGCGTGCCCTCGCCCAACAATTGGTTTGCGATGAAGCGACGGCCGAGGAGTTGGTGCAGACGACCTTTTTGGCGTTGGCCCGGTTGCCCGAGCCACCCTCCCATCCCAAGGGTACCTGCCATTTCCCTTCGGGTAATCCAGGCGGAGGTTTCCTTGGTTTGGAACAGTTCTATTCGGCGCACAGCTAACCCTAATGGGATGCCAAACGACCTAAACATTTGGCATCCCCACACCGATTCCAAGTCCGGAAATGCAATACAATGGAGCATTGGATTGAACCCCAAACCGACCTCAATTCACCTTTGCCGGGCTGGTGGCCCCCCCCTATAACGATTCTTTTGATTTTTTATGTTGTTGGAGGAATGAAAATGACGGTGTTCAAGCGTCTAAAAGTAGGATTTTTGGCACTTTTCATGATGGGGACAAGTGCTCTTTGCCAACCATTGCTGTTTAAGGTATCGGCAGACGAGAATCCACCGGAGCCACCTCCCCCGGAATTTAGGGTACTCAGGATTTATCCCAAAGCTGCACCTTCTCCAGCCTTGCTCTACCGGCTGGATCCGGAAATTCGCCATCAAGAACCAGGAAATTCTGTCCAAAGTTATTACCGGGCCTTTAGCCCGGAATGGCAAAGTTTCAAAACCCGGGATAAGGATTATTGGAAAAAGGAGGAAGAGTGGCTCAAACTCCCCCTTGAAAAACTGCCTCCCGAAGCGGACATGAGGAAATCCAGCTACCTCAAACAAATCGAACTGGGAACCAACAAATCCTACACCGACTGGGATATGGTGTCTGGCCTCAAACGGGATGCGATCTTTTTTTTACTTCCAGACATTCAGGGAATGCGGAATTTTGCCAGGGATCTGACCCTTAAGGCCCGTTTTGAACTCAAAGAAAAGGAATATGGCCAAGCAGTCAAAACCATGCGGACCACGGTGACCTTGGGCCGCCATGTGGCAAATGGCCCAACCCTGATTCAATCTTTGGTGGGAATTGCCATCATCTCCATCGGATTTAAACAAATCGAGGAGGGGATTCAGCAAAAGGAATTCCCCAACCTTTATTGGGCCTTGGCCAAACTCCAACAAGGACCCATAGACCTCAATAGTGCCATGGATGGCGAAAGGTTGTTCATTGAGTCCCTTTTGCCCGGACTTCGGGACCAACTCTATTCGAAAAACCCAATCCCAGTGGGTCAACCAGAACTCCAATCCATGTTGGACCGTTTTCGCACCGCCATGAATGCCGAAAAACCCGTAGCCTCTTCAAACATGGAAAAAATCATGGAAAAGGCGGCAACCTCCGTGATGCTTGCGGTAGGGCTACCCAGTGCCAAAGCAAAGCTCCTGGCCTTTGGGTTGGAATCAAAAATTCTTGAAAATCTGCCCCCCTTGCAGGTGGTACTTATGGCGGAAGTTTTGATCTATGACGAAAACTTTGATAGCGTCTCAAAATGGATCCATTCCCCCTATTGGGTTGCCAAACCGGAAATGGAAAAAACCTTGATAAAAAGTGGTGTTGCACCACCGCCAAAAGGAACCCCGATATCCCCCTTGCCGATCGGTTTTTTGTCACGCTTTTTACAACCTGCAATCATCAAAGTCATGCAGGCCAAGGTTAGACAACAACGAAACCTTGCCCAACTAATGGTGGTCGAGGCCATCCGGATGCACGCAGCCCAAACAGGCAAACTGCCCCAATCTTTGGATCAGGTCAAGGTTGTTCCTGTTCCCGCCAACCCGGTAACGGGAAAACCCTTCGGCTATTCCCTGGTTGGAAACCACGCCATGCTCGAATCCGAGCCAATCCATGATTCGGATGCAAAAGAATTGCGGAGGTGGCGGTTGGAATTGGCCACTCCAGAACCAAAATAGGAACAAATGGAACCTTCCCACCAACAGATCTCTCCCAAGGCGTGTTGTTCTGTTAGGATGGTTTAAAAGCGGTTCCCCGCAGGCGATAACCCATGGTTCGCACGGCAAGCATGGCAGCACCATCCCCAAACCAGGCCTCTTTCCACCCGCAAGAACGGGAATGGGTCGAGTCTGCCCGTGGGGGGGATAGGGATGCTTTTGCCCGGCTTGCCGATCTCCATGGCGATGCCTTGTTCCGCTGGGCCAGTCACCTTTGCCCGGACATCAACCAGGCGGAAGATGTCGCCCAGGAAACCCTCCTGAAGGCAATGACCAGGCTTCATCAATTCACTCCCGGGACAAACTTTCGGGCGTGGTTGTTTCGAATCGCCTTCAACAATTTCGCCAACCAGATTCGGGCGAAAAAAAAACGCGAGGCCCTTGTTGGAGATGTGGCAGAAGAACGACCTGGACTTTTGGAAAGCCTGCAGCGTGTCGAATCGCTCAGGAATGTCGCCAAAGCGATTGCCCTCCTTCCCCACGATTTCAAAGAGGCTTTGATGATGCGGGTTGAAGGCGAACTTTCCTTCAAGGAAATTGCTCAAGTAGTGGGAACAACAGAAGAAACGGCGAGGTGGAGGGTGTTTCGGGCAAGGCGAATGTTGGTGGAAATGGTCCCGGAGGAGGTCCCCCAGGATAGAAAAACCAAAGGCACCTCCCCGTTACAAAAGCCCCAGAAAGGAGGCACTTCATGAAACTTTGCGAGAGTACCCAAAATGAGCTTTGCCTCCTTCCCGAGGCAGAGTTATCCCTTGCCCCCTTGCGGATCCATTTGGACCAATGTCCCATGTGCCAGGCATTTGCCTCCAGGATTCGCCGCCAGGAAAGTCAATTGAGCACCTTATTTTATCCCAAAAGCCCTAATTGGGGCGACCTTGTTCGAACCGCCATGGTCCCTTCCGTTTCCCCTATCGTTGCCAAAAAGGAGCGGGCCTTAGGTAAAATCGCCGTCGCTTTCGCCCTGGCTGCCTCCCTCCTGATCGGGGTGATAGGCCTGTTGACCCAACTGAACAAGGCGGAAAACCCCAAATCCCTTGCCTTCCATAATTCTGACTCTACCAGCCACCCTGACCGCCAAAATGAAAGTCACTTGTCAGGTCAACCGAATCCTGAAACCCAAGCCGACCGGGTCGAAAAGGGAATGGCGGGCTCCAATCCCGGTGCTGATTCCACAGGCCTGGTTAAAGCCCTTCCTGCCCTTGGATCCGCCAATCCTATGGCAGGAAATCCTACGGCCCAAGAGCGTTTTTTGGGCGGACCAACGCAACGGTCCAATGGTTTGACCCGGATGGGCCTTGGCGAAAGAGACCTTCCCAGGGAGATTGAAGGGATCAAACTTCGCTCCTTACTGAGAAAAGACCCCTTGGTTGGTCAACGCATCAAGTTCATGGTGGAGCTATGCAATCAACAAAGAGAGTTGGTGGTTGGCTTTGTTAATCCTACCACAAAAGCAGGCTTTCCCATGGGAGGCGGTTTCGGGGGCGGCTCCAAGCTTCTGGAGGTTACCCCAGAGTCCCTGGTCCGTAGCTATGAAGAACTCATAGGGGCCGATTTGCCCGCCTTGCTAAAAAGTCTTCCCCCAGGTACCAAACTCCAGGATATGAAAGCCCTTTTGGACCATCTGGAACGAAACGAAAGTGAATATTCCCGCTTGGCTGCGGACCACCCTTCGCAAGCCCAATGGCTTAAGCAGATTGTCACCCTTTCCCGGACCGGAATCCTCCAGATCCGAACGACCCTGTCCTGATTCCCCTTGGCAGGTCAGGATCCTAACCTTTTTCCGCCCAGGCAATGCTTTGGAAAAAGTCGCGGATTTTGGCCGGATCTTTGATACCCTGCGACGATTCGACCCCGCTGGCCACATCGACCCCAAAGGGTTTTACGATCCGTATTGCCTGGGCCACATTTTCGGGGTTTAGTCCCCCTGCCAAAAGCATCGGGACGGGTGACCGCCAACCTTGGAGGAGTTCCCAAGGAAGAGTCTTTCCCGTGCCACCGTGCAGGCCCTTGACTTTGGCATCCAGGAGAATTGCTTTGGGTGGATGGGCCCCAACCAACGGTTTTTGAAGGTGATTTTCCAGAGCATGAAGGTCTGTTGCTGCACTTACAGACCAACCCCGGATCCAACGCCCCAGGAGGACAAACTCTGTGGCAACCGGGCCGTGCCACTGAAGGGCGGTAAGGCCTTGGTGCTGTTCCAGGAGTTTTTTTGCTTCCATCGGTGGCATATCTACCACCACCGCCACCGCCTCTACCAAAACGGGGATGGCCTCAAGTATTTTTTTGGCCTGCCTGGGAGCAAGGTAACGGGGAGAGCCCGGGTAGAAATTGAGGCCGATGGCTGATGTTCCAGCCTCCAAGGCGACCTCAAGATCTTTGACCCTGGTAATTCCACAGATTTTAACCCGAGTGATCATTGGGCCCTGAATCAAAAGGATGCCGGTTGCTAACTTGGTTAGTCTAGGCCACATTCGCCCCCGGCGCCCGTTTTCGCCATGATTCCTTACGCCAAGCCGGGGGCACATGGCGCCGATCGGGTTCGCAGGAATAGCACCACCATTCAATCACCGATTCACCCGGTTTCCAGGTAAAAAAGGCACGGCGATTGTTCACTAAAGTAGGGAATCCAATCATACCCCGTTCGGCATCCAATAAGGTGATTCCAATTTGTTCCAACTCGATCAACAAACCACGAAGCTTGGAAGAAAGGCGTTTGATTTCATCCTGGGAATGGTAAAGGTCGGATCTCCCTTTCCAATCCAAGGAGGATCTCTGGTTGTAGAGTAAATCCCGTTTCTCTTCTGTAAGGAGAAGTTGGCGATCACTAGCCATCAGATCTTCCACGATGCGATGGACGAGAGGGAGCATCGACGACGCCATCTCCCAAGTCATAACATCTTCTTGAATATGGACATCTGGCAAATTTTCTGCCTGATTCTGATTGGGCCAACCCATCCCCGCCACTCCCTGAATGAGTTCCTTGGAAGGACCTAACTCCCCTAGGATCGGATGGGATGGCTCTCTTCTCCACGGAAAGATAGGTAAGATTTGGTCGAAAAGGAAATGGGTGCCCTTAGAGCAGGTATGGGCCAACCAAGCCATCCAAAAGGAACAATTTGCCCACGAATATTGAAAAAAGGCAGTTGTTAGCGAGAAATGTTTGAAGGGAGTCCAAAAGGATCAGAGGGCCCTTACCTCGCCGTTCCCAAATCTTTCTGGTGGAATCAACCAGGGGGATGCCATTGTACCAAGCCCTCAAGGGCAAAATATTCAGGTAAACCGAGCAAATCGAAGGTTTTGGCCGTTTGCATATTCCGGTCTTCGGACCGTTGCCAAAACTCCCGTTTATCGGATCCCCCGGGAAACATGGCCCGGTCTTTTTGCGATTGATGGCGAAAAATGGCTTCGCGCTTTTTCAAAATCTGTTCAGGGCTAATCGGAACCACCCGTTCGATTTCATGCGGTTGCCACTCTTCCCAAGCTCCACGATACAGCCACACCCGAAAATTCATTCCTTGATCAAAAACACGGTTTACCGCCATAAAAATAGCTTCCGCACAGGTTCGATGGGTACCATGGGGATCCGACATTTCCCCGGCAACATAGATTTGGTTCGGTTTGAGTTTATGGAAAAGATTTACAAGATCATCCACATCAAGGGGGTGGATGGGGGCCTTGGCAATGGTCCCGGTCCGGTAGAAGCGTAGGTCCATGAATTCCAGTTGGGACTCGGGAACCCCACAAACTGCCGCCCCAGCCCTGGCTTCTGTGGCACGAATAAGGGACTTGATATTCAGGAGGTCAGGGGAGTCTGGTTCCCCCGGTTTTTTCGTCTCAATAAATCCCTTGACCCGGGCGCAAACCTCATTGACTTTTTCGAAATCGATGCCGAAAAGGTGGCTAAACTCTTTTACAAATTCGGTGTACCGCAAGGCGTCATGGTCAAAAACCGCAATGTTTCCGGAAGTCATGTAAGCAATGTGGACCTTGTGTCCCTTTTCCACCAACCGGAGGATTGTCCCGCCCATGGAAATGACATCATCATCCGGGTGGGGGGAAAAAACCAGGGAAGTACCAGGGGTTTCCCCTCCCGGATTATCGCAAATGGTCTGGCTAAGTTCTGAAAACACCCGTTGGCCCAATTTGCCTGCCGGGCCAAACTCGCGCAGGAGGTCATAAAGGCCATGTTCCTGAAAATCGTCATCGCTAAGCTTGAGCAGAGCCTTTTTCTTTTCAAGGGCGGTCTGGATAACCGCTTTCCGGATCAGTTTAGGGGTCCACTCAAAGGATCCCCCCAACCAGGGACTGGACCTGGCTGTAAGGGAGGATGCCGCATCAATGTCCAATAGGAAAGTTGCCTTGGGGTGCCCCTGGAGAAAGCTGGCGGTAACCGCTTCGCTTTGACGAACCTCGGCGGCACGATGAACGATACGGGCTTTGTGTTCTCCAAAGGCCAACAGGAAAATTTCCCGACTTTCGAGAATGGTGCCAACACCCATGGTCATAGCCCGGTGTGGAACATTTTTCTCGCCGAAAAAGCCACTGGCGGCATCGGCTTTGGTCACCGGGTCCAAGGTAACCAACCTCGTCCGGCTTTCCTTGGGGGATCCCGGTTCATTGAATCCTATATGCCCCGTTCGACCAATTCCCAGAATCAAAAGGTCGATCCCTCCATGGTTTTGGATGGCCTCCTCGTATTCACGACAATATTGTTCGGCCCCTTCTACAGGGATCATTCCGGAAGGAATATGGATGTTTTGTTCCAAAATGTTGACATGGTTAAATAGGTTTTCACGCATGAATTGGTGATAACTTTGCGGATCCTCCCTGCTCATCGGGTGGTATTCGTCAAGGTTAAAGGTAACCACCTGCGAAAAATCGAACCCCTCCTCCTTGTGCAGCCGGACCAATTCGCGGTATAGGTTGACCGGTGTAGATCCGGTGGGTAAACCGAGCACTGTCGGCCGATTCACCTTATTGTTGGTCTGAACCAAATTGAAAATATATCGGGCCAGGTACCGGGCACCCGAATGGCCATTATCAAACACCTTGCAAGGGACCCGGGTTAGCGGAACATTTTGAGGTTGGCTGTCCATTGGAACCTTTGGAACCGTTTCGGGTGAAGAGCTTGTCAAATCGTACAGAAGTCCAGACAACCCAAGATAAGGCTCGCCCTGATCGCTATAAAGCCTAAGTTTTCTACTAGACTTTCCAAATTGGCAAGTACAGTACCTGGTGGGAAACGACCTCTGACAAGGATAGCTTAGGAGGCCCGCCGAAGTACATCAATTGGTTGTCCGGGTGCCGAAAAAAACTCCATGGAAATCCTTTGCAATGGTTCAATAAAGTCCCTGACTGCCCCAATCGCCATCCGGGATTTGCTCCTGAACCTCGGGCTTAGCCCAGTCCGGGTGGCGGTGGAGGTAAACCGGCAAGTCGTCCCGCGGGCCAAACATTCGGAACATTTGCTCCATGAGGGCGATGAGGTGGAAGTGGTAACCCTTGTTGGTGGAGGATAGGTAGTGGAAGACTTGGTCGAAAAATCTTGGGACACCTCTTGGAACATTGGGCCTTTTACTTTTAAAAGTCGGCTCTTCACGGGAACCGGGAAATTCAAATCCCTGGAATTGATGCAGGCCTGTTTGCAGGAAAGTGCTTGCGAGGTGACCACGGTTGCAGTCAGGCGGGAAAGGCTTGTTGATCGTGAGGGTCGAAATATCCTTGACTTTCTTGACCTTGAAAAGTTGACCATTCTCCCCAACACCGCTGGCTGTTTTTGTGCGGACGATGCCATCCGGGTGGCCAAATTAGGCCGCGAACTTTTAGAAAACCTTGGTAACCCTGGAGCCAAATGGATCAAATTGGAATGTTTAGGCGATACAAAAACCCTGCTTCCAGATCCGGCAGCCACCCTTGAAGCCACAAAGGCCTTGGTCAAGGATGGTTTCCTCGTTTTGGTTTATACAAGTGATGACCCCATCCAGGCCCTTCGGCTGAAAGAGTTGGGGGCGGCCTGTGTCATGCCCGCGGGCAGCCCCATAGGAAGTGGCCAGGGGGTCCTCAATCCCAACAACATTCGCATTATCCTCGAATACCTCAAGGAAAACGATCCCCATTACCCCGTCATCATTGATGCGGGTGTGGGCTCGGCTAGCGATGTTGGCTTTGCCATGGAACTTGGCTGTGATGGGGTGCTTTTGAACACGGCCATTGCCCATGCGGAAGATCCGCTTCGGATGGCACGGGCTATGCGGCTTGCCTGTGAGGCGGGAAGGCTCTCTTTTCGGGCGGGTCGCATCCCGAGGAAGCTTTACGCCATGGCTTCAAGCCCAATGGAAGGACGGATCCGCCTTTCAGGGACTTATTAACCAAAACAAAACCCACCCGAGAACCAGGTATGAATTGGATAAGTGTAAAAGAAGCAAGAAACCCGGAATCCATCGGTAAAAGCGTAATCATCAAGGGCTGGGTGCGGACCAGGAGGGACTCCAAGGCCGGGTTCAGTTTCCTCGAAATAAACGATGGCAGTTGCCAAGGCAACCTGCAAGCGTTGGCCGAGGCGTGTTTGCCTAACTACAAGGAAGAGGTGCAAAAACTGGGGGCAGGCTGCAGCGTTTCCCTCGAGGGAGAAATACGCCAAAGCCCGGCCAAGGGACAACCTACAGAACTCGCCGCAAGCAAAATCGTGGTGCATGGCTGGGCAGATCCCTTGACCTACCCGATGCAAAAGAAGGGCCACACCTTTGAGTTTTTAAGAGCCCAGGCCCATTTGCGCCCTCGCACCAATACCTTTGGTGCGGTTATGCGTGTCCGGAACCAGATTGCCCATTCTGTCCACTCCTTTTTTCAGGAACAGGGATTCCTCTACCTGAACACTCCCATCATTACGGCCTCGGATTGCGAAGGGGCCGGGCAAATGTTTAGGGTCAGTACCTTGGACCCGGAAAAGCCCCCCAGGACGCCAGAAGGGGCCATCGATCATTCCCGCGATTTTTTTGGAAAACAGGCTTTTTTGACAGTAAGTGGACAGCTCGAAGGGGAGACTTACGCATCGGCCCTGGGAAAAGTCTACACCTTTGGACCCACCTTCCGGGCGGAAAACTCCAACACCGCCCGCCACCTCGCCGAGTTCTGGATGATCGAACCCGAAGTTGCCTTTCACAACCTGGAAGACAATATGGACTTGGCGGAGGCGTTCCTTAAGCGAATCGTCAAAGATGTTTTGGAAAAATGTGCCGAGGACATGGACTTCTTCGCGGAGAGAATTGATAAAACCGTTCGGGCCACCCTGGAGGTAATCTCCCAAAGCAGTTTCGAAAGGCTTTCGTACACCGATGCGGTTGCCATTCTCCAAAAATCGGGACAATCCTTTGAATACCCCGTTGGCTGGGGCCTTGACCTTCAGTCAGAACATGAACGCTATTTGACAGAAAAGCATTTCCAAAAACCGGTTATTCTCACGGACTATCCAAAAACCATCAAAGCGTTTTACATGCGTCAAAACGAGGATGGCAAAACCGTTCGTGCCATGGATGTCCTTGTTCCCAGGGTCGGGGAAATCATTGGTGGCAGCCAGCGGGAAGAACGACTCGATGTCCTTTTGGAACGGATGCGGGAATGTGGACTACCCGAGGAGCCCTATTGGTGGTACCTGGACTTGAGGCGCTATGGAACTGTTCCGCATGCGGGATTTGGCTTGGGTTTTGAAAGGGTCGTTCAATTTGTTACAGGCATGGCAAACATTCGCGATGTGATACCCTTTCCCCGCATCCCCGGCTGGGCGGAATTTTAGGGTTCTTGGAAGTACAAAAAACAGGGGCGAAAGCAGGTATTAATAACCATTGATACCAAAGGCGATACTATTCAAAGTACCGGTAATAAACAATGCACCAAAGGGCATTGAAGGCATCCTTAAGGCCAATTTTTTTGCCTTCCTCATAGGTTCGCCCGGAATAACTGACCGGGACTTCGAAAATGCGCCACCGGGGAATCCGGCCCCTTGCGATTTTGGCGGTAACCTCGGGTTCAAATCCAAATCGGTTGGATTTTAGCTGGATCGAGTCGATTACTTCTTTTCGGAAGACCTTGTAGCAGGTTTCCATATCCGTCAGGTTTAGGTCGGTAAACATATTGGATAAAAGGGTCAAAAACCGGTTGGCAATCGAGTGCCAAAAGAAGAGTACCCGATGCGAGTGACCGATAAAGCGGGACCCGTACACCACATCCGCCTTTCCGTCCAGGATAGGACAGAGTAGTTCCGGGTAGTCTGCAGGATCATATTCCAGATCGGCATCCTGAACCAATAACACGGATCCTTTGGCGTTGGCAAACCCGGTTCGAAGGGCACCCCCTTTGCCGGTATTTTTTTCATGAAGAATGATTCGGGTATTCGGCCCTTCCAAGGATCGGAGCAGTTCGCGGGTCCCGTCGGTGCTGCAATCATCCACAATAATGATTTCCTTGGGAATGGGCGTATCCCTAACCCGGCGAAGGACTTCGGCAATCCACCTTGATTCGTTGTAAACAGGAATGACGACTGTCAAGAGAAAATCGGGGGGGAAGGAAAGGATTCCCAACCGGCGGCTTCGTCCTGGTCCAAGTAACTGCCGAAGGAATTCATCGCGTTGGACTTGGGAAAGTTCTGACCAATGTTCACGGAAAAAATTCTGGAAATAATGGTCTTCCGTAACGGAATTCACGACTTTGCTCCCGATCCATGGGTTAGAATTAGGTTAGGATTTGACGGTTATTAGGAAAGTGGCGTTCAAATGGGTACGGTAATTTGGCCACCTGTTTCGGATTCTGGCCAAAAGTGTGGAATTAGGGCACAATTGACCGAACTCTTATGAGGCTCGCCTGCGTTTTTCCGCAGGTTTGATTGGGGAGTATTCAGGTATGTCCATTACAAGCAAGGTTTTGGCGGGGCTCAATCTGCTCGCCTTGTTTGCCTACATCTATTTGGCGTCGGCCCTTTTCAATTACCGGACGGATTGGCAGTATCAAAACTTCCTGATGGAACGAATGCTTAATGGATTACCCCTTAATGAGGAAGAGGTGGATTCCTTTGGTCAGCCCATTGCCGCCCAATTGGGTCCCAAAGAGGGTGGGATGCTAAAGACCTTGCTTGGACCAGGTGGTGGCAATCCTGCCGGGCCAACTCTTCTCGACGAGGTTAGGGCGGTCAAAGCAGAACTGGAACCAAAATTGGGCGAGGCGGGAAATCCGCTCGACTTTGAAAAATTCCTAACCCCCCTTAGTAACAGTTTTGCGGAAAGGGCATCCCTTATTCGGCTTGGCAAACCAGTTGCCGGGGACACCACCGAATCGCCCGCCGACAGGGTAAAAGCGGTGATTGCAGCCGCGGTTGAAGGAAAACAAAAAAACAAGGGCTTAAGCCCCGAAGAACAACGGGAAGCCATTGGCCGGTTCCTCTGGGCCGCACAAGGGCTAAAAGAGGGGGCAGGGAGCCCATCCCAAGTCAATCGACTGGTGGCATTGGTTGGCCCCCGGGTCGCCATCAACACGATTACCCAAAGCATTCGCAATGTGGAGGAAATGACGCGCCAGGTCAATACGGTCAGGGCTTTGGAACAGGGTAATTTCCTTAGGGAACATGATTCCTTGGTCCAGGACATTCGAAGCCTTGACATGCAATTGCAGCGCAAAGTGGATGAATTCAATGCGGTCAGGCAAAAGGTTATGGAACAAGAAACTTCACGCATGGTTCTGGAAGCCAATCGGGATGATCTCGCCAAGCAATTGGGGGAAAAGCGTGCCACGGCGGTAAGACTGATGACCGATTTGAGCCTTCAGGGCAAATCGCTTTACGAAAACAGAATCAAGGTCCTGGAAGCCATCAAAAACATGCAACAAACCGAAAGTACAATCCGACAATTGGAAGGTATCAAACCGGTTTCCCAACCTAGTCCTTCCATCGGCCAATAAGCAGGGGGCAACCATGACCGCTCTGGGAAAATTCCTGGTATTTTTGACAGCAACCGGAGCCATCCTCCTGGCTGTAATGTCGTACTCTTCGTGGGTAACTTCGTACGATTTCACAGACCGGGCTGGAAAAGAGGGTGCCCCGGACGGGACTTTTCTTGGCCTAAAGCAAAAAATCGAGGCAATTCAAAAAGGTGGTCAGCTCGGTTCCATGTCAAAGGGGTACACGGACGCCTTGGGGGAATTGACCCTGATGGAAAAAAACCGCTCCGAAGCCGACCTCTTCTATGCGGCGCAAATCCTTCAATTGGAAAAGGGTGCCACCAGGGCGGTTCCCGTAACCGAAGTTATTCGAACCAAAAACGGTGTGGAATTGAACCCAAACCTTACCCCAAAAATGACGGTGGCCAAGAGCGAAAACATCCTTGAGCCGGGCAAAGACCGGACCATGGAAGCCAAGGCTAACTACCCTGCTCCCCTGAAAAAGGTTGAGGTTGATATTGGCGAGGTTCACAAGGCCGTCATTGCCGAGACCAAGAAAATCGTGGCGTTAAGCAATGAGATTTCCAATCAGGGCGGACAAAAGGGACTGGTTACCCGAAACGCGGAAGAGTTGGACAAAATTGCCCTTCTTAATGTGGAACTCACCGCAATGAGGGGCAATTTGATTAATATTGCTGCCGACCTGTTTATGAATCAAAAAAGGGTAAAGCAACTCAATGACAGAGTGGGGGAATTGGGGAAAACAAGCGGGCCTCGTTCAGAAAAACCCTGAATGATAAGGCACCCTCCCAACTTTCTATTGACATGAAACCCCTATATGCTGCATGAACCTTTTCGGAGGGATTGTCTTGGCTTGGAATCCATGGACTTTTTCCTCCTTTGGGGGTGATCGAACATGACAGCCGTCGGAAAAATTATGGCCTTCCTGGTGCTGATCCTCAGCATCGGGGTTTTCGGCATGTCCATTTTCGTACATTCCCTTTGGAATGAACAACGCGGGGAATTTGACAAGCTGAAGAAGAACTACGATGTTCTGCAAGCGAGCAGGGCTGCCTATGAGGAAGAGTCCAAAGAGCGTAAAACCGAGGCTAGCAAAGTCAAAAACGAAGCCAAAGCCAAGGATGATCGCAATAAAAAATTGGAAGCGGATGTGAAAGATGAAAAAGCAAATAGTGCGGTTTTAGCGGCCAAGGCTGCGGATGAACAGGCCCGTTTTAAACAAACGATGGACCAGGCCAAAGCGGAAAATGACGCCCGGCAAAAACAATTTGATGAAATCCGGGGGACTTTGGAAAAGGAACAGGCGGCCAATGTGGACCTTGCCAAGCAAAGGGACGATATGCGCCAAAACCAGGTGGCCGCCCAGATCGAAGCAAAAAACCTCAAAGACCGCTTTGGCCAAATGGAAAAACAACTTCGTGACATGGCCAAACAATTGGATGGATCCAAATCCTCCTTGGTTGCCGGGGGCCGGGGAGCCTCCAGCAGGGACCGCAATCCCCCACCCGAAAATGTCGAGGGGGAGGTCAAATCCACGGACACCACTGGGCTGTTGAGGATTTCTATCGGCACGGACCAGGGCCTCCAAAGGGGACACACCCTTGAGCTTTTCCGCTTGAACCTGCAAAATCCTGGCCAATCCAAATACCTGGGCTCCATTCGGCTCCTTGAAGTTTCCAACCACGAGGCAGTTGGGGAGCCGATTCGAGCCTTGGCGGATCGTGCCAAGGTAGGTGACCGAGTGGCAAGCCGTATTCTGGGCGACCGGTAAAGAAAGACACCTAAGCGGTAAATTAGAGGACAAATGTCATGGCAAAGAAACGAATTCCAGCATCTTCAGGTCCAAAGCCCTCGAATAATGCCTACACGGTGCTTTTGGCCATCGCCCTTTTGGCCCAAGTCATTGGAATCACTTTCCTAACCATGGATTACCTCAATATGAAGGACCCTTCCAAAGCTCCCGCCCTTCCAAAGATGACGGCGGAAGGCCCCTGATTTCCCCTTTGATTCCCATTACCCACTTCGTTAAGCCTCCCTAACATAAAGGGGAGGCTTTTTTTATGGCTCGGGTCGTCGTGGCAATGAGTGGCGGGGTGGACAGCTCCGTTACGGCATGGCTTTTGAAACAACAGGGCCACGAGGTCATCGGTTTGTTTATGCGAACCGGGGTGGATGCTGTGCCCCCCGAAAACGGTGTTCCCCAGACCCCCAATCAGGACCGTAAAAAAGGCTGTTGCTCCGCCTCGGACGCCAAGGATGCCAGGCGGATTGCTGACCAATTGGATGTTCCTTTTTATTCGGTGGATTTCGCCAACGATTTTTCCGGGTTGATGGATCATTTTGCGGATGAATACCTCCGGGGAAGGACACCGAACCCATGTGTGGTGTGTAATAGCCAACTCAAATTCGGCACACTTTGGAGCCAAGCCAAAGCGCTGGAATCGGATTTTCTCGCCACGGGACATTATGTCCGGAGGGTGGACGGCCCGGACGGCCCGGAGCTGCACATGGCCCACGATGAAAACAAAGACCAATCCTATGTGCTTTTTGGCCTTAACCGGGAAATCCTTGGTGGCCTTTTGTTTCCGCTGGGCGAAATGACCAAGCCGGAGGTGCGCGAGGTGGCTTCGGCAGCAGGGTTTTCCTCGGTGGCGGGAAAACCGGACAGTGTTGAGATCTGTTTTATTCCCGATCATGATCATGCCCGGTTTGTGCGGGAAAGGCGGCCGGGATCGTCGGTTCCCGGCAATATCGTCGATGAGAAGGGCACCCCATTGGGTACCCACATTGGAATTGAGAGGTTTACGGTTGGTCAGCGCAAAGGCTTACAGATCGCCATGGGGTCGCCCCGGTATGTTTTAAAAGTGATTCCTGAAACCCATGAAGTGGTCATTGGGGAAAGGCCAGGCCTTTTTTCCAGAGGATTGATCGCTTCCCGGCTCAATTGGCTACTCGACCTTCCCGAAGATGAAACTTTCGCCTGCCATGCCCGCATCCGTCACCGTCACACCCCGGCACGGGCTACTGCCCGCATCCTTCCCGGGGGGACCCTCAAGGTTCGGTTCCTCGAACCCCAATCGGCAGTAACGCCCGGTCAATCTGTTGTTTTGTACCAGGGAACCCGGGTACTGGGTGGAGGGTGGATTGATGAATCCCTTTCGGATACTGCCTTTGGTGCGACGGAATCCTTGTCGGTACCGGATTCGATTCCCCCGATGAAGGCACTTGCAGAAAGTGCTCCATGAACCGGACGAGAAGGCGATTTCTGGCGGGGATTCCCTGCTTTTTGGGTTGGGGATCCGCCTGTAACAACCGTCATTCGTTTGAACAAAGCCAAACACTTCTGGCCACTACGGGTTTGGTTGCCGATTTGGTGAAAATGGTGGCAGGTCCTTCGTGGGAAGTTGTATCCCTCATGGGGCCTGGCATAGATCCCCACACTTTTGAACCGAGCTATGGCGCCCTTCGTCGCTTAACCTCGTCCAGGATGGTGTTTTTCCATGGCCTCCACCTGGAAGGAAAAATGGCGGAGATCCTTCATCGCCTGGCGGAACGGGAACCGAACCGGTATCAGGCGGTCACCGACGACTTGCCCGCTTCTTCCATCCTTGGGGAAAATGTGGAATCCCCTGACCCCCATGTTTGGATGGATGCAAAGCTTTGGTCGGATTGCCTTGATCCCATATTGCGGGCGATGGAACGAACGGATCCCGAAAACGCTACCAAGTACCGTAAATGGACGGCGGAGGCGAAATCCTCCCTGGCCCGGCTTGACCTGGAAATGCGGCGGTTATTATCCGGTGTTCCCGAGTCGAAAAGGGTTTTGATTACCGCCCATGATGCCTTTGCCTACTTTGGCCGGGCTTACACATTTCAAGTGGAAGGCGTTCAGGGTATTAGCACAGCCACCGAGGCAACAACCCACCGGCTGGAAGAGGTGGCGCGAATCCTGGTTGAGCGCAAAATCGGTGCGGTATTTTTGGAATCCTCGGTGAACCCAAGAACGCTAACAAAGATCCGGGAAATCGCCAAACGAATGGATCCTGGTGCCCGGGTTCGGGAAGGTGGAACCCTGTATTCGGATTCTCTTGGTGATCCTGGTGGCGGTGCGGATACCCATAACGGGATGATGCTCGCCAATGCAAGGACTCTGGTGGAGGCACTTCGTTGAACACACTTGCTTTGGAGGTGGAGGACTTAACGGTTGCCTATGGTGAAAATCCAGCCCTTTGGGATGTGGACCTGAAGGTGCCAAAGGGTATTATGATGGGGCTAATTGGTCCAAACGGGGCCGGCAAATCCACCCTGATCAAAACGGTAATGGGGTTGATTCGCCCCGCAGCGGGGACTGTTCGGGTATTTGGCAAACCCCATGGAGAATCCCAGTCCAGGGTGGCCTATGTTCCCCAACGCAGCAGTGTCGATTGGGATTTTCCGGCCACCGTAAAGGATGTGGCCCTCATGGGGAGTTATGGCCGATTGGGGTGGTCCACCCGGCCAGACAGGAAAGAGCACAAAAACACCCAGGATGCACTGGAAAGGGTTGGTCTTTCCGATTTGGCTAACCGGCCTGTCCACCAACTTTCCGGGGGCCAGCAACAAAGGGTATTTCTTGCCAGGGCCCTTGTGCAAAAGGCGGATCTTTACCTTTTGGATGAGCCTTTCCAGGGTGTGGATGCGGCAACTGAATCCCTTATTTTAGATCTTCTAAGGAGTTTGCGAAGTGCCGGGGGAACCATTGTCGTTGTCCACCACGACCTCCAAACCGTAGCGGACCGCTTTGATCAGGCCGCCCTGCTCAAAGTGCGCCTGGTGGCATCGGGCCCGGTTTCCGAAGTGTTGACCACGGCCAACCTGCAGCAAGCCTATGGAATCCAGGCAACGAGCCTTTTGGCGATCCGTGATGGGACACCATGAAAGCCATGGATGGGACAATCCTGGCCATTTCTTATGAGATAAATCCCGCCCTTGTCAGTGTGGTGTTGGGGACTGCATTGCTCGGGTTGGCTACCGGAGCCTTGGGAAGCCTTGCCGTCCTAAGGCGAAACAGCCTTTTGGGGGATGCCCTTTCCCATGCCGCCTACCCCGGCTTACTAGCCGGATTTCTCCTGAGCGGAACCAAATCGGTGGGGTTAATGGTGTTGGGTGCAATCCTTGCCGCCGCCATGGCCCTGTACCTTACAAACCTGCTTGGAAAAGGGGGTCGGGTCCGGCCCGATGCGGCCCTGGCGTTGGTGATGGGTTGCTTTTTCGGGATTGCCATGGTCCTTCAAAGTCACCTCCAGCAAAACCCCAGTGCGGCCCAGGCAGGCCTGAAAGACTACCTTTTCGGACAGGCGGGATTGCTACTTGAAGAGGACATTCCCCTCCTGGTTTGCCTTGCCCTTTTGGTGCTTTTCGTTCTTGGCTGGGGTTGGTCACGATGGAAGATCATCACCTTTGATCGTTCCCATGCCCTAAGTTTGGGAATTCATGTCCCCTTTTGGGATATGCTTTATAGCTTTCTCCTCATACTTTCGGTGGTGATTGGCCTCCAGGTGGCGGGCGTGGTCCTGATGAGTGCCCTATTGGTCATGCCCGGATGCGCCTCCCGCTATTGGACCACCCGCATGAGTTCTCTCGTAACTTTGTCTGGAATTACCGGGGCTTTTCTAGGGATCGGGGGCACCTTTACAGCCGATGAACTTTCCTGGCCCCCTGGCCCTACCATCGTCCTCCTTGGTTTTATCTGGCTCTTCATAAGTTATGGTGCTTTCGAAATTCGCCGGAAGAAAAGAGCCCTCCGGCAACCATTTTCCCCTGGTAATCCCTTTACTCCACCGCCTTTCCCAATACCAGGAAAGGCTCCATCCAATGGATAATGCAGACCTGCAAACACTATTGGTTGCCTGCCTGGGGGCGGTCGCCTGTGCCCTTGGGGGAGCGTTTCTGGTCTTGAGGCGCTTAAGCCTGCTGGCCGACGCCATAAGTCACAGCATCCTCCTTGGTATCGTCGTTGCCTGGGTCCTTGTAAAGGATTTGGGTTCCCCATGGTTACTCCTTGGAGCAACCCTTTCTGGAGTATTTGCGGTCTGGCTGGTGGAGTGGTTCCAAAAAAAAGCTGGGATCAGGGAAGATGCCGCCATGGGATTGGTTTTTCCTGCCCTGTTTTCCGCCGCCGTGATCATGATCAGCCAGTTGGCCCATAGCGTTCACCTTGATACGGATGCGGTAATTAACGGACGCCTTGAACTTGCCTTTTTGGATCCGGTCAGGATCGGGAACACCTCCTATGGCCCAAGGTCTGCCTGGATGTTGGGCACCTTGGTATTTGTCCAATTGGTATTGATCACCCTTTTTTTCCAGCCCCTAAGGATTGTTTGGTTTGATTCGGCATTTGCCGCTTCGATCGGCATTTCGCCCCTCCTATACCAATGGGGCGTGACCACGGCCGCTTCCCTAACCTGTGTTTCCGCCTTCGATGCCCTCGGGTCAATCCTGGTTGTTGCCCTGATGGTGGGGCCAGCGTCTTCGGCTTTGCTTTGGTCCAGTCGGCTCTCCCGTGTTTTGGTTTTAGCGGTACTTTTTGCCCTGATTTCCGCCACACTTGGTTTCTTTCTGGGGGCGTGGCTGGATGTTTCCCTGTCCGGAATGATTGCGGTCTGCACCGGTTTCGTTTTCGGATTATGTTGGTTGCTGGCACCAGAGGAGGGTTGGATTGCCCAATGGGCCAGGAAAAGGAGGCAAATCCAGGAATTCCGGACAGGCTTGCTTCTGGTGCATTTGCGAACCCACGAAAACAGCCCGGAACGCCATGAAGAATGCCGTTTTGATCGACTCAACATTCACCTGAAATGGCCGCAGGCCCTGGTGGATGATGTGGCCAAAGCCGCATTGGAGCGGGATCTGGTCACATCCATCGGGGGACTCCTGGGTTGCACCCCGGCAGGGCGGACCATGGCCAAACAATTGGTTGGCGATTGATCCCTGGTTTCATGGTCCAATGCAAATGACAATGTCCGTATTCGGGTGGCCAATATTATGGCCTACCGCAAAGGTTCTGCTACAATAAGCAGCTGACGACAGCTGCAAGTTTGGCAGGAGGTAAAGGGGCATGGATGGTTGTGGATATTCTACACCTGATGTGCGTGTTCGTGCAGTTATGGCGGTCCGGAACG